>Ga0209237_1002273_pt1 | contig 11534 bp, 10 predicted proteins | sample GraSoi013_1_40cm_2_FD_185820 | JGI IMG/M metagenome (GOLD analysis project Ga0209237, IMG submission 185820) | Grasslands soil microbial communities from the Angelo Coastal Reserve, California, USA - Sample 10_02_2013_1_40cm (SPAdes) (version 2) | ecosystem: Environmental > Terrestrial > Soil >...
GCCCGCACGTCGGCGGGCGAGACGTCGTAGACGACCCGGAAGGCGCCGATCGACGGCGCGAGCACGAACGGCACGCGGCCGTCGCGTGCCTTCTTGTCGTGCGCGATCGCGGCCAGCACGGCCTCGGCGTCCACCGCCGCCGCCTGCACCGGCAGCCCGAGGGCGCGCAGGAGCGCCTCCTGTCGCCGCGTCGTGGCCGCGTCGGCCAGGCCGAGCCGCTCGGCCAGTCGCGCCTCGGCGACCATGCCGAGCGCGACCGCCTCACCGTGCGTCCACGTCTCGAATCGCGTCGCCGCCTCCAGCGCGTGGCCGATCGTGTGGCCGTTGTTCAGCGCGAAGCGCCACTCGCCCTTCTCCTCCGGGTCGCGCTGGATGACCGCCGCCTTGAGCCGGCACGATCCGCCGATGATGCGCGTGAGGGTGGGCAGGTCGCGGGCGGTGAGCGCCGCCGCCGAGCGCTCGACGTCGTCGAAGTAGGCGGCGTCGAGCACGACGCCGTGCTTGACGATCTCGGCGAGGCCCGAGCGGAAGTCGCGGTCCGGCAGCGTCAGCACGACCGCCGGATCCACGATGACCAGGCGCGGCTGGTGGAAGGCGCCGATGAGGTTCTTGGCCTTCGGGTGGTCGATGGCGGTCTTGCCGCCGCTGGAGGCGTCGACCTGGGCGAGCACCGTCGTCGGCAGCGGCACGAAGTTGGCGCCGCGCATATAGGTCGCCGCCACGAAGCCCGCGAGGTCGCCGACGGCGCCGCCGCCGAGCGCCAGCACCGTGGAGGTGCGGTCGGCGCCCGCCGCCAGCAGCCGATCCCAGCAGTGCTCGGCGACCGCCAGCGTCTTGGCCGCCTCGCCGTCGGGAACCTCGAGCACGGTCACCGAGAGCCCGGCGGCCTCCAGGCTCGCCACCACGACCTGGCCGTGCAGCTTGAGAATGCCGGCGTCGGTCACGAGCACCGCGCGCGAGCCGACGCGGAGCTCGCGCAGGCGCGCGCCCACGCTGGCGAGCGCGCCGGGCTCCACGACGATCGAGTAGGACCGGGGGCCGAGGTCGACGGGGATCAGCATCGCGCTTCGATGATAGCGCCGCGCGGGCGCTACCAGCTCTTCAGGCTGTCCTGGTAGGTGCGGTAGTTGCGGCGGACCTCCTCGATGCCGTCGCCGCCGAACTTCTCGAGGAAGGCGTCGGCCAGCACGATGGCCATCATGGCCTCGCCCACGACGCCCGCTGCCGGCACCGCGCAGACGTCGCTGCGCTCCACCACCGCCTCCACCGTCTCCTTGGTGGCGAGGTCGACCGACTTGAGCGGCGTGCGCAGCGTCGAGAGCGGCTTCATCGCGGCGCGCACGACGAGCGGCTGGCCGTTGGTGACGCCGCCCTCGAGGCCGCCCGCGTTGTTGGTCGAGCGGTTGAAGCCCTGGCCCGCCTCGAACAGGATCTCGTCGTGCACGCCCGAGCCGGGGGTGCGCGCCGTCTCGAAGCCCATGCCGAACTCGCAGCCCTTGATCGCCTGGATCGAGCAAAAGGCCTGCGCGAGCCGGCCGTCGAGCCGCCGGTCCCACTGCACGTAGGAGCCGAGGCCGACCGGGCAGCCCAGCGCGACGACCTCGAAGACGCCTCCCAGCGTGTCGCCCTTGGCCTTGGCGTCGTCGATGGCCGCGATGATCGCCGCCTCCGCCGTGGCGTCCGCGCAGCGCACCTCGGAGGCCTCGGCCCGGCGCGCCAGCTCGTCCCACGGCAGATCGATGTGTCCCACGCGCACGCCACCGATCTCGGTGACGTGGCTCAGGATCGTGATCCCGAACTCCGCCAGCAGCCGCTTGGCCACGCCGGCGACGGCCACCCGCGCGGTCGTCTCGCGGGCGCTGGAGCGCTCGAGCACGTTGCGGATGTCCCGGTGGCCGTACTTCATGGCGCCGGCGAGGTCGGCGTGCCCGGGACGGGGCCGCGTCACTTCCTTCTTCGCCGTGCCCGCCTCGGGCACGGCCACGCCCATGGTCGCCTTCCAGTTCTCCCAGTCGCGGTTGGCGATGCTGAGCGTGATGGGCGAGCCGAGCGTGGCGCCCCAGCGGACGCCGGACAGGACGTGGACCTGGTCGCGCTCGATCTTCATGCGGCCGCCGCGGCCGTAGCCGCGCTGGCGCCGGGCGAGGTCGCCGTTGATGTCGGCTTCGGTCAGCGGCAGGCCGGCCGGGACGCCGTCGATGACGGCGACCAGCGCCTCACCGTGGGATTCGCCCGCGGTGAGGAAGCGGAAGACTCCGCCCATGACCTACCGCTGGGCGGCGCCGGTCTGGAGGCTGGCGCGCGGCGTGTCGCGGCGGACCACGCTCGGTGTCACGAAGATGACCAGCTCGCGGTTCGGGTTCGTCGCCATCTGCTTCGTCTTGAACAGCCAGCCGATGACGGGGATGTCGCCGAACAACGGCACCTTGCGCACGCTCTCGACGTCGGTCCGCTGGGTGATCCCGCCGATGACGAGGGTGTCGCCTTCCTTGATGAGGACCAGCGTGTCCGCGCGCCGCTTGTTGATGCTGGGGATGAGGCCGCCGGCGCCCGCGTTGACGTCCGCGCCCTTCGAGTTGTCCTCGACCACGACCAGCAGCTTGATGCGGTTGATGTTGTTCGGCTCGAACACGACGGTCGGCGTCACCTCGAGGCGGAGTGTCGCCTCCTTGAACTGCACCTGCGTGCCGGCGGAGCTGACCGTCGCGTACGGGATCTCGCTGCCGAGGGCGATGGAGGCCTTCGCGTTCTCGACGGTGACGATCTCGGGCTTGGACAGCGAGCGCGTCTTCGACGATTCCTCGAGAGCCTGCAGCGCGAGGTTCAAGTTGAAGTTCGTGCCGATGAGGCCGAATGAGATGCCGCCGGTGGGGAGGTTCGATGGCAGCAGGTTGACGGCGTTGCCGCCGAGCGGAAGCCCGGTGAGGCTGCTGACCGGCAACAGCTGGGCCAACCCCAACGGTGAGAGCGGATTGGTGATAGGGCTCGTGATCTGGCTACTTGGCGCAGTGGCGGCCCCGCCAAATCCCGTGAGAGTCTCTACCCCCCCGGCCCGTTGCCCGATATCGACCGCCCGGGTGATCTGTTGGCCCCCCTCACGGGAGAAGGGCGCGAAGCCCTGACCGACCAGGACGTTCGACCCGTCGCGGCGCGCTCCGGCGCCGCCCCACTGCACGCCGATCTCGAACAGGTCCGTGCGGTTGATCTCGTTCAGCCGCGCCTCGATCTTGACCTGCGGCAGCGGGATGTCGAGGTTCTCCCGGATGAGCTTCTTGATCCGCTCGAGGTCGTTGGCGTAGTGGCGGATGAAGATCGAGTTGGTCGGCTTGTGGGCGCGGATCGTGATGCCTTTGGCCAGCACGTCGGCCGAGGGCGCCGGCGCAACCAGCGGCGGGGGCGCCGCGCCCGGTCCGAACACGGCCGAGAACGGCGGCGCCGGGATCGGCGCGATCGCCGGCACGGCCGCGGGCGCCGCGCCGCCCTCGGGGATGCCGAGGATGCCCGACAGGGTCTTGGCCAGCTCCTCGGGATCCGCGTAGGCGAGACGGATCGTCTCTTCCTTCAGCGGGCCCCGCGCGGCGGCCTCGGCGGCGGCGGCCTCGGCCGCGAGCATCTTCCCGCGCGCCTCGGCCTCCTTGAGCTGCGCCTCGGCGACCTTCGTGCGCACGTCGGCTTCGGCCTTGAGCTTGGCCTCCTCCACGCGCGCCTTCGACTCCCGTTCCTTGGTGAGCTGGTCGGCCGTGACGATGCGGATGACGTTGTCGCGCTCGGTCTTCACGAGGCCGCGCGCCTCCATGATCGTGTCGAGCGCCAGGTCCCACGCCACGTTGCGCAGCGAGATCGACATCTTGCCCTTGACGTCGTCGCCGATCACGATATTGCGCCCGCTCTCCGCGGCGAGGATGCGGAGCAAGTTCACGACGTCGGCGTCCTTGAAGTCGAGCGAGATCAGGCGCCGGCCGTCGGCGGGCGCCGGCATGACGGGCGCCGGCGGCGCGAGTGGCGCAGGCTGAGCGACGGGCTCGGCCGGCGCGGGGGCGGGCGCGGCCGGCGCGGGGGCGGGCGCGGCCGGGCGCGGGGGCGCCTGGGCCACGCGTACCTGGGGCGCGGGCTTGGCGACGGGACGCTTGACCGGCGCCTTCGGCTCGGTGGCCTCGGTCCGCTGGTCGGTCGACCCGGTGACGGCCGTCGAGGACGGCGTGTCCGCCGGCGCCTTCGCCAGCGGCGAGGTCGGGATCACGATGGCCAGGCCGCCGTCGTCCTCGCGGATCGCGTAGCCGACCTTGCGGTCGAGCTGAACGACGACGCGCGCGACGCCCTTTTTGTACTGGCTTCCGCGGATCTGCTTGAGGGGCGACGCCGCCACGTTGAGCGGCGTCTTGCGCCACGCATAGTCGGTGTCCTCGAAGTCGATGACGAGCCGCGTCGGCGAGTCGATGAGCTCGGCCTGGTACTTGGCCGGTGCCGACGTCTTGACGAACACGGTCACCGCGTCGGGCTGCGTCGCGACGGTGATGTCGCTGAGCCGAGCCGTTGCTGGCGCCTGCTGCGCCACCGCCAGACTTCCGGTGAGCAGCAGGAGCATCAGCCCCAGGCCGAACGCTCGCCGCACGAGGAGCACCACGCGCCGTGTAGTCATCTCAATTGGCCGCCAGTCGTAAGACGACACGCTGCGCGGCGGCGCCGGGCTTCGGTCCCACCGCGAATACCACGTTGTCGGCGCCGATTTCCATCAACCGGCCGTCGCCGAGCGTGTCGCCGGGTTTGAGGATGTAACCGATGCCCTCCTGGGTCTCGAGCAGGGCGAGCGTTGCGCGGGGACCGCGCACGATCCCCGTGAGCTTGGTGGTGGCCACGCTCAGCCCACCCGAGGCCATCGAGAGCTGCACCTCCTGAAACGGATCCTTGCGGCCCTTGTCCTCGTATTTCGGCACGTCGGCTGCCGACAGCACGGGCGCGGCGGGCACGAGCTGAGTCGGCTGAGCAGGCTGAGCAGACTGAGCAGGCTGAGCAGACTGAGCAGGCTGAGCAGACTGAGCAGGCTGAGCAGGCTGAGCAGGCTGAGCAGGCTGCGCTGGCTGAGCTGGCTGGCCGGGCTGCTCGGGACGTACGGACGCCACTGGAGCCGGGGCCGGCGTCGCCGGGGGCCGGCTCGCCGTCGGTGTCGGCGCGGGCGGCGACCCGCCGCACGCGGTGAGCACGGCGCAGAGGCCGCCGAGCGTCACGCGGGCGATGGCCAACTTCACGAGCGAGCCTCCTTGCTGGACAACGCGGCCGCCGGCTTCGGGGCCGCGGGCGCCCCGGGCTTCGGGGGAGGTGGGGCGTCGCGATACATGTAGGTCGCGAGCGTCATCTCGGCGCGGAGCGCGGTCCGGCCCTTCACCAGGCCCGTCAGCTTCATCTCGGCGACCTTGACGACGCGCTCCAGGGTCGCCACCTTCTCGAAAAAGAGGCCGAGCTGGTGGTACCCGCCCTCGGCGGTGATCGTGATCGGGATCTCCGTGACGTAGTCCTTTGGCCGCGGCTCGCGCGGCTGGAAGAGCGACACGCCGAGTCCCGAGCCCTGCGCCGCCTCGGAGACCGCCTTGTAGAGGGCCGGGGTCTCCTTCTCGGTCGGCAGCTTGGCCTTCAGCATGTCGAGCTTCGTCTGCAGCTCGGCCACCTCGCGGCGGAAGCGCTGCAGCTCGGCCACCTGAGAGCGCGCCTGCGCCAGCTCGGTCGCGAGCTGCTGGCGCCTGGCTTCGAGGGTCGTGATCTCGGCCTGCACGGGGGAGAGGAGCAGGAACCACGCGCCGCCGACGATCACCACGAGGCCAAGAACTCCCAGGATGACTTTTGGAAGCTTCGGGCCGTCGACGAAGTTCTGGAGGAACGGCGGCAGCGTCATCGCTACACCTCGAACCGGCAGGTGACCTCGAACGTCACCATGATCGGGCTCTTGCTCAGGTCCTGCCTCGACACCAGGATGTCGACGTCCTTGAACTTCCCCGACTGCCTGAGGTTGTTCAGGAACTCGGAGACGGCGCGCGTCGAGTAGGCCGTGCCGGCGATCTTCAGCGAAGCGCCGCGATCCTCGAAGGACGTGATCCAGAGGTCGCGTGGCACGGTGTCGACGAACGCGTCGAGGAGCTGGATCGGCCTCCCCTGGCCCTGTACCAGCTCCTCGATCACCTGGACGCGCTTGCGGACGTCCGCGAGCTGCGCCTTCACGTTGGCGCCCGCTCCCAGCGTGGCCTTGAGCGTGTCGGTCTCCTTGGCCGTGCGATCGTTCTCCGCGATGAGCCGCGACTTCTCGGCGATGAGACTCCACCACGAGTAGCCGACGCCGAGGACCGCGACGACGTAGATCACGGCGAAGAGCATGCCGAGCCCGACGGGCAGGGCCGGCAGCGTGAAGCCTGGACCACGGCGCCGTCGCGCTTCGACCGGCGCGAGGTTGATCCTGATCACTTCCCTTGCTCCTTGTCTCCGGAGCGTCGCAGGCCGAGCCCGACGGCCACGGCCAGAGCCGGGGCCATCGCGGCGGCCTCTTCGGCGTACGCGGGCGCCACTTCGATGCGCTCGAAGGGCCGCGCGAGCTCGACAGGGATCCCCCAGTTGGAGGCGAGGTACTCGTTCAGGCCGGGCAGCTGCGCGCAGCCGCCCGCCAGGACGATTTTGCCGATGCGCTCGGACTCCGCCGTCGAGGCAAAGTAATCGAACGTCCGCTGGACCTCGAGCGATAGCTCGCGCGAGATCGCCTCGAGCGGCGGCACCAGGGTCTCCCACTTCACGCCGACGTCCTTGCCGAGCTTGGCGTCCTCCGCCTGCTGGAAGGAGATGTTGAGCCGCTGGGAGATCGCCTGCGTGTAGTTGTTACCGCCGAACGGGATGTCGCGCGCGAAGATCGTCGCGCCGCCCCGCACGACGTTCGTCTTCATGATCGCCGCGCCGATGTCGATGAGCGCCACCGCCTCGCGGACCTCGCTCGGGAAGTTGAGCTCCCACTGGTTGCCGAGGGCGAAGCCGTCCACGTCGACGATGAGGGGATTGAAGCCCGCCTGGTCGACGACGGCCATGTACTCGTTGACCTTGGACTTCTTCACGGCGACGAGGATGACGTCCATCTGGCCGCCGGTGCGGCCGAGCGTGTGATGGTCGATGAACACCTCGTCGATCGCGAACGGGATGTGGTGCTCTGCCTCGAGCATCACCACGTCGTGGACGTCCTTGGCGGGCACCTCGGGGATCTGGACTTTCTTGATGATCAGCTCGCGCCCGCAGACGGCGATGACGGCCTCGACACCTTCGATCCCCGCCTTGGCCACCGCCTCCTTGATCGCGTCGGCCACCACCTGGCTGTCGCGGACCGAGCCGTCGGCAATGGTGTCCGCGGGCAGCCCGACAGTGGCCATCCCGATGAGTCGGGGGGTGCTGCCGTTCTTGATCTGCACGACCTTGACGGCGCTGGTGCCGATATCGAGCCCGAAACTATCGGAGCTCCTGCGCAGTCTCTTCAAGATGTTCAACACGTCATTTCCCCTGTCGAGTCAGTAGTATAGGAGTATCGTTCGTTGCGGCCTATCTTTTCCCACACACAAGCGTTGGGGTCGGAGTACGTGCGAGGCCCCATGCATCGCGATTCAGTCGTTAAATCTCTCGCCAGTTGGTGATCGAGTGCAGCGACCGCGTCGACTGGACCATGCCGACGGCGCCGGGAAGTGGCGGCAGCGCCACGCGTCGGACGACCACCTCGACCGTCCTGGTCACGCCGCTGAAGGTCCCGGCGGACCGCATGATGACGGTCGTGTTGTCGTCCATGGTCGGCGAGGTGTCCATCGCCGGCTCAGTGGTGCTGCTGAGCCCCGTGAGCGGCGTGTCGGCCGCGCCGTTGTCGTTGCGGATCGTGACGCTGAACGTGCCGCCGTTGGCCGGGCCGCCGAGCGCGACGTTCGTGAGGCCGGCGATCGCCACCCACGGCCAGCCCGTCGTGGCGCCCGAGAGCAGGCCGCTCCAGCTGTGGCTCGCGTCGGCCGTGCTCACCAGCACGTTGAAGCCGCGCTCGATGCCCGCCTCCGCGAGATAGCGGGCACGCGAAGCGTCGGCGAGGTTGCGCGAGATCTGCGGCTCGAGCGCGCTCACCGAGAGATAGGCGACGAGCAGACCGGTCAGGCAGAAGAGCGCCATCACGACGAGGATCAGCGCGATGCCACGCTGAGTGCGCAGCGTCGGAGTTCGTCGCGTCAGCTCCGTCGTCACGCTCTCGGTCCTAGCACCGTGACGACGTCCACGGTGCGTCGCTGGCTGAGCTCGCCGGAGCCGGTCACCGGACGATAGCTCACCCGCACCTGGACCTCCTTGCACGACAGCGGCGCAGGGGGGCAGCCCGTGCCGATGCTGATGTCCGTGATCGTCGTGGTTCGCGTGTACGACGGGCCGGCGACCGGCGCGCTCTGACAATTCGACGAGCCGGCGGTGATGGCGCCCGACAGACAGTGCTCGGTCGTCGTCCCCGGGCCCAGGGCCGCCGCCGAGAAGTCGGTCATCGCCCGGGCTCGGAGCTGCTCGATCCGCTGCTCGGCGAGGAACACCGCGGCCGTCTCGCCGCCGCCCGTGGCGATGCCGCTCGCCGCGTACTGGAAGCCGGTGGCGATCGCCACCAGGCCGATCGTCAGGAGGGCGGTGGCCACGAGCACTTCGGCCAGCGAGAAGCCGCGCCCCCCGTGGACTATTGCACGCTCACACGACCCGAGGCGGCGACGACGACGTTGCGGGTCCCGCCGTTCGGGTTGGTGACGGTGAACGTCCCCGCCAGGGCCGCGGCGCCGAGCGAGGTGAAGACCACCGGGCCGCCCGAGAGCTGCATGTTGTTCGAGATCGCCATGAGGCCGGCGCCGTCGGTGCCGGTGCCGGTCCAGATCGTTCCGGCGGTGCACGCCGCGTTGGAGTTTTGCCGGTAGCGCAGGCTCGCCCCCAACACTTCCGCGCAGTAGTTCTGATTGCCCGTGATCGCGAGCTGACGCGCGCGGCTGAGTGCGGTGGCCAGCTCCGAGGCGCCGGCCGTCGTCGCAGAGCTCCGCCAGTACGACATGAATTGCGGCAGCCCGAGCGCGGCGAGAAGCCCGATCATCGCGACCACGACGATCAACTCGGCCAGCGAAAACCCGGCTTGTCGGTCTCTCACATCCGCAGTCCGGTGACGTACCATTGCACGACTCCTTCGCCCCAAAACAACGCAGTGGCTCCCCCAATTGCAAGGAAAGGGCCAAACGGGATCGCGTCCTTACGACCACGGACGCCGAGGGCCATCAGAGCCACCGCCCACGCTCCCCCGAGCACCACCCCAACCATCAGTGCGAACAGCGCGATCTTCCAGCCGAGAAAGGCGCCGAGCATCGCGCCGAGCTTCATGTCGCCCGCGCCCATTCCGCCTCGGCTGACGACGATGATCGCGAAAAACACGCCGCCGCCGAGGGCGATTCCGAGCGCGACCTCTGCCCAGCCCAGGTGGCGGGTCGCCACGTTGGCAGTGACCCCTGCCAGAATGCCCGGTAGGGTGATCGCGTCGGGAATGATCTGATGACGCAGGTCGATCGCGGTCACCGCGATCAGCGCGGCGAGCAGCGCCGCGGCGACCACGAACTCGAGGCCCGGCCCGAATTCGGCCCACGCCAGCGCGAGCAGCGCCGCCGTCGTCGCCTCGACGAGCGGATAGCGCCACGGAATTGGCGTCGCGCAGGCGCGACAGCGGCCACGCAGGACGACGAACGACACCAGCGGCACGTTGTCGTACCAGGCGATGAGCGCGCCGCAGCCGGGACACGCCGAACGGGGCGCCCACAGGCTGCGCCTCTCGGGCAGCCGGGCGATCACCACGTTCAGGAAGCTGCCGAGGACCAGGCCGAAGAGCACGACCACCGCCAGGGGCATCTCAGAGGTGATGCCGCGCGACGATGTCCCGCGCCGCCGCGGGATGCAGTTGGCGAAGGATCGTGAGGTGCTTGCGCATTTCCACGACGTCGCCCGTGTCACGATACGCGAGGACGAGCCCGATGCGCGGCTCCGGCGCGAACGGCTGCTCCTCGGCGGCCCGGCGAAATTCCGTGATGGCTTCGTCGTAGCGCCCGAGTCCCGCGAGGGCGCCGCCGAGGTTCGCGCGCGCGACGACGTTGCGCTCGTTGAGGGCCACCGCGCGCCGCAGGAACGGCACCGCCTCGTCGAACCGTCCTTGCTGCGTCAGCGCCATCCCGAGGTTGTTGAGCGGGCCCGTCTCGGTCGGGAATTTCGCGACCGCCCGCCGCAGCGGGGCCTCGGCGTCGAGGGGACGGTTGAGCTGGAGCAGGGCCAGGCCGAGGCCGCCGTACGGCTTCTCGCGGTCGGGCTTGAGCGCCAGCGCGCGGAGGAAGTGGCCGATCGCGATCAGCGCGTCGCTCGGGTCCTTGCGCTCGCGGTTCACGATCGCGGCCCCGTAGTTGTCGTGGCAGATCGAGCACTCCGGCGTGACGAGCATCGCGTGCGTCCAGAGCGACTCGCTATCGCGCCACACCTGGACCTGGAGCCATGTCAGCGCGGCCAGGGTCGTGAGCAGCACGCCCAGCGCCGCGCAGCTCGCGCGGAAGTGCGGAGGACGCAGCCGGCCGGAGGCGTGCGCGCCGACGAGCCACGCGACGCCGCCGCCGACGAGGACAGCGAATCCCAGGCACGACAGGTAGCTGTAGCGATCGTGCGCCAGCTGGAAGCCGGCATGCACGAGGCCACCGACGGGCGCCAGCATGATCGCGTACCACGCGTAGGCGGCGAGTCCCGCCGGCCACCGAGCGGCGAGCGCCACGAGGGTCACGCTGAGCAGCATCGTCGCCACCGCGCTGAGCACGAACTCCGGAGCGGAGGGATCTACGCGCACCGGCAGCTCGTACAGCGGCGAGAGATCCGTCGGTAGCACCGTCTTCGAGACGTAGAAGACCATGCTGTAGAACGCCATCGCGATGCGCGACGGCAACGGGTACTTCGTCCCCGGCGTGAAGTAGTCGTGGTGGGCCACCGCCCAGTACGACACGGCCGCACCCGCGACGGCGACGGCGACGAACGGCAGCTTCTCGAGCAGCGCGCGCCGCGTCTCGGGGCCGCGCCACGTCGACGGGACGGGCGACAGGCGGCGCAGCGGATACCAGTCGAGGACGATCAACAGCAGCGGCAGCGTCATCACGATCGACTTGGCCAGCATCGACAGCGCGAAGGCGACGATCGACACCGTCAGCAGCCGCCACCGGCCTGCGCTCTCGGCGCTCGCCGCGCGCAGATACGTCAGCACGCAGGTCAGGAAGAGCAGGGCCGAGAGGACGTCGCGCCGCTCGGTCGCCCACGCCACCGACTCCGCCCGCAGCGGGTGGATGGCGAAGAACAGGGCAGCCACGGCGGCCCCCGCGCGTAGCGCCATCTCGCTCGTGTCCGGCCGCGCGGCCGCGAGGAGGCGCCGAGCCAGCCAATAGACGAGCACCGCGTTCGCGGCGTGGAGCACGAGGTTCGTGAAATGGTAGCCCGCGGGCTGCATGCCC
>Ga0209237_1002274_pt1 | contig 11531 bp, 8 predicted proteins | sample GraSoi013_1_40cm_2_FD_185820 | JGI IMG/M metagenome (GOLD analysis project Ga0209237, IMG submission 185820) | Grasslands soil microbial communities from the Angelo Coastal Reserve, California, USA - Sample 10_02_2013_1_40cm (SPAdes) (version 2) | ecosystem: Environmental > Terrestrial > Soil >...
GACGTTGCGACCGATCTCGCCGGCGGCGGCCTCGAGCTCGCTCTTGCGCCGGCCGGTGATGAAGACGTAGGCGCCGTCGGCAACCAGCCGCTTTGCCGCCGCGAAGCCAATGCCGGTGCTGCCTCCGGTGACGACGGCGACCTTTCCATCGAGCTTGCCCATGATCGGCTCCTTTTAGATGACGAGCGTAATATCATCAGACGATGACCGGGCGGTCCCGGGGATTCGCCGGTCCTGGCTACGACCCCATCGTTTCCGCGGCCCGCCACCCTCCACCGAGGGCGTTGTAGAGCTGCACCAGCGAGAGAAGCTCGTTCAGCTGCGCCTGCGCCAGACCGAGCTCGGCCGCGAACGTCCTCGTGTTGCTGTCCAGGACTTCGAGATAGCTCGCCGCCCCTCCCCGGTAGCGTTGGTCCGACAAAGCAAGGGCATCCCGCGTCGAAATGGCTAGAAGCTCCTGCTGCTCGCGGAATTCGCGGTTCTTGCGGTACGCGACCAGCGCGTCGGAGACCTCGCGGAACGCTTGCTGGATGGTCTGCTGGTACACCACCAGCGCCTCTTTCTGCTGCGCCTCGGCCAGCTTGACCCCGGAGGAGATCCTGCCGCCGGCGAAGATCGGCTGCGTCAGTGATCCGATGAAGCTCCACATTCCCGCGGGGCCCTTGAAGAGGTCGCTCAGCGCGGCGCTCTGTGCCCCGCCGCTGGCAGTCAGCGAAATCGAGGGAAAGAATGCCGCCCGCGCGACGCCGATGCGCGCGTTCGCGGCGATGAGCCGCGCCTCCTGCAACTGGATGTCGGGCCGCCGCTGCAAAAGAGCCGACGGAAGCCCCGCCGGGACGATGGGATCGTGCGGCTGCTCCGTCAGTTTCCGCCCGCGCGGGATCGGTCCCGGATTGCGGGCGAGCAGCACGCTGATGAAATTCTCCTGCTGCTCGGTGCGGCGCTCGATATCGACGATGGTCTGCGCGGCATTGTAGACGAGCTGCTCGGCCTGGCGGACGTCCAGAAGCGAGACGGCGCCCTGGCGCTCTTGCAATTGGGTGAGCTCGAGCGACTGCTGCCGCGAGGTGAGCGTGCTCTTGGAGATCTCGAGCTGGGAATCGAGCGCCAGCAGCTGGTAATACCCGCCCGCGATGCTGGCGATGAGGCTGGTGATCACCGCCTGGCGGTTCCATTCGGCGGCGAGCAGATCGGCGCGGGCCGCTTCGGTGGCGCGGCGGAACTTGCCCCAGAAGTCGAGCTCCCACGACGCCGCCACGCTCCCCTGGAACACATTGGTGTGGATGACGGGCGTCAGGCTCGTCGCCGCAAGGCGCTCCCGTCCGGCCGCGAGCCCCAGCGCCACCGTGGGAAGCTGATCGGCCCGGGTGATCCCGAGCTGCGCCCCGGCCTGCTCGATGCGCGCCGCAGCGATCAAGACATCCTGGTTCTGCGCCAGCGCGGTCTGGATCAGATCGGCGATCACCGGATCGGGAAACACCTGCGCCCAGTCCTTGTCGGCCAGCGACTCGGCGCCGCCTGCCTCCGCGCCGCCACGATAGCTCTGCGGCGCCTGCGTCGAGGGGCGCTTGTAGTCCGGTCCGACCGCGCAGCCCGCCGCGAGCACCAACAGCCACAGCCGTTTCATGGCGCCGGCTCCGGCTCGGTAGGAAGCTGCGCCGCCGGTTCCGCATGCCCGCGCCGGTTCGCGAACCTCTCCACCAGCACGAACAGCACGGGGATGATGAAGATCGCGATCGCCGTCGCCGCCAGCATGCCGGTGATGACCACCGTGCCGAGGATCTGCCGGGCGATCGCGCCCGCTCCCGTCGCCACCCAGAGCGGGATCATGCCGAAGATGAACGCGAACGACGTCATGAGGATCGGGCGCAGGCGCAGCCGCGCTCCCTCGAGCGCTGCCTCGACCAGCGGCCGGCCCTTCTTCATCTCGTCGCGCGCGAACTCCACGATGAGGATGGCGTTCTTGGCCGCGAGGCCGATGAGCATCGCCAAACCGATCTGGGCGAAGATCCCCAGGTCGAAGTTGCGCAGCAAGAGGCCGAGAAAGGCCCCGAGGACTGCAACCGGCACCGACAGGAGCACCGAGAACGGCAGGGACCAGCTCTCGTAGAGCGCCGCGAGGATCAGGAACACGAATCCCAACGACAAGGCAAAGATCGCCGCCGCCCTGCCGGACGCCTTCTTCTCCTGATAGGAAAGGTCGGCGAATCCATACCCCATCTCGCGCGGGAGGACCTGCGCCGCCACTTCCTCGAGGGCGGCCAGCGCCTGCCCGGAGCTGTATCCCGGTGCGGCCGAGCCGAGGATCTGCGCCGCGCGGTACAGGTTGAATCGGTTGGTGTACTCAGGCCCGGCGATCCGGCGGGTGCTCGTCAGCGTGGACAACGGCACCATGTCTCCCTGCTTGTTGCGCACGTAGTACTGACCAATGTCTTGCTCCGTCAAGCGGTCTTCACCCTCCGCCTGCAGGAACACGCGCCATTGGCGGCCGAATCGATTGAATTGATTCACGAACAGGCCGCCCAGATAGGCCTGCAGCGTCTGGTACACGTCGCCGATCGCGATCCCCTGGTTGAGCACCTTCTCCCGATCGACATCGGCGTAGACCTGCGGGATCCCGGCGGTGAACACCGAGTTGACCCCGGTCAGTTCCGGCCGCTTGCGCGCGGCGTCGAGAAACGCCTTGACGTTCTGATCGAGAAACTCCACCGACCCGCCGCTGCGATCCTGCAGCCACATGGAGAAGCCGCCGGCGCTGCCGAACCCGGGGATCGCCGGGGGGCTGAACGCGAACGCCGTCGCTTCCGGGACCTCGCTCGCCAGGGCCCGGTTGATGCTGCGCAGAATCCCGCGCGCTTCCAGCGCCGCCCCTTCGCGCTCGCTCCACGGCTTGAGCTGGATGAACATGAATGCGCTGTACGTCGACGAGACCCGCGTCAGCAGGCTGAAGCCGATGATGCTGTTGAAGGCCTTGACGCCCTCGGTCTTGGCCAGGACGTTTTCGACCTTCCTGGCCACCGCATCGGTGCGCTCCAGGGAGGCAGCGGCCGGGAGCTGCACGTTGGCGAAGAGGAAGCCCTGATCTTCCTCGGGGATGAAGCTGGTGGGGAGCTTTCGACCCACGACGCCGTCGACGACGATGAAACCGGCGAGGATGGCAACGCCGACGAACGCCTTGCGGATCAGGCCATGGCTCCACTTGACGTAGCCCTGCGTGGCCCGCTCGAACACCCGGTTGAAGATTGCGAAAAAGCGCGCCAGGGGCCCGCGGCCCGGGCGCCGCGGGCGGAGCAGCAAAGCCGACAGCGCGGGCGACAGCGTCAGAGCGTTGAATGCCGAGATGAGGACCGAGATCGCGATGGTCACCGCGAACTGGGTGTTGAGCCGCCCCTGGATGCCACCCACGAAGGCGATCGGCACGAACACCGACGACAGCACCAGCGCGATCCCCACGACGGGTCCGGAGACCTCCTTCATCGCCTGCAGGGTGGCGTCGCGCGGCGACATTCCTTGCTCGATGTGGTGCTCCACTGCCTCCACCACCACGATCGCGTCGTCCACGACCAACCCGATAGCGAGCACCAGCCCGAACAAGGACAGGGTGTTGATGGAGAAGCCGAGCAACGGAAAGATCGCAAACGTGCCGATCAACGATACCGGAACGGCGATCATCGGGATCACCGTGGCGCGCCAGTTCTGCAGGAACAGGAACACCACCAGCGTGACCAGCACCATGGCCTCGAGGATCGTCTTTGCGATCTCGGTGATCCCCTCGGTGACTGGCGCCGTGGTGTCGAGGGTGACGGCATATTCCAGGTCCGGCGGGAATCGTTGCTTGAGCTCCGCCATCACGCCCTTCACGCCGTTGGCCACATCGAGCGCGTTCGAACCGGGAGCCTGGAACACCGCGATCAGGCTGCCGGGCTGGCCGTTGACGCGCGAGACCTGCTGGTAGTTCAGCGCGCCGAGCTCGATGCGGGCCACGTCGGAGAGGCGTACGACGGAGCCGTCGGCATTCGAGCGGACGACGATCTGCGCGAACTCCTCCGCCGTCTGCAGGCGCCCCTGCGCCCTGACGGTGTAGGTCATCTCCTTGCCGGGCGGCGCCGGATCCGCGCCCACCCGGCCGGCCGGATTGACCGTGCTCTGTTGCGAAACCGCCCTCACCAGATCCGGCACGGTGAGCCCGAGCTTGGCCAGCACGTCCGGCTTGAGCCAGATGCGCATCGCGTAGTCGCTCGCCCCGAACAGACGCACCTCGCCCACGCCGCGCACGCGATAGAGCGCGTCATTGATGTTGATGTTGGCGTAGTTGGCCAGGAACAGCGCATCGTAGCGCTGGTGGGGCGAATACAGCGAGATGACCAGCATCGGCAGCCCGGTCGACTTCCGGTAGGAGAGGCCGAACTGATTGACGTCTGGAGGCAGGTTGGGCTGCGCCTGCGCCACCCGGTTCGTCACGTTGACCTGATCGATGTTGGGATCGGTGTCGATGTCGAACGTCACCGTCAACGCCATGGTCCCGTCATTGGCGTTGGTGGACTGCATGTAGAGCATGTCGTCCACGCCGTTCATCTGCTGCTCGAGCGGCGTCGCCACCGACTGCTCGACGGTCACCGCGTCGGCGCCGGTGAAGGTGGCGTTGACGATGATCTGGGGAGGGATGATCGACGGATACTGCGCCACCGGCAGGCTGCGCATCGCCAAGAGACCCGCGACGACCGTGATGATCGAGATGACGATCGCCACGATCGGGCGATTGATGAAGAAGCGAGCCATCCGCTAACCCTTGGCAGGCGGCTGCTGGAACGGCACCGGCGTGACGGGAACGCCCTCTCGCACCTTTTGCACCCCTTCGGCCACCACCTTTTCGCCCGCCGTCAGCCCGTCCTCGATCACCCACAGCCTGCCGACGCGAGGTCCGACCTTGACCGATCGGATCGCCACCTTGTTGCCCTCGCCCACGACCGCGACCTGGTAGCTCCCCTGCAGCTCGGTGACTGCGCGCTGGGGCACCAGCAGCGCGTCCTGCTTCAGCCCGACGGTCGCACGCACCCGTCCGAACTGCCCCGGCCGCAGGATGTTCGCCGGGTTGGCGAATGCCGCCGCGATCCGGATCGTGCCGGTCGTCGGATCGACCTGGCGATCCGCCAGCACGAACTTGCCGGGATGGGGATAGACGTTGCCGTCCGCGAGGACGAGCTCGAGCGGAGTGTCGAGGTTGGGGAACGGGCGCGCCTCGGCGGAGGGGCCCAGACCGCCCACGAACTGAAGATACTCGCGCTCGCTGATGGCGACGTACGCCTTGATGGGATCGAGGCGCGATACCGAGGTGAGCAGCGTCGACGGCCCCACCAGGTCCCCGAGCTGTCCCCGGGCGATGCCGGCGATCCCGTCAGTGAGCGAGCGCACCTTGGTGAATTCCAGATTCAGCTGGGCCGTCTTCACGGCCGCTTTGGCGGAGTCGACTGCCGCCGCGGCGGCGAGCTTGGCCTGGACGTCGTTGTCGAGCTGGCTGCGGGCGATGGCGCGCGCCTCCGCCAGCGGCGTGTCGCGCTCGACGTCGCGGGCCGCGCGCCCGAGCTGCGCCTCGGCCTGCGCCTTCTGTCCGCGGGCCTGGTCGAGCGCCGCCTGGAACGGGCGGGGATCGATCTCGAACAGCACGTCCCCCTTCTTGACGAACGAGCCCTCGACGTAGCTCTGCTTGATGAGGTAGCCGGTGACCTGGGGCTGGATCCTGGCGTTCACGTAGCCGTCCAGGGTCGCGACCCACTCCGTTCGCAGCGGCACGTCCTGCTTCACCACGTCGACCACGGCGACGGTGGTGGGGGCCTGGGGGGTGGCAGCCGTTCCTTTGCTGCACGCGGATGGCAGGACGGCGAGAAGGCCCACCGCTGCCGCGAGCGGGATGCCGCGGAGCACCGGGACGGTCATGATCTGCATGGGTGTTCAGTCCTTCCGATGAGAATCTGCAACGCGCCTTCGATTCCGCGCGGCGCCATTGGTTTCTCTGCGGTGTGTTTCTCGATCCGCTCAACTCGTCTGGCAGAGGTTCGCGCTCGAGCGTAACCGCCAGGCCGCCTCCGGCGGCCGAAGCTAAGCCGTGCGCGGCAAGCGAACGGTGAAGGTGGTCCCGGCCCCATCGGTCGACTGAACCGAGATCTCGCCGCCGTGGGCGGCAACCAGCTCGCGGCAGATGAACAGGCCCAATCCGAGCCCGTCGTTGTTGCGCGAGGTGCGCCGCGCCTGGCGGTGGAAGGGTTCGAAGATCGCCGGCAGCACCTCGGCAGGGATGGCCGGACCCTCGTTGTGAACGAACAGGGTGACGCTGTCGCCCTCGTCGCGCAGCACGACGCTGACGGCACCGTCGGCCTTGCCGTGCGCAATGGCGTTGCCCACAAGGTTCGAGACCACCTGCGCGAGGCGCTCGCGGTCCCAGACGCCGCGCACGTCGGAGTCTGGCTCGAAACTCAGCGCACGGTCGGGATGCACCGTCTCCACTTCGGCGATCACCTGGGCGCAGATCTCGGCGAGGTCGGTCTCCCGGGGCTCGACCCGCATCCCTCCGCCGAGCCGCGATCTGGTGAAGTCGAGCAGCTGGGAGATGATCTTCGCCATTCGCTCCGCGCTGCGAGCGATGCGAGCGGTCACCTTCGCGTCGGCGTCGTGGAGCATGCCGCGCTTGAGCATCAGCTCCGCGCCCACCACTACGGAGGAGAGGGGCGAGCGCAGGTCGTGGCCGACGATGCCGATCAGCTGCTCGCGCAGCTCGTCGATCTTCTTCTGCTCGGCGAGGGATTGCTCCAGGGCGGCCCGCGCGATGCGCTCCTCGTCGAGGGCGCGGCGGTGCGTCAGGTCTCGCGTCACCTTCGCGAAACCCACCAGGTTGCCGTCGCGACCGAGGATGCGGCTGATGATCGCGTTGGCCCAGAACCGGCTGCCGTGTTTGCGTACCCGCCAGCCCTCGTCCTCGAAGCGCCCCTCACGGGCGGCGATCTCCAGCTCCTCTGCGCAGCGGCCGGCGGTCTCGGGCGGGTAGAAGCGCGAGAAGTGCTGTCCGATGATCTCGTCGGCGCGGTAGCCCTTGATGCGTTCGGCGCCGACGTTCCAGGAGCTGACGCGGCCGTCCACGTCCAGCAGGAAGATGGCGTAGTCCTTGACGCTCTCCACCAGGAGACGAAAGCGCTCGGCGTCCTGCGCGTTTCGCTCCTGCATGGCGCCGGTCCGCTGCCGTAGCGTCGCTCGCAGCGCGGCTTCCAACTCCTTGCGCTGCTGGACCTCGTGCTCGAGCGACCGCAGCGCGGTCCTCTCGTTGCCCGGAATGACGTGGGAATGGCGGCTGCACACCTTGTCGAACAGCTCGCCATCGCCGGGCATGTAGAAATTGCCCATCGAGTAGGCGCAGAGGAGCGTGAACGAATGCAGGCGCGCGAGCTCGTTCCACAGCTCCTCGAGCAGGATGGCGGCGGCGCGATTGCCGCCGCGCCAGAGCAGGTCGACCATCTCGCCGAAGACCCGCACGCGCGCCCGGCTCCGCCCCTGGCGGCTGCTCTGGATGACCGCGCCGAGGACGGAGTAGAACCGCTCGGCGTCCAGCTCGTTGCCGACCATGAAGCGGAGCAGCATCTCGTGAGCATCCAACATCGTCAGCAGACCGGAAGCCACGGCGTCCTCGATCCGGCAGCCGTTGTGCCGCAGCACCTGCGCGAAGGCCATGCGGTGAGGCTTGGTGGCGACGATCAATACCGGTTCGCCGGCTGCCAGGCCGGCACCAGTGAAATGCGCGACCGCGTCGAAGAGGAACTGTTCGTCCTCGTAGAATTGCACGATGTGGTCGCCCGCGGCCGGTCTGGCGAGGAATGAGTCGCCCCAGGGCGTCGCTTCGGCGAGCGCGGGCTCGGCGGCTCCTTCGGCGGGGTGCACCAGGTGCAAGCTCGTTCCCTCGTCGGGCATGTCAGATCTCCAGGAAATTGCGTAGTTCCCGAGCGGCCCAGATGCAAGATCGTCTGAGCTCGCGGATTCCGGATCCGACAAACTCCTTCGTCGTTCGTCGTCACGACGACGGCGCCGGTCGGATCTCCCGGCGGCGCGATCGCGCGGACCGTAAGGTTCCACCATGGCCACGCCACGAGTGACTGCGGCAGCCGCGAAATGACCTCGACCCTGGAGGCCCGGGAGCTCGTGGTGGTGCGGGAGGATCGCAGGATCCTGGACGGCGCGTCGATCCTGGTGCCGCCCGGAGAGGCCGTCGCCATCCAGGGTCCCTCCGGAAGCGGCAAGAGCACGTTTGCGCGGGCCCTCGCGACCCTCCTCGAGCCCGATGCCGGCGCGGTGCTGCTCGGCGGCCTCGACGCGCAGCGGATCGCCCCGACGCAGTTCCGGACTCGCGTCGCCTTCCTCGCGCAGCAGCCCGCGATGTTCGAGGGCAGTGTCCTGCGGAACCTGGAGGCTGGTCCGCAGGTCCACGGCAAATCGCTGAGCGATGTGCGAGCGAGCGAATTGATCCGGGCCGTGGGGCTCGACGAGCCGATCCTGCAGCGCGAAGCGCGGACGCTGTCCGGCGGCGAAAAACAGCGGGTCGCCCTCGCCCGCGCGCTCGCCAATGAGCCGGAGGTGCTGCTGCTCGACGAGCCCACCGCCGCGCTCGATCCCGACGCGGGTGAGCGCATCGTCGCCCTGCTGCGCGAGCTGCGCGCGCGGGGCCTGTCCGTCGTCATGGTCACACACGAGGAGTCGCACGCGCGTGCCCTCGGCGGAACGCTCTACCGCTGCGAGCGCGGACGGCTGGCGATCGATTCATGAGCTACGCGCACATCACCTTGCCGCGACTCTTGCTGTCGCTCGCGTTGATCGCGGTGGCCATCGCGCTTTCGCGCCGCGGCCGCCTCGGGCTCGAGCGCGACCTGGTCTGGGGAGCACTGCGCGGCGCCGCGCAGCTCATCGCCATCGGATATGTCTTGCTCCTCCTCTTCAACCACGAGCACCCGGCGTGGGTGGTCTTGCTGCTGGCGGTGATGCTTGGCGTCGCTGGGGCGACCGCGGCCCGGCGCGTGGAGCACGGGCCGCCGCGAACGGTGCTCTTTTCGCGGGCCATCGCCGCCATCGGCGCCGGCACCTTGGTCGCCGTGGTGCCCGTCTTCGCGGCGGTGGTGCCGCTGCACCCTTGGTATGAGGCGCGCTACCTGGTTCCCATCAGCGGGATGATGCTCTCCAACGCGATGAACGTGGTTGCGCTGGTCTTCGAGCGGATCTTTGCCTCGGCGCGCAGCGAGGCGGACCAGGTGGAAGCGCTCCTCGCTCTCGGCGCGACGCCGCGGCAAGCGCTGGAGCGGCAGGTGCGCGCGACGCTGCGGGCCGCGCTCTTGCCGACGATCAACGGGCTGCTCACGGTGGGACTGGTGGCGCTCCCGGGGATGATGACCGGGCAGATCGTGAGCGGGACGCCTCCCGAGCAGGCGGTCCGGTATCAGATCGTGATCCTCTATCAGCTGGTCGCGGTGGCGGCGGTGGCCGGGATGGTCGCCGTGGGCTTCGCCCGTCGGCTCCTCTTCACCGGACGCGCACAACTCGTGCTGCCCAGGAACTAGCTAGAGTGGCGCAGGCCGGTGGCGTTCGCGAGCAGGGCGGCCCGGACTTCTGCTGCGCGATCGCGTGAGACGGGGATGTGCAAGCCCTGGCTCTCATCGCCGAGAGAGGGTCCGACGAACAAGGTCGTCTCGCCGTCCTCGCGTTCCAGCGCCTTCGCGAGGTCGAGATTGACCAGCCAGTTGCGGTGCACGCGCATCAGCGAGCGGCCGAACGAGGCCTCGATCGAGGCCAGCGAAAGATCGACGTCGAACTTGCCCAGCCGGGAGTGTACGTAGCTCAAGCGATCGGAAGCTTCGAATGCCCAGATGTCGGCGGGATCGAGGAAGACGAGGCTTCGCTTGTGTCTCGCGACCACGCGAAGCGCTCCGGAGCGCGGTGGCGGCCCGCGGCTGAGGATCCGTCGCAGGCATTGCTCCACGCGCTCCTCGCTGAACGGCTTGAGCAGATAATCGACCACTCCCAGATCCCAGGCCTTCTTCGCATGCTGCCAGAACGCCGTCGCCAGCACGAACACCGGCCGCGCGCCATCGGGGTGCGCAGCGACCGTCGACTCGACGAGGTCGAGGCCGTTCTCGCCGCCGCAAAGTTGAACGTCGACGAAGACCACGTCCACCGCAAGCCCGGCCAGGACCTCGCGTGCCTCGCCGACGCTGGCGACCGCGCCGACTACTTCGGCGAGTTGGGTCGCCTCGATGAGCTGCACCAGGTAGTTGCGAGCCGGCCATTCGTCCTCGAGCACCAGCGCGCGCAGGCGGGTCATGAAGGGTCTCCATGAACGACGATCTTCATGCAGAGACTGTACCGACAGGCTCTCAGGAAAGCTGCGGCGTCCGTCGGCAGCAACCGGCCCCTGGTCGGCATTTCGCAGCCGCAGCGCTGACCGATCCCTAGCCTGCATGGCGGTGAAGGAGGTCGTCATGAAGCCGAAGCGCTCGCGCCTAAGCAGCGTCGCAGCCGTCTTGCTCTTGTGCGTTGCCGCGTGTGCCCATGACCGCGCGTTCGACCGCCGCGAAGTCGGCGCGATGGAGAACGCGAGCCCCGCGATCTCGCCGTGGGCGGGCCCGGTCGCGGATCCGATCGCGGCGAATCACTACTGAAGTTCCGGATTCCACGGCGGCGGCCGCCACCGGCTGAGTCGAGCCGGCCCTACGGACGGCGCAGGCCGGTCGCGTTTTCCAGCAGCGCGTCCCGCAGCGCCTTGGAACGGTCCTGCGAGACAGGCACCTGGATGCTCCGCCCCTCCAGTCCCATGTCGCGGCCGACCGTCAGCGTAGCGCCCCCGATGTCGCGATCCAGCTCCTTGACGTAGGCCAGGTTGATCAGCCAGTTCCGGTGCACGCGAAAGAGCGCGCGGCCGAACGACGCCTCGATCGCGGCCAACGAGAGATCGATGTCGAACCTGCCCTCGGGCGAGTGCACGAACGTGAGGCGATCCGCGGCCTCGAATGCCCAGATGCTGTCCGGGTCGAGGAAGACGAGGCTCTTCTTTCGCCGCGCCACCACGCGGCGCGGTCCATGCGCTCGCGACGGGCGGCGGTCGAGAAGCCGCTTGAGGCACTGCTCGACACGGTCCTCGGTATAGGGCTTCAGGATGTAGTCGACGACGCCGAGGTCGAACGCTTCCAGGCTGTGCTCTGCGGAGGCCGTCGCGAGCACGAACATCGGCGCCGATGTCTCGCGAGCCATCGAGCGGATCAGATCCAAGCCCGTGCGCGCATCGCCGGTGGCGGCCAGCTGGACGTCGACGAAGATGACGTCGAGCGGCGAACCCTTCATCGCCTCGCGCGCCTCTTCGAGAGTGGCCACGGCGCCGATCACCTCCGCGCGATGCGTGTCCTCGATCAACTTGACCAGATAGTTCCGCGTCGGCCACTCGTCTTCGAGCACCAACGTTTTGAGCAGGTTCGCTTCGCTCATGACGAGGCCCCCAACTCGAGAGGAAG
>Ga0209237_1002276_pt1 | contig 11524 bp, 13 predicted proteins | sample GraSoi013_1_40cm_2_FD_185820 | JGI IMG/M metagenome (GOLD analysis project Ga0209237, IMG submission 185820) | Grasslands soil microbial communities from the Angelo Coastal Reserve, California, USA - Sample 10_02_2013_1_40cm (SPAdes) (version 2) | ecosystem: Environmental > Terrestrial > Soil >...
CATTGGATACGCGCTTGCTGTCGTCACTCGTGCTGCCATACGACGAAACGAACGGTTCGAAGACCGGGATCGCTTTGGCGAATCAATCGGCGACGGCGGCAACGATCACCGTTCTTGTGTTGGACCAAGGCGGAAGTCGGCTCGCGTCTTCACAGATGATTTTGCCCGCATTGGGCCACACTTCGTTCTTTATAACCGATCAGTTTTCGCAGGCGGCAAATCGAATAGGTGTCATCGAGTTTCAGAATCCATCCGGCAATGTCACTGGAATGGGGCTTCGCTTTTATCCCGGTGGGGCGTTCACTTCAATGCCTGGTGAGCGGTCCAATCAGCAATAGCGAAGCCGCGAAGGTTGCGCTGAAAAGCACGGAATCCAACGCCGACTCCATCCCCCGGCTCGGTACGGTGCCGCTGGAATTTCAGCCGGGCTCACGAGGCTATCGTGGAACCCCCCGAAAGCCGCTAGCGCGGACGAGTTCCGTATCGCTCGCCCTGTCCCCGTGCTTTCCACAAGCTCCTACTTGAGCGGCACCTTCCGCGGCAGCGTCTAAGAATTTTTTCGAGGAAAATAACCTGGTTCTACACCTGCCGCGCTTCCATCGCCTCGACTGGCATGAATACAACGGCGCGTTTGTCGTCCGAATCGAGATTGGAGCACCCTTTGTTGCAGGTCAGGGCACGCGCGGGCCCTCGACACCGCGGCCTAGGCAGGCCGATGCGCCTTGAGAAAGGAATGAATTTGGCGCACCGCCAGGGGAATTCGCTCCTTGGGTTCTTTCCAGGGGAAGATGCTCACCTCGGCCTTTGGCGCGAGCATCGCGCACTCCATGGCGACGGCATATGGGTGCGCGGGGACCTCGTCCGGCAGGACCAGGATCGGGTTTTGGCAACTCCGCACGAAATTGCGTGTCACGGTGAAGACGAAATCGGGGTCGGTCTCGAACATGTTGGTGACGAATTGGTCGGTCGTCTGCAACGCGATCTCGGGCCGTTTCGCGGTCAACATCGCACCCCAGCTCTTCCAAAATGTGCCTGGGTACTTAGGGTCGCGCATCTCCGGACGCCAGCCCACGGGCTGCGCCAGCACGGCTGCGGCAATGCGAGTGGGTGCGCGCTTTAGAAGACTCCAGATGAAGGGGCCGCCAATGCAGAAACCCATCACCGAGAACTTGTCGATCCCCAGATGATCCATCAGGCCGAGCTGGTCGTCGGCATAGGACTCCCACGGCCGCTCGATCTCGACAGGGCCGGTGGACTGGCCGCTAGGGGCGTTGCGCAGGTCCGCCGTGATGCAGCGATATTCTCCCTTGAACTCCTCTATCGCATTAAAGGGAGAGTTGCCGGTAAAGAAGGAAATAGTCGAGTTCAACCCTCCGCCCGGAAGCAGTAACAGCGGGAAGCCGGAACCGGCCTCCTCATAGTAGATGCGAACTGGGCCTCTTTCATAGAACTTGCCAGTTCCTCTTTGGCCCGACTGCTGAGCAAACACGCTCGGCACGGCGGCCGTTGCCGCTGCAGCAGCTCCCGCTGCCAGTATGTTGCGTCTGGTCCAATCCATAATCGGCGTCCCCCTTGATCATCGACCGTAATCGCAGGTGCGGCGGCTCGAAGCGCCAGCGTGCCGCGCGCATGACGGTGGTCCGTTAGCGCAAAGCATCATAGCACAGGTCTTCGGTCCCTCGACTCAAACCGGCGGCCACTACATTTCGGCCGGCGTCGCAATATCGGACTAATCAGGGACCTTTATTGGTCGCCGGGCCTTGCGCACCCTGCCTTGTTTCTAGAGACCGGCTATTTCCGGTACATGTGACCGAGGTCTTTTTCGTTCTCGCAGAGGTGTTCCATCAGTTCGGTGTCCGGCATGAGATTGAACGGAATGGTCGCGGTCCACGGCCGCTCGTAGTTCTTGGGATCGGTGAATGTGAATTCGATCACGAGGTGGCCGAAGTCGGGCCGGCTGTAGCGTTCGGTGATGCGCAGGTCTTCGGAGTGCGGTAATCCTTCTCCGTCCAAGTAGGTCTGTTCGTTGAAGCCGGAGCTTTCCACTACGAGAGTGTTCTTATCCCAATGCGCGACCGAGTATCCGAACCAGGTCGGCGTGGGGTCAACCGGCAGTTTCCGCCCATCCGTGAAAATTTGACGGAAGACGGTGAATTCTTCAAACAGTGTCAGGATGACTCCCGGGGTCTGTACGATCTTGATGGGGAGCGGTAGCATGTGGTTCGGAACGCCGTCGGGAAGGCAGCGCTCGGAGGGATCGGCCGCGTCGCCGTGCGCGGTGATCTCCGCGTAAAACTTTTCCGCCGCGGGCAGCATGGGGGCCTTCGATCCGGCGGGCATAAAGCGTTCAAGCCCTCGGCCTTTGGGATTGGTGTATTGGCGGCTGGAGATCCAGATTCCGCTGAGGTCGGGATGGCCGTCGGAAGCGCGCGGCGCGGGAGCGCTGAGATTAGGCTTGCCATCTTTGGTGCGCGGCGTACCCGGCAAAGGCAGTTTGATCCACTGGGCTTGCGCAGTGAAGGCCAGACCCAGGACGAAGAAAAGGTTCGTGACGAAGTTCGAGAGTTTCATTAGGGCTCTTTCGCTTGCAGCATTGGTTGAACTGCTGTTTTCTTCAGTGTAATTAGCACTATCTGAGAGAGGAGTCAATCATGATGGAACGTCTGGAACGTCTCTGAACGATGCAGTTTCCAATTTTCATAGTATCGCCGACGTTCTCAAAGGCGCGGAGGTAATTGTTGAACTCGTTCTGCGGCGCAACGCCCACAAAGTAATACATGGTGCCATCGGGACGGATGGTCGTAACGATCCAGTCGGTTTCCCGCCCGCCCGCAGGCGATTGATTGGATGCTTCGGCAATCAAGGCCGCCTGGCCGTCGACCCGTGTTCGCTCGTGGCTTCGTGTAACCCGCATGTTGGCATTCGATCTCTGCAGGTTATTCAGCAGCTGATCGGTTGCTTCCTCCAGTGATATGGGGCCTTGCCCGTGGTAGTCCGGCTCGAATTCAGCGATCACCATACCGTACGCCAATGAATCATTCACAATGCCGCCGTCCGGCGCAATCGTCATCGCGCTTCCCCGCCCATCCTGACGCCAGTTATCGGGATAACGGAACTGCAGACCGTTTCCATTAAAGGTCGTGAGGCGGCCCGATGGCGGCGCCGGCTTTCCATTTCGCGTATCGGCAGGACGGTTGGCTCCTCGCGCACTTTTAGGAGGAGCGGGCAATGCGGCCAGAAGATTCTTCGTCGTATGAAACTCCGTGGAATCCTTCCGGGCGTTGGCAGGCGCGCCCCCGAGTCTTTCGATTTCATGTTGGACGTTGCTGATGCGGTTTTCAGGATTCGGGTGGTCGCTGAAAAACTGGACTGCGCGCCCCTTGCTCTCAGCCTGAATCTTTTCGAAAAATTCGACCATCCCCTTGGGATCGTATCCGCTATCGTGAAGGATTTGCGTTCCCAAGAGGTCCGCCTGGCTCTCGGCGTCACGCGAATATTTCAGAAACAACGAATTGAGCCCGAACCCTACACCCAACTGCGCCAGCACGGAACCGATGGAATTACTTCCCAATACCCCTCCCAAGATAGCGAGCGGCGCCTGCGCCAGATACGCTTTTGAAACTTGGTTGGTGCCATGCCGCAGAACAACGTGGCCGATCTCGTGTGCCATCACTCCCGCAATTTGATTCTCCGAAGCGGCAGCCTCAATGGCTCCGCGATTCACATAGATGAAACCGCCCGGCAAAGCGAATGCATTGATTGCGGTGTCATTCACGATCTTGAATTGATATGGGTACTTTTCACCAGGCGCGTGGGAGGCCAATTGTTTTCCAAGCGTGTCAATGTAGCTGGTGGCCTGCCGGTCATTGAGAATAGGCAGCTGCATTTCAGCTTGTTTCGCGGATTCCCGCCCCATCTCGATATCCTGCTGCGGCGAGAACAGATTCCAGCCCGGTTTCAATTTCGTCCGGCTGTCCGCGGCATATGCGGTAACCACGAGCGCGAGAATCAGCCCCAGTATCGTGACGAATTTGGAGTTTTTCGAAACCATACGTTTATAGCTCCTTCCGGCCCAAAAAGCCCTCCAAGTGGTAGACGAGTCTTCCCGAAGAATATGAGACACGTTGTTCTCAATAAATTCTTCGCCTTTTTCAAGTCTATCCCATTAAAAAGCGGGACAAAACGGGCAGGAAATGCTAAAGACCGGGCTGAGGAGGATCTTGAAAAGGGCACACGGAAGAAGTAACGGCCGCAACGTCGAGATCAAAGCGCGAGCGCGGAACTTTGAAAAGCAAATGCAGCAGGCAGAGCGGCTGGCGGGTGCGTCCGCACGGCATCTGGAGCAAGAGGACACGTTTTTCAATGTCCCCGTGGGACGGTTGAAACTCCGGAAATTCGAGGACGGCTCTGCGGAATTGATACAGTACTCTCGACACGATTCGCCGGGACCCACAGAATCCGAATACACGGTGCTTCGTATTCAAGATGCGGAACGCCTCCGACAAGTTCTGGCGAAAGCGTTGGGTATTCGGGCGGTCGTTCGCAAGAGGCGAGCTGTATATTTCGCCGGCCAGACGCGGATTCATCTGGATCGCGTGGAAGGACTCGGGGCGTTTATAGAACTCGAGGTCGTACTTGATTCAGACCAAGACATTCGACATGGAGCTGCCGTGGTAGAAGACTTGATGCTCAAGTTGGAAATTGAAAAAGAGGATCTTGTGCCGGCGGCATACGTGGATTTACTAATATAAGTCCGCTGAGGATAACGTCGTATCACAAGGCCATCGAGTGAGTCGACGTCATCCTAATAGGGGGACCTATAATCCTCAGGAGCAGAACATGAATAACCGACCATATTTTGTCATCGTTGTTGCCGCCGCAGTGGCTCTGGCTGCTGCATCGATTGCATTAGGCCAGGCCGCGACCAATGCAGCATTGAAAAATCCTGCCGCTCTGAAGGAAATGGCGCCGGCACAATTCAAAGTGAATTTCGACACGAGCGCCGGAGTGTTTGAAGTTGAAGTGCATCGCGACTGGTCTCCGAATGGCGCCGACCGTTTCTACAATCTCGTCAAGAACGGTTTCTTCGACAATGCTCGGTTTTTCCGCGTGATCTCGGGATTCATGGTGCAGTTCGGGCTCAACGGCGACCCTGCAGTCAACTCGGTGTGGCGTGAAGCCCGAATTCCGCGTGACCCCGTCAAAGAAGGTAATAAGCGCGGCAATATCACTTTTGCAATGCAAGGAGGCCCCAACGGACCGGACACGCGGACAACGCAGGTGTTCATCAATTTCCGCGACAATTCCAATCTCGATCCGATCGGCTTCGCCTCGTTTGGCCGTGTGACGAAAGGAATGGACGTCGTCGATAAGATCTATTCCGGATATGGTGAGGGTGCACCCAGCGGCGCAGGCCCGGAACAAGGCCGAGTCCAGTCAGAAGGCAATGCATATTTGACGAAGGACTTTCCGAAGCTGGACTACATCAAGAAAGCGAGCATTGCGAAATGACCCACTCGATTCAGTAGTGAGCAAGTGACGGCGCCGCATATTCCCCTCCTCTGCGAGGAGGGGAATATATCGCCTGTCGACAAGTCAGAGTAGGGGAATATATCGCCTGTCGACAAGTCAGAGTAGTCTCCGAACACTGCGATTGTCCCGGAGCCTGGCGAGCGCCAGCCTCTCGACCGACTCCCTCACGAGGTCATTCGGTCCTGCGTTGGAGCTAATCGGGGGGCCGGTAATTGGCGCTTCCATCAGGGTCTTTTCGGTAAGCGGCCGGTCCGGATGCATTGCAAAAGATAAGGCGGCGCCCAACAGCATCAAAGCCATCGAGCCCGTGAACGGCCAAGTCCAATGGCCGGTTTTATCGACAATGTAACCGAAGACGACGGGCGAAACGATTGCCGCAAATGCTGAGCCCGTATTCATCATGCCACTGGCCGTCCCCGAATACGTGGGCGCGATGTCCATCGGGATGGCCCACATCGGAGCGACCGTGAATTCGGCGCAAAAGAACCCGGCGCTGAGTGCGAGCGCGACCAGCTTGATGTCGTGCGTGAACAGAATCGGAACCAGAGAAACGCTGCAAAGCACCATCATTACCGCGACGAGATTCCGCCGGGCGACGTTGAGGCTTTTTGTTTTTTCAAACAGTCTGTCGCTGACGATTCCACCCAGCGTGTCGCCCAGTACGCCTGCGAAGAATACGCCTGAGGCGAACAACGCCGAGCTTTGCAGATCGAGATGGTACTCGTTTTTGAAGAATGAGGGGATCCAGCTCAAAAAGAGCCACAGGGTCCAGCCATAGCAGAAGTACACAACGATCACAGGAATCATCCGCACCCCGAGCGGCTTCCACGGCACTTGCAGTTCGCCTTTGTTGGCGGTATACGGCGGGAGCGTTTGAATTTCTTCCGAAGTCATTCCCTTGTGACACGCGGGATCGTCCCTGAAGTACAAGCCCCATGCCACTGCCCAAAACAGACTGACGACGCCGACCACAATGAACGATCCTCGCCACGAGATCGCGGCAATCAACGTTGCCACCAGCCACGGTGTGATGGAGTTGCCCAAACGTGAAAACGCGTGTGTGATGCCCTGAGCATAGCCGCGGCGCGACTTCGGCATCCATAACGACATCGCCCGCGTTGCGGTAGGAAAGGTCGCACCCTCGCCAAATCCCAGAACGACGCGGGCGATGAACAGCATCACAACGCCGTGAACCAAACCGATCATAATCGTCGCGCCGGCCCAGATGATGCCGCAGATGGTCAGAGCGAGCCGCGGTCCAAGCCTGTCGGCCACCCAGCCGCCGCTGATTTGGAACAGCAGATAGGGATAGGCAAAGGCGGAAAAAATCAACCCCGCCTGCGTTTTCGTCAGCGGTATTTCCTTCAAGAATTCGTTTGATGCCATCACGGTGCCGATGTTTACGCGGTCGAGGTAGGTCAAGAAATACATCAAGCAAAGGAGGCCAAGAACCTTATTGGTGGTTCGGAAGAAATTAGCGCGCATGAGCCGGTATCATGTGCCGCTTTCGGGCCGCAATCAAGTTCATCTTTCGGGTCGAATTTTTTGACATCATTCAAGTTCCCGAGCCACACGCCCGTGGAGTTTTAAAGCCATCCAGAGGACGCTGTTGTGTGGCGCATGCGACCGGCGAGATTTTAGGTCTTCAATGGAAGCATCATAGGAGCGCTACCCGCTGTTTGGACCTTTAGGCTTCCAGACCGCAATCCCGCAATGCCGTCGAAAGAAAAGCTCTTGTTGAGTTGAAAGTCGTTGAAGCAAAGATGGAGGGAATGCCGTTGTTGACCTGAAAAGGCCGACATCGGCGGTTCAATTCCGTCCCTCGGCACTAGTCCGGAACCAATTCGCTTGAGTGCGTTGCCGCGCGACAGCATTTATTACGGCTGAAGGATCTACGGCAAAAGCAGAACCCAGCCTGGTCACCCAGTTCAGATCCGCTCCCAAATGCTGGAGCAGGTCGGGGTAGGCGGTAAGGGCTTTTACGCTGGGATGCCAGCCATAGTCATACCCATTGCGCGGCAGGCTGCCTTCCACATCACGAATTTGATGGACCCACTGGCTCGCCTGCACGATCTCGAGCGGATGCGCACACGCCGGGAACAGGTCGCGAAGAATCGCGTCGGGGTAAAGTGCAACCGGGGCCACCAGCGTTTCCAAACTGACGGCCGGCGTGGGAACCAGGGGCTGCGGTACTGGTTGAGGTCCGGGAAAGGGCCCTTGCGGGACGGCCGCACTAAGGGCCGGCCGGGTCTCCACATAAATTGGGGTCATCAGCTTGACGTAGAGTCGCGTCTCCACGGGAAGCACAATATCCGGTCCGCGTTTCGGAATCGACAGGAGTTGCACGAGTGTGGTGGGCGGAAAGAGCAATAAGAAGGTGTCCCTCGTCCGATGGACGGGACCCTGGATTCCGCCATCCGCCTTCACCTCACCTTTTTCCCCTTTCCGCTTTCCCACGTCGATGATTCTTGCCGACACGCCGTCGTAGACGTCTCCCGCAGGAGTAATGATCTCTTCAATGCCGATATCCATTTGGGAGCGGCCAATGAAATGGCCGGCGCGCTGCGATCGGAGGACGCGGCCGACAACGTTTGATCCCCGGGGAATCAAAACAGGACCGCGGTGACCGCCCGCGCGCACGTCGTCAGCCAACGAGAACAACACTGGATCATTATCCTGAACCTTGGCCGTATTCAGGGTTTCATTGAGAATGACCGGAAGAATGGTCCCCGGCGGAATCATCATTTCCGGAGCGGCGGCGGCCAACAAAATCGCCGTAAAACTCGCGATTAGCATCGAACCTCCTTGGGAAATACGCCCTTGAACTCGCTTTTCACCAGCGGCGGCCGTGGTGTTGCGGATAGTAGTACACCCGGTTGTGGTGCGATCCAATGATCGCTGCCGACGCGATTCTTCCTGCGGCATTGATTGCGGCGGTTCCCCGGATGACCGAAGGGGGATACGCAGGTGCGATAACTACCGGAGGAACCGGAGCCGTGTAGACAACGGTTGGCGGCGCTTGATAGACGACAGTCGGCGGTTGTTGATAAATCACGGTTGGCGTTTGATAAACAACTGGCGGTGCCGGCTGATAAATTACAGAAGGTTGCTGTGGACTGGGGACTGGAACCGGGGCTGATTGAGATTGCGCGGGTGGAAGGGCATTGAGAAGCCAAACGCCTGTTGTCTCTTCATAGCACGCCCAGCCTTGAGAAGCACCATCGAACGTCACGTAATGCTGTGGGGCCGGGCACGTAAAGCTCTGCAGTTGCCCGCCCGGCGCCGTCACATACGCCCCATTAACCGTCTGGCCATTGATCACTATGGATTGGGGAATCCGGTTCTGCGCTGCCCGGACCTGGGAAAAACCCGAGACTGCCCATAGCAGAGCTAATCCAGCCGCTAAGAAAACCGCTCTTTTCTTCATAGAACCTCCTTGACTATTCCGTGTCAGTCCATTTAGACCACAGCCTCGAGCAACGATCTCGTTAAAAAATGTAACAGCCATTTCCTCATTTTCTCCGTCTATCCATCCGGAGAGAAAAACCCGGAGAGAAAAACCCGATGGATCGGCATTTACTTGTCATTAGACCGGACGCTTCCTCGATAAGAAACGTGATTGACGGGCTACGAGACCGAGGCTATGCCGTCGTTGCCGTCTCAGACTTTGAATTAACCGTTGATCCTACACTGGCCGAGAATTTTGATCTGATTATCGTCGCGCATGCCCAAAATCGAATCAATGCACTGGAAATTTGCGCTGATCTTCGGCAGCGGGATGTTGAGACCCCGCTCATCGTGGTTGCGGATCAGGATCTGGCTCAGCACAGAGTCGCTATTTTCAAGGCGGGCGGGGATGACTACTTGTTGAAGCCGTTCGATCTCGATGAGCTGGAGGCCCGGATCGAGGCGCTGTTGGCGCGATTGGTTCGCAAGAAAAAACCGGACCTCGCATCCTATGAATTTGCCGGAGTGCGCGTGGACTTCGACCGTTCCGAGTTGATCAGAGATGCGTCGGTGATTCAGCTTTCCGAACGCGAGAACCGGCTTCTACGCTACTTTGTCGAGAATCGCGGAAAGACGATTTCGCGAAGCGCTCTCTTGCAGCGCGTCTGGGGATATCGATATGCATCGTTAACTCGAACGGTGGATGTCCACATCCTCCGTTTGCGACACAAAATCGAAGAGAATCCCAAGGACCCCCGTCTCATCGTTACTGTTCCGGGATTCGGTTACCGTTTCGACGGCTGAGCCGGATGTGTTTACGGCGCTGTCTTCTCCTTGAAATCCAGTTCTCGTCCGTCAGCAAAAATTACCTTGGTTCCCGGATCCCCAGACCCAATGTACGCGACAGGCGCGCCGTTCTTTGCGGGACACAGAATGATGGTGACTTCATCACCCGGTTTGAGCGACCTCCTCGTCCAACCGGCCCTACTTAGGATGCCTGGACTGTTTGTTTCGACTCCCCAGTGCACAACCCTCCCGTTGCTGTCTTTCACGTCCAGATAAATTTGAGAATGGGGATTGGTCCATACAAATTCGGTGATGACTCCCTTGATGGGAACGCGAGCGGTTTCGTCGTATGCCGAATTGCCGTGGTGCGCAGACGCAGGGCTGCACAGAAATAGCAGGGTAGAAATGACGGTAAGGGATCCTGTTCCTTTCTTCATTGGACCTCCTATTTACCCTCTCCCCAATTCATAAGACATTCAACCAAAGACACTCAACCAAACCTTCATCCAAACCGTCATCGACAGCGGCCACACCTTCTGTTGACAGACCAGCGAAATCGACATATCGTAGCCCCAAAGTTGCATTTTATTCATTTGTGTGTTTTTGCGGAATTAATCAATGACAAGGCGAACACAGATATGAAGAATCGAACCATTTTGATCATTGCTTTAGTGGCGGTGTTGACTTTGCCGGCCTCCGCACTTGCTCAGGGCGGACAAGGCCAGAACGGACCAAATACCCAGGCGAGAACGGCGCAACCATCAATCCAGTTTCCTCCAGGATGGAAGCCATGCCCGCGATGTCAAAACAACGAGGACCGGAGGCAAGATGCGGTCAAGTACAAGATTCAAGGTCACCCGTTTGATCGGCATGATCTGACGGGAGTGTGGGGATACGATGGCAACAATCGCGCTTTCACCAATCCTCCTGAGCTGACGCCTTTAGGAAAGCAACAATACGACGCCACCTTTGGTGCGAAAGCTGCGGATGGAACACCGCTTCACTCGAAAGACACCTCGGGTCGCGGTCTGGGCAGCAAGATCAATTGTGATCCCCTTGGCTGGCCACGCCTGTATACATACAACTATGGGTTTGAATTCGTTACCTTGCCAGACCGAGTGATTCAGTTTTTTGAAATCGGCCACACCTTCCGCACGATCTGGACTGACGGGAGAAAACTGCCCGCCGAGCCGCCGGAACCCCGCTGGATGGGTTGGAACGTCGGCCATTGGGAGGGTGATACGTTTGTCGTCGAATCCAATGGTTATGACGACAGGTCCTGGCTCCAAGAAAGCCGTCCTGACGGAGGCTGGACCCACAGTGACGAAATGCGCGTGATCGAGCGTTATCGCCGTGTCGACTATACAACGCTCGAGTCGGAAGTGACCGTTATCGATCCGAAAATATACAAACAACCATGGGTCGCTCAAAAAGCTATGACGAAGCTGGTACCCGGTGGCGAAATCGGCGAAGACTACTGTGTTCCTTCCGACTACTTGCAATTTAACGAAAACATTTACGGGACCATTTCCGGTACGAAGAAATAGTAGTTTAAGATAGCTTTTCGAACTAAATAACTTGGAGGTACACGGTGAATATTCGTCAAATAGCAAAAAGTTTCGCGATCGGGCTTGTCGTGTCGCTAGCTCTTGCCGGCGTCGTCTTAGCACATCATGGGCGCGCTGGCTATGCCAATGAAATCCAGACAGTGAAGGGGACGGTCGCGGACGTACAGTGGAAGAACCCTCATGTTTTCATC
>Ga0209237_1002277_pt1 | contig 11521 bp, 10 predicted proteins | sample GraSoi013_1_40cm_2_FD_185820 | JGI IMG/M metagenome (GOLD analysis project Ga0209237, IMG submission 185820) | Grasslands soil microbial communities from the Angelo Coastal Reserve, California, USA - Sample 10_02_2013_1_40cm (SPAdes) (version 2) | ecosystem: Environmental > Terrestrial > Soil >...
TCCTCCATCACACCATCGAGTGAGACAAACTCGGTGACCACGATCCTTCCCATGCTGACCTCCTTCAATCTATCGAAGTCTCCCTATATTGAGGCGTGGAACCACAGGAAGCCAAATCGAGATCGCGGGCAACGGCCTGGGAACTTTTCTGGCTATCTCGCGTCTTGAACCCCGTGAAGCGACTACTGGTCCTCATCGCCCTGCTGCTAACGGCTTGCGGAACGAGCCAAGGCCCGCAAAGCCATGGCGGTCCGGTCCAGGACCAGGTCAGCCTGATCGACGCGCTCCGCAGCAAAAGCGTCGTGATCGATATCACAGGCGGGGTTTCGCAGCCCTTTCTCAGGGCGCAGTCAGGGACCACCGTCAGGCTCAGTGGGGGCGCCCTGACCACCCCCGCCGACGTGCAGCTATTTGAATACAGCTCGCCTTCGGCGGCCAGCGCAGACGCACATCAGATCCGAGCCGACGGGAGTGGTAATGCAGTCGTCATTGTCGACTGGGTGGCACCGCCCCACTTCTTCCTCAAGGGCCGGGTGATGGTCCTCTACGTCGGCAGCGACCCGGCCGTCCTGAGCTTGCTACAAAGCCTGCTGGGCCCGCAGTTCGCCGGACGCTGACCCTGTTCCCATGGAGCGCCCATCCCCGGCATCCGGAAGGTGCAGCCGCCGCAGGAGCAAGGCGTTGACCGCCACCAGGACGCTCGAGCCCGACATCGAGAGGGCGGCGATCTCGGGCCGCAATACGATGCCAAGCGGCTCGAAGATGCCGGCGGCGAACGGTATGGCGACGCTGTTGTAGCCGACCGCCCAGGCGAGGTTCTGGCGCATCTTCCGCAACGTTCCGCGACCGATGGTCAGCGCGGTCGGGATATCGAGTGGGTCCGAGCGCATCAGGACGACGCCGGCCGCCTCAATCGCGACATCGGTTCCGGCGCCAATCGCGATCCCGAGGTCGGCCTGAGCCAGCGCCGGCGCATCGTTCACGCCATCGCCGACCATTGCCACCTTCTTTCCCCCCTGCTGCAACTCTTTGACCTTGCCGGCTTTGTCTGCCGGCAACACGTCGGCGATCACCGACTCGATCCCCAGCTCGCGAGCGATGCGGCGGGCGGTCGCCTCGTTGTCGCCGGTCAGCATCACGACCTGCACCCCCATCGCGCGGAGGGCGGCAACGGCTGCGGCCGACGTAGGTCGCGGCGTGTCGGCGATGGCAATCAGCGCGACCGGGAGACTGTCGACGGCCACGCTGACGGTGGTGCGACCCTCCGCCGACATCGCCGCCCGTCGCTGCTCGACGGCCGCCAGGTCGACTTTTTCGCGGGCCATCAACCGGGAGTTGCCGACCGCCACCCGCCTCCCGTCGACGCGGGCCACGGCGCCTTCCCCCGGCACATTTTCAAAGGCCTCAGCCGTCGCCCGACGAGCTCCCCGCGCATCCGCGTACTTCACCACCGCCTGCGCAAGCGGATGCTCCGACTCGCGCTCAACGGCGGCCGCCAGGGCCAGGACCTCGGCTTCGGCAAGACCATCAACCACGAGCTGGGTGACCTCCGGCTCGCCCTTGGTGAGCGTGCCGGTCTTATCCATGACCGCGGTCTGGATACGCGCGGCCGCCTCGAGAGCCAGGGCGTGTTTGAATAAAATGCCGCGCTTGGCGCCCAGCCCGGTCCCCACCATGATCGCGGTCGGGGTTGCCAGTCCCAGGGCATCCGGACACGTGATGACGACCACGCTAATGGCATAGAGAATCGCGATCGACACGGATCGGCTCACCAGCAACCAGACCACGAATGTGCCCGCCCCACCGACCAGCGCAACCAGGACGAGCCAGAAGGCCGCCCGGTCGGCAAGCTCTTGCGACGGCGCCTTGGAGTTCTGCGCTTCCTGCACCAGCTTCACGATCTGGGCGAGTGCCGTGTCGGCCCCCACCCGGGTGGCCCGCGCCCGCAGCGTCCCGTTCCTGTTGATCGACCCGCCGATCAGCTCCGAGCCCGGTCCTTTGGAAACGGGAAGACTCTCGCCCGTGACCACCGACTCGTCTACCTCGCTTTCGCCGTCCTCGACTCTCGCATCGACCGGGATCCGGGCACCGGGCCGGATGAGCAACAGGTCGCCAACGGTGACCTCGGCGGTCGGGATCTCGACGGGACCGCCGTCCCGGATGACGAGCGCCATGGGCGGGGTTAGGGAGAGCAGAGCTCGGATGGCGGTGTTGGCGCTGCCGCGCGCGCGCATTTCGAACCAGTGACCCAGGAGGACAAAGGTCGCCAGGAGCGACGACGCTTCATAGAAGACGTCTCCCCCACCCGTCACGCTGACGACGACCGAATAGGTCCAGCCCGAACCGATGGCCACCGCGACCAGCACCATCATGTCGAGCGTGCGCGCCCGCAATGCCCGGATCGCGCCTGCGAAGAAGATCTGCCCTGAGTAAAAGACGACCGGCAGGCTCAGCAGCAGCTGGAACAGGTCATCGCGAAGGCCGAAAGGTGCCGGCACCGTGAAGTGCAAGAGATTGCGGCCGATGCCCGACCAGAGCACGATGGGAATAGAGAAAATCGCCGCCACCAGGAAGCGGTTGCGCATGTCGCGGACCATGGCGTCCATGGACATCCCGGCATGACCACCGTGTCCCATGGCCGCGTCGGGTGAGCGCATCGCCGATTCCTGGGCCCCGTGGGCGGGCGGGTGCCGCGGAATTGGCTGCCGAGCGGCTGCGATTGCCCGTGATCCATTCGGCTCGACCATTGGGTCGCACAGGTGAGTGGGCACTGACTGGCCTGCACAGTGGTACCCACATTCTTCGACCCAGCGGGCCAGCTGCCGCACGGACGTCACGCCCGGATCGAAGGTCACCGTAGCCGTCTGAGCCACTGGGTTCGCCTCAACGTGGTAAACACCCGGTCGTCGGCCTAGGACGGTCTCGACAACATTCTTTTCCGTCGCATAGTGGAGCCCGGAAACGTCGAGGACAACGGTCGTCAATCGCGGACTCGCGGTCGCTTCCGTCACGCCGAGCGCGTCGTATCGGCGAAGGCCTCGGGTTTGAGGTCGAAGGCCTTCGCGCAACCGGGGCCGCAGAAGTAGTAGGTCTTGCCTGCATACTCCCGTTTCGCCGCCGCCGTCTCCGGTTCCACCGTCATCCCACAGATCGGGTCGATTTGCTCGCTCATGCTGGGCCTCCTCGATTCGGGTTGATCGGTCATCGCAGGTTGGTCGGCCGTCACAAAGCGGTCGGGATTAGCCACGAACCGATCCCGGCAGCGGTCGGAACAGAAGAACACGGTCTGATCGTCGCGTCGCACGCTCGCCGGCGCGAGCTGGCGCTCGACCTGCATGCCACACACCGGGTCGATTGCATATTGAGCGCCGCCGCCGAGGCGTACGCGGTTTCGATGGAGCCAGTAGAGCGCGCCGAAGACACCCAAGAAAATCAGGTTGAGGTAGGTCGTGTAGTTCCACTGGAAGGATGGCTGGACGACCTCGGCCGGATGGGTGGCGGGAATGAGACCCGCTACACCGAACAGGTACTCGGTCGCCAAGCCGGCGATAGCCATGACCAGCCAGAACGCGGCCAGGATACGCAAAGCCATCGCCCAGCCGTAGAACCGCCGGTAGATCAAGAGCAGCGGAAGCGTGATCAGGTCGGCAAAGATGAAGCTGACCACGCCGCCAAAGCTGATCCCGCCTTTCCACAGCGCCGCGGCCAATGGCACATTGCCGATGGAGCAGACAAAGCTCAGGATCGCGATCAGCGGCCCGACAATGACGTTCTCGACGGAGGTAAGGACCCCGTGCCCGTGGAAGAAGATGGCGTTCCACAAGCTGGCCGGCACCAGGACTGCGAGAAATCCGGCGATCAGGTAGCCGGCGATCATCTCCTTCCGGAGCATCACCAGGTCGGCCATGGTGTAGCTCGCGGCGTCGGCCCACGTGGCCGGTGAACGGAGCCGGCGAGTGAGTGGCACGGCTTCGCCGGCTGCCTGGTGCACTGAGTCACGGCGAGCAGTCGCCGAGCTGTGCTCCACCAGGTAGTGACGCGCTCGTGCGACGACGACCACCGGGAAGACGAAGCGCGCGGCCAGGGCGAGCAGCCCGATCATGATGATGCCGCCGACGTACTCGCTCAGCGCAAACTGCCAGCCGATGAGGATCCAGAGGACGAGGCCGAGCTCGATCACAAGGTTGGTGGAGGCGAGCATGAACACCATCGCGGTGGTGAAGTCGGCCCCTTTCTGGAAGAGCGACTTGGCCATCGCGCTGGCAGCGTAGGAGCAGGACGATGACGCCGCACCGAAGATCGAGGCGATCGCGAGGGTGCGCGGTCGGTGGTCCCCCATGACGCGCTGCATCTGGGAGCGGGAGACAAAGGCCTGCACGGCGCCCGAAAGGCCGAATCCGAAGATCAGTGGCCAGAGCGTATCCCAGAACATGAAGAACGCCATGCGCAGGCTGTCCGCGATGGGGCCTAGGATTTGCATTCCGTGGTTACGCCTTTGCGAAGCGCTCGACGGCCTTGACCAGTTCCTCCACCTTGGACTGGTCGCCCTGGCGCACGGCGGTCGTCACACAGCCTTTGATATGGTCCTCGAGTAGCAGCAACCCGACCTGGTCGATGGCGGCCTTGACGGCGTTGATCTGGGTCAGGACGTCGATGCAGTAGGCCTCTTCATCGACCATCCGCGAGACGCCGCGGACCTGGCCCTCGATGCGACTCAGTCGGGTCAGGAGCGCGTCCCGATCCTTCGTATAACTTGGTTTCATACCTGCCATCATACCCCAGGGGGGTATATCTAGCCGGCGCGGTCGAGACGGAACGCCGGCAATACCAGTCCCCCGTCACCGGCGCACTCGGCGAGCAGCCGTTCGACGCCGGCGGCCGGTAACGGCCGGGACAGGTAATAGCCCTGCCCGGCGGGGCAGCTCATCTCTCGCAGCGCGGCCAGCTGATCGGCCCGCTCGATCCCGTCGGCGATCGTGATCATTCCAAGGGCATTGCCCAGGTCGATGACGGCACGGGCGACGGTGGCATCGGTCGAGCTGGTGGCCATCCGGGCAACGAACGAATGATCCAGCTTGACGATGTCGACCGGTAAGTCGCGCAGCGCGCTCAGGGGCGCCGCGTGCGCCCCGAAGTCATCCAGCGCCACACTGACCCCGCGTTCGTGCAGCTCCAGCAACCGGGGGACGATCGCTTTGCCCTCCAAGGTTGCGCCCTGGGTCAGTTCCAGGACGAGCTGCGCAGGAGAAAACGCGGCCGCGGTGCAGGCGTGGGTGACATCGGCGACCAGGTCGCCCTCCGCTAGGCCGCGCTGGCTGATGTTGACACTGATCTGGAGCGCCGGCTCAGCCGGAAACTTGAGCTGCCACCGCCGGCCGTCGGCGCAAGCCTGTCCAAGCACCCAGCGTTGCAGCGCACTGACCATCCCGGTCCCCTCAGCCAGGTCGAGGAAATCGCCGGGCGACAGCAACCCGCGACGCGGATGATGCCATCGCAGGAAGGCCTCGAAACCGATGATCCTCCCGTCGCGCAGCCGAACCGCCGGCTGATAGTGGAGCACGAACTGGCGCCGTTCCAGCGCGTGCGTGAGATCGGACTCGAGATCCATCCGGTCGCTAATCGCCGCGTGCAGCGTCGGTTCATATCGCTCGTACCTTCCTTTCCCTCGCGTTTTGGCCGCATTGAGGGCAATGTCGGCATTGCGCATCAGGTTCTCGGCCGTTTCCTCCACGGCCGCCTGACCGGCGATGCCGATGCTGAGCCGCAGGACCATCTCGCGCTCGTCCACCTTGAAAGGGACTCGGAAATGCTGGAAGATGCGTTCCGCGAGACGTACCGGCTGATCGTCGTGCAAGACCGTTTTCATCAAGATTCCAAACCCGTCGCCGCCGATCCGCGCCACCACGTCCCCAGCCGACACGATCTTCCCCAGCCGTCCGCCGACCATGCCCAGGACATCGTCGCCGGCGCGCTGCCCGAACGCATCGTTGAGCAGCTTGAACTCATCGATGTCGACCGCCAGCACCGCGATCACGCGGCCTGGCGCGCTCTTTTCCAGTGCCTCGTCGACCTGCTGCCGAAAGGCGATCCGGTTCGGCAGGTTCGTCAACGGGTCATGGGCGCCCAGGTAGGCGAGGCGTTCCTCCATTTCCTTGCGGTCGGTCACGTCGCGGATGTTCAGCACCAGCGCCTGAGAGCTGGAACGGTGCAGCAGGTTGGTTATCGTGACCTCGCAATGCGTCCAGCTGCCTAGCTTGTGGCGGAGGCGGCAGTCCACCGTGATGGGGAGCGCCGACGCCGTTAACGCCTTCTTCAAGCCGGCACCGAAGGCTGCCTGGTCCGACGGGTGAAGGAGATCGATGAAGGGCTGGGCTATCAGTTCGGTCGGCGAGTAGGCGAAGAACCGATCGATCGATGTACTGACGAAGCGAACCACGCCATCGGCATCGGCGAGCATCACGACGTCGCCGGAGTTCTGCACCAGCGAGCGGAAATGCGCTTCACTCTCGCGCAACGCGATGGACTGGGATTCCAGCTTCTGGTTGAGCGCGTAGTTGTCCCAGATGACAATGAACTGACGGACCATGACGAGCCCGACCACGACGATGAGGTCCCAGAGCAGGAATGGGTCCACAGCACCGTCGACATTCTTGATAACGGCTAGGACAGCGGCGATCGTCACGGGGACGTAGGGGAGCACGAGCGTCCAGCGACCGAACGGTCGATCATCGGCCTGCGCGGCCGGCCCTGCAGAGAGTGCCGCGCGAACAGCGCCAAGCGCGATCAGGAGATAGCCGGCGACCCAGCCGGTATCGATCAGTTGCACCTTCCCGTAGGCGTTGCCCGCGGTGAGGTAGGCGAAGGCGCTATCGGATAACAGGTTGGCAAAGAGGCCGGCGACCACCAACAGCAGGGGAAGTCGCGCTGCGCCGGCCGTTCGGCCGAGGAGCAAGAGCGCCATGACGGCGATCACGATGTCGCTGATCGGATACGCCAGTCCCAGCAGCGTCGACAGCGTGGAGTCGGAGCCGGCGAGGTAGACGGTACCAAGAACGGTGGCCCAGCTGATCAGCAGTAGCGCGCCCGCGATGATCGCGCCGTCCAGCAGTGAGGCGAGGCGCGAGGCCACGCGATGGCGACCGGGGAAGAAGGCGACACCGGCGACGGCGAGGGGCACGGCAGCCAGGAATCCGGCGTCGGCGGGTGACGGAAACGGCACCTGCTGTTTGAGGATGACTTCGAAGTAGGACCAGGCGGCTTCGCCCGCGGTCCAGACCAGGGCGGATGCCCCGAGCAACGCCCAGGCCAGGCGCATGCGGCCGCGATGGCGCCATGCCGTCACCCCGCAGGCCAAGGCGGCGATCAGCGCGGCCACCCCCTCTCCAACGTCGTCAACCACCTGGCTCACGTCGACGCCCGCGATCCGCAGCACCATCCACGCGCCAAACCCGAGCGTCAGCAAGGCCGCCAGCCCGCCGGCGATCGCGAAGTCACGGTTGACGTGCCGGAACTTCTGAAAGTACGGTGCCATAGCTCCACCGGTGTGACCATCCGGTGAAGGCGTTCCTTCCGGCCCAAGCGTTACCACTCGGTGACTCTTTCCCGCTGCTAGGTCAAACTGCCTACAAAAAGACCCCCGCCCCTCTCGGGGTGGGGGTCTTTCTTATGGTCTCTTTAGACCTCGGCGCGAACGTTGGTCGCTCGGGGACCCTTGGTGCTCGGCTCAGTCGTAAAACTGACCTTGCTCCCGGTATCCAGCCGATCGAAATCGATCGAGCCGCTGCGATGGAAGAAGTAGTCGTTGCCGTCTTCGGCGGTGATAAACCCGAATCCGCGCTCGGCGACGAGCTTCTTGATGGTTCCAGACATTGGTGTGGACCTCCTTTCCCGAACGTACTGCCTCGCGCTGTCGAGGCCTGTTCGAGCGGGGCCCACGGCGAGCGCACCCCGAATGGGTGCACTCTCAGGCTACCCAGCGGGGTAGGGGTTCAAACAACCGGCTAGGGGAAGGGCTTGACGACCATCAAGAAGACGATGGCGAGCGCGATCACGGCGCTGACGATGCCATAGACCCGCGCCTGTCCAGCCAGCTGCTGGTAGACAGGCGAAGATTCGCCCGACGCCTCGAGCGCCTCGATCTGGCGTTTGGCCACCCGCGAGTAGAAGCCGACGGCCACGATGATCAGCACGACGAACAGGATCAGGGCGGCGGTGATCCAGCCCCTCAGCCCCCAATTCCCGCCCGCGACCAGTATCAGGCCGGTCAGCAGGAGGAGTCCGTAAGCCGGGTTCGCCACCCGGTTATCGAGGAACTGGATCCCCCGCAGGGCGAAGGCGAGGTGTTGTGGCTCCCTCGCGCCTCGGGCATTCCAGGCGGCGTAGGTAATGTTGCTGCCCACAGCCGTGATCGCCAGCAGCACGTGAACGAACTTCAGCAGGCTGTACCAGCTCATAGGGGTATTCTGCCCCCCGGCGGGGGAGTGTGGTAAAGTACGCCCGTTCGCCCGGCCTTCGGGTGATCTCGCGTGCGGCCGGCATTCTTCTCTCTCGAACAGGGCCGATGCGTTCAATTCGGTGTTCGAGAGGAGGAGAACGGGCAATGCCAAAAGGCACCGTAAAGAAAATCGTGTCCGACCGCGGATTTGGGTTCATCGCCGCCGATGATGGCAAGGAGTACTTCTTCCATCAGAGTGGCGTCGACACGTCCCTGAACTTCGACAGCCTGCGCGGCGGCGAGGCCGTCAGCTTCGACATCGAGCAGAGCCAGAAGGGACCGCGCGCGAACCACGTCCGCGCCGCCTAGGTAGGACTCGACGTTCGCGAGGGGCGCCCTGCGGGGCGCCTTTCTTTATGAGGCGATCGCCGTATCGGGCAAGCGCCACCACGACTCGTGCTTCCGGTACCAGTCCACCGTCTGCCGGATCCCATCGGGGAACCGGATCATCGGGTCCCAACCAAGCGGCCGCATGCGTCGAGGATCGACCGCGAACGACCAGCCCGGGCCCTCCCGGGTGAGGCGCTTGAGTGAGGAGGGCCTGCCGCACGCCTCCAGGATCGTGTCGGCCAGCTGGCTGCCACTGATCTGGATCCCGTCGCCGACGTTGTAGACCGTGCCCGGCTCACCCTTCCACAGGACGCGCGCGATCCCGGCCACCTGGTCGTCGACGTGCAGGTAATCGCGCGTGGCCGTGCCGTTGCCGTCGATGAAGACGGTCTGCCCGGACAGCGCGCTCGCGATCAGGCCGGCAACGAGCTGGTTGACGGGCTGACGAGGGCCATACGCGGCGGCCCCGCGCGTGACGAGAACCGGAACGCCGTTGCTGGCCTGGTAGGCGCCGGCCAGGATCTCCGCGGCCGCCCGCACCGAAGCCGGCAAGCTTTTTGGGGCGAGCCGATCCTCCTCGCGATTGGGCGCCGACTTCAGCGGCCCGTAGACCTCGCCGCTGCTGACCAGCAGGAAGCGCTGGTGCTGGAACTTCCGGGCCGCCTCGAGCAACACCGCCGTCCCCTCGATGTCGGTCCGCGCAAGGGCCGGCCCATCCGCCCCGCCACTCCCAGTGAACTCCTCGCTCGCAAAGGTGATGGTGGCGTCGACCGCCCCAGCCAATTGGTCCACCACGGCGCGGTCGCTGACCTCGCCCCGGACCAGCTTGAACCGCCGGTCATCGGCGACGTCGGCCAGGTCCGCCTCGGCACCGGGCCGGCGCAGCGCGTCCAGAACGGTGATCAGGATCTCGGGGTCGGCGCGCAGCCGGTCTCGGACGAAGGCCGCTCCCAGGAAGCCGGCGCCACCGGCGACCAGGAGGTGGCGGATCCGGAGCTTGCCCATGAAGCAAAAAACGCCGGCGTATCCCCTATCTTGTAGCTAGCTGGACACCCCGAAGGCGTCGCAGCTGGCGGGAACCGCCGAGAGCGCCACCTGGATCGTCACGTCGTGCCCCTGCGCCTCGGGTCCCACGGTGACCGTCCGGGTCCCCCCGCCCCGGATGTTGCCCGCGGCGTCCCAGCAGACGGCGGTCACCAGCACCCGGTCGGCGCCCTGGCCAGTGTTGACGACGTGGACGCGAACCTCGGGCGTCCGGGCATCCTGGACGAAGCTCGCGCCCGCCACCTGGGCGACGTCGGCCGCCTCATCGGCGCTCCAGCGGACGCCAGCGACGCTCCCCGAAAACTGCGCCGGCAAGGTCCGTCCCACCGGAAACGAGAGCGCGACGGCCTCGCGTTTTCCCGGCCCGATCCGCCGAATGCTTCCCGTTCGCCGGGCAAGCTGCTGGCCGGTGCTGCTAAGGGCGCTGATGTCGACCCTGACGTCCAGGGCCGTCTCGTCGGACGGGTTCGCGATCACCGCAAACGCCATGAACCCGCCGGATGAGGCCGAGGCGCCGACCTTCTCCACCGCCAGCGCCGGCGCCGGCTTTGGCGTGGGGGTGGGCGTCGGGGTGCTCCGGGGCGTGATGGCCACCGCCGCATGGGTCGGCTGCACGGCGGATGGCTGCGGATCACATGCGCACAGCGCCAGGGCCATGACAAGGGGAATTGCACGGCGCATCAGTACACCACCACCGCCATGTTGTTGAACTTCGCGAAGGCGGCCTCGAAGTCGGCCATCGACACCGTCCGCACGTAGCCACGGTTCGGATCGTTCAGCGTCACCGTCCCGGCTGCGGCGTTGACCCCGATCAGGGTCATGGCGTGCTCGACCAGCGTGTAGCGGATCTGGCGGCCATTCCAGGCGGTCCACCATCGCATCGTCGTCGACCAGTATCCAAATACGGGGACCCACACCACGGCCGTATTGCCAGCGGCGACCTCAACGTAGAGATCGTGGGGGGTCCAGCCCTCTTTCGCAAGGGTCGCCCGGCCCGCCCGGCCGGCAGCCATGGCGATCGGCGGGTAGTAGACGCCGTACCCGGTGGCGTTGTAGTCGAGCCCGTTGACGTTGCCCACGAACGTCTCGTAGGGATCGCCCCATTGCAGGACGTCACCGTATTGATCGACCACCGCCTTGCGCAGGTCCGCTCCCATCTGCGCCAGGATCCAGTTTTCCGACCGGTCGACGCCCTTGGCCAGGAGCGCCATTCGCAGGGCCGCCGACTCGCAATCGAGGTTGTGCGTCTGCGCGATCAGCGGAACACCATTTGTGACGTTGAGCGTGGTGGCTCCCGTCACCCGATTGGCCGCATCCGCGCTCATCGGCTGTGCCCCCGGACGCCGGTTGGTGGGGTTGACGAAGGCGAGGTCGCGAAGGATGTCCCAGGCTCCCCAGTCCGAATATCCGCCCCAGTAGGGTGCCACGCCCGACCCGTAGGTCGTCACCTGCCCCCACTTCGCCAGCGCGAATCCCCCCGATCCCACCGCGTGGAGCTGCTGGAGGATGGGGGCGTTCGGCAGGCCGGCGATCGTCAAGGGCGGCGCCGCCCCGAACGCGGTGACGTGGCCCCAACGGTCCATCTCCCATCCACCGTCCGCGAGGCCGTTGGCGTCGTAGTGGATCTCAACCCCGCGCCAGATGTCCGTGCCG
>Ga0209237_1002278_pt1 | contig 11518 bp, 11 predicted proteins | sample GraSoi013_1_40cm_2_FD_185820 | JGI IMG/M metagenome (GOLD analysis project Ga0209237, IMG submission 185820) | Grasslands soil microbial communities from the Angelo Coastal Reserve, California, USA - Sample 10_02_2013_1_40cm (SPAdes) (version 2) | ecosystem: Environmental > Terrestrial > Soil >...
AAGAGGGCGATGGAGGAGGGGGTCCCGTTGGTGATCGACTCAGATGCCCACTCATCTGGCGAGTTGGACAACATGGGATATGGAGTCCTCGTCGGAAGGCGCGGCTGGCTGGAAGCCAAGAACGTTGTCAACACGCGGGGTATCAAACAGCTCGAGCGGCTTCTCTCTTAAGCGGAACGATTCGATTTTAAGGGCTCGAAGAAATAGCGGGCTTGCGGAGGTAGCCAAGCCCGGTTAACGGCGAGGGACTTAAGTAAGTAGGTGAGAACTTCGCTGAGAGATCCCTTCCCTTAGAGTCAAGGCAACTCGACGAGGACGGGTTCGTGGGTTCGAATCCCACCCTCCGCACTAGAATCCGATAATTGCTGGTAGGAACGCCGTCGTGCAACTTGGTAGGCCTCAGGAGCAGTTCGCATGTATGGTACAAGAAGTTACCATATGGAAGGTTTTCCTACCACCCACCAGCAGGGCTACTCATGGCACTGAATGACTATGTTACCAATATTCTAGGTAGCAAGGCCAACGTCCGGGTACTCAAGACGTTGCTTCACCATCGGGGCAAGGTTTTCACAATAAGAGAGCTGGCGAGGACGGCTGGCCTGTCTCACCCTGAGGTGTCAAGGGTGGTTAAGGAGCTAGAAAAACGAGGGATAGCAAAGCTCCAACCCGTCGGCAGGGCTCAGCAGATTAGCTTGAACGAGGAGAGTTATGTCTTGAAATCAATGATAGAACCACTCTTTAGGGCAGAGAAAAATACTGTTAACTCCCTCATATCGACCATCAAGCCCTTCTTCAGGGATTCGCGGATAGTTTCCGTTGCCATCTTTGGTAGCATGGTAAGGGGATTGGAAAGAAACACAAGCGATATCGATCTTCTCGTAATTGCGAAAGACAGGGAAGTTGCCAATGAATGCGTCGCGCGAGCTAGTTCGGCCGCGTTTTCTAGGTTTGGAGTTGCGATGTCTCCACTCATAATAGAAGAAGAGCGCTTCATTCGAGAACACGACAGGGAACTCGAAAAATCAATCCTGGAGTCTTACATCCTTGCCTACGGAAAGGACCCAAAGGAGATTGTCGAAGGTGGCAAAGCCAGTCGATAAAAGGCTGTACAAGAACTATCTGCAGAAATCAGAGGAGATGCTCGACGTCGCACGCTACGCGGCGAACACGTCGAAGAACAACGCGGCAGTTGCGTCGTCTGTTCACTGCGCCATTAACGCTATCGATGCTCCCGCCGTGTTCTACTTTGGCAGGCGACCTGCTGGAGGGCACGAAGAAGCGCTGGAGGCAATTAGGGGTGCCTTTGATGAAAACGAATTCAGGGATATGGCGAAACAATTCAGTGGTCTGATCGGTCTCAAAAACGAAGCGGAGTACCAGCCAGACTTGATGAAGGCGTCACAGGCAAGCGACGCGCTCAGGCGGGCTTCGCGAATCCTGTCGAAGGTAAGACAGAAGTTGCCGTGATTCGCCTACCCGAAGCAGCGGAGATTCGGTGTGCCAAAGACATGCTGGGTCAGGCTCCCATTCTCCGCTCCAATCATCAGAGAATGGGCCTCGATTGAGGAGGGGGACTGAAAAAGTTCACGTTCAGAGAACCGTTCAGTGTGGGGGCAGGGCCCATGACCCCTTCACGTTAATTATATCCATACAAGATGGCCGACCGTGGCGAAGTCGAGGGTCTACTTCATCAGCGACGTCCACGGTTCCAACAGGTGTTTCAGGAAGTTCCTGAACGCAGCCGGTTTCTACAAGGCGGATATCCTGATTCTCGGAGGAGACATCACTGGGAAAGTAATGACCCCCATAATCGAAGGGGGCGACGGGAGCTTTAGGTGCACGTATCAAGGGTCAGACCTGGTGCTGAAGAACAATGAGGAGGTAGAGGAGTTCAGGAAGAAGGCGGCTGACTTCGGCCAGTACACAAGTATAATGAGTCCGTCAGAGTTCAAAGAGCTGCAGGCCAATCCCGGCAAGGTTACAGAGCTCTTCAACCGACTTATGGTGGAAAGGACGAGGGAGTGGATTTCCCTGGCGGAGGAGAGGCTCGGGAAGACGTCTGTGAAATGTTTCATTTCACCCGGAAACGATGACCTATCCGACCTCGACCCCGTCCTCGATTCATCCCCGTACGTCGTGAACCCCGAAGGGCGGGTAGTCGAAATCGACGGAGAGCACGAGATGATAACCCTGGGCTATACAAACCACACTCCGTGGAATAGTCCCAGGGAAGTGGATGAAGACGTCCTCGCCCTGAAGATTTCAGGGATGGCCGACAAGGTGCAGAACATGAAGTCCGCGATTTTCAACATACACGTCCCGCCCATCGACACCCCCATAGACCAGGCACCTCGCATTGACAAGAACCTCAAGATAGTCGTGAAAGCCGGGTACGTTGAGATGATCTCAGCCGGGAGTTCTGCCTGCCGGGCGGCCGTAATGAAGTATCAGCCGATGATCGGGTTACACGGACATATTCATGAATCTCGGGGAATCGTAAAGCTGGGAAGGACGCTGTGTGCCAACCCCGGGAGCGAATACGGCGAGGGAATCCTCCGAAGCTTTATTTCAGACTTGGAGGGAGACAGGATAAAGTCGTATCTTCTGGCATCGGGGTAAGTCGGTCGGTCAGCCAAAGGAGCCGGCGACGACCGCCCTGTCGGGCTCGGGGAGCTCGTACCAGGTGAGTCTTTCTCCCACCCTTGCCCTCAGTTTCCAAGCGAGGCTCTTCGGTTCTTTTTCGATCACGTCGGCCAGTCTTCTCGTACTCGCCCTGACCCTGTCTATCTCCGATGATGACAGGCCGTAGCCGTCGAGATAAGCCTCGAGCTTCGAGAGGTTCGAGGTAAACGTCTTGTATACCCCCCAATCATTGGAACAGAGCCTGGCTATGTAGCTCGCGTTTATCGTCTCGCCGTCCGCTGACCCGACGTCGTGGTCCATGATGAGTGTCGCCGTGTCTCTGAGGTCCTTGTCATTGATTTGGACGATCTGAAGCTTTGTCGCGAGCAGGTCCGCTAAAGGGAGGGTAAGAGCTTCAAGCTCGACCCTCTCCGCGAAGTCGAACCTGTGGCACATCTCGAAGACATCGAGGAATATGTCGACCCGCCGGTGGTTGACAAGGTCGTTGAAGATCAGCCGTTTGCGCCCCATCATGGCGTTGAACCTTTCCCGCGGCTGGTATCCCATCTCGGAGAAGAAGTTCTTGATTGCCTTCGACTGTTTCTCGTGGCCGACCAGGTCTATGTCCAAGTAGTCGCGCCGCAACCCCTCGCGGCTGGCCGAAGGGCACCTAATCGCTATCGCGACCCCGCCGATGAGCTTTAGGACGACCTTCTTGTCGGATGAGGCTTGAAGAATTCTCCTGGCTTCGTCCTCCAGTCTAGGGAGCACGCTCAAATCTTCAGATGCTGGTCGTCGCTGGCGTCTTTAGAACTTTGGTCCTGCGTCAATGGCCCCCAGCCGTGGAAGACGGGATCGGGGGAGTAACAGAGCGAGACCTTCTGAAGTGGGTTGTGGGGGTGATTTACGAGCCGAACCCGGACATCAAGGAGCTCCTGTCACAGAGCTAGTAGCCCGCAAGGTAGTTATTCGGGAGGTATCTCCTTGAGCGCCATCGAGGTATCGAGGCCTTCTCTCTTGTGATACCACTTGCTCAGGTAGAATATCACGAATCCCAGGACTATCATCGCCCCGAGCAGTTCGAGGCTGTTGGTATTGACGGTGGTAATCGCGGGGTTAGAGTATGCTATGAAGCCGACGTAGCCGAACCCGACCGTTGTGATGAGACCCATTAGAGAGACGAGGGGGATGCCGGCGACCTTCTTGCCGAGCCATCCGGGGGCCTGGGCGAAGAGGTCCTTCTTCACGTATGGGAAGACCGTAAGGGCGATCCCCGGTATCGTGTACGAGATTCCCCAGAGAACCGTCCCCATGGTGAAGTAGGACGAATATCCAAGGTAGGAGTAGAGGAATTCAGCGATTACTGCGATGATAGCGGTTGCAATCACTGCGACCCAGGCGGTGTGGTACTTCGAGCTCACGTCGGCGAACTTGGAGGGTATAACCCTGTCAAAGGACCACGCGAAAAGATACTTCGAGGGGATCCAGAAGTAGGCGAATAGGGGGCCGAGCGATCCGATGAAGTAAGTGATGAACATGAGGGTGATTAGCAGTTGGTTGGGATAGGCTGAGACGGCCAGGAACAACGGCTGAGTTGGTTGGTACGGAAGCGGGTAGCTCGCTGTGCCCGGCACGGAGCCGCCGCTAATCCAACCGTATCCGACCGTGGTTGCCCAGTTGAACCCTATCGTATTGACGGTCAGCGTCGAGGTGACGATCCAGTATCCCAGGCCGAGTATGAGGGAGAGAAAGAGAGCGATGGGCAGGGATTTCCTGACGTTTTTTATCTCCCCCGCAAAGGCGTTGGCATAGTTGCCTCCAAACAGGAAGAGAAAGGCGAAGGGCAGGGCGGCGACGATCGCCCCAAACCCGGTTGCGATGCCTGGAAACGAGGCATTGCTGGCCGCGGTAGCCTGCAAGGCTGAATATGTGTACGACGCATTGTTGCCCGCGACCAGGGTGTTCCAATTGCTGACGAAGGTGCTGTTGCTCGTTGTGGAAAGAATGTACCACATTACGACCATCCCTACTATGGCAAAAATCCAAGTCGTGTAGAGGAACGCCTTGACGAACTTCGACCCGAAGATCGCAAAGGCGGCGACGAGTATCGTAAAGAGGATCGAAAGCTCCAGGGTTCCCGCCGCGCCCCCGAAGAAGTTACCAAGGCCGGTGAAGTAGGCTGAGTTACCGAGCAGGCCGTAGGTGGCGAAGATCGACGACACCGCAAAAGAGAGCGGACCCGTCCCGGCCCCGATGAAGGCAGCCAAGAAGACGATGAGGACGTAGACGAGCCCCCAGGTGAAGCCGATTGACGGGTGGAGTATGCGCCCCACCCACACGTAATCATTCCCCGTCCTGGGCATCAACACCCCTATCGCCCAGTAGGAGAGCATCAGGAAGATGAACGGGACCGCCGCGAGGAAGAGTGCACCAGTCAGATTCGCTCCTAGCGTGTTTCCGTAGAACCAGGGAAACTGGGTAATCGTGAAGACGAGCGCAAAGACGAAGACAGACGCGAAGAGCAGGGTGTCGATGGCACCGTACTCCCTCACTAGGCCGGTTGCTTCACGGAAAAATTGCTTCGTCTGCAAGTCGGCTTCCGGTCGGGTGTCACGTAAATTATATGAAGTTAGCGCATCACTCTCCGCACAGTTGATGTCCTGGCAAGGCAGCAGCTCGCCTAGCGAAGTGGTCCGTCTTTGAGGCCCGCTCGCGGGATGGTGGTAGCCGCGCATCCGATTGCAGCCAAGGCCGGGGCGGCGGTCCTGAGAAAGGGAGGGAACGCCGTCGACGCCGCGGTTGCGACTTCGCTGATGCTCGGGGTAGTCGAGCCTGCTTTCTCTGGCATAGGAGGAGGAGGCTTCGCCCTCCTCTTCAAGTCGAACGGGGAGAGCCTGGCCCTAGACTACAGAGAGACTGCGCCCCTAGGGTCCTCGGCTTCGATGTTTGCCGATCACTCGGACAAGAACAGGGTCGGTCCCTTGGCAATTGCCACGCCGGGGGTTCTCGCCGGCCATGCCAGGCTGCTGGAGGAACATGGGACGATGAAGTTCGCAGACCTAGCTAGGTCCGCCGTGAATGCAGCCGATTCCGGAGTCCGTTCCGAAAGCCTTTCACTCAGAATGCTTAGAGACAAAGAGTCAGGGCCTTTCAATAAGATTAGCCACTTCGAAGCTTCGTCCAACGTCTTCAAACGGAGGAATAGGTTTCCGGTGCTCGCGAAGACTCTGGTCGCGCTTGCCGGCTCCGGGCCAAGTGCATTCTATCACGGTTCCATTCCAGAAAGGGCAGCCAGATATCTGAAAGACATGGGGGGAGTGCTCTCCGAGGAGGACTTCGAGAAGTACTCTCCTAAGGAGAGGAAGCCGGTGACGGGCGATTTCCTGGGGTACGGCTTGGTCTCGATGCCGCCGCCCAGCGCGGGCGGGACGTTGTTGATTCATGGTCTTCAGGTGGCAGAAGAGCTCGACAGAAAGCGTTCGGCGCGAGAGGAGGCTGGGAGGCTCCCCGCCACAGCGGCGGTGCTCGGCTCCATGCTGAGAGAGAAGTGGAGGTTCGGCGACCCTGAGTACACCGACGTTCCGGTAGCTTCATTCCTATCGAAGACCAACGCGAAGAAGAGGGCAGAAGAAATTCGCTCCAGAGAAGTCATGACATTAAGAGAGTCCACGACCGACGTGGGGTCGACCAGCCACTTTTGTGTGGTCGACAGGAACGGGAACACGGTCGCATCCACGGAGACTATCGAATGCTACTTCGGATCCGGGGTTACCATCCCTGAACTCGGGGTGATCATGAACGATGAGATGCATGACTTCGACGTAGTCCCCGGGCGGCCCAACTCAGTCGCACCCCTGAAAAGGCCCGCCAGTAGCATGACTCCATCTATCGTCCTTAAGGACGGCTCGCCCTTCCTTGTTCTCGGAGGCGCGGGCTCAGAGCGAATCATCAGCTCTGTCTTCCAAGTTGTGGGAAATGTGATCGAGGGAGAGATGAGCCTGTCCGACGCGGTATCAAGCCCGAGAATCCATCCCTCCGGTGAGACACTGGAAGTTGAGGGAGGCTTCGGCCGCGGTACCCTGTCAGAGCTCCGGAGGTCCGGGTTCAAGCTGGACCTGAGACAGAAGTGGGATCCGTATTTCGGAGGCGTCCACGCCATCATGGTAGACCCTCGTTCCGGCAGAACAATCGGCGCTGCCGACCCTAGACGCATGGGCTCAGCTGCCTTCGATTAGGTACGCTCAAGCGAGCAACTTCGTGGCATTAGAGTTGAGGATGAGATCTCCCGTCTGATGGGCTTCGTCCAAGTCGAGGACCCCCTCTGCCACTAGGTCTCCAAGCGAGCCTCCGAGCGCCCGCTTGGCAAGCTTCGCTGACATCCAGTGATTCTCAGGGATTTCGATGGCGTCTGACCCGTAGACGATTCTCGTGGTCGGGACGATTTCGACAACCTCCCTGAATCTCGTCCTGGAGAGAGCGGGAAGGAAAGTGGGGGGGAGCGGTGTAGACAGTTCGAAATATACATTGGGGAAGACGCTGGCCAGCCAGGCGGCTTCAGACGTATATGGAAAGCCGCCATGAATCAGGACTACAGGAATCTTCGAAACCGCTTCCAGCTTCAAGAAGTTCTTCAGCAGAATCGGGTTGCACTTGTCTGCGACCACGTCGGTGTCCCCCACTCCCGTGTGAATCTGAAGGAACGAGCCCAGTTTCTTAGACCTCTCGGCGACGTGGCAGAGGAACAAGTCTCTGAGGGGTTTCACTCTTGGGCCGAACCACTCCCTCTGCTCCTCGCCCTTCCTATACGCCTCGAAGGACCTGCGGGCCTCGCCTTCGTCCGGCTTCCCCACGTCCAGCCCCGTCCTGTAGGCCACTATAGACTTGAAACCAACGAAACCCCGCTTCCTGACCGCCGTCCCGATGACCTCGTCGAAGGAATCGAAGAGCGCGCTGAAGGACTCCGAAGTATCGAGCAGCCTCTTCAGAATGGGCTCGATCCTGAAAACTCTGTAAAGGCGGGCGGGCGTGTATCTTCGGAACTCCTCGAACCCTACAGGCTCGATTCCGTTGTCGAGAACGGCCCGCTCAATCTTCGCATCCTCACACAGCGCTTTGACATAGCCGGCGAAATCCCTGGCTCGCTCGTTCCTCTTGCGGAGCACATCGAGGTCAGAGTCCGGGGCCTGCAGTAGCAGGGAGAGCTCGCGGACCATCCTCCTGTAGGCTACCGAGGAGAGGAGGTCCTCTTGACGCACCTCCGACTTGGAGCCCATCACAGTTGGACCCCCCGAGAGGAAGAGTTTCGACAGGGAGCGCCTCGTGAGCTTGGGATTCGGCGCGAAGGAGAAGCAGTGCATGTCCGTGACGGGTTGAGCTTCCAGGTCTAGGTCCAACTGTCGTGGCGTTGGGAGGGTGAGATATATGGGTGAGAGTGAGTAGCGTCGCCGAACCCTTAAAGCAACTCCTGAGGCGAAGTCTTTCGTTGAAGTCGGAGCAGGCGAGGAAAAGGCTGGCCGGCCCTGGCGTGACCACGGTAGGAATCTCATATCTCGACTTGGCCGGGGTGACACGCTCGAAGCCACTCGTCAACGTGTCTGTGGAGTCTGTCCTTAGGAATGGTTTCAAGACGGCCAGGGCAAACCTCGACATGAACGTCGCTGCCCCACTCACTCCTGGCACCAAGCTCGACATCTCCCAAGGGGACGTGTCCGTCATCCCCGACCCGGAAACCTTGGTCTTCCCATCGTATGCCCCCGGTACGGCCCGCCTGATCGGAGATGTTCACGAGGCTGACGGGACCGTCTCTCCCTTATGCACCCGAAGCTTGCTCAAGAGGGTTCTGGGAAGGGGCCGTGCACTTGGATACGGAGCCGTGGTCGGATTAGAGAGCGAGTTCCACTTGGTGAAGCTCGACGCGGAGAGGGTGGTCCCGGCGGATGCCAGCGGCATCCAGACACTCGATGGTTACAACCAGCATCTGGAGCTTCTGGGAGACATAGTCAAGGGATTGTCGACCGTGGGTGTGAAACCTGTCAGGACTCACGCAGAAGGTGGAAGGGGTCAGATGGAAATCGATTTGGAACACCGGCCAGCCTTGAGAGCGGCGGACGGCTACGTCTACTTCAAGGAAGTGGTCAGAGCGGTTTCTAGGGCCCACGGGCTCATAGCATCATTCATGCCGAAGATAGGCGCCAGCTGGTGGGGGAGCGGGCTCCACGTCCACCTCAACCTCACCGACAGGAGGGAGAGGAACGCCTTCGCCGGGAAGAGCGACCCGAGGAAGTTGGGGCTGAGCCCTGTCTGCTACTACTTCATAGCCGGCATCCTGAAGCATGGGAAGGCGCTCTCCGCAGTCGCCGCCCCGACGGTTAATTCGTACAAGAGGCTCCTTCCTGGAAGGTGGAATGCAGACGCCGTCACCTACGGGCCGGGCAACCGCGGGGCCGCGGTCAGGATCCCGGACGAGCGAGGCGAAGCCACCAGGGTCGAAATCCGGATTCCAGACAACTCGTGCAACATCTACCTGTTGCTCGCCTGCACCCTAGCCGCCGGCTTGGAGGGGACGGAAAAGAGGTTGGACCCGGGGGAGCCTCTCATGTTCGACGCCTCCCTAATGACAGACAGGGAGAGGGCATCTCGCGGCCTGGCGCCTCTGCCGCGGTCGCTGGGCGAAGCTCTTTTGGAGTTTGAAGGTGATGGGCTGTTGAGGCAGACCCTCGGCAACGACCTGTTCGAAGAGTTCCTGACTCAGAGGTACTTCGAGAGCTCCAAGGCGGCCGACCAGGTGACCCAGTGGGAGGTCTCTCATTTCCTCGACCTCTTCTGAGCCTCCGGAAACACGGCAAACCGGCTAGCGATACCTGCCGAGTAGTCGATGGGCTCTACGCTGCAGAAGGATATTAAGAACCTCTTCCGCGCGGGTTCAGGGTGCTCGTGTCGTAGTTGGACGAAAGGCCGCTCTTCAAGGAAATTGTCGACCTTTCTGTGGAGCTCAGGAGCCTGGATACGCCCGTCTTTCCCGGAGCCCCTCAACCACTGAAGGCCACCATCCAGACCCCGAAGGAAGACGGCTACCTTTCTTTTGTGTGGGCCTTCTCGGAGCACACAGCCACGCACACCGATGCACCGGCGCACATGATCGAGGGAGGAGAGACCGTCGACAGGATGCCTCTTGGACACTATGTGGGGAATGGACTGGTGCTGGACCTTTCCGGCAGACCAAAGCGCCATCCCATAAGCAAAGAAGACATTAGAAACGGGCTGGCGGCAGCAGGCCTACAAGACCTGAAAGGAAAGGGATGGGTTCTGCTCCTGCTTACAGGCTACACAGCAAAGAGCCGGACTCCTGACTGGTTGGAATATCCAGACCTCACTAAGGGGGCCTGCGACTACATTATCGAGAAAGGGTTTGGGGCTGTCGGATTAGACTCCCCGAGCCCGGACCGACCTCCATTCGTGGCCCACAAGACTCTTCTCCCCAAGAAAGTCGTGATCTTCGAGAACCTGGCCAATCTCGACCGCGTGATCGGCAAGAAGTTCTTGTTCATCGGAGTCCCTCTGGCCCTCGTCGGCGGCAGTGCGAGTCCGTGCAGGGCAATTGCACTCGTGATGTAAGCGCGGCCTTCCCTCGGCCATCTGACGACAGTTACAAGATCCCGATTATGTCGATTTGTATGGTTGGAAAGAGTCGTCGTTGAAGCGCCGGCTTCCAAAGACTCCTACGTCCCGCAGAATGATTCCATCATCGCAGAATCTCCAGTTTCAGGTCTGAGACTTTTGCGATCTTTTCGTAGGCTCTGTCCTCCGAAATAATCTTCTCAGCACCGTTGGCAACCGCGGTTCCGGCTATCAGCACGTCCAGCGCGTTGACTGGTGAGCCTATCCTGAGGAGGGAACCCATGATCTTGGCTGCCTCCTCGGCTGCATCCGAGTCCAGGGGCAGTAGCCTCAACTGATGCACGAACGACCTCACTATCCTCTCCTGCGCGTCGGGTTTTCGGTGGTAGAGGATGCAGCACCTCGAAGAGAGACACCGAGGAGATGCCAATCGAATACGTGAGTTTCTGCGCAGATTCTAACTTGGAGACCGACGACCTTTCTCCGCGAAGTCAATGGCAACCGAGGTATCTATCGCAATCAATTCCTCAGCACCGTCCTCTTCCTAACCTGCTGTATGTCGCTCTTCACTCGCTCAAACTCCTTGTCCCCGGATAGGATGCCTGCGAAAGCCATCAGGTCATGCCTTCCATCGAGCAATCTTTCAATTACATCGCTGAAACTTTCGTTCCCCTTCTTCGCTTCGCGAAGCTTCTTGTAGACATCGTTCTTCACGCTGAGGTTCCTGGAGGTCATTTGCGTATATGTGTTCATATCAGTGTATTTATGGCGCTCGGAGATATATCGGCCAATATCCCAAAACCTACCTAGGCGAGCTTCATCCTGTTCAAGAGCGAAACGAAACGCGGGTCAGACCGTATCCAGTCGAACCTCGGTTCGAACTTCATCCAGACGAGCCAGCTTGAACGCTCGCGATAAACTCTCGCCAGCCATGTGAATACCTCCTTATCGTCGCGCAGGCCGTTGTAGATCACGGCGATCCAGTATGCGGGAACGTACTGCATCTCGGACCGCGCCTTTAGCTCTTCGAGGATCTTGAGCGCCTCCTTCTTCTCGCCGGCAGCGGCGTGAGCGTGTCCAAGCATCGCGAGGGAGATAACGGTCCACCGACAGGGTGACGGCCTCGGTTGTGGGAGTGTGTCACTCGGTGAGTGTCCTGCTGGTTTCCCGAAGCCTGCGAGCCAGTTCCTGGACGAGAGCCCGGGCTATCTTGGGATTGGTGGATACGAGCGACCAGAAGGTGGGCGAGGAGAGGACAAGGCAGTCCGTGTCCTCAAGA
>Ga0209237_1002280_pt1 | contig 11516 bp, 8 predicted proteins | sample GraSoi013_1_40cm_2_FD_185820 | JGI IMG/M metagenome (GOLD analysis project Ga0209237, IMG submission 185820) | Grasslands soil microbial communities from the Angelo Coastal Reserve, California, USA - Sample 10_02_2013_1_40cm (SPAdes) (version 2) | ecosystem: Environmental > Terrestrial > Soil >...
CTCGAAGGGCCCTTCGGCGAGTTCACCGGTTACTACGGGCGCCCCGAAGACTACGCGTTCAACGTCGAGGTCAAGGCGATCCACCATCGGGACGACCCGATCCTCACCCATGCGCTGATGGCCGATTACCCGGCCAACGAGGACGCGCTCCTCTACTCGATCGCGCGCTCGGCGAAGATCTGGAACGATCTCGACCGCGTCGGCGTGCCCGGCATCAAGGGCGTGTACAGCCACCCCGCCGCCGCCGGGGGCTGGGGGATGACGGTCGTGTCGCTGGAGCAGCGCTACGCGGGCCACGCGCCTCAGGCGCTGGCACTGGCGGCTCAGGTTCCCGGTGGGGCCTACTACGCGAAGTGGATCATCGCCGTCGACGACGACGTCGATCCGTCAAACATCAATCAGGTGCTGTGGGCGATGTCCACCCGTTGTAACCCGGTGGAGGACATCGACATCCTCCGACAGACGTGGTCGACCTGGCTCGATCCGACGCAGAACCCGCCCGAGGAGCGTCCCTACGGCTCCAAGGCGCTGATCAACGCGTGCATGGAGCACCGTTACATCAAGCAATTCTCCCGGCGCACGAAGCTCCGCCGCTCGGTCTACGAGTCGGTGGCCGCGCGCTGGTCGGAGCTGGGCTTCCCGGGCGCGCCCCCGAAGCTCTGGTCGCTGGAAGAGTAAGGCGCGGGAGGCCCCAGCCCTGCTCGACGCCCTCGCGTGAGCCAAACCGTTTCCGGGATGATCGGCCGGCCGGCTAGACGCCGCGAGGACCTCCGCTTCCTCACCGGCCGCGGCTGCTACGTCGCCGATCTCGCGCTCGATCACGCGGCGCACGTCGCCGTCGTGCGGAGCCTTCACGCTCACGCGCGCATCCTCCGTGTCGATGCGAGCGCCGCGCGGGCTCTGTCGGGCGTGCTCGGCGTGTTCACCCTTGACGATCTTCCGGAGCTGCGCGACGCGCTGCCGCCGCCCGTCGTTCCCGGGGTCGCCGTGAAGCCGTATCGACAATCGGCGCTCGCCGACGGCGTCGTCCGGTTCGCCGGCGAGCCGATCGCCGTCGTCGTCGCCACCGATCCTTACGCGGCGGCCGACGGCGCGGCGGCGGTCGGCGTGGCGTACGAGCCGCTTCCGGTCGCCGTCGATCCCGAGCGAGCCGTCGAGCCCGGCGGGCCCCTGGTCCACGCCGACTGGGGCTCGAACGTGGCCGCAACCGTCACGCTCGAGATGGGAAACCTCGAGGCGGCGCTCCGGCAGGCTGCGCTCGTCGTGACCCGGCGTGTGCGCTGCGGCCGCCTCACAGCGCTGCCGCTCGAGCCCCGGGCCGTCGCCGCGCGCTGGGACGCGACGACCGCAAGCCTGCACGTCTGGTCGAGCACCCAGATGCCCTACGGCGTGCGGCAACGCATCGCGGAAGCCCTGGGGCTCGCGCCCGACGCCGTGCGGGTGACCGCGCCCGACGTCGGCGGTGGCTTTGGTGCGAAGGGGCCGGTGTACCCGGAGGAGCTGCTCGTCGCCACGCTGGCGCGCCGGCTCGGCCGCCCGGTCTGCTGGAACGACACGCGGTCCGGGAGCTTCCTCAGCACGACGCATGCGGGCGATCAGCTTCACACCGCGACGCTCGCCCTCGCCGGCGACGGCACCATTCTGGGTCTCGCCGACGACTTCCTGATCGACGCCGGCGCCTACCTCCCGCGCGGGGCCGTCGTGGCCGGCGTCACCGCGGCGCATCTGGTCGGCCTCTATCGCGTCCCGGCGTTCCGGTGCCGCGGGCGCGTCGTCGTCACCCACAAAGTGCCGAGCGCGCCCTACCGCGGCGCCGGGCGCCCGCAAGCAACCTTCGTCGCCGAGCGGCTGATGGACATCGCGGCGCGGGAGCTCGGCCTCGATCCCGCCGACCTCCGGCGACGAAATCTCATCGCCGCCGCCGAGATGCCCTACGATCGTGGCCTCCTTTATCGCGATGGGATGCCGATGGTGCACGACTCGGGCGACTATCCGGCGCTGCTGGCAAAAGCGCTCGAGGGCGCCGGTTATGCGACGTTTCGCGCGCGGCAGGCCGCGGCGCGGCGTCAGGGGTGGCTGCTCGGCATCGGGATCGCCGCTTACAACGAGGCCACCGGCATCGGCCCGCACGAGGGCGCGACCGTCGGCGTCGAGAGCGACGGGCGTGTGCGTGTGACGGTAGGCGCGCCCTGCCAGGGGCAGGGACACGAGACGACGCTCGCCCAGGTGTGTGCCGATCGCCTCGGCGTTTCCCTCGAGTGCGTCGCCGTCAGCGGGGGCGACACCGGGCGCTTCCCGGTGAGTGCCGGCACCTACGCGAGCCGTGTCGCGGTCATCGTCGGCAATGCGGTGGCGCAGGCGGCCGACGTGGTGCGTGACAAGGCTCGTCATGTCGCGGCCCGTGCCCTCGAGTGCGATCCCGAGGATGTCGTCATCGCCGACGGGCGGGCTCACGTAGCGGGCGCAACGGACCGCGGGCTCGGCCTGGCGGAGCTCGCGAAGCTGGCGCAGCGCCCGGACGCCGTCAAGGTACTCGGCGAGCCCGGCCTCACTGCCACGCGCTATGTGAGCCCCGAGAGCGTGACGTGGGCTTCCGGCGTCCACGTCGCGACCGTCGAGGTCGATGGCGAGACGGGCGCCGTGAGGGTGCTCGCCTACCAGGCCGTTCACGACGCCGGGCACGAGATCAATCCGCTCGTCGTCGAGGGACAGACACAAGGCGGCGCCGTCCAGGGGATCGGCGCGGCGCTCGGGGAGGAGATCGTCTACGATGCGAGTGGTCAGGTCCTCACCGGCTCCCTGATGGACTATGCGCTCCCGCGGGCCGACACTGTCCCCGCGATCGCGGTCGCGAGTTGCGATTCGCCGTCGCCACTCAACCCGCTCGGGCTCAAGGGCACGGGCGAAGGCTCGGCGGTGCCGGGCCCGGCCGCGATCGCCAACGCCGTAGCCGACGCTCTCGGCGCCGGACAGCCGGAAATCACCGAGGTACCGATCCGGGCCCGAGAGCTCGCGCATCGATCGTGACGAAGCCCGTGTCCGTCGGCATCCACGTGCCGAGCTCGGCGGTCGCCCCGCTGGGCTCGGGCGAGGCCTACGCGGAGTTCTTCCGACACGTGGAGGCGCTCGGTCTCGACGCGGTCTGGACCGAGGATCGTGTCTTTCACGCGGCGAACATGCTCGACCCCCTGATGCTCCTCGGGTGGGCTGCGGCGTGCACGCGCCGCATCCAGCTCGGCACCGCGGTCCTCGTCCTGACCCTGCGCAACGCCGCCGTCGTAGCCCGCCAGGTGTCGACGCTCCACCATCTCTCCGGTGGACGGCTGGCGCTGGGCGTCTCCCTCGGGGGTCGCCCCGAAGAGTATCTGGGCCTCGGCGTGCCGATGAAGCGTCGCGTGTCACTGTTCCGGGAGAGTGTGACGGTGCTGCGCCGATTGCTGGCCGGACAGCCGGTGGATCTGCAGGGCGAGTTCTTCCGCCTGGAGAACGCGATGGTCCGCCCGGCCGCTCCGATACCGCTCTACGTCGGCGGGCACGCCGAGGGAGCGCTGCGCCGCGCCGGAGAGCTGGCCGACGGCTGGATCATGGGACCGTTCGGCACCGTGAGGGATTTCCCCCGCGCGTGGCGCATCGTGAAGGACGCGGCGCGCGCCGCCGGCCGGGACCCGGACGCGCTGGTGGCCGGACGTCTCGTCTACGTCGCCGTCGATGAAGACCGCGAGGGGGCACGGGACACGCTGCACGCGTTCCTCCACGGTTACTATGGCCCGCGCTTCGACGTCGATCAGCACGCGATCTTCGGGCCGCCGCGCGAGGTCGCCGCGAGGCTCGCCGAGCACGTGGACGCGGGCATCACGCACCTCATGCTGGGGGTGCCGACGCTGGATATCGCTCACCTCCAGCGGGTGGCCGGAGAGGTAGCGCCGGCAATCCGGGACTCGTCGGCCGCGCGGTGAGCACGCCCCGACGATCGCAAGTCGCGACGAGCGGCGCCTTGCTCGCACGATGGGGCCGGTTCGTGTACGGCGCTCGGTGGCACGTGCTGACGCTCTCGGCCCTCTCGTTGGGCGCATTTCTGTGGATGATTCACGCGGGAGGCCGGCTCGATCCCCCCGACATTCCTGCCGAGACGGAGTCGGGGCGCGCACGGCGACTGATCGGAAGGGAACTCCCGGGCGAGCCGCCATCGTTCAGCCTGATCTTCAGCAGCCCGACGCTGTCCGCGCGCGCCCCGGCTTTCCGGGCCGATGTGGAGCGCGCCCTGGCACCACTGCGAAGCGATCCGAGGGTGGCGCGCGTTCACACCGCGTACGACGGGCCCCCCGGCTCCGGGCGCGCCGAGGCGGTCCCGCTCGTTTCGCGAGACGGGCGGCGCACGCTCGTGACCGTGGAGCTGCACGGGACGGCGGCGGGCTTCGCGTCCTTCGAGTTCTCCGCACTCCCACCCGATCTCTACCCGTCCCTCCGCGCGCTGGTGCGCTCCGAGACCCTCGAGGTCGTGTCCGTCGGCAACGTCGCTCTGAACCACGACTTCACCGACGTAGCTCGGCAGGACCTCGGCCGGGTGGAGATGTTGATCCTGCCGGTCGTGGCGCTGTTGCTCGTGCTCGTCTTCGGCTCGCTCGTCGCCGCGGCGCTGCCGCTGGTCGTCGGCGGGCTCGCGATGGCGGGCGCCTTGGCGGGCACGCTCCTGCTCGCCCGCTTCGTCTCGGTCTCGATCTACGCGCCGAACATCGTCAGCATGATCGGTCTCGGGGTGGCGATCGACTACTCGCTCTTCGTCGTAAGCCGCTTCCGCGAGGAGATTCGCGAGGGCTCGACCCCGGAGGCACTGGCTCGCACCCTCGCCACGGCAGGGCGCGCCATCCTGTTCTCCGGTCTCACCGTGGCGATCGGCCTGCTCGGCATGCTTTTTCTGGGCCTGGGCAACCTCGGCTCCATGGGTTGGGCGGGAACGCTCGTGGTCGCGCTCGCCGTCGTCCATGGCCTCGCCACGCTGCCCGCGCTCCTCGCCGTCCTGGGCCCGCGCGTGAACGCGTTGCGCGTGCCGCTCCTGCACCCCGAGCGCTCCGACGCCGGCCCGGGCGGTTTCTGGAATCGCCTGGCCGCGGCGGTGATGGCCCATCCGTGGCATGTCTTCGTGCCGGTCGTCGGGATTCTGCTCCTCTTCGGGCTGCCCTTCCTCCACTTGCGCGTCGGCTCCGGCGACGCCACCTCGCTTCCCCCGGCGGTGGAGTCGCGCCGCGGCGACGAGCTTCTCCGCCGGGAGTTTCCGGGAAGCGATGTCAACCGCATCGTGGTCGTGCTCGACGCCGGCCGCGGATCGCCGCTGGAGCCTGCGCGCGTCGCGCAGACCCACGGGCTCAGTCGCTGGCTGGCCGGGCGCCCGCACGTCCTCCGCGTCGAGAGCTTCGTCGACCTGCACGCCTCGCTCGACCTCGCGATGTACCAGCAGATCGCCGCGCTCCCGCGCGCGGCACGACCGCCCGAGCTCGAGACCGCGCTTCGGCACACGGTGGGCGAACACGTCACCATACTGGTCGTCAGCACGGGCCTGCGCCCGTCCGGCGACGAGGCGCGCGCGCTCGTGCGGGAGATCCGGCGCGCGCACCCGCCCTTCGACGGCGAGGTGCTGGTCACCGGGCAGACCGCGTTCGATCTGGACTTCATCGGCCTGGTGGTCCGCCGTGCCCCGCTGGCGATCGGCCTGGTCGTGGTCATCACCTATGTCGTGCTGTTCCTGCTCCTCGACTCCGTCCTGCTCCCGCTGAAGGCCATTGTGATGAACCTGCTCTCGATCACCGCCTCCTACGGCGCGCTCGTGTGGATCTTCCAGGACGGCCACCTGGCCACGCTGCTCGACTTCACCCCTGGACCGATCCAGACGGCCACGCCCCTCATCATGTTCTGTCTCGTCTTCGGCCTGTCGATGGACTACGAGGTCCTGCTGCTGAGCCGCGTGCGGGAAGAATACGAGCGGAGCGGCGACAACGCCGGGGCGGTGGCGGTGGGTCTGGAGCGCACCGGGCGCTTGATCACCGGCGCGGCCGCGATCATGGCGACCGTGTTCTTCGGCTTCGGGCTGGCGCGGTCGGTCATCATCCAGGCCGTCGGCGTCGGGATCGGCATCGCTGTCGTGGTCGACGCGACCATCGTCCGTACCCTGCTGGTGCCGGCGACGATGCGATTGATGGGCCGCTGGAACTGGTGGCAACCGGCCTGGCTCGATGCGCGAACCTGGCGCCGAGCCTAGCGCCGCAGACGTGGATCGATGCTGAACCGTCGCGAATCGCCGACGCACCGCAGCGCTCGCAGCGCTATTCGATGCTGGTGGACAACGGCGTCGTCAAGGCCCTCAACGTCCGACACGATGCTCAAAGCGCTCTGACTCGAGATGCACGTCGTCGCAGCGAGTGGGAGAATAGCGGCATGCGGTGGCGAACGCCGTTTCTCGGCGCGGTCCTCATCCTGAGCGTCAGCGCGCTCCAGGCGCTCGGCCAGATGAAATCGCCGCCAGGCGGAACGACGCCCGGGGGTGCCATCTTCGACCATCTGCGGGACTCGACGACACGAACAGTGCCCCAGACGCCGCCGCCGACCGTCCGCCCGCCCGACATGATGTGGGTGCCCGATCGTTACGTTCAAATCCCCGGCGCCGAATCTCCGGTGCTGGTGCCCGGGCACTGGGAGCGCCGGCTCTCCGACCACGAGGTGTTCACGCCGCCGCTCACCGGCCGAACGCCACAGGGCGACATCATCACCTTCCCGGCCGGCACCCGCCCGCCCGTCGAGGAACGGCAGGCACCCTGACCGCGAGAGAGCCGGCCGCGGGAGATCCATGATAGGTTCTCCCCTGTGGTTCGCAGCCCTCGGGCTGGATCGCCCGTCGCCTGGGCAGGGGTCCCATGTGTCGCACGCTCAGGGGCATCGCGCCGCGGTCATCGCCGACCTGGTTCAGGGCTTGGAGGCTTACTTCGCGGAGCATCGAGAGTGCGGAGGCCTCGCGGGCGACATCGTGGAGGAAACCGTCGACGGCGTGCGCTGGGGCGTGGCGGGAATGAGATGTCCCGAGTGCGGTGTGCGCTGGGAGCGGCGACGTGCGGTCGACGCAGAGAGTTGACGGAATGAGGGTGTGACATGGGTAGGCTCTCGCGGAGGATCCTCCTCGTTTCCATCGTCGTCGTGGCGACGTGGTGCGGCGCAGTCGGTGCGCAGGCTCAGCCCGACGGACAGCTCACGGTCGCGTTCGATGCGTCCATCGCGCCCACGTTCCTCGATCCGGCCGAGACGCCGGGGATCGGCACGCCGTTCGTGTTCCTCTATGCGATGCACGACGCGCTGATGAAACCCCTCCCGGGCAACGACATGGCGCCGTGTCTGGCGGAGTCGTGGAAGGAAAGCCCGGATGGGCTCGCGTACGAGTTCAAGCTGCGCCAGGGCCTCAAGTTCCACAACGGCGATCCCTTCACCGCCGACGACGTGAAGTTCAGCTTCCATCGCTACAAGGGCGCCGCCGCCAAGCTGCTGCACGACCGGGTGAAGTCGGTCGACGTCCTCGATCCGCTTCGGGTGCGGTTCGTGCTGGACAAGCCGTGGCCGGACTTTTTGCTGTTCTACGCCACCCCGGCCACCGGTGCGGCCTGGATCGTGCCGAAGAAGTACATCGAGAAGGTCGGCGAGGAGGGCTTCAGGCGGCAGCCCATGGGGCTCGGGCCCTATCGGTTCGTCCGCCAGAGCCCCGGCGTCGAGCTCGTGCTCGAGGCCAACGAGCAGTACTGGCGCAAGAAGCCGTCGATCAAGACGGTCGTCTTCAAAGGCGTGCCCGACCGCACGACGCGTCTGGCCATGCTGAAGACCGGCGAGGCGGACATCGGCTATCTGATGGTTGGGGTCGAAGCGGCGACGATCAAGGCGGACCCGAAGCTGCGCCTCGCCAAGGTGATTCCGCCGGCGGCCTGGTGGCTCGACTTCCCCGAGCAGTGGAATCCCAAATCTCCGTGGAACGACCGCCGGGTCCGACTGGCGGCGACCATGGCGGTCGACAAGCAGGCCCTCAACGAGGCCGAGCGCCTGGGCTTCTCGCGCCTGACCGGATCGATCATACCGAGTGTCATGGAGTTCGCCCTGCGCGTCGAGCCGCATCCCTACGACCCCACGCACGCCAAGCGCCTCCTTTCCGACGCCGGATACCCCAACGGCTTCGATGCAGGCGAGATCACGCCGCTGCCTCCGTTCACTACGATGGGGGAGAGCGTGGCGAACTACCTGGCCGCGGTCGGCATCCGCAGTCGCGTGCGCGCCATGGAGCGGGCGACCTTCATGGAGGCGTGGCGAACGAAAACCCGGCAGGGCGTGTTCGTGACCGTCACGGCGGCGCCGGGCAACGCGGCCTCACGAATCGAGAACTTCGTCATCAGCACCGCGCCCTACGCGACCGGCGGGTATCCGGACATCGACGAGCTGTACCGGCAGCAGGCGCAGGAGCGCGACCGCAAGAAGCGTGAGGCACTGCTGCATCAGATTCAACGGCTGATGCACGAGCGCGTCATGTACGGGGGGATCTTCGAGCCGGCCACGCTGCACGGGATCGGCCCGCGGGTCGAGGAGGCCGGGGTCGGCTTGAGTGCGCAGCTCTACTTCACCTCCCCCTGGGAAGACATGCGCTTGAAGAAGCAGTAAGGGCCCAACATCCTAGGAGGTGTGCAATGGCCATCATGCTCGACCACGTCATCATTCCCTCGCGCCATCGGCGCGAGTCGGCGAGGTTCCTGGCCGACCTTTTGGGCGTCCCCTGGGAGGAGTCACGGGGCGAGTTCACGCCCGTCTATGTCAACGACGCCCTGACCGTGGACTTCGCCGATCGCGAGCAGTTCGAGCGCTATCACCTCTGCTTCCGCGTCAGCGACGCCGACTTCGACGCGATCTTCGCTCGCCTCCAGGGGGCCGGGCTCACGTACCGGAGCCGACCTCGCGGCGAGAACGACATGCAGATCAACCGGCGCCTCGGCGGGAAGAACGTCTACTGGGAGGACTCCGACGGCCATCTCTGGGAGATCCTCACCGTCAGCTACGCCAGAGCCGATTCCCCGCCGCTCGCTGCGGCGCGCTAGTCTCACGCGCTCATAGGCTTAAGGTCCGCCGCGCGTGGTGGCGGCGGCTCAGTTGGTTCTGAGTCGCAGGTCTTCGAAGGGCGCGGTGTAGTAGTGCAGCGGGATGCGGCCGAGGCTCGACTCGGCGACGCGCGGCCCCACGCCGTTGTGGAAGCTGAGCGCGTAGAGCGGGATGTACACCACCCGCTCGTTGGCGAGCTGCTGGATCCGGTGAAGCAGCGCCTGGCGCTTCCCGCGGTTCAGCTCGCGCGCCTGCTGCTGGAAGAGATCGTCGATGTCGGGGTAGCCGCCGGCGGCGAACGTCCCGCCCGACACCAGGTAGTTCTCGACCCGCGTCGCGGCGTTGCCGTAGCCGCCAGCACCGCAGAACACGAGGTTCTTCAGCTTCTTCTCCCGCTGCGCCGTCAGGTACGCCGCGCGCTCCATGGTGCGGAAGCGCGCCCGGATACCCACCTGCCCGAGATAGTTGAGCACCGCCTCGGCGGCGGTCGCGAACTGCACCGTGCCGACCATTTCACCAGCGTCGAAGCCGTTCGCGTAGCCGGCCTCCTTGAGAAGCTGGCGGGCCTTCGCGGCGTTGTAGGCGTGCGGCTCGGTCAGCAGGGCGAACTCGAGCACCCCGGGGATGATCGAGCCGATCGGTTTCGAGGCGCCGAGCGATTCGCTGTCGGTGATGGCCTTGCGGTCGATGGCGTGGCTGGCGGCGAGTCGCACGCGCACGTCGTGCCAGGGGGATTTCGCGTCCCACTGGTCCATCATGCAGATCGACGTGACCCACTGCCCGCCCGACGCGATCAGACGCAGGTTCGGCGTGCGGCGAGCCTCTTCGGCAAGCGGTCCCGCGATCAAATAGGCGATGTCCACTTCGCGGTTTTTCAGCATCGCCAGGCGGGTGGATTCCTCCGGCACCATCTTCATCACCAGGCGCTTGACCGACGGCGTCTTCCGCCAGTACGTCTCGTGCGCCTCGAGGACGATCTCGACGCCCGGCTGGTGGCTGACCAGCCTGTACGGCCCGGCGCCGACCGGCTGCTTCTTGAACCCGTCGTCACCGACCTTCTCGACGTACTTCCGCGGCACGATCCACGCCGCCCCCGTGGCCGGGGTCGCGTAGAAGGTCAGGAAGTCCGGCCAGGGCTCGTTCAGGACGAACCGAATGCGGTTCGGCGCGACCGTCTGAATCGTCTTCACCTTCGCCTTGAGAATCTTGGCGCCGGCGCCCCGGTAGCGCTCGAAGCTGAACTTGACGTCGTCCGCCGTCAGCGGCTCGCCGTTGTGAAAGACCGCGCCCCGGCGCAGCACGAACTCGTAGCTGAGCCCGTCGGGGCTTTCCGTCCAGGACTCGGCGAGGCTCGGTGCCATGGGGTTCTGCGGCATCGGCTTCACGAGCGCGTCGTGGAGCGCCTCCTGCACCATGAACGGCGTGGCGATGCCCGTGTTCTCCGCGGGATCGAACCAGGCGGACGCGACCGTCACGTGCATCGCGTAGGTGAGCTCTCCCAGAGGCTGGGCAGAGACCGGCTGGGCGGCCGCGGGCCGGGCGATGACGACTCCAGCGCCGAGCCACCCCGCGAGAAAGAACGCCGCGGGGACGAGACCGAGACGAGGCGGTCGCCGCATGAGCGCTCCTTCGAGTTCCTCGAGGCCGAACGCCGCCAACAGTAACACGCTCTGCTAGAATTCGCGCAGCCGTCGACGAGGAGAACGCCGTGGCCAGATTCAACGAGTCCTATCTGAACCTCAACCAGAGCTACCTCTTCGCCGAGATCCGGCGCCGGACGAAAGCGTTCACCGACGCCCATCCCGACGTCCGGGTGATCGACCTCGGGGTCGGCGACGTCACCCAGCCGCTGCCCCCTGCCGTGATCCGCGCCATCCACGGGGCCACCGACGACATGGCGCGCCGCGAGACCTTCAAGGGCTACGGCCCGTACGTCGGATACGAATTCCTGCGCGCCGAGATCGCCACGCACGACTTCGGCTCCCGGGGCGTCACGCTCGGTGTCGACGAGGTCTTCGTGAGCGACGGCGGCAAGAGCGACAGTGCGAACCTCCAGGAGATCTTCGCCCCGGACTGCGTGGTCGCCCTGATGGATCCGGTCTACCCGGTGTACGCCGACAGCAACGTGGTCGCCGGGCGCACTGGGCGCGCGGACGCGGGTGGACGCTACGCGGGCATCGTGTATCTCCCCTGCACCGCGGAGAACCACTTCCAGCCGGCGCTGCCCCGCCGGCACGTCGATCTGATCTACCTCTGCTACCCCAACAACCCCACCGGCGCCGTGGTCACGCGCGAGGCGCTCACGCGCTGGGTCGAGTACGCCCGCGCCGAAGACGCCGTCATTCTGTACGACGCGGCCTACGAGGCCTACATCGTCGATACGGAAGTCCCCCACTCGATCTACG
>Ga0209237_1002281_pt1 | contig 11516 bp, 12 predicted proteins | sample GraSoi013_1_40cm_2_FD_185820 | JGI IMG/M metagenome (GOLD analysis project Ga0209237, IMG submission 185820) | Grasslands soil microbial communities from the Angelo Coastal Reserve, California, USA - Sample 10_02_2013_1_40cm (SPAdes) (version 2) | ecosystem: Environmental > Terrestrial > Soil >...
CCATCTGGAGTCTTCGCCGCCCCGCCTGAGCTCGCGTTCTACCCGGACCGCCGCAGCGGTGCGAGAATGCAACCAGGCTCGTTGCCGGAACAGGAGGGCATGGGATGGCACGCTCACGCGCGATGCAACGCCGCGGGCTGACCGCGCTCGGTGGGTCGATCATGGTCGCGGCGCTGTTCGCATGGCTGCCGCTCCAGGCCGCGGCCGCCGATCTGCGACAGGGCTCCGACGTCACCGTCGGTTCCGGTGAAACGGTCAACGACGACATCTACGCCGGCGCCGGCACGGTCAGCATCGATGGGACGGTCAACGGCAGCGTCATCGCCGGTGGTGGCACGATCACGGTGACCGGCACCGTCACCCGCGACCTGATTGTCGGCGGCGGCACCATCAACGTCAGCGGTCATATCGGCGGGAGTATCATCGCCGCCGGCGGCAACGTCACGGTCACTGGACCCATCGCGCAGGACCTCGTCGTCACGGCGGGCAGGGTCGACGTCGGATCCGCCGCCACCATCGGTCGCGACCTGGTCGTGGCCGGAGGCACCGCGACCATCTCCGCTCCCATCGCGCGACGAGTCCAGATGACATCGGGCAGCCTGACCCTGCGGAATCGCGTCGGCGGCGACGTGCGCGGCCGGGTCGACCATCTCAAGCTCGATGGCGCGCAGATCGGCGGCAACCTCGACTACACGAGTAATAACTCCGTCGAACAGGTTAACGGTGCCCACGTCACCGGGACGATCACCCGGCATACCCCCACCGATCGCGGTGGTGATGCCGGTAACGGCTTTCTCGGATGGTTGCGAGGACTCATCGGGATCTTCGCCCTCGGCCTGCTGTTGATCTTTCTCTTTCCGGCGCTGAGCTCCCGGGCGATCGACACCGAGCGAGCCCAGCCGTGGGCCAGCCTCGGCATCGGGGCGGGGATCCTGGTGATCACGCCGATCGTCGCGTTGATCGTGTTCGTCATCGGGATCCTGATCGGCGGCTGGTGGCTCGGACTCTTATTGATCCCGCTCTGGATCCTGGCGCTGGCCATTGGCTACGCCATTTCGGGGTTCCTGCTGGGGCGGCTGATCTTCGCTCGGCTCGGCTGGGGCGGCTATCACGATGCCCTCGCGTTGCTGGGCGGGCTGTTTGTGCTGACCGTGGTCGGGCTCATCCCCGTGATCGGATGGCTCGTCGGCCTGGTGGCCATCGTCTTCGGGGCCGGTGCCCTGGCGCTGGTGGTGGCGACGCGGCGGGCCTGGATGCGACCGGCGGCGGGCTAAACCGAGGGGGACACCGACGGCGAGTTCGTCGCCCGTCCCCTGATGACGACGAGGCGAGCGACTCCGGCGGTTACGACGGCGACGGCGGGAAGCGGCAGGAGCAGGCCCACCCAGGCGTGCTCCGCGATCACGCGGCCGACCGCGTCGCCGACCGTGAAGCCCATTGTGAGGAAGATGCCGGCCCAGACCAGCGCGGAGATTGCCGTGCTCACCCAGAAGGTGCGATAGCGCACACCAAGCGTGCCGCACGCGACGGCCATGCCCCAGCGCAATCCCGGGATGTAGCGCGAGAGCGCGATTGCCAGCGGTCCCCAGCGGTCGAACCAGCGCTGCGCCCGCGCGATCGCGGAAGGGGTGAGGTGAAGCGCAGCGCCGATGCGCCCGGACACGAGCTTCGGTCCGAAGCGCCGCGACGCGGCGAACAGGTTTGTCGATCCCAGCACGATGAGCGCCGTCAATCCCAGCCAGGCCGCGACGAGTTCGAGCAGATCGCCGTCGACACGCTGACCGAGATACCCGACGGAAACCTCGGATGGCACCGGCATCGGAATCCCAGACTCCTCGAGGTAGATGCCCGCGATGGCGAACTCAACGCCGACCGTCTGCTGAACCTGGGCTTCGGCGGCCATCACCCTGGTGGCGAGCCCTGCTTGGACCGCAACCGCGACGCCGCCGGCGACGAGCAATCCGAGCGCCAGGCTGACGGTCACACGCCGGGCGATCACGCTGCGGGGACGATGGGCGAGGACGTTTGTGACCCCAACACAGTACTGCGCAAAGGCGCGCTGCGCATGTCATGACGGCTGTACGAAATCTGAGTGGCCCGATGGGCCACTCGGTCGGGGAGCCAATCGCAGAACGGGCGAGAACGCGGGAGGACGCGCCCTACAATGTTGCTCGCGCCGGGATGACGGAATAGGTAGACGTTGGCGACTTAAAATCGCCTGCCCGCAAGGGCGTCAGGGTTCGAGTCCCTGTCCCGGCACACCGGCTAATCTGATTGGGTGCCATGATCGAAATCATCGAGTTCCTGGCCGGCCTGGTGATCGTCTTCGCCGTGCTGAACGATGTCTTCCAATCCGTGGTCGTGCCGCGGCCGTCGCCCTGGGGAGTGTTCCGCCTGACGCGCCTCGTGATCAGGGGCAGCTGGCGGGTCTGGCGAAACCTGGGACTGCGCGCCGGTCCCGAGAGGCGCGAGCGCATGCTCGGGACGTTTGCCCCTCGTGTTCTCATCGGCTTGCTGCTCGTCTGGATCCTCGGACTTGTCCTCGGTTTCGGGCTGATGCTCTACGCGCTCCGGACGCAGACGCATCCGCCCTTGGAGAACCTGCTGATGGCGATGTACTACGCCGGCACGTCGCTCTTGACGATCGGCTATGGCGACATCGTCGCCCAGTCGGCCTTGGCGCGACTCGTGTCGATCACGGCCGCTGTCGCCGGGCTCGGGCTGATTGCACTCGCGATCAGCTTTATTTTTTCTCTGTACGCCTCATTCCAGCGCCGCGAGGTCCTGGTCGTCACGCTCGATGCGCGCGCCGGAGCGCCGCCCTCGGGGGTTAGCATGCTCGAGGCCGCAGCGAAATTCGGGATGAAGGATGATCTGGCGCGCATCTTCCTCGAATGGGAGAAATGGGCCGCGGAGGTCCTCGACAGCCACATGGCCTATCCGCTGCTTGCCTACTTCCGATCGAGCCACGACAACGAGTCCTGGATTAGCGCGCTCGGAGCGGTCCTGGATGCGGCGACGATCGCGCTGACGACCGTCGTCGACATCCCGCGCGGCCCGGCGTCGATGATGTACGCGATGGGCCGTCATACTGTCGAAGACCTTGGACGGTATTTTCACATTCCGCAGGACCATATGCCCGGCGTCGAGCGATACGAGTTCGACGAGGCACGCCAGCGCCTGGCAAAGGCTGGCTACACTCTGCTGGCGCCCGACGACTCGTGGGCGGCGTTCGTCCGTTTGCGTTCCGAATATGCGGGGCCACTGAACGACATGGCCAAATGGTTCGCCGCGCCCCCGACGCAATGGATCGGTGACCGGTCATTCCGCCGGCTGACCCAGGACCGCCACCAGGAAATCTCCGCGGGGGCTGCCTGAGCGGCTGATCTCCGCCCCGGTTCAGGCGGCGAAGGCTGCCGGCGGCTTCCCGTGCAACCGCAGGTAAAACGCGGTCGCCAGCGCGTAGGGCAGGAGCAGACGGACTTCGAAATCCGGCGGCCGCCGGGCGATCCCGGCGAAGAGTTCCGGCAGCTGCCGACGTTCCATTTCGTCCGTGATGTGCTGGATCGAAAAGGCATCCGAGGCCCGGATCCGCGCGGTGGCGCCATCCCAAACGGTCGCGCCGTCTTCCAGCTGACGCCACTCCGCGAGCAGGACCCCTTGCACGGCGCTCAGGGCGAGCGCCTGCATCAGGCGCGGTTGGCCCTGTGGGCTGACTTCGACGCCGCGTGAGCGCGCCAGCGCCATCGTCTTTTGGACTGCGGTCTCGACCACGGGCCAGGTTTCCGCATCGGCGGCGGCGTGGTTAAGAAGGTCCGGCGCCTCGATGATGCGCCGTGTCCTGCCGAGGGCAAAGCCGTCGAGCTGGCTGCGGACGGTGGCGCTCAGCCCCAGGTGGGCGAGCGGAGGGGTGCGCGACGCGAAAAGCTCGACCACCGGCTCCCCGAAGCCGATCACCGGGTCGTCAGCCGGTGCTGGTAGCTCCTGGTGGTGGACTTTGGGGCGCCAAATCGGCCCCCGTGGGCCCTTGCGGCGGACCGAAAAGCGGCCGGCCTGGTGCCGGCCGACCAGGACGGCCGCGATCACGCCAATGGTCATCACCAGGATCGTGACCAGTACGCCGTAGCGCAGCAGCGCGATCACGCTGAGTACGAGCGTCGCGGCGAGGACGATGGGGCGGCGAGGCAGCCGGGACATGCCTCCGAATACAACGCGCCGGGGGGCGAACTCGTGCAGCCGAAGGGACTAGTTCAGGTTCCGGAAGAGCGTGGCGATCCCCTGGCCGCCGCCGATGCACATCGTGACGATGCCCCACTCGGCCTGCCGTCGCTTGAGCTCGTAGGCCAGCTTGACGGTCAGGATGGCACCGGTAGCGCCGACGGGATGGCCCAGCGCGATCGCGCCGCCGTTCGGGTTGACCTTCTCCGGATCGATCTCCAGCTCACGGATCACCGCCACGGCCTGTGCGGCGAAGGCCTCGTTCAACTCCATGAGATCGATGTCGTTGATCGTCATCCCGACCTTCTTGAGCAAGTTCTGCACGGCGAAGATCGGGGCCACACCCATGATCTCCGGGGCGATGCCGGCGACGGCGTCGGCGACCCATTCGAGCTGTGGCGTCACGCCCAGCTCGTCAGCCTTCTCCCTGGTCATGACGACGACCGCCGCGCCGGCGTCGTTGATGCCCGATGAGTTGCCGGCCGTCACACTCCCGCCCTCGCGAAAGGCCGGCTTGAGGCGGCTGAGCGATTCCACCGTCGTGCCGGGCCGAGGATGCTCATCGACCCTGGCGATCACGGGGTCACCTTTTTTCTGCGGAATCGCGACCGGCACGATCTGGTCGTCGAAGCGACCCTCGGCGATGGCCGCGGCCGCCCGACGCTGGCTCTCGGCCGCGAACTTGTCCTGGGCCTCGCGAGAGACGCCGTAGCGATCGGCGACTTTCTCTGCCGTCGAGCCCATCTGGTAGCGACCGAAGGGATCGGTCACCAGTGACATCGTGCCGTCGATGAGGGTCGCCTCGCCAAGGCGCCACCCCACCTGCGAACGCGGCAGCAGGTACGGCTGAATCGACATGTTCTCGTTGCCGCCGGCGACGACGACCTGGGCCTCACCGGTACGCAGCTCCTGGACGGCGCTGTTGATCGCTTGCAGTCCCGAGCCGCATAGCCGGTTGACGTTGAACGCGGTCGTCTTCTCCGGCAGTCCGGCCTTCAGCGTCGCAAGCCGCGCGTTGAAGGCATCTTCGCCCACCTGACCGACGCAGCCCAGAATGACTTCGTCGACGACCTCCGGGGCGATGCCTGCGCGCTCAACCGCGGCGCGGATCGCATTCGCGCCCAGGTCCGACGAGGGCGTGTCCTTGAAGGCCCCTGCAAATTTGCCGATGGCGGTGCGCACGCCCCCCGCAACGACGATCCCCTCTCCGTTCCGCATTACGAGTTGATTCTAATTAGACGCGGGACCAGCGGTGCTGCTGCCACTACCCATGCGGGTGATCCGCTGGGCCTTGGAAATGCCGCGCTCGACCTGTGGCCGCGCAGAATCCACGACACCCTGGGCCTGGTCCAGCACCGGCTGCATCTGACCGCGCACCTGATCGAGGCGCTCCGAAAGCTCCTCGCGCATCTGCCGTCCGGGCTTGGGCGCGTAGAGCAACGCCACCGCCCCGCCGATGATCGCTCCATGCACGACGCCTCGCAAATACCCCATCGTTTCCTCCTTGGTGGCGGGCACGGGCCCGCGGCTGACCCGGGCGTTCATCTTATCACTCCGATCGGGTTTCCTTATAGCGGCGATATCAGGATCGAATCGCCGCCCAGGTCAGGCCTTCGATGGTTCGAGGCGGATCGGCGCCGGTGCCGGCGCGGGCCGAATCCGGTGGATGGCGAGCACGCTCGCGCGCACTGCCAGGTCGATCGCGGCGCGCAAGAGCACCGCGGTCACGCAGCAGAAGCTATAGAGAAAGACCTCCGGGACGCGCTCGAGCAGGAAGGGGACGCCCATCGCGAGTCCGCCGATCAGGACCGCGGCCGTGCAGAGGGCGGCGCCCAACTCCACGGCTCGAGCCCTCACCCAGGCGTTGACAGTCATCGGTGCAATAAATGATATAGCGTAGATGTCAGCAAAAGTCAATGCTAGTCGGGGAGCTGCTGGCCGGCGCCCCGCGTCTGCGCGAGCTCGAGCACCGCGGCGCCGGCGGCCACGTCCTCGATCGCGAGCCCGACCGACTTGAAGAGGGTCACGTCGGAGGGCTGGCGGCCGATAGCCGATCCGCCGATGACGTCCCGCAACGAGTGGACCCGGCCCCAATTCAGCTGCCCCTCGCGTTCCGCCAGCAGGAGATCGCCGGCCTCGACGCGGGCGGCCTCGACATCATCGGCGACCACGAGGTCGGCGCGGGCCACGCCCCGGCTATCGATCTCCCGCCGATCCGGATAGTTCGAGCCGCACACGTTCAGATGCTGGCCCGCCTGCAGCCACTCTCCGGGAAAGATCGGATGCGCCGCCGAGGTGATGGTGGTGAGAATACTGGCCCCGTCGACCGCCTCCCGCAGACTGCCGGCCGGCTGGATCGCAATCGTGCCCGGCAGCACGACCCTGAGCTGCTCGACGAGCGCGTCGCGGTGCGCGGAGGTCCGGCTGAAGACACGCACCTCGCGGAGCGGGCGCACCGCGGCGACGGCGAGCACCTGGGTCGGGGACTGGGTGCCGGCCCCGATGATGGTGAGGACCGATGCCTGCGCGGGAGCCAGGTACTTCGTTGCCAGCCCGGACGTCGCGCCGGTTCGCATCCGTCCCAGCCAGTCGGCCTCGATCACGGCGCGGGGCCGGCCGTCGGCCGTGTCGAAGAGACCCAACCAGAACCGGGCACCCGCTTTGCTGTGGGTGTACGCCTTGAAGCCCATCAGGCCTTTCGACGGCAAGGCCGCCGACATCGTGGCGAGGACGGCGTCACCGGCAACGCGACGCCGGGGTTGGTTCGTCGCGCGGCCCGCCGCCCACTCGCGGAAGGCGGCCTCGAGCGCCAAGAGCGTCGTGTCCATCGTCAGCAGTTCCTTGACGTCCGTCTCGCGCAGAAAAAGCGGCACGGCTAATCTTGACATCGCCGTGATCGATGCTGGGTTGCGACGGCGCATCGCGCGGGCGCGCGTCGGGCATTTCGCGACGTCGGACGGCAACGCGCCCTCGGTCGTCCCGGTGTGCTTCGTCCTGCTGGGGGAGACCCTTTACCAGGCCATCGACGGCAAGCCCAAGTCAGTCAATCCCGCTCAATTGCGCCGCGTTAAGAACGTGCGCAGCAATCCCAATGCCGCGCTGCTCATCGATCAGTATGTCGAAGACTGGCGGCGGCTCTGGTACGTCCTGCTTCGAGGGAAGGCGCGAATCGTCGATGCCGGGGCGGAGCAGCGGCGGGCGATCGTCGCCTTGAGAAAGAAGTACCCGCAGTACCGGACGACCGTGCCGCTGGCTTCGGACGCGCTCGTTATTGCGATAGATGTACGGCGGCTACGGCATTGGCGAGCCAGCTCAACCGGCCGTGGCCGCGCTCGCCGCCAGGGTCGGCCGGCATGAACGTGCGAATCGAGACGATGCCGGCGGCGGGATCGCCGTATCGATCGATGAATCGCACGCTGTCGGCGAACCAGGGATCGTTCATCAGGATCCCACCCTCGGTCGTATAGCCGGTCAGGAGGACGAAGTGCTGGTTGGCGCCGAGGCGGACCTCCGCTACCACCGGCCGCCCGGCATCGAGCTCGGCCTGGATCGCGACCAGGTCGGGGCCCAGCCACCCGGAGAAGGCCACGCGACCTCCGGAGTAACGGGTGACGGCGTCCCAGATGAGCTGGTCATCGTACGCGTAGCCGCCGTTCGCGGTCAGCCAGGCGTTGAAGGCTCCGGGGTCGGTGTTCATCCCGTAATAGCGAAGCATCATCGTTACCGCGGTGATAGCACAGCCCGCCGAGCCGACGGATTCAGTTGCTGACGTGCCGAGCGGCGCGCCCGCCCAGGCGGCATCCTGCTGGCCCATGACGGCGATGCTCATCGAGCTGTCCGCCGCCGCGCCGACCGGGTTGCCCAGGCCGCATGCGACCGCGATGGCGCCGGCAAGTGCCGACGCACGTAGACTGAGTGTCGGGCTGGGGAATCTCACCGATGGGGACCTCGCATGGGCGGACCGGACAAGCGCCGCCCATCTTGAGGGGCGTCTTTAGCGCAAACAAACGGCGGCGCTGATCCAAGGTGGCCGAGCGCGCCGGTCCGATATCCGTCACGCGCCCATGGGCGGAAAAAGCCCGGTGCGCTTGCGTCGCACGATCTGCGATGTAACGACGATTGGACACGGCGTGCCAATCGCTATTGGATGCTCGTAAAGAAACAAACAAGAAAGTCGCGCGAAGCACCCAACGCTCCTGGGGGGTTATCCAGCCGGCGAGCGCTACGCGGCCTGCTTCTTCGGGGCAGCCTGGCGAGCTCGGGCGCGTTGAATTCGCTTCTCTTTCGCGGCGCGACCGCGCCGGACGTGGGGCTTCATCGCCGGTACAACCGGAGTGGGGGCCTTCACTTGCAGTAGCCGCGGAGCCTGGATCAACTCGCGGCCTGATTGTCATTCGTCGCTCGTTGCGGTCCAATTCAATTAGGGATTGTTAAGATGGGGTGGCGCACATGAGTGACCCGCGGCCCATCGGCGTCTTCGACTCAGGCGTCGGCGGCCTCACGGTCCTGCGTGAGTTGCAGCGGCAGCTTCCCAAGGAATCCACGATTTACTTCGCGGATCTCGGCCATTTTCCCTACGGGCCCCGCTACCAGGCGCAGGTGCGGACGTTTGCCCTGAACATCATTCGGTTTCTCGAGAAGCTCGACGTCAAGCTTGTGGTGATCGCCTGCAACACGGCAACCGCCGCGGCGCTGAACACCGCCCGCGAGGTCTTCGACATCCCGATCATCGGCGTGATCACCCCGGGCGCGGAGGCCGCGGTCGCCGCAACGAAGAACAAGCGCGTGGGCGTGATCTCGACGGAAGGCACGATGCAGAGCCAGGAGTACCTGCACGCGATCCGCGAGGCGAATCCGACCATCGGCGTCCTGCCCAAGGCCGCCCCGCAGCTCGTCGACCTCGTCGAAGCCGGGAAGGCCAATGCTCCGGAGACCGAGACCGCGTTGCGCGAGGCCCTGCGCGACATCCTCGACTACCACGCCGATACCCTGATCCTGGGTTGCACGCACTATCCGCTGCTGACTCCCGTCATCAAGAAAATCACCGGTGAAAGGGTGACGGTCGTCGATTCAGCGGAGACGACCGCGGCCCGCGTCAAGCGGGTGCTGGCCAAGAACGGACTCGAGTCGGCCGAGGGGGAGACTGCCCGCCATCAGATCTACGTCACCGGCTCGCCTGACCGGTTCACCGACGTCGCCCGCATCCTCTTCGGGCAGGACCTGCCGCCGATCACGACCGTCAGGCTCGAGCTCGTCGAAGCCATCAGTGGCCGGGAGGGGGCCGCGTGAGCGCGACGATGACCGGGATCGATTTCATCGCCCCGATCCGAACCGAGCTCGAAGATTTCGAGCAGCGGCTGCATGCCACCGTGCGCGCCGATCTCGGCCCGGTTGCGGAGGCGATGGAGCAGATCCTCGAGGCCGGCGGCAAGCGGCTCCGGCCGGCGCTGGTCTTCCTGGCTGCCCGACTCGGCCGTCCCCAAGGTCTCGACGACGTCGTCCGGGCGGCGATGGCAATCGAGTTCATTCACAACGCCACCCTGATCCACGACGACTTGATCGACGGAGCGCCCACCCGCCGTGGCCTGCGCACGATCCACGAAACGCTCGGCCCGAACCCGGCGATCATCATCGGCGACTACTACTTCGCCAAAGGCGCGAACCTGATGTCGCAGATCGGTAATCCCAGCATCGACGCGTTGCTCTCGCAAACGGTGATGACGATCTGCTTCGGCGAGATGTTGCAGCTGACCAGTCAGCGCCGGTACGACCAGTCGCTGGATGAGTATTACGCGAAGATCGAACGGAAGACGGCGGTGCTCCTCGCCGCCTCGACGTACTGCGGCGCCGTTCTGGGTGGCCTCGACGAGGCGCAGGTCGAGGCGATGCGGCGCTTTGGTCGCTTATTGGGCATGTCGTTCCAGATCGCCGATGACGTTCTGGATTACCTGGCAACAGAACAAGAAGTCGGCAAGCCCGTCGGCAACGACCTGAAGCAGGGGACCGTGACCCTGCCGTTGATGCTCGCCCGCCATGATCCCGCCGTCGACGGCCGGCTCGAGGCCATCCTGGAAAAGTCCATGCTGCAGGATGCGGACTATGCCGAGGTCGTCCGCATCGTGCGGGATTCGCGCGGCATCGACGAGTCGTACGGGTATGCCAAGGCCTTCGGGGACAAGGCCCGCGCCGAGTTACAGGCCTTCCCGCCATCGCCGTATCGCGACGCGTTCGAGGCGCTCACCTACTACGTGGTCGGACGCCGCAGCTAACGCTTAACGGCTCGGAGCTGCAAGAACATCGGCACGCGCTGCCATCGGCGGAACCCCGGCTGCCAGGCGGCGGCTTCCTCGGTCGCAGCGGGCTCGCGCAGTCGTTCGACGACAAAGCCCGCCGCCTCGAGCGCGCGGAAGTAGTCCTCGAGCGCGTACATCCATCCGCGGAATGTCATCTTGAGGCCGTCTCGCTCGAGGTGCCCCTCGAACGGCCGCCGGCCAAAGTACGAGCCACGGATAACGAAGGCCGCGTTTGGGTCGGTTGACTCGAAGATGCCGGCATCATTCATCGGATGAGTCACGCTCACGCAAAAGTGTCGCCCCGGTCTCAGTACACGGGCCCCTCGTGAACTGCCGCCGGCATATCCGTCCATGAGGGAGTTGTAGGCGATGACCTGATCGAAGCTGCCGTCGGCAAACGGTAGCGCAGCGGCATCGGCGAGTTCGTAGCGACCGTCCGGGTCGGCTTCCCGGGCGTATCGAAGCAACGTCGGCGAGCTGTCGATCGCAACCACGCGGTGCCCGCGGGTCTTCAAGTCTCGGGCGACCCGCCCCTCGCCACAACCAGCGATCGCCGAGAAGGCGATCGCTCCGAGCTTGAGCCCCGCGAGTGCGTCAGCAAGGTACGGGCGCAGCTCCAGAACACCATCGTGTCGCTCTGCAAGCGACCGTTCTGAACCGGCTCAAGCGAGGCGCTCGAATTTCGCGGACCGCGACAAGGTCCGCGAAATTCATGGGAGCCTGCGATTACGTACTCCTGTGCTAGCTTGCCTTTCAGTGAGATTTCGGCTGGCGACGAGGGGGAGCACGCTGGCGATGATCCAGGCGCAGCTCGCCGCGGATGCCCTGGCCCGCCGCTACCCCGAGCACGAGTTCGCGCTCGCGCCGCTGACGACACACGGCGATCGGCACCCATCGATGCGGCTCAGCGAGTCGCCTCGCGAAGGCGTCTTCGTGAAGGAGCTCGAGCAGGCGCTGCTCGAGGGCCGGGCCGAGCTGGCGGTCCACTCGGCGAAGGATCTTCCG
>Ga0209237_1002282_pt1 | contig 11516 bp, 6 predicted proteins | sample GraSoi013_1_40cm_2_FD_185820 | JGI IMG/M metagenome (GOLD analysis project Ga0209237, IMG submission 185820) | Grasslands soil microbial communities from the Angelo Coastal Reserve, California, USA - Sample 10_02_2013_1_40cm (SPAdes) (version 2) | ecosystem: Environmental > Terrestrial > Soil >...
CTTTACAATGCTGGTTTCGAGTTCGACTCTTCATGCCCCTCGTGGGAGATTCTGTCCCCGACATCTCTTCACTCACACGGCGTAGGAACGATCTTCCCATTCTACATGCGCAATATTCTCGAGATCCCGGTCTCCCTCCCACAAGACCACCAGCTCATCAGAGTGGCAGGACAGAAGCCCGCAACTGCGGTCGACCTGCTCCTTAAGCTAGCGACGTGGATTCGAGGCGTCGGAGGAGCCTGCGTCCTACTGATTCATCCCGACTATGAATTCGCGGAGGCCGAGAACAAACAAGAATACGAGAGGCTTCTTGAAAGCTTCCGGTCCGACCCAGAGTGCGACATAATGACACTCGGGGAGATGAGCGAATGGTGGAAAACGCGGAAAGAGGCTAGAATCCAGACGAACGACAACAAGGTCTCAATCATCTCTCCTGAACGTTCACACTTGTCAAGCGAACTCCAAGCTCAGCTCGTCACAGGCTACAGCGCAGACGGGTTCAGCGTCGTGAACCTCTAATGACAAGTCTTCTACTCATAGTCTGGCTTGTCGTCGGCTCGGTCCACGTTGGCGCACCACTGGTATACTTTGGGCTGATGCGAAGGATCGGCACAAAGAGAGACTACGAAATCGCACAGAAACCCATCGAACCTGATGTGAGCGTGATTATTCCAACATACAATGAGGCGCCGGTCATCACCAAGAAAATCGCAAATCTCCTAGAGAGTGACTATCCTCTCGACAAACTGGAGGTAATTGTTACTGATGGGGGATCCAAGGACGGAACGGTCGAACGGGTGAGAGAGTTCATGGCAGAAAGAGGTGTCCGAGGGCGAGTCCTCACTCAAAGAGAGAGAAGAGGGAAGAGCTATGGCGTCAACGTGGCACTGGCTGCTGCGAAAAACGAGTTCATCTGCCTCAGCGATGCGGAGTGCATGTGGGACAAGAGTGCGCTGCGCAACGCTATGAAATACTTCTCCGACCCGTCGATCGGATCCGTTACGGGAGTCCACATTCTTCCCGGCTCAGGCGGGGGATTGTCACTGAACATAGAGGGATCTTATAGATCCGTCTACCGAATGCTGCGAATAGCAGAGTCGAAGCTTCATAGTACGCCTGTGGCAGAGGCTGAAATCCAAGTTTTCCGCCACAGAGACATTAAGAAAGTCGATCCCAGTGTTGGAGCAGACGACACCTGTATCGCTCTCTGCGTCGTGGAGAAAGGGTTGAGGGCGATTGCTGCCGAAGATGTAGTTTTCTTTGACCCCACACCGGGGACTTATACCGGAAGATTTCGGCAAAAGTTTCGGCGGGGCCAGCACATATTCCAAGCGTTCCTCAAACACTGGAGACTGATTTTCGGGAGAAGAGACATTTTCTCGGGCGTGATCTTTCCAATGGAGTTCTTCATCTATGTCCTCAACCCCCTCCTCTTCCCCCTATTCCTCGCCCTAACGGTTACGCTAGTTGCGACAAATCTTCTGATAGCGATATTGATCGGCGGAGGCCTTGCGGTTGTCGCCGCGGTTCCAAGTCTCAGGAACGCGGGTACAACGTATCTCACGAACAATCTCACCATGCTCGCAGCCATTCTCCAAGAGGCACGGGGAAAGAAACAGCTCGTCTGGACCAAGATCGACGAAACGAGAGTCAACTCAGAAGTAGCCGAGACTCCCGTGATTCCGAGTTGAGGCACAATGGAAGTTGCATGTCGGAGATGCTCTTGTCGTCCGTCGGTATCAAGCGGGAGATGAGAGATAGATGAGATGGGACGGCAAAAGAGCCTTGGTGACCGGAGGCGCAGGCTTCATCGGCCTAAACCTCATCCGCGAACTCTGCGCTGCAAACTCTCACGTGACCGTGATAGACGATTTCTCGGCAGCGCCGCGCTCCAACCTTTCAGGATTGCCGGTAGACATTGTCGAGAGAAGCGTGATGGAAGAGTCTTCCTTCGCCAGACTCCCCGAGATAGATTACGTTTTTCACTTGGCAAGTCCATCGTCCGTGATACTCTATGGCAAGGAGCCTCAGAAGTGCTTCTCCACGACCACGATAAGTATGATCAACATTCTGAGATACGCAAAAGCGAATGGGGTCAAGAAGATAGTTTATCCTTCAAGCGGGAGCGTCTACGGTCGAGCAAGCCCGCCGCAGAAAGAGACGACGATTCCGAGACCTACGAATCTGTACGCCGTCGCGAAGCTGGCGTGCGAGCAGATGATCGATGGGACAGAAGAACCACCCCCGACAACCATGTTGAGAATATTTGCAGGATATGGTCCTGGAGAGACTCACAAGGGGCAGATCGCAAGCCCGGTTGGTCTCTTCCTAAAATCCATCGTATCTGACGAACGACCTGTAATCTACGGGGATGGATCCCAGTCTAGAGACTTCATCTACATTGGTGATGTTGTGAAGATGATGATGCGGGCCGCCGAGAGCCCCATGGTTGGACTAGTCAATGCTGGAAGTGGGGAATCGCACACGTTCAACGACGTTGTCGAAATGCTGAATCGGAGACTGGGCAAGAATATCAGGCCCCAATACATCAACAAGCCTATCAACTACCTTGAACGGACCCAGGCAGACACGTCTCTAATGAAGAAGACTTTCGAGATTAATCCGATATCTCTAGAAGAAGGCATAGACAAGTACTGCTCATCGATATTACTCGCAACCTAGGCACCGTTCGTTCCAGGGTGTCCACCAACGCTCAATGAGCTACGCAGGAACGAGTGTCGTCTATAGGCCGCGAGCAGAGTTAGCGCGACCGTGTAACTGCTCAAAAGCGTCACGCTGGAAATGCTCGTCAATAGATAGCCTACCCCGAGAATTACGCCTAGCGCGATCGAAATCACGACGCTCAGAAAAATGCTGAGGAGAGCCGCCTCAAGCTGGGAAAATTGATCGCTCGTAAACAGGCAACGAAGGGTGGAGTAGCCTGGTAGAAAGCCTAGCAGTCCCAGCCCGAATAGAATCCGTAGACCCAGGAGTGATCTGGTCTGCGTCTGAAAGACCACCAGAAGTACTTCGACGATCGAAACAGATATGATCGCGTAGACCCACCAGGCCTCACCTGGCTCGGCGAGAAAGCTGGTCAGGGACTCGTGTCTCGTTCTGCCTAGACTGATGATCCCGCTTCTCTCCAGATCGCGTACAATCCCGAAAAGATCTTCTTCAGAGGATCGGATTCCGTCCTGGCTCAATCTATTCTCTAGCTCGCTGATAGTGGATGGATTATAATTGCGAATATATGCGAGAACAAGCTCCTTCCTTATATTGGTCAAGAACCGGGGCCTCTCAGAAATCGATCAGGAAACAAGCCTTGCGGATTCACTCTATCGCATTGCTAGTCTGCTTTCTATTATCTTCAATGGTCCTCTTAATGAACACTGACCGTGCATCTGGTCAGCCGGATCACATAACCACGGCAAGAACCAACATCGTCGCTGCATTTCAGTCGATCCAGACAGCACAGCGGCAAGGTGCATCCAACACCGACATTCTTCCCTTGATCAACCAGCTCAACCTTGCACTCCAATACGAGCAAAACGCTACCATGCTCGAAGCGCAGAATCGAACAGCCGCTGCTGACGACAATGCGATCCAGTCAATCAGCCTCTCCAACAGTGTTTCACTCGAAGCCCAGCGCCTCGGAAACGAAGCGCAGAGCTCGTCGATACGCAGATCAATCCTTGTCTACGGTCTAGCGCTCCTGACTGCGGTTTTCGCAGCTATCGCGGTCATCGAGGCTCCAACAGCTAGAAGCTTCCTCGCGAAGAGGCGACTCCGTAAAGCGCCAATTGTGTTTGGAGAAGAAAAAAATGCGAAATAAGCTGGCGGCATTTCTCATCCTAGTCGTTTCCTTTGCAGCCATTTCCAGTGCTGCTACGTTCTTTATCCTGAGCCCAAGGGCCTCTCAGCCGTTCATGGCAATGGGAGTATACTCGCGAACGGGACTCCTTGGATACCTTGAGCCTGCAACCAACTCGTCGATTACAAGCGGGAAGCCGGTCAACTGGACCTTATCGGTTACCAACAACATGGGCTCGGCCCAGTTTGTGACGATAATCGTACGGCTCGCAAACTCGACCCTCTCCTCATCCAATTCCACAACTCCATCTAATTTCCCCGAAATCGTCACACACGAACGGTTCATTCGAGACGGAAGCACAACAAGTATCAACTTCAACTGGACGATACAATCTGTTACCCCACAGCAAGGGGGAAAGCTCCTTCACTTGCAAGTTGAAGGAGAGCCGATTGTGATGGCCGGAGACAACTTTCGCTGGATATTCGAACTCTGGACTTACGACTTGATCTGCAGGTGTTTTCACTACGGTTATGGTCCCCAGAGCGCCTCAACTGGCGTCTGGCTCCAAGTCTGGTTCAACCCATCCGGCTAGAATCTTGCAAGCGTGAGTATCACTAGCCCAGATCCCTGTTCTCATAGAGACGGTCTGTGCCCGTAGAATAGACCAAGTTGAAGCTGTGAGAAGCATTGGTTTCAAAGACCGACTTTAGGTTGAGGTAATACATGGAGTTGGAGCCGAATCTCATTATGTAGAGGTTATCGAAGAAGTCTTGGACTTGTAGATAATCGGCTGTGCCATCTGCCTTGGTGAAAGTGAGATTTTCTTGCGGATTTGCGCCATAAGTCGTAGCTTTGATGTAGGCACCGCTTCTGCCCGTAACGTTCGACTGCTCTAAGAGAATCGCGCCTTCGTAGCCGTAAAAGGGAGCGTAGTACTTCTCACCGTACCAGCCAGGATGGGCCACAAGCAACGAATGCGCATTGTTCGACGCGGCTACCTGCGAAGCTAGCAGGTCCGATTCAGGAAGGTACGCGAACGAGTCTCCCGCGTAGCGGGCTACAGGCATCACGGCAGAGAAACTGATCACGACAAGCATTAGTGCAACGGCGAAGGGCCGGAGAAACGACCATCCTCTGATGCTAAGCTCCCCTCGGCGCTCGAGTAACGAGGCGGAGAGGAAGGCAAAGGGAATTAGAGCGAAGAGGTAGCTTCTCTGAAGGACGTCTGGATTCCCAAACAATGCGACTGGAATAGTGGCAATGGCGGCCAGGAATAATCCTGCGAGGAAGTATTCTCTCTGACGAAATCTCCTAATAAAGAGCATTAGGAATAGCCCCGCCACCCAGATAGTCGCAGACATACCCTCCTCAAGCAGGAGAGCGGTTTGATAACTGGGCAACGGGGTTGGAGGTGCCTTGGGATGCGCGTAAGGTAGGCCCCCAAGGCCGGCTGCAGCAGCCGCGTCTGCAATCCCCAAGACGGTCTTGAGTGCAGCTGTAGCTACGCCAAACCACCAGAACACCACAACGGCGAGGAGAGCCACCAGGAAGGGCGCTACAATGGAAATGTTCGATTTGATAGCTTGAAGCCTTTCGGAGGAGACTATCGGCTTCAGAATTACAAAACCAACGGTTCCGAGACCTGTAACGAGAGAAGTCTCGGGATGACTAAAGACGAAGACTGGTATCGAACCGATCGAAATAGCAGTCAAAAGTCGCCAGTGAGCTCTATCCTCAAACATCCTTAGGAGAAGATAGATGAGACCGAGATACGGGACCAGCTCAAGGCTCTGGGGCGAGAGATGAAGCTGGAACCAGAACCCACTCACAACGACAGCGGCAACGATTGGAGAATACCGGTTGCCGAACATTCTCGCTATCACATATGCGAAGAAGGCGACGATAATGGAGAGCACAACAGGATAGTATAGCATCAGTTGAAACGGGTCTATACCAGCCACGGCCGTCAACTCTGCAAAGAAAGTATAAGCCCCCGGAAACTGGTAGACATACCAGACAGGGTTGTTGAACCAGCCCCCCAAGAATAAGAGACTTAGGGAATTTCCCTCGTGCTGATAGGTATCGAGGAACCTCGGATTCTGGTAGACAAACGAGGGAAGCCCAATCAGGTAGAGAGAGAGCATGAACAGACCCGCAAGCTCCAACCATGTCCTAGCCCTCCCAACAATCAGGTTTCTGGCCGGGAGGAGCGCGAGGGTTGAGAATAAGCCCAGCCAGTAGGCCGCGGAGAGCTGGTTGACGTAGAAGAAGGCGTCTGGTGGGATCACAGCTATCCGCACCGTGGCCGCCGAGAAAAGCCACAACGAGATAGATAGGGTCAGGAGGCCAGCAACGGCCGCAAACCTTCGAGCCCCGATCCCTTCATAGAAAGGGCTGGTCTCAAGCAAGATTGCTACTTTTGGGGCCGGGCGACCGAAAATCATGCCGCCCGTAGCGTTCGCGACACTCGATCTGCCAGATCGCATAACGGTTGAGAGCAAGAATAGCGCCGTTAAATCTTTTGTAGACTCCGACGCAGACTCTAGTACATTTGCATGCATCATCGAAAACTGGCCCGCAGATTCCCGCCGGAAGTCTCAAACCACTCTGTACATACGTAGATATCCGAGAACAACCCCAAGAGTTTTAAACCATTCCCGCTTCTAAGAAAACCGTCGAATGATGGAGACGATAAGTCTCTCCAACCGCTCCTGCCAGCGAGGATCAGAGAGATGGGTCGCAAAGATCTTGTTTCTAACCCTTCTCTTGAACCCTGACAATGGTTCGCCTATGGTCTTGGGAGCCAGCGCTTCTAGATCCAACCTTTTTTTCAGTAGTGTCTATGGCGCCAGTGCCGAGTCAAAGTTCGGCCTGAAATATCCGGACTCGCGAAACTAGTCCTCCCGCGTAGCCCAACCTCACCGTTTCATCGTCAGAATCTCTTGAAGAGGGAAGTATTTGAGCCAAGAAACAAGAATTGAAAAAGACGAATGGTCAGTACCGTCGGTCGATGCTGCTGGCCAGAGGACTCGCTCAACCAGACGGAGCCTGGCTCCTTCCCCTCGATACGAGGAACCCTACGGAGAACAGTTCGGAGAACGAGACAATCAGAATGGGAGGGCAGTTCCATGGCTATAGAAGGCGGTTCGCGACTAGTAGCACGAGTATTACTACTCCTAGCTCTCTCCGTTTTCAGTACCGCACTCGTCACTTCTCTGCGTCCTCTAGCAGCAGCCCCCTCTGGCCTCCAGTTCGATCACGTTGTTATTATCGCAATGGAGAACCAGAACTACGGTAGTGTCATAGGAAGTTCTTCCGCTCCGTTCATCAACAGCCTTGCCGCCCAAGGCTCCACCATACCCAATTACCACAGCTACGGAGCAAACGCGTTCTCGGGCGACAACATCAACGGATGTTCGGCGGCTTGCTATGTAGCTCTGATTTCAGGATCAGATAATGGAGTCTCCGATGGTTATTCATGCTGTCTTACCGGCACCACATTCGTTGATCAACTGCAGAGCGCAGGACTTACATGGCAAGCTTATTGCGAGAGCGGCTGCCCTAGAGGAAATGACCATTTCCCATTCACAGGATTTGCAAGCGATGCGAATAGTCCGGACATTTTTACAGCCTCATCGGTGACCACGAGCCAGTTCATCGCCGCGGCTAACTCCGCCAATCCTCCCAACTTCCTCTGGTACACCCCCACCGATAATCATAACATGCATGACAACAGCGTATCATCTGGAGACTCCTATCTCAAGAAGTTTCTGGTAGGTAACGGCACCGTACTGAGCCCTGGATCCGGCTCACTTCTCTCCTCATCCCTTTTCGGAAATTCGCAGTATCGCACTCTCCTCTACCTCTGGTGGGATGAGTACGACCCTTCGCCAAACATAGAGTATGGTAGCATGATCAAGAAAGGCTTCACCTCGACTGCGAGCTATGACGAGTTCAGCTCCCTCAGCATGCTGGAGACCAACTGGAACTTGGGGACACTGATGAATAGCGCTAAGGCCCTGCCGATCTCGGACATATTCGGAACAATCGGCCCCTCTCCACTCTCTGCAAGCTTCACTCTACTGCCCTTGACACCGATCGTCAACGCTACCGTCAATCTCACAGCACTAGCATCGGGCGGCACGCTCCCCTACAGCTACTCCTGGAGTTTCGGAGATGGTTCGACAGGCACAAGCCTGACTACGACTCACACATACACTGCCGTGGGAAATTATTCGGTAACCTTGACAGTCCACGACTCTGCCGGCGGCTCCGCAACATCTACCCAAACAGTTCGAGTAGTTCCCGTTCTTCCCCTTACAACGAGCTTCATGGCCAGCCCAGCAATCCCTGACGCAGGGCAGACAGTGACGTTTACCGCCACAGCCCTAGGAGGGAATGGCCCCTATAATTACAGCTGGAACCTCGCGGGAATCAGCAAGACGGGCAACCCGGTCTCGCAATCGTTCACAAATGGGACATTCACTATCTCGCTCGTTGTCACGGACGATGCCGGCGAGACCGTCACCAGCTCCGAGTCGTTGGTCGTTCTCCCATCCTCGACGGGCTTTGGCTCCGTTCCTGTGCTAATCGGCTGGGGCGGTATCCGGATGGACGAGTCCGCCGCAAGCACGACCGGCACGCCATCAGCTGTCTTCCCAGGCGAGAACGCCTCGAAAATGGAACTGTTGTTGATCAAGCTCAAGGCCCTAGGTTACAATACTATCAGGGTCGACTTCGACCCGTACTGTACAGACACGGTAGACTACAACTACATGAGTGTCTACAGCCAGACGAACGCTCAACGAGCAGTCCACATTGCCCAGCACTATGACTTCTGGATGATAATCGATTACCACGGATACTCGGATATATTCCGTAACACTAGCTGCTGGCTCAACTACTGGAAGCCGATAGTACAGAACATCGGACCACTATACTCCCAGATCATCTGGGAACCCGAAAACGAGCCGGAATACAACAGCTGCAACCTTAGCCCAGTCAACTGTCTGAACATTACGGCACCTTGCTCCTCGGACACCTCTTGCGTTACGAATCTCGGGGTAGCGTATCAACAGTGGATAAGTCAAGCACGGGTCCTGGGTGATACTCACTGGATAGTGGTGCAGAACCTTTGCAGCTACGCGTGCGGCTTCAGCGATATGTCACAGGGATATCCGATCGTGACGGATCCTCTTGGAACGTTGTCCCAGGGAGGGCGGATCTTCATCAGTCTTCACAGCTACATGGACTACAACCAGTTCAGCGGCTCATGGACAAACACCACAGCGGAAACAGTCGCCAACCACTACTACCAGGCCGTAGTTGCTGGCGTCTCTAACACTGGATGGCCCGCTCTCAACACGGAAGGCGGCACTGACACGTTATCGTGTGACCCGAACATGTGCGGCCCAGACATAGTCCTCAATGGGAGCGCCGGCTACACTCTCGTGACCTTTCATTTCATACAATCACTCGTCAACCTGTACGATGGTAATAGTCTTCAGAGAATCAACTGGGTCTGGTGGCCCGCGGGAAGCTGGACGAACACACCGGGCGCAGGAACATACGGAGCAATGAACTGCGCCAGCAACCCAGAAGGCTGGGGCTGTCTATTGCAATTCGCCAACCCATCTCAACCCGAACCCGATTTCACTATTTCTGCGTCCTCCGAGAGCGGCTTGAGCACAGGACAATCAGCCAGTTCTACTATCACTATTACTGGAGAGAACGGCTTCGATGGGACAGTGACTCTGACGGATACAGTCCCATCAGGGTTGACCTGTTACACGATCACGCCCAGCAACCTGACTGGCTCAGGAATCGCAACCGTATCATGCAGTTCTTCAATTGCGTCAATATACACCCTAACCATAACCGGAGCAAACGGCTCACTGGTACATTCGACGACAGCTACTTTTAACTTCAAACAACAAGACTTTACGATCACGGCGACATCCCCCAGTGGAGTATACACGACAAGGTCCGCGACCGCCACTATTTCCGTGTCGAGTGCGAACGGATTCAATGGAACTGTCGCCCTTGCTGATACTGTCCCTGCAGGACTTGACTGCGGTGCGCTCACGACAACCGACCTCGCTGGCTCCGGTAGCGTAACGGTATCATGCAACTCTCCCACAGCAGGCACCTACACCCTAAATGTAACTGGGACGAGCGGGCCTCTCATCCATTCCGCGTCCGCCATGTTCAGATTCAAAGACTTCATTCTGACCACTTCTCACCCGCCACTCGTAGATGTGGGCGCCTCTACAAACTCGACCATTACCATTGTCGGGTTGAACGGGTTCTCAGGCACAGTCCTCCTCGCCGATACAGTTCCGAACGGCCTAACATGCGGACCGATAACACCCAGCAGCATTACCGCGAACGGGAATGCAACCCTGTCGTGCAATTCAACAGCACAGAGCGTGTACAGCGTCACAATTCAGGCCACGAGTGGTTCCCTATCACACTTGACAAATGTCTCATTGACTTTCGGAACCCCGCCCGACTTTGCAGTAAGCTCCATCCAGCCTCTAGGGGTAGAGGCTGGTTCGAACATAACTTCGACGATAACAGTGAGTCTGATTCACGGTTTCAACGGGACCGTGGTTCTGACCGAGGCTGTGCCGTCAAACCTTACCTGTGAACCAATCTCCCCCGCTACCATCACGGGAAACAGCACTGCAACCATATCCTGTCACCCGACTGCTGCATCGACCTATCCGGTGACGATTATCGGAAGAAGCGGAAGCCTGGTTCGCACCTCAACCTTCGTCATAACTGCTGTTGACTTCTCTCTTTCAGCCAGCCCAACCTCCGTTTCAGTGAACATCAACGCTACGGGAGTCTCGACGATTACGGTCGCAGCATTGAATGGATTCGGAGGTAACGTTACCATAGATTCTTCCAATCCAACTGGTCTCATGACAACTCTGAGCTCTAACTCGGTCATAGGATCAGGAAGCTTGAATCTCGGAGTCAGTTCTTTTGCGGTGGGCACCTACACTGTCGTCATAACAGGCACGAGCGGGTCGCTCAGACGGACAGCGACCTTAACGGTCCACGTTGGAAGACACGTTCCACCCGTCTTGGCGGTCCCATCCGGAAAGACCGTCAGCCAGTTGGCAACAATCAGTTTCTTGGTGAACGCCACCGACCAGTCCATCCCTTCACCAACGCTGACGCTCTCAGCTGCTAATCTGCCTCAGGGGGCAAGTTTTGCAACAATCCAAGGACCCGTTCCTGTCTCCAACATCTTCAGCTGGACACCCAGTACAACAACGACACCAGGAACCTACACCATCACCTTCACCGTCACCGATGGCTTCTCGTCAACCGAGGCCAACCTCGTCATAACTGTAGTCGCAACGAACTTTCTCCCTGTCATCATCGCACCGGGTCCACGGAACGCGACCGTTGGAGCAACCCTTGACTTCAAGGTCCTTGCAAGCGACCCCACCGGCCTTGGAGGAACGGTAGCGCTCTCTGCCATCGGGCTCGTGCCCAACATGGCTTTCGACCCGACGACAGGCGAGTTCTCGTTCACGCCAAGCGCGAGCCAGAGAGGTCAGACATTCGCAGTCGACTTCACAGCAACAGACAGCAACGACCCATCATGGACCAGTACTGACACTGTGCCGATACACGTGGAGAACGCAGGCAATACACCAGGTAGCACACCGGGCACCCCGCCTAGCAC
>Ga0209237_1002286_pt1 | contig 11513 bp, 12 predicted proteins | sample GraSoi013_1_40cm_2_FD_185820 | JGI IMG/M metagenome (GOLD analysis project Ga0209237, IMG submission 185820) | Grasslands soil microbial communities from the Angelo Coastal Reserve, California, USA - Sample 10_02_2013_1_40cm (SPAdes) (version 2) | ecosystem: Environmental > Terrestrial > Soil >...
CCCATCTTCTCCTCCCCCCTGTGGACGTAACCGGGGTCGGGCTCGGCCTTCACGACGTAGTCGCCGTCGAGCCAGAGCTGGATGCGGAAGTGCCCCGCGCCGGGGTGCTGCGGCCCGAGGGCGACGCTCATTATCCTGTCGGCGTCGGGATTGTATTCTGATTCTACCGTCATCCTCTCATCTCCCGGGCGAGATGTAGTCCTTCCGGAGGGGAGGGATGTCGTTCCAATCCTCGGGGAGGAGGAGGTTCTTGAGGTTCGGGTGGCCGGAGAAGACCACCCCCAGCATCTCATGCGTCTCTCGCTCGTGGTACTCGGCGCCAGGCCAGACTTCGATGAGAGTTGGAACCGAAGGTTCGTCTCTCTTTGGCCGCTCGGCGAGCGCGACAATTATCGCCTCGTAGCCGGGCTTTGACACCGCCCCGACGAAGTAGATTACCTCGATCTCGTTCTTCGCAATCCAGTCGGTCCCTGAGACACAGCTGATGTGGTCGAACCCGAGCTCGTCCCGGACGAAGAATCCCACCTCCTTGATCTTCTCCGGAGTCGTCGTCACCTTCAACCGCTTGTCGCGCACGTAGTCGACTGTGGTCCCGGGAAACTTCTGAACAATCGCGTCTGCCAGAGGTTGGGTCTTCGCTGGCTGAGGAGGAGGCGTCTGGGCCTGAGCCTGCATCCCGGGTTACGCTCCCTTGAGGCTCGGCGAGTGTCTTATCTTCTCCTGGAGGAGGACGAGCCCCTGCAGGAGTGCCTCGGCGCGGGGAGGGCAGCCGGGAACGTAGACGTCGACGGGTATTATGTCATCGATTCCTCTGAGGACGTTGTAAGAGTCGAAGTAGAGACCACCTGTGATCGCGCACGCACCCATTGCGATTGTCCACTTCGGTTCGGCCATCTGGTCGTAGATTAGCTTCAGCCTCGGGGCGAGCTTCCTCGTCACCGTCCCCATCACGATGAGGAGGTCGCACTGCCTGAGCGAGCCGAAGGCCTCCAGGGCCCCGAACCTTTCCATATCGAAGCGGGACCCGGCCGCAGCACCGACCTCCACCGAACAGCACGCCGTCTCAAGGTGGACTGGCCATAGGGAGTAGAGCCTCCCCCAGTTAACAAGGTACCGAAGGGGGGCACCTATGTTGTCTTGTATGATTTCGTTGAGCCGACCGACGAGGGCGTTGTACGTGCCCGTCTTCTGGACCGTTACCATAGCTCTCTCCTCCCCGCCATGTAGAGTGCGAAGCCGAGCGGGACCGAGAGCATCCCGATGAAGAGCGTGATTATCCAGCTCGAAGAGACGCCGAGCGCGAGAGGTCTGTAGGCGGCGGCCCACGCGTAGAGGAACATCGCCATCACGTCGAAGACCAGGAACATCAGGAGGTAGGCGTAGTACTGCATCATGAAGTGCATCTTCCCCCCTCCCAGCGGGACCTGCCCGCTCTCGAACGGCAAGTTCTTGATTGGGTTCGGCTTGTGAGGGGCGAGTATCTTCGGGATGATTATCACTGGGAGCGTGAAGACCACCCCGATGACCGCCATCATGAAGACTGAGCCGATGTCACCGAAGAGGGGCAAACAAAACTTGCGAACCGCTTCAAGTTATTTAAGGTTTGAACGGGCGAGGAGGTGATTGATGTCGAGGGAAAATCTCATCCCTGCTGACGGAAACTGGATAGGGATATACTAGGGAAGGCAGAAGATAGGGAAGAGGATCTCGAAGGGCTACCACTCACTTACTAGTCGCCGCCGTGAATCTCGAGTGATTCCTCCTTTATGAACGACTCGAGAAGCCTGCTCTCGAAGAAGAAGTCGCGGATCGAAAGGACCCCGAAGAGCGTGCCGTCGTCATTCTCGACCACAAGATGCCTGATGTGGTTTTGCATCATGAGCCAGACCGCCCTCGAGAGAGGTTCGGACCTCTTTATCCTCACGAGCTTCTTGCTCGAGATGGCGCCGAGGGAGGTGCCAGCGGCCATCCCCGCCGCGACGGCCCTCACGACGTCTCTCTCGGATAAGACCGCCTCCGCCCTCACAGGGTTCAGGGAGGAGGCGATGACGAGCAGGCCGATCCCCTCGCGGACGAAGACCTCTGCGGCCTGCTTTATCGTGGCACTCGAGCTTATCGTCACGGGGCTCCTGTGAATCAGCGCCTCGACTCTCATCTACTTGTCGCTCTGTTCTCGATGGGGACGTACTTAGAACCCTGTGACCCCAGGTATTCCGCCCTCGGTCGGATGATTCTGTTATCGCCGTACTGCTCGAGGACATGAGCCAGCCAGCCGGGCGCCCTCCCGACAGCGAAGACGGGGGTGAAGAGGTAGGTGGGAATTCCCACGTGGTTCAGGGCCAGACCGGAGTAGAGGTCGACGTTCGGGTAGAGGTTCTTCTCCCTCAGCATCGCCTCCTCGACCTTCAGGAGGATCTGGAAGTCCTCCCTTTCCCTCTCGGTGGAGAGAAACTCCTTGGCCATCTCCTTCAGGATCTTCGCCCTCGGGTCCATCGTCCGGTACACGCGGTGACCGAACCCCATCAGCTTCTGCTTGTTGGCCAGCCTGTTGGTCACATACTTCTCCGCGTTCTTGCTGCTCCCAATCTCGGAGGTCATCTCGACTACCTTCTCGTTCGCGCCTCCGTGCAGAGGCCCCTTGAGGGCACCGACCGCCCCTGTGACGGCCGAGTAGATGTCGGAGAGGGTGGAGGCGATCACCCTCGCGGTGAAGGTCGAGGCGTTCAGCTCGTGGTCTCCGTGGAGGATGAAGAAGACGTTCATCAGGCGGGTGTCCGAATCGGAGGGCTCCTTCCCCGTGACCATGTAGAGGAAGTTGGCGGCATAGCTGAGGTCGTCCTTCGGGGGGATGGGGGTCCAGTCGTGCTTGTGCCTGTGGATAGCCGCGACGACCGTTCCTATCCTGGCGGCGATCGATGAGGCCTTCTCTTGAAGAGAGTACATCGGGTCGTCGAAAACTCCCAGAGCGGCGACGCAGACCCTGAGCGCGTCCATCGCATCGCAGTTCTTGGGGAGCTCCTGTAGAATCGAGATTATCCTAGGGGGAACGGGACGCTTTGCGGAGATGTTCCGCGAAAACTGTTGCAGCTCGTTCTCCGTGGGCAGCTTCCCGTTCATGAGGAGGTACGCGGTCTCCTCGTAGGTCGAGTGGGCGGCGAGGTCCCTGATGTCGTACCCCCGATACAGGAGCCTTCCCTCGATTCCGTCGATGAAACAAATTGAGCTCGTCCCGGCTATCACATCCTCGAGCCCCTTCTGCGTCGCAAGCCTCTGAATCACCTGGTCGAGGGGCTCGCCCCACTTCGCCATGCCGGTGAGCTTGGAATGGGTGTCTTCGGAGACCTTGACGACTTTGGACATTGAGTACACTTGGTATGATTGGTGTATTAAGTTTACATCGGCAGCGCCCAAGGGTCAGGTCGATTGTTGAAACAGCGAGCGATGCGATAGACATGTATAGTAGATTCCGAGGAATTGCAATAGTTTGAGGATAGCCGTCGTCGGGGCGGGGTGGCAGGGGCGTACCTCCTCAACAGGATACCCAACGAGCATGAAGTCGAGTGCTTCGAGATGCGCCCAGAGGAGAAGTGGTATACTGTCAATTAATCGGTCGCGCTCGAGCTGGCGTTGTAAGGTCGATTTGCTTAGCGGTCGCCTGGCAAAGGGCGAAATGGATATCTCTTCAGGGCGTGGCCGGCGCTTACCCTCTTAGCAGAATACCAGCTCAGCGCCGCGTCGAATGCGTGGAGATGAGTCCCGTTTCGTGTGCATGAACTCTGCCGTATCTTCAATGAATTCTGCCGGGACCAGCTACTAATAAAGCGGATCCCATGGGCTGACTGGTTTAATTGCCCGGAGACCTGCGGCACGGCAGGGAAGCGGTTCAGTATGGAGCCTACCCTTTGAAAGACGAGATGGCAAGCGAGACGGATACACGCGTGACGAACAGGGCGGCTGAGTTCTTCTTCTACTTAGAGGAGGTCGTCTGCCTTCCCTTGGGTATGATCATGTACGTAATACCAGAGACTACGACGGCGTTCTGGCCCTATGCAATCAAACCACTCGCATCTCGAATGTTCGGCTCAATGTTCTTGGCCCTGGCGATCGCTGCTATTCTCGCCTTGAGGGATAGGAGGGGGATCTCGAATAATGCAGTCTTGGTTACGACTTGGCCAATCCTCCTGATGGTTGCTATTGCTGGAACAATTGCACCTGGCCTTCAACCGTCCCTTGGGAGCTGGCTTCTGTCCGCATTCTTACTGGCTATGGCGGTGACTGGGTTTCTCCTCTTCGTGAGAAGAACCGGGAAGGCGACGGGTCCGCTTGACCGGATCCCCAGAGGACTGAGACGCGCCTTCCTCGGACACGCGGTGATCGTCACCTTTTTCGGCCTGAACATGTTCTTCCTTCCTTCACTCGCCTTCAGCTTCTGGCCGTGGAGGGTGTCGAGCACAGTGATGAGAGGACTCGGGGGACTCTTCTTGGGCACGGCAGCCGGTACGGCTTGGGCGTGTACTCAAAAGTACCGTGAAAGCGTCATGGCACTCTTGCTTCCGTACTTCGCTTTCGTTGGTCTGGTCTTGCTGGACGTTGCCGCCAGCTGGGGAGTTATCATCGCAGAGAGCCCTGGGGTGCAGGTCACTTTCTTCTGGATACTAGTGTACGCCTACGTCGCGGCCTACACCGCTTATTTTTCCGTCAGACAGAGGAGCCGGCCGGTGTCGGTGAGAGAGGGTGGGAAAGGTTAAACCATTGACCTGTTGGCAAAAAGGGAGTTGAAGATTGCGGTCGTCGGGCTCGGAGTCGCGGGCTCGTACCTCCTGAATAGGCTGAGCGAGCAGCACGAGGTCGATGGCTACGAAAGGCAACCGTTCGACCGGTTCAATGCTGTGTGCGCCTGGGGAACCTCCAGGCACGAGCTCGGGAAGATTCTCTCCCCGCTTGGGATTAGTTTCGAACAGTACATCCTCCACGACGGGAAATACATGCGCGTCGACCTGGGGGAAGAAATGCTTGAGATCCCCCTGAAGGGGCTGGTCACATTCGACAAGCATCAACTAGAGCTCGACCTCGTCAAGGGACAGAGAGCGCACTTCGGAGTGAAGGCGACCCCGGATAGTATCCTCAATGACGGTTATGACCTGGTCATAGACGCAACGGGTAATCACAGAGCTTTCCTACCAAAGTTAAGCCAAGACTTCTTCATCCCCTGCATCGAATACAAGGTCAGGTACAACCCGAGCCCTCCCACAGATGATTTCTACATCAAGCCATTTAGACACGATAGCGGTTACCTGTGGTACTTCCCGCTAGAGAAGGGAAACGGATACGTGGGCGCCGGGGACTTCTTTAGGAAGCACCTGGAATTCGCCGACGAGTACAACAGGAACCACCCGGGCGAGATCATAAAGAAGATCGGGAGGCCCATCAGGTTCACCCCCCCTCGGCTCTGCGAGCCCTTCTACCAGGGCAAGGTGGTAGGGGTCGGGGAGTCGATAGGAACAATATTTCCGATACTCGGGGAAGGAATCATCCCCAGCCTTGAGTGCGCTGAGATTCTTTGCGAGACTCTGCCTGACCTTGAGGAGTACAGGGAGCGCGTTCTGGACCACTTCAGTATCTTCTATGACATCTACCGGCTGGTCAAGCTGAAGATAGAGAACAGGTTCAATCCGATAAGGCACGCCAACCTCCTCATGAAGACGTATCGATACATGAAAGCGAGGGAGGAGAGATTCGGAATGACGATAAGGGCGAACGACCTTTACAAGATAATTCGAATGTAGCGAAGGCGTTCATTCCATCATGGGGAGTGGGTACGGCCAGGCGAAGCTTCTAAATCTTCCAGTGAATGAAAGTGTGAGCGAATGAGCGATGCGGACCTCCGCACTCATTCCGCACTACATGTGCTAAAGGGGGCGGTGCAGAGAGTTCTCGGGACGGAGTGGACTGCGTCGGTATTCGTGAGCGGCGAACGCGGGAGGCTGACGGTGCAGGCTGAGAGGAAGCCGACCGGGGAGGAGTTGAGGAGGATCGAGGAGGAAGCGAACGCGGTGATCAGGGAGGGAGCTGAGGTCCTTGAGTTCGAGATGGAGAAGGAAGAGGCCGAGAAGCACTTTGGAGACGCGATTTACGACCTGTTCCCGGTACCGAATGAGGTTTCGTTGCTGAGGATTGTGAGGATACCCGACTGGAACGTTAACTGTTGCGGGGAGAAGCATGTCGAGAACACCTCCGAGATCGGCGAAATCCGGCTCGAAGGAACAAGGTTCAGGAATAACAAGCAGCTTCTCGAGATCAGCTTCCGCCTGTTGAATGAATGATAGGTAAAATACGAGCCTCCGACCCGCCTAGGGACTGAATGGGCCGGTAGCGCAGATCGAGGAGAGCGGAGTATGGACAGCGCGGCAGAGTAAAAGCCGATCCTCCTATCCTACAGAGAAAGCTGTAGGTCGTGGGTTCAAATCCCACCCGGCCCGTTTCAAAAAGAGTCGGGATTGTTCGGACGACGATACGCGGCTTGACTTAATCACCAGTACAGCCGTCAGACAACGATTGGTTAACGCGAAGACTGAAACCTACCGACAGATTTCTGGAGTGCTTTTGTCTGTTGGTTCAACTTGGGGTTTCAAGTGCTTCGACGATTTCGGCAGAAATTTTCAATTCGTAGCTTTTTTCATAGACGGACTTTTTGTCGCAGCACCGGCGTATCTTCTTTGCCCATCTTTTCACAGGATAAGCGTCTCAACCCCTTATGCCTTGGGGGGCAGGAGCCATGGGATGTGCGTTGTTTCCCGAAGATGTCCACCTCTTGCAACTGCATCTGCCCATTCATGCCCGAAAGCTGTATCGAACTAGCTGGCTTTCCTGAGGACGCCTAAGTTGCCAACAACCCTAGGATTTGCAGATACACGGTGAGCGAAGTCTTCGAACGCGCCGTTCCAATCTATGTCATCCGAAATAAGGCTTCCGCCGGGCTTGAGGAATGGCCAGGTCGCCAGATATTCAAATATCATGTTCTCGTATGTGTGCTCGCTGTCGTGTATGAAGACGTCGATTGCCCCTAGGTCTCGAAGGAGAGGAACGAGTTTGTCCGCAGACCTGCCTACAATCAATTTCCACCTGTCGCGTAGGTCTTGAGACACAAGCCAACCCGGTTCCATCCCTTGCAAGGAATCTGAAACCAAGGAGTTTCTCGCCCTGTACTCAGCGTTGGGGAAATCAATGCTGTAGAGCATTCCGTATCTGTTACGTCGCATCGCAGCCAGGATGCAAGCGCTGGACGAACCGTGAGCGACTCCTGTTTCAACGACCAACTCGGGAGTTGATATTCGAACGATCAAATAGAGCGTGACCAGTCCGTATTTGCTGAATGGACCAGCACCGCTACCGGAGAGGCTGACCGTGTTCTCGAAACGCTTCTTAAGCATCGCAGCCGTTTGAAGCGCTTCATCGAACTTCCTCGAGAGCGTGGATGCGGGCAGATCTGTCAGGTATGAGGCTACGAGCGTCAGCCTCGCTCTCTCGGACTTCCCAAGCGAGCTCGAAAGGGCGAGGATTGGATGACGTGCTGCCAAGGATACCTTATCTAGCATCCGCATTACGCTTCAAACTCCTGCTCCTCTCTTAATTTTGTTTGTTCAGACGTACAGTGCTGCCTGACGTATCAACGAACTGAAGAGCCAGCGGCCACTCGAAGGCTGCGCTAACAAAGCTCCCGATTTCACTTCCGGACTCATTTGGGGTCAGACCCCACGGGCCCGCCCGAAATTCCTATTTCAGGTGATTGATGTATCTTCTCGCTGACGCCTGGACCGCGAGGTCGGCGCCCCCGATGATTTCCCTTTCCTCGAACCCACTGTAGATGTCTTCGAATTTGTAAGGTTTGATTCGCGAGGCGATAGCCCTCACCTTGCGAGCGGGAAGAGGAATGTGGTTCGGGTAGCTGTACATGAAACTCGCCCACCGCCGGTCCATCGCGACGTATATCGTGTCCCCGGATAACAGAACGCCCTTCGAGTCAGCCGGACGCCAGTAGAGCACACTGCTTCCGTCGAAGTGTCCTCCCAAGTTGATCATCTCCAGCCCAGGCAGAGGCGATGCTTTCTCGCCCTTCCAGTACGTGATCTTCGGACTCTTCCTCTGCACCCACATTCTGTCCAATTCGTGTATGTAGACCGGCGCCCCGCCGAATGCGTCGGTCCACTCGACGATGGATGAGTAGTAGTGAGGATGGGATATCGCGATGGAATCGATCCCGCCCAACCCCTCGATCGCTGATATCGTCTTTCCGTCCAAGTATGTGATGCAGTCCCAAAGGAGATTACCCGCCCGTGTCTCAACCAGAAACGCCCTCTGAGCGATGGCGAACGGAGGCTCTGTGATTATCTGGTGAAGCCCGCGTCTTACTCGTTCGACCCTGTTCTTGAATCGGCGCCGTCTCATCTTTTCGAGGGTGGTCCAACGCTGCCCCTCCCACCCCACGTACTGTCTATCGTTTGTGCAGATGGAGCAGGCGCTCGGGGGTTCTTTCGATTCGTCGAGCTGTGCGCCACATGTTTCACAGATGTAGAATGTCATTCTGTTCGTCCCGTCTTCTGTCCATCATTTATCTAGTGGGCATCAGTGATGTTGTTGCCGTAGGATGAATGCATCTTTTCCTTCCCGATGGTAGACACATATCGGTCAAGAGCCATCGCTTCTATCCATAGAAACGGAATCGTCAAGAATGTGCGTTGACAACCCCCCTCCACGGCTCCAGAACTGTCGAGCTGAAGACCCCGCCGTAAAACGTGAGCAGCAGTAGTAGAGCTACTAGTGCCATAAAGAGCGAGAACTTGGAGAGTCTTCTCGCTCCCGGATTTTTTTCTTCGATATGGCGTAGACGAAGAGAGGAGCCAACACGCCGGAGATTTCCAGCACCGTAGCAAACACAAAGTGCATGCTCTGGACGAACGGATTCGCAGGGTCGCCAGGAAAGACTCCCGCACCTATCAAACCAATCCCGAAGGCAGTCACGAATGCGGGACCCTTACGGGAGCCCGGAGGAAGTCCCTTGTGGAGTCCGTAGGAGAAGGCAGCGACCAGCATTCCCGTGAGGATGAAATTCAGGGTCTGCAAGATGACATCGGCCCATAACCGAGTTCGCTGATGAACTGAGAGATGTGTGAATACGCTGGGCGTAGGGAGCCCGCAACGACGATGATGGAGGCGAAGAGGAGGGGAGCGATTGCGCCACAAATCGAAAGCGGTCTGACCGGGCCAGGCGCGAGCTCACCAGGGGGCGCGGATACCTCCGGCGCCTGACTTCGGTAGAGGGTGGTGCTCTTTTGCCTCACCCACTTCTGGAGGCGACGCTCGAGTCGTAAGATGCCCGTTGAATTCTCAGGACTACCATTCTAACCCGCACCTCACTCATCGGGTCGAGAGAACCGTCCCTCCCGCCTTGGCGACCTCTCGCTTGAGTTCTGAGGCAATCATTTCAGAAATCTTCGTCGAATCAGCCCTCCTCTTCGAGACGACCACGACATCCAATTCTATCTTAGAGACGCCTTCCTCGACCCCCTTTGGGTGCGACTTGATGTAGACGTTCGGATATCTCTTCATCGTACGCTTCAGGATTGGCGCCAGAGTCGATTCGAAGATTCTTTCCAGTTTCAGAATCACGGTCCTCGTGTGAAGTCTCCCCAACCTTTGCCGGACCTCTCCTTCAGGTGAGCGTCTGAATATGCTCTTCATCTCCCTCGGAACTCCCGGGAGTGCGAAAATTATCGTCCCTCCCGCCTCGAGGCGAACTCCAGGCGCCGTCCCCACCGTGTTCTTGAGCGGGGTCGCCCCCAGGGGGAGTCGCGCCATCTTCCTCCTCGCCGAGGTGAGCTTCAGGTCGCCCCTTCCCATCTCGACGTAGTGGTCCCTGACCATCCTTAGGGCTTCCCCGTTGAGTGCCAGCCTCCTGTGCAGCCCCTTCGCGATTCCCGCAAGAGTCATGTCGTCCGGGGTTGGCCCCAGCCCCCCCACGACGACCATGAACTCTGGTTTGCGGCGGAGCGATTCGCGCAGGGAGGAGGAGATTTCCCGGAGGTCGTCATCGACGGTCGTTATGCGGGACAGCCTCGTCCCCATCCGGGCAAGCCTCCCCCCGATCCAGTGGGCGTTCGTGTTGACCGTCTTTCCAATGAGCAGCTCCCTCCCGACCGTCAGGACCTCGACCCTCATCCAGCCCTGAATCCCCTTTGAACGCTTAAAACCGATGTGCTTCTCCCAACTATGAATGGCCCGGAAACGAGAGTATCCTTTGTTCCCCATGGTAGGGGCTGGGGCCCTCATTTACAAGGGCAACAGCGTCCTTCTCGTAAAGCGAAACAACGAGCCGAACAAGGGGAGGTGGGCTCTCCCCGGCGGGGTGGTCAAGGTGGGGGAGAGAGTCGAAGACGCCACCAGGAGGGAGGTGAAAGAGGAGGTGGGGCTCGAGATTGGGCTCGAGGGACTTCTGGACATATCGGACGACATCCACTATGACGGTAAGGGGAGGGTGATGTACCACTTCGTACTGGTCACTCACCTCGCCTCCCCCCAGGGAGGAAAGGTGAAGCTAAACAGCGAGTCGGATGAGTACAAGTGGTTCTCACCCACCGAAGTTCGGAGCGCCTTCGCGACCGACAACACGAAGAAGGTCGTTCAGCGATACCTGGACCGTCCGCGGTGAGCCCGGAATCAACAACTTCCACTAGTCAGATCACACGGCAACCCGCTTTTAGGTTACCCTTCCTTCTTCCCGCTGAGCCACCACTCGAGGTAGTCTGACTGCTCTCGCTGCTTCTTCCTTCTCACGTCTTCCTGGGGCGTCTTCATCTTATACCGGATATCCGAGAGCTGCTCCCTCGTCAGAAAGAGTCCGCAGCTCTTGCACCCGTACCTCTTGGTTGTAGAGTCGAAGAGAAGGAGACCACCACATTCTGGGCAATACTGATCCAAGCTCAAGTCTGTCAGAACCCACCTTTCCTTAACCTTTGCTGTGTTTGATAATCAAACCGCGACTCGTTATATACCGTCTGCATGAAAGCCACTCGAGAAGGTGTGGCTGAGAAGGTCGTCCTCCCCGGCCCCGCGTCGAAGGAGCTGGGTGAAGCTATCGCGAGGAGACTCAGCCTGCCACTCCTCCCTTACGAGGTCAAGGTCTTCCCGGATGGGGAGACACGGCTCAGATTCGAGGAGAAAGTTTCTGGAAAGACAGTCCTGATTGTCCAATCGACCTACCCTCCCCCCGACCACAACCTCTTCCAGCTGCTTCTCGCCTCCCATCGCCTCAGCCAGGAAGGGGCGAAGGTCCACGCCGTCGTTCCCTACCTGGCCTACGCGAGACAGGATAAGGAGTTCGTCGCAGGGGAGGTGGTGAGTCTCGGCGTCGTCTCCCACCTCCTCCGCTCAGGAGGCGTCTCGCGCCTGACGACCGTCGACATTCACTCCGCCGAGGGTCTCTCACTCTTCGCGATGCCTGTCTACAGCGTTTCGGC
>Ga0209237_1002287_pt1 | contig 11506 bp, 12 predicted proteins | sample GraSoi013_1_40cm_2_FD_185820 | JGI IMG/M metagenome (GOLD analysis project Ga0209237, IMG submission 185820) | Grasslands soil microbial communities from the Angelo Coastal Reserve, California, USA - Sample 10_02_2013_1_40cm (SPAdes) (version 2) | ecosystem: Environmental > Terrestrial > Soil >...
CGACCGCGCCGAGCAACGGCTCTTCGCACTCCGCGACGAGTCCGCGAATGCCCAGCTCCGCCACATCACCGCCTCCCTGCAATCCAACTACGAGCACCTCACCGACCGCATGGAGCGTCCGTTCGAGGTGAGCGGGATCCCCTCGGGCTTCCGCGAAGTCGATTACTACACCGAAGGCTTCACCGTCGGGGACCTCATCGTGCTCGCGGCGCGGCCCTCCGTCGGCAAGACGAGCCTCGCCCTCGGGATGAGCTTCAACATCGCGCGACGCGGCCATCCGGTGCTCCTCTTCTCGCTCGAGATGGACGCAAAGCAGATCGTCTCGCGCTACCTCGCGCTGAACTCGCGCATGGACCTGCTCGCGCTTCGGACCGGGAACATCATCGACACCGACGCGGCGGCGGCGCTCCACGGTCTGCCCGTGTTCATCGACGACACGCCGGGCATCTCGATCATGGAGCTGCGAACGAAGGCCCGCCGCGCGAGCACGCACGAGAAGATCGAGGTGATCATCGTCGACTATCTGCAGCTCGTTCGAAGCGGCGGGGAGGAAGAAAACCGTGTGCAGGAGATCGCCACGATCACGAGAAACCTGAAGTCGTTGGCACGCGAACTCGGCGTCGTCGTTATTGGACTCTCGCAGCTCTCGCGTGCCGCAGGCGAGTCTGGCAGCGAGCCGAAGCTCTCGACGCTCCGGGAGTGCGTGACCGGGGAAACCCTGGTTTGTCTGGCGGACGGACGCCGTATCCCGATCTCTGATCTTGTCGCGACCTGCCCTGATGTGCTCTCGGTGCGGAACGACCGCATCGCTATATCGCGAGCAGAGAAAGTCTGGTGCGTTGGAAAGCGGCCGGTTTTCAAGGTGCGCCTGACGAGCGGCCGATCGATCCGCGCTACCGCCGACCATCGGCTCCGGACGTTCACGGGCTGGCGTCGCGTTCGTGACGTTCAGAGTGGCGATCGGCTCGCGATCGCGCGACGACTTCCCGAACCCGACACCACCATCGAGTGGCCGGACGACAGGATCGGGCTCGCCGCAACGGCCGCTATTCGTCCCAACACCAATGTGGACACCGTTCCGCGCGAAGTCTTCGCCCTTGTTCGGCAACGAATGCGGGACCGCAGGATCACAACCCGAGAAATGGCCCGTCTTCGCGGTACTTCGTACGGGGGGACCACCGGGCACTTCAGTTTTTCGCCGTCGCGCCCTCATCTTGCGGAATACGCGCGATTTCTCGAGGACACCGAACTGATGTCGCTCGCGACGAACGATCTCTTCTGGGACGAGGTGATCGAGGTAATGCCCGACGGCGAGGAGCTTGTGTACGACCTGACCGTGCCAGATACCGCATGTTGGTTAGCTGACGGGATCGTGAGCCACAACTCCGGCGCGCTTGAACAGGACGCCGACATCGTGATCATGCTGTGGCGCGATCGCGAGGAGACGCCTTCCGGTGCGCCGCGGCTCATCAACGGGTCCATCGCGAAGAACCGCAACGGTCCGACCGGCGGATTCCAGCTCCTCTTCGAGAGCGAGCAGGCCAAATTCTTCTCGAAGGCGTCCGACGACGGCGGGCCGCCGGCATGACGCTCCAGACCGACCGCGGCGTCAAGCCGCCTCCCGAGAAGCCCGAAGCCGAAGCGTCGCTCCTCGGCGCGATGCTCATGGACGGTGCGCTCTACAACGAGGTCGCGCGCGGGCGCCTTGTGCCCGCAGATCTCTCGCGCGAGCAGCACCGCATCGTTTTCGGAGCGATCGCTCGTGTCGCGGAGCGCAGCGAGCAGGTCGGATTCGCGAACGTGCAGTCGGACCTCGTGGCGCACGACGAGCTCGACGCGATCGGTGGCGCCCAGTTCCTGGTCGGTCTCATGCAGAACGTGCCGACCGTCGCCCATGCCTCGAGCTACGCCGCGATCGTGGAGCGCACCGGGTTGCTGCGGCGGCTGATCGGCGTCGCGAACGAGATCGCTCGTCTGGCGCTGACTCGCGACGATTCGACCGCCGCGGTCGCGGACGCGCAAGAGCTCCTCTTCGCGGTGAGCGAATCGACCCTCCATCGCGACATCGTCCCGCTGGACGTCGCGCTGCGGCGCTATGCGGAGCAGATCGACGCGCGCGGGGACCTCCGCGTCGGAATCCGCACCGGGCTCGAGTCGGTCGACAAGAAGACCGGCGGGCTCCAGCCGTCGGACCTCATCCTCATCGCCGGTCGACCCGGGCTTGGCAAGACGAGCCTCGCGCTCAACCTCGTCGAGAACGCCGCCGTCGTCCAACGCAAGACCTGCGCGTTCTTCTCGATGGAAATGAGCGAGATGCAGGTCGTGCAGCGTCTCGTCTCGATGCTCGCCGAGATCGACGGCAACCGCATGCGCCGGGGCCGCCTCTCCACCCAGGAGTTCACCGCGATCTCCGCAGCGTCCAGCGAGCTCCAACAGGCGCCGATCTTCGTCGAGGAGTCGAGCCGACTGACGGTGACCGACATCCTGGCGAAGTCGCGACGGCTTCAGGCCGAGCGCGGGCTCGACCTCGTGGTGATCGACTACCTGCAGCTCATCGAGGGCATCCAGGATGAGGAGAGTCGCGTCCTGGAGGTCGCTCGCATCAGCCGTGCGCTCAAGGCGATCGCGCGCGAGCTGGAGGTCCCGGTGATCGCGCTGTCGCAGCTCTCACGGCAGATCGAGCAGCGCGGCACCGAGCCGATGCTTTCGGACCTGAGAGAGAGCGGAGCCCTCGAAGCGGACGCCGATCTTGTCATGTTCCTATGGCAAAAGGACCGCAAAGACCGCGAAGAAGGCGTCGTCCGTCTCAAACTCGCGAAACACCGCAACGGGCCCACCGGCGACTTCGATCTGCACTTCCAATCAGACCTCACGCGGTTCCGCGATCTCGGTGAGACGCGCGAGGGCGCCTAGGCCGGCTCGATGACGACGGTCACATCCGCTCGCACGTCGGGTAGAAGGCGCACCTCGACCTTGTGGATACCGAGCGATCGCAGGGGCTCGTGAAGGACGACCTTGGTCTTGTCGATCTGGGCCTTCGCCTCTTTCTTCAGGGCCTCGGTCACGTCCTTCGCGGTGACGCTACCGAAGGTCTTGCCCTGCTCCCCCGCTTTCAGCTTGAACACCAGGGTGACCTCGCCGAGACGCTTCGCAAGCTCTTCGGCGTCCTGATGCGAGCGATCCTTCTTCGTCTTCTCCGCCTGGCGTTCCTGGGCGAGATGCTTGAGCTCGCCGCCGGTCGCCTCTATGGCGAGGCCTTTCGGGAGGAGGTAGTTGCGCGCATAGCCGTCGGCGACGTCCTTGACCTCACCGGTCCGACCGAGGCCTCGTACCTCCGCCTTGAGGATGACGCGCACGCGGGTCTAGGAGGAGGTGGACGCCTCGTCGAGCGCTGTGTCCTGCTCGCTGCGCCGCAGCTCCATTTCCCAGGCAAGCACCGATGCCGCGACCGCCACGACGCCCATCACCGTCAGTGCGCCGACGATCGCAAGCAGTGCTTCGATGACACCGAAGAAGCCGGGACCGGAGTCGCGGTCGCTCATGTATTTCCCCTCTTCCGACCTGTCGTCTTGCGCTCGCGCGTGCGGAGCCTCTCAACAGTATCGCGGACCTCGCTGAAACGGTCACCGAGGACGCGCTCGGCGGTGGCGATGTCGCGGCTCAGCTGATCTTTGTCCTGCGAGATCTTCGCGAGGTGCTCCTGGACGATGTCCGCGGGCGCGCTGCGGATGAAGAGGTCGAGGCCGAGGAGTACGACGGCAAGATCATCGAGCTGTCCGAGAACCGGAACGAAATCGGGGATGAGGTCGATCGGAAAGACGAGGTACGCACCGATTCCCACGAGGATGAGCTTCTGCTGCGCGGGGACCCGGCTGTCGCGGATGAGCGCCCAGACCAGACGGATGTAGGTCGGCAGGCGGCGGATGAGGTCGACGACCTCCGTCATGTCCTTCGGCGCTCGGATCCGGTTAGCCAATATGGACTTCTCCCTGCGGGAAGCGTGCCCGAAGCGCGTGCAGGGCCTGCGCCAGTGCCGCGTCGCGATTCGTTGCCCAGAACGTGACCAGGTACTGCGCTTTTCCGTCGGCGACGCTTCGGAGCTCGATCGACGGCGGCGGGTCCGCCGAGATGCCCTCGGCCTTGACCAGCGCGGCGCGCACGTCGTCGCTCGCGATCGCCTTCTCGTCGGCCGGCAGCACGAGCCACGCGGACGCGCGCCGGGTCGGAAATCGCGTCAGGTTGACGACCGCCGAGGTCATGAACGTGCCGTTCGGCACGATGACCTCGCGACCGTCATCGGTCCGCAGCTGTGTCGTGCGGAAGGAGATCTCCTCAACGGAACCGCTATACCCCGCGACCTCGATCGTGTCGCCGATCCGGAAGGGCCGCTCGACGAGAACCCATACCCCAGCGAAGAAGTTCTTGAGGATGTCCTGCAGGGAGAGACCGATGACGAGGCCGACGACACTGAACGACGTAAGAATCCAGCCGAACGTGTCGCGTGTGTAGATCGCGACGATCGCGAGAACTCCCACGGTGATGATCGCGAGCTGGGAGAGGTTGCCGAGAAGGAACGTGACGTTCGCCTGAGCGCGGTTGCGGGCGAGCATTCGCATCGTGGCGGTGCGCACTCCCCTCGCGATGAGGAGCGTGATTAGGGCGACGACGAGCGCCCAAAAGGTCCGCGCGCCGTAGTCGAGGAGGTTGTCGCGGATGACGGCCGGATCGAGCGGCATCCGGCGGAGAATACGGGCGGGCTTGACAACTGAACATCCGTTCGGTTAACCTAACGGCCAGGCGTGACAAAGCAAGACCAGCAGCGGGCGGACCGCATCCTGGCATTCATCCGCGAGGCTGTCTCCGAGCGGGGCTATCCGCCGAGCGTCCGCGAGATCGCGGAGGCCGTTGGCCTCGCATCGACCTCAGCCGTCCACCACCACCTCACCAAGCTCGAGAAGGACGGGCGCCTCAACAAGGAAGCCACGCGGTCGCGAGCGCTGAGCCTCCCCGGCATGAACGGCGGTCGGGTCGTGCAGGCCCCCGTCATTGGCGAGATCGCGGCCGGCCAGCCCATCCACGCGTACGAGGAGCGCTCCGAAACGATTGGACTCCCGAGCGAGCTCGCCGCGGGTCGCGGCCGAGAGACGTTCGTCCTGCGCGTTCGGGGCAAGTCGATGATCGAAGATCACATCGACGACGGCGACTTCGTCGTGGTGCAGGAGCAGAGCACCGCGCGCGACGGAGACATCGTCGTCGCGCTGCTCGAGGACAACGTCGCGACGCTGAAGCGCTTCTACAAAGAGAAGGACCGCATCCGTCTGCAGCCCGCGAACGGCGCGATGTCTCCGATCTTCGCGCGCGACGTGCAGATCCAAGGGAAGGTCATCGGCGTCATCCGCAAACTGTCCTAATTTCATCGATCGATGCCCGCACGCGTTCCCTCGCTCACCCTTCGTGAGCTGAATCGCGCGCTCCTGGCGCGTCAGTTTCTGCTGAGACGCCAGCGGCTCAGCGTGGTCGACGCAGTCGAGCGCCTCGCTTGCCTTCAGGGTCAGTGGGCCCCCTCCCCGTACGTCGCGCTGTGGTCGAGGCTCTCGGGATTCGAGCGCCATGACCTGACGCGAGCAATCGACCGCGGCGAGGTAGTGAAGGCGACCCTCATGCGGGCAACGCTGCACCTCGTCTCCGCGCGGGAGTATCCGGCGTATTCGCTGGCGACGATGGAAGGTCGCTTCGGTGCGTGGCGGCCACCTGGCGGGCCGGCGCTGGCGGATCTCGACAAGCTTCACCGCTCGGTGATGACCTTCGCCGGCAAGACGCCGCGGACGCGGGTCGAGATCCAGGAGTTCGCCGCCGGCCACCTGCCACCGAGCGCGGCGAAGAACGAGCGGCTCCGCAACTGGTTCAGGTGGGCCGCGGTCGCCACGAGCGGGCTCATCTGGGAGGCAGCGGGGGCGCACTTCGACCACCGGCAGCTCGGCCGGCACGTGGCCCCGCCGGCCAAGCTGCGAAAGGCGCCGAAGCCCGCGGCTGCGTACGAGCTCGTCGTGCGACGGCACCTCGGCGCCTTCGGACCCGCCACCGTCGCCGACATCGCGACCTGGAGCAGCGTGCGCGTGCCGAACATCCGAGCGGCGCTCGCGGGCATGAAGGACCTGCGCCGATTCGCGGACGACCGCGGCCGCGAGCTCATTGACCTCGCCCGCGCGCCGCGCCCGGCCGCCGAGGTCGTCGCCCCGCCGCGATTCCTGGCGCGGTTCGATGCGGCGATACTCGGCCACGCGGCACCCGAGCGGACGCGCGTTCTGCCCGCGGCCTTCCGCAAGCAGGTGATCTTCTCAGCAGAGGTGTGGCCGACGTTCCTCATCGACGGCTTCGTCGCGGGCCGCTGGACGATCGCGGTACGGCCGAAGGAAGCGGTGCTCGAGCTCAAGCCATTCGAGCCCCTGGCCCGCGCCGACCGGGCCGCGCTCGTCGATGAGGGCGAGAAGCTCGTCCGTTTCTACGCTCCCGACTCGAAGACCCACGCGGTGCGCGGATGACGAGGGGCAGCGGCCGGGAGCGGCCTGTCCTGACCCTCCGTGAGCTGAACCGCGCGATGCTCGCGCGTCAGCTGCTCCTCGAGCGCGCGCGGATCGGCATCGTCGCGGCGATCGAGCGTCTCGCGGCGCTGCAGGCGCAGTGGGCGCCGTCACCGTACCTCGCGCTCTGGTCACGACTCGAAGCCTTTCGCCGCGAGAAGCTCTGGTCGGCGATCGAACGGCACGAGGTGATCCGCGCGAGGCTCATGCGCGGCACCCTTCATCTCGTCTCCGCGGGCGATTTCTACGCGTACGCGGTCGCGACGCAGGATCTGCAACGCGGCGCGTGGAATCGCCTCCAGATCGGGCGCGGCGTCGACCCGAAAGAGATCGCGCGTCTCGCGATCGCCTTCGCTCGCGAGCCGCGTTTGAAGACGGATGTGCTCGCGCACATCACGGAGCGAATCGGGCCGAAGCTCGGCGGTCCCTTCAACTGGCTGGTCTGGCGCTTCGTGAGCGCGCATGCCGACCTGGTTTCGGCACCGCCCGGAGGACACTGGGGATACGGCGGAACCGACGCGCCGTACGTCGCCGCGAAGTACTGGATCGGCCGCGGCGAGCGCCCGCCCGAGGACGAAGCGCTCGATCATCTCGTCAGGCGGTGCGTCGCCGCGTTCGGGCCGGTGACGCTCGCCGATATCGCGAAGTTCGCCGGACAGGTACCGGCGCGGATCCGTCCCGCGGTGCAGCGCCTTCTGCCTACGCTCCGCGAGTTCCGCGACGAGGCCGGGCGGACGCTCTTCGATCTCCCCAAGGCCCCGCGTCCCCGGGCCGAGACGGCCGTTCCGGTGCGATTCCTGCCGCGATACGACCAGGTCCTCATCGCGTACCAGTACCGCGACCGCATCATCGCCCCGCGGCATCGCCCGGCGATCTACTCGAAGAACGGGATCATCGAGGCGACCTTCCTCATCGATGGCATCGTTGCGGGAACCTGGGACGTCGCGACCACGAAGACGGAGGCAGTCGTCCGACTCCTTCCGTTCGCGAAGCTCACCCGGGCCGACCGCACAGCCGGCCTCGCTGAGGCCGAGGCCCTCGCACGATTCGTCGCGCCCGAGGCAAGGGTGCACGGGGCGCGGGTCGCATGAGCGACCGTCGGGCGATCCTGCACTGCGACCTTGACGCCTTCTACGCGTCGGTCGAGCAGCGCGACCATCCCGAATACCGGGGCAAGCCGGTGATCGTCGGCGGGGACGGCCCGAACGAACGAGGAGTCGTGATGGCGGCCTCGTACGAGGCGCGCGCCTTCGGGGTCCGTTCGGCGATGCCGCTCGCGATCGCGGGACGCCTCTGTCCAGACGGCATCTACGTGCCGGGCAACTTCGATAGCTACCTCGACGCATCCGATGCCGTCATGGCGATCTTCGAAGAGCGGACGCCGCTCGTCGAGCCCATCTCGCTGGACGAGGCGTTTCTCGACGTCACGGCGACCGAGCATCTGTTCGGCGGCGCTGTAGCGATGGCGACGGAGATCAAGCGGGCCGTGCGGGAGCGCTGCGGTCTGGTCGTGTCCGTCGGAGTCGCAACGAACAAGCTCTGCGCGAAGGTTGGCTCCGATCTCCGCAAGCCCGACGGCCTCGTCGTCGTGCCGGCCGGGGGCGAGGCAGCGTTCCTCGCGCCGCTTCCGCTCGAACGGCTCTGGGGAGTCGGCCCCCGGACACGCGAAGTTCTGATCGGCTGGGACCTTCGGACGATCGGCCAGCTCGCCGCGTTTGACCGCTCGGTGCTCGAAAGCCGCCTGGGTGAGCACGGAACGGACATCTGGGAGCGCGCGAACGGCATCGATGAGGGCGAGGTGCACAGCGAGCACATTCCGAAGTCGGTGGGCCACTCGCACACCTTCGACGAGAACACCCTCGATCCGGCGAAGATCGAGTCGACGCTCCTACGCCTTTCGGAAGGAGTCGGCAGGCGTCTGCGCGATCACACCCTGCGGGGCCGAACGATCACGATGACGCTTCGCGTCGCACCGTTCGAGACCCGAACAAGGCAGCGCACGCTTCGCGAACCGACGGATGACGATTTGGTCATCTTCCGCACAGCGCGGCAGCTTCTCCGTGGCGCTCTCGCGGAGGACCGCGAGGGAGGTCGGACGAGTCCGGTTAGGCTCGTCGGCGTTTCGGTCTCGGGCGTGACCGAGGGTGAGCAGCTCGGATTGTTCGATGCTGCCCGTCACGCGCGTCTCAACGCTGCGCTAGATGCGGTTCGCGCGCGTTTCGGAGATGGCGCACTCGATCGCGCGGGCGCACGCGAAGCAAAAGAGCGTCGTCGCTTCAGCGGACAGAGGTTCCGATGACCACCACGGCTGTGGATATCGCTGTGGATTCCGCGGTGCGCGTTGTGGAGAAGTCTGTGGAGAAGTTCGTGGACAGACCGTCTTGTTCGCGGACGACGACCTGACGATCATGCGCGGGGCCGACAAAAGGCAAAGGGGAAAGGAAGGGGTGCCCGAAGAGCGAGTCGCACAGGTAGCGATCGATTTCATCGCGTTCTGCTTGTCGCGGCGCGCTGTGGACTGGCCGTTCTTGTATGACGAGATGTGCTATGTGGCCTCGAACAAGCTCTATCGCGGGCTCGGGTACGAGGAGCTCCGCGAGGTCGGTCTTGACCTCGCGCTCAGCGGCCTCGTGAAGACGAGCCGCATTGCGAACGAGGTCGTGCGGCAAGTGCGTATTGGGGACCAGCCGCTGCGGGGAGAGCTCCTCGTAGCGAGCTAAACGTCAGTTGGGCCACACCGGCGGGGCGGCGAGTGAAAGGAAGCGCACTCGCCGCCTCTTTTTCTTCATAATGGGATGAGGGGAGAGCGCGAAAGCGCTTCTCTTTATGGTTCGGTCCCGTGGTGCAGCGGCCTAGCATACGTCCCTGTCAAGGACGAGATCGCCGGTTCGAATCCGGTCGGGACCGCAGTATCGAACTTCGCAATGCGAACAGCGGCGCGACCGAAGGTTTCGGCCGCACACTCACAATTCTTCCGTCGCGGATTCGAATGACCTCGAAGATCGACCAGACGAATCGGCGGCTGATGATCCGGCCCAACGGATCGCGACGCTCAATTGGCGCTTCCGCCCCGGCCGCCGGGCCGTAGTCGCTGCAGACGGCGCGCTCGCATGAGTGGGAAAGGGTTCGCGAAGAAAGTCCGTGCGTGGCGGCCGGCGGGACTCTGGCGGCACCACGATTTCGTGCGGCTGTGGACCGCCGCAGGGATCAGTGCTGCGGGCACTCAGGTGACCCTCCTTGCGCTCCCGCTGACGGCGATTCTGGTGCTTCACGCGAGCGCATTCGAGGTCGCCGCGTTGGCGACGGCAGCAACGGTCCCGAATCTTGCGCTCGGGATCGCGGCCGGTATCTGGCTCGATCGTGTGCAGCGGCGTCCGGTGATGGTCGCCGCGGACTTCGGCCGGGCCGTCGTGCTTGCGTCTGTGCCGGTCGCGTATGTGTTCGGCGTGCTCAGTCTCCCGCAGCTCTACCTGGTCGCGCTCATCGGTGGCTCGCTCAACGTTCTCTTCGACATCGCATCCGGGGCCTACTTGCCCTCGGTCGTGCCGCGTGCGCAACTGGTCGAGGCGAATGCGAAACTGCAGGCGGCCATCGTCGCGGCGCAGGCGGCGGGCCCGAGCATCGGCGGCGCCCTCGTGACGCTTCTCAGCGCGCCGATGGCGATCGTGGTCGACGCCGCCTCGTTCCTCATCTCTGGATCGCTCATCGCCGCAGCCAACGCACGCGACCAGGTCCAGCGCGAGCCGCAGCCGAAGATGACATCGCTGCGAACCGAACTTCGCCAGGCTGCAAGGTACCTGCTCTCCGACCCATACCTGCGGCCGCTCCTGGTCGGGCACGCTCTTGCGAACCTCGCTTTGGGTCTTCTGTGGGCGATCGTGATCGTCTACGCGGTGCGAGTGCTCGGGCTGATGCCGGGCACCCTCGGCGTCATTCTCTCGCTCGGACAAGTCGGCGGAGTGATTGGCGCGGCGTTCGCGCACAGGATCGCTCAGCGCGCCGGGGTGGGGCGTGTTGTCGTCGCGTCCTTCTTCCTGTTCGGCCCGGCGACCCTCCTGATGGCCACCGCCACCGGACAGACCGCGATCGTGTTCGTCACCGTGGGCTGGACCCTCGAGAGTCTCGCGCGCTCGCTCTATGGCGTTTCAGCGACGAGCGTCAGGCAAGCACTTGTACCGGACCGGCTGCAAGGACGCGTTATCGGCCTGACCACAACCGCCGGGACCGGCGCATTCCCGCTCGGAACCCTCCTCGGGGGCGCACTCGCAGGAGCATTCGGCCTGCGCGAAGCGATGTTCTTCGCTGCCAGCGTCGCGGTGCTGCCGTTCATCGCCGTGGCGGCGTCGCCTATCCGAACTCTCCGCGACTCGTGGACCGCGACCTCATGACATGTGGCGAAACCACGCTCCGACGGACGCCTCGACCCGAGTGAACCGAACTCATCATGATTGACATATCAACCACCACCGCGGCGGTCGGCACACAATGAACGCCGCCGCCCCAATCACCATCACGCCAGTCCGCGTTGCCGACCTGCTCGCCGAGGGCGAGCGGATGCCGGTCTACGTGCACGTCATCGACCATCCCGATGCGCGCGTGCTCGTCGACACCGGCCTGACGGAGCTGCACCCGGCGGTGGCCGACCTCGATCCCCGCCTCCGTCCCTTGAGCAAGCAGGACTTCGACCTCGCCGGCATCGACATCGTGGTCAACACACACCTGCACTTCGACCACTGCGGCGGCAACCACCTCTTCGCCGGCAGGCCGATCTACGTCCAGCGTCGGGAGCTCGACGACGCGCGCAGCGAGGTCGACTACACCATCCGCGAGTGGGTCGAGGCGCCCGGCGTGCGGTACGTCCCGGTCGACGGCGAGCTCGAGCTGCTTCCCGGGCTTCGGCTCGTCCCGGCGCCGGGCCACACACG
>Ga0209237_1002288_pt1 | contig 11506 bp, 8 predicted proteins | sample GraSoi013_1_40cm_2_FD_185820 | JGI IMG/M metagenome (GOLD analysis project Ga0209237, IMG submission 185820) | Grasslands soil microbial communities from the Angelo Coastal Reserve, California, USA - Sample 10_02_2013_1_40cm (SPAdes) (version 2) | ecosystem: Environmental > Terrestrial > Soil >...
CCGCCTGCAGCGCGAGCTGGAGGTGATCGAGAAGACCGGCCTCGCCGAGTTCTTCCTCATCAACTGGGACCTCATGCGTTTCGCGCGCGAGCACGGCGTGCCCGGGCAGGGGCGCGGTTCGGCCGCGGACTCGATCGTCGCCTACGTGCTCGGCATCACGCGCGTCGACCCTATCGAGCACAACCTCCTCTTCGAGCGCTTCCTGCACGAGGAGATGACCAGCACACCGGACATCGACATCGATTTCTCGACCGAGCACCGCGAGCAGGTCATCCAGTACATCTACAACAAGTACGGCTGGGAGCGGACCGGGATGGTCTGCAACGTGGTCACCTTCCAGCCTCGGATGGCGATCAGGCAGGTCGGCAAGGCCCTCGGTTTCTCGGCCGAGCTGCTCGACCGTCTGGCCAAGGGTGTGGACCGCTGGTTCACCGAGGACGTCGAGGACTCGATGCTGAGCTCGGTCCCGCCGCCCGATATGCGGCCGCAGAGCTGGCAGCACTTCCTCGAACTGTGTCGCGAGGTGATCGAGTTTCCACGCCACCTGTCGATCCACAACGGCGGCATGCTCGTCACTGGCGAGCCTCTCGTCGACATCGCCCCGGTCGAGCCGGCGGCGATGGAGGGCCGGCGCGTGGTCCAGTTCAACAAGGACGACGTCGAAGACCTGGGCCTGATCAAGATGGACATGCTGGGCCTGCGCACCCTGTCCGTGGTGGCCGAAGCCCTCGAGCTGATCAAAGACACGACCGGCACACGGCCTGACCTCGACCAGCTGGCCTTGAAGGACGCGGCCGTGTTCGAGATGTGCAGCGAGGCGGACACCATCGGCGTCTTCCAGATCGAGTCGCGCGCGCAGATGCAGACCTTGCCTCGCACGCGCCCGCGAACTTTCAACGACCTGGTGGTCGAGGTGGCGATCATCCGGCCTGGACCGATCCAGGGCAACGCCGTCCATCCCTACATCCGCCGCAAGCAGGGACGGGAGCCGGTCACGTACGCGCATCCGCTGCTCGAGCCGATCCTCAAGGACACGCTCGGCGTGATCCTCTATCAGGAACAGATCATCGAGATCGCGATGTACGTCGCGGGCATGAGGCCTGGACGGGCGGATGGCTTTCGCCGGGCTATGACACGCCATCTCAATCGCGTCGAGATGTCATCCCTCGAGGACGAGTTCATCAGCGGCTGCCTCGCCAACGAAGTGCCGCGCGAGGTGGCGGACCAGCTGTTCGCCGCGGTGCAGGGCTTCGCCGTTTACGGCTTCTGCCGCTCACACGCGGCCGCCTTCGCCCGGACCGCTTACGAGACCGCATGGATGAAGCTGCATCACCCGGTCGAGTTCGGCTGCGGGCTGCTCAACAACCAGCCGATGGGTTTCTACCACCCGAGCGTGCTGGTCGAGGACCTGAAGCGGCACGGCATGAGGGCGCTCCCGGTCGACATCAATCTCTCAGACATCCGCTGCCTGCCCGAACGCCTCGAGTCAGGCCTCGCGATGCGCATCGGATTCAATTACGTGCGCGACCTCGGCGAGGAGGGTCGGAAGGCGATCGTCGGCGAGCGTGACCGGGGCGGGCTTTACATGTCGTTCGATGATTACTTGAGCCGCCTTCGCGGTGGACCGATCGGCCCTCGCGCCGTCCGCAACCTGGTCATGGTCGGGGCCTTCGACGCTCTCGGCCAGCCGCGGCGCGAGCTGCTGTGGGGCTGGCAGGAAAGGTGGCACGGCAGAGGCCTGAGGCGAGGCATCGACAAGCAATCCGAGCTGAGCCTCAACGGAACCTCCCCGAAGCTGCCGACGATCGACGCCTTCGACGCCAACCAGCTCGAGTACCGGATCTCCGACCTGTCGACCGGCCACCACCTCATCCACTTCTGTCGAGACCGCCTGCGCGCCCTGGGCGCGCTGGAGAGCAACAAGCTGCCCGCGATCGCCAACAACAAGCACGTCCGGGTCGCCGGCCTTGTGATCACCCGGCAGGCGCCATCGACCGCGAAAAAGATTCGATTCTTCACGCTCGAAGACGAGTTCGGGCAGGTCAACGTGACGATCAAACCGGACGTTTACGACCGCTACCGCCAGGTCGCCAACCGGCAGCCGATCCTGATCATCGACGGCGTGATGCAGCGCCAGGACGGCGTCCATTCGGTGCTCGCGAGCCACATCGAGGCGCTCGACGGAGTCCCCCACCCGGCCCAGCGGTCCCACGACTACCGCTGATGCCCAGCCACACCGGATAGTCCGGACTATCCGGGCGGCAGCCAGCCCCACAAGCGCTGTTAGTCCGGACTATCCGCGAAAAAGCCCCCCTCGAATTCCTTACTTTCTGTAGCCAGCGGACGGGCTTTTGCCCCAAGCTATTGGGGCTACAGCCGAATTTCGTCGCAGCAGCCAGAGGAAAAACACCCCATATGTCGACCGCCCGAGAAATCGAAGACATCGCCCGCGACCTGATCAAGCACCAGCACGACCATCCCCCGGTGCGCGATCTGAACCGCGAGGTCGAACGCCGCCTCACTTTCGCCGACCGTGTCGCGGACGACTTCGCCCGCCTGGTCGGCAGCTGGGTCTTCGTGCTCGTCCAGGCCGGCATCCTGGTCGTCTGGATCCTGCTCAACGCCCTCAACCTGATCCGGCCCTGGGACCGCTACCCGTTCTTGTTCCTCAACCTCATCCTCACCCTCGAGGCCGCGGTCTGGGTCTCAGTCGTGCTCATGGCGATGAACCGGCTCGCCGACCGCGACCGCCTGCGCGCGCAGCAGGACTACGAGCTCAACGTCAAAGCTGAGGAAGAGCTCAAGGCGCTGATGAATCACCTGATGCACCAGGACGAGATCCTGCTCCAGATCGTCAACCGGCTCGATCGTGGCGACCGGGAGATGAAGCGTCTGGCCCGGCGGCTGGAAGAAGTGCTCGCATCGAACAACGAGACGCCGGCGCCCAAACCCGCCGGCCCCGAGCGTCCGCCGATCAGCATCCCGGCGCCGTAACCGCCGAGGCCCCGGCCTACCGCACGCGGTAAACCGCGTACTCCCCATCGTCGTACACCACAGTCGCGTGCTGCTCCCAGTAGGCGCGATTGGCGCCACGCGGGATCTCCTGCGGGCCGATCATCACGTAGTCGATGCCGTACTTGCGCACGAGGTCCGGGGCCGCCGGGTCGCCCTGGAGAATCTTGTTGTCGTCGTCTGTCTTCTGGACATAGTCGGCGAGCCCGTACGTCCACAGCCAGCCTGGATAGCCGATGAGCTCGCGGCGACCAGCCAACGTCGGGATGGGACTGTTGTGCTCGGGGGCCACGGCAAAGACGGCGGTCGGGCTCGTGTTGCGCCGCACCCAGTCCGCGACCTTGAGGCCGCCGGGGTCCGTGAACAGCACCTTGCTCTGGTTGAAGTCCGACGCCCGCGCCAGATCGAGGACTCCCGACAGCCCGAGCAAGACCATCATCACGACGGCGACGACCGCGGTGAGCGGTCCGAGGCGCAGCAGCCCGGCCAGGACGCCGCCGACCACGACGCTGCCCAGCAGCGCCCAGAAGACGAAGAACTTGGTGTTGTCCCAGGGCCAGGGCTGGAGGACCACGATGTTCGGGACCACAAACCACAGCCACATCGGGGCAAACCATTTCGGAAAAGCGGTCGGGAACCACCGCCCGAGCGCCTGGCCCACGATCAGTAGTGGAAGCAACAGCGACGTGTTCCAGATCCAGAATCCACCGAAGTCGAAGCCGAACAACCACACGCCATTGCGCTGCCAGTCGGTGAACGAAAGCCAGCCCGGTTGGATGCAGAACCCATGGATCGATGCCAGGTCGCCACAAACGCTCGTGTTGTCGGGAGGCAACATCCACAGGACAACCGGGACGCCGATCACGAGCGCCGGGATGAAAAAACCCAACCACTCACGTCGGAGGTTGAACACCGCCCAGAACGCGGACAGGGCGACGACGGTGCCGTAGGCGTGGACGTGAAACACGGGCATCAGGCCCGCGACCACGCCCGCGAAGACGAACGGCCGCCATCCCGACTCCTGCCGAATCGCGATCCAGATCACGACGAGCAGAATCAGCACCAGGCTGAACCCGAACAGGGTCGAACGTTGCGGCACGAGGTAAGCGAGCACCGGGTTGAGCCATTGCAAGTTCACATCGCGATTGAGCGTGTACTCGCGCGGCAGATGCGCCAGGACCGCCAGCCCGCCGTGCTGCAGGTCGGAGATGAGATACACAAAACCGAGACCGCCACTGAGCAGGAAAACGAACACCGCCATGGTCGAGGCGGCGCGGCCAGCGGTGAACCGGAGCGCGGCCAGGTAGAGGACCATCGGGAACGCCAGCCCGAGCATCGCGCTCGTCGCTGTGATCGACTGGGTGAGCGACAGGCCCAGCGGAACCAGGTCCGCGGCGAGGAAGTCGATCATGAACGGGTAGCCCATCCGGTGGCCGGTGTCGATCGGATACTCGGGCGGGAAATTGTGGCCGTAGGCGAATGAGCCGGTGAAGCTCAGGTGCGCCGCCCAGTCGCCCCAGATGTTGATGTAGCCGGAGTACAACCCCGCCGGCGTGTAGACGTACGCCTGGTGCAGGAAGTGGATCGTCCACACACCGCATACGACCACCACCGCCAGCAACGGCCACGGGTGACCTGGCGCACGCCAGGGACGGAGCCACCGGCGCCGCGCGTCTCTCCAGTCGGCGGCCACGAGCCCGCGATCGAAAAGCAGACCGAACGCGCCTGCCGCGAGAGCGACGCCGAGTCCGCCGAGGACCGTCCACAAGTTGACGTCGCGCACCTCGAGTGACGGCAGGAAAGTCGCCGCTGCCACCAGCATCGGGCCAAGGACGACGCCGAACGCGACACGCTCCTCGAGCTTGAGCGCGACGCCGGAGAGATACGTGACGCCGAATCCAGTGGCGGCGCACGCGACGAGAAAAAACGCGGCGGCTAATTCCAACAGAACAGCTGCGGCTCAGAAGCGGGAAGGTTCGGCTTGCAGTTAGCAAGCCAGAGCTTCGGCCCCCAGATCGGCGTGCCGGTGCTGATGTAGTAGGCCGGCTGGGAGAGCGGCAGCGCCGTCCAGTTCGGATAGAAGTAGCCGAAGAACAGCACGGCCATGCCAAGGTAGCCGCCGACCAGCAGCCTGCGACCGGGCGGTCTCAGCTTCTCCGCCAGGTAGGTCAGCACGAAAGCGTCCGCGAGGACCATGAAAATCAGCCCGCCGAACATGTGGTACATGAACAGCACGCGCGTGATCAGAAACCATGGCGCGTACTGGGTGATGAAACCCAGGAGGATCAAGGTGGCCGCGAAGCTGCGGTGCCTGACGATGAAGTACGGCAGCGCAGCGACGCACGGCAGGCTGGTCCACCAGATCCAGGGGTTGCCGAGGTTCGACATGCGAGCGATGAGCGGCTGCCCGGTGAAGGCGTCGAGCCCAAGGTTGGTGTATTCGGCGTAGTACAGAACCGGCCGTGCGAGAAGCGGCCACGACCACGCCGGCGAGCCGTACGGGTGCGTGGCGTGAAGGTTCTTGTGGTAGTTGAACGACTCGACCTGGTAGTTGATCAGGTCCGTGAGGCTCTGGAACTGGCCCCGCGCGAAGAACGGGTACCAGGACAGGACATAGATCCCGAGCGGGATGATCACGAGCGCGATGACGGCCACCGCGAGATACGCGGGCCAGTACACCGACGAGAGCGCAGGTCCTTGGCCGCGGCGCCAGGAGAGGAAAGGCCAGCCCACCGGCCCGAACTCGATTTCCAGGATCCGCAGCACGATACGCACGACCAGGAGGAGCACGATGCTGGCCCACGCGGCGAGGACGATCCACTTTGAAGCAATACCGATGCCCAGGACGGTGCCCAGGGCGACCAGGGAAAGCATCGACGTGTTGAACGAGCGGCTCTGGATGTGGACCAGAAACAGGTAGTACGAGGCCAGGATGAAAAAGATCGGGAAGATGTCGATCATCCCGATGCGCGACTGGATGAAGAACATCCCGTCGAAACAGACCAGCGTCGCGGCGGCGAGCGCGAAGATCCTGTTCGACCACAGGCGTCTCGCGAAGAGATACATCATCGGGACGCACAGCGTTCCGAAGAGGCAGGCGGCGATGCGCCATCCGAACGTGTTGAAGCCCAGGTCGATGTAGTTGCCGTGCGCGCCCTGGAAGGTTGCCTGGTACCAACCGTAGCCCCACTCCCCGGCGCCGATGATCTCTTTCGCCAGCGGGGGCTCGGGGTCGAAATAGGGACAGAAGATGCTGTGGGGATGGCACTGCGTGTTCTTGAAGTCGATGTAGGCATCGACCGGGAAGTAGACCTCGTCGAAGACCTGTCCCTTGGGCGGCGAAAGCTGGCCGTTGGCATCGGCATAGCCGCGGTTGAACGGGTAGGCCAGGCCGCACAGGGTGCCTGGATCACCCTGCGGGTTGACCGGCGTGCTCTTCACGCAATCGGTGATCCAGGGCCCCTGGAATGGATGGACGAAGAAATCAGGAAGGATCGGGCTGAAGAAGCGGAGCACGAAAGCGACCGCCGTGAGGCCGAGGAGGGCGAAGAGATCGACTCGGTCGAAGTAAGAGCGCGGCGCTCTCAACGGCGACGCTTGCGTCGTCTCGCTCCGCCCTGGTTCTGTCCGAGGCGCTCGGGCAGATGAGAGTTGACCTCCCATACGACCGCGTCGGCGTCCGGGACAGGAACCGCGATCGTGTCCTCGTTCATCAGCCGCGCCCTGAACAACCCGAGGCGCTTTTTGATCGCGGCGAGCTCAGTCTCATCACCGCGGACTTTGATGAAGACCGCAGGTTTGTCGATGTGCTGCTTCATGATCGGCGCGATCATCCGGCTGCGCTTTTCCTGGAAGTGCTGCCTGAGTGGGAGCGCCTTCACCGACTTGATCGAGTCGTAGTCGATGACGACGCTGTTGAACATGTTGGAGATCTTCACGCCCTCGTCCCGGACCTGAAGGTGGCTCCGCCGGCGGTATAGAAGGATGGCTCCGCCCAGCAAGAGTCCGGTCGGGATGTAGACGAGCCAGACTGCGAACGCGGGCGAGAACAGCTGGCGCTGGTAGATCGCGACGCCGGTCGCGACCACACCCGCGAGCAACAGCAACCCCGCGAAAAATCGCTGCTGCATCCACAGGTGGTGCGCGTAGAGGTTCTGGTGGCGGGAGGGGCGGGACGGTGCTGCGGTGCTCAAGGGGGACTACTGATTATCGGGGAGGGCCCAAGCTCGGCTGCGTTCCACGGCCTGCCGCCAGCGCGCCTGGAGGCCGTCCGCCTGGTCGCGGGACATCATGGGCTCGAACTCGCGATCGAGCTTCCAGAGGTTCGCAAGGTCGGCATCGTTCCAGACGCCCGCGCCGAGTCCCGCCAGGAACGCGGCGCCCAGGGCGGTGGTCTCGGTGCGGCGCGGCCGGCGGACGGGGATGCCGAGCAGGTCCGCCTGGAGCTGGCAGAGCACGTCCATCACCGCCGCGCCGCCGTCCACCCGCAATTCGGTGAGCGGCCTGCCGGTGTCGCTCTGCATCGCCTCCACCACGTCGCGCGTCTGGAAGGCCATTGCCTCGACCGCGGCGCGGACCAGGTGCGCACGCGTGGTTCCTCGCGTCAGGCCGACGATCGTGCCGCGGGCGTAGGGATCCCAGTGCGGCGCGCCTAGACCGACAAAGGCGGGCACCAGGAAGACACCGGCCGCATCCGGCACGGACGCGGCGAGCGGGCCGGCCTCGCCTGCGCTGCCGATGATGCCGAGACCGTCGCGCAGCCACTGCAGAGCGGCGCCGGTGACGAAGATGGCGCCTTCCAGCGCGTAGCTCAGGGCGCCGTCGCGCCTCCAGGCAACCGTGGTCAGCATGCCGGAACTCGAAGCTACACGACGCGTCCCGGTCTGCATCAACACGAACGAGCCGGTGCCGTACGTGTTCTTGGCCATCCCGTCGGCCGTGCAGGCCTGGCCGAACAACGCAGCTTGCTGGTCGCCTGCGATCCCTGTGATCGGCGCGGCGATCTCGCCGAGTGATCTCGAGATCGGACCGCTGGAGTCGACCACGCGGGGCAGGTTGGCGAGCGAGACACGAAAGAGTTCGGCCATCTCTTCGCTCCACACCCCGCGTTCGATGTCGAAGAGCAGCGTGCGCGATGCGTTGGAGGCGTCGGTGACGTGATCGCGTCCCCCGGCGAGCTTGGCGACCAACCACGAGTCGACAGTGCCGACCGCCGCGTCTTTAGCTCCGTCGACGTGCTCGAGCGCCCAAGCAAGTTTGGTGGCCGTGAAGTACGGATCGAGCACGAGTCCGGTGATCTCTCGGACGCGCGCCTCATGGCCAGCCTCGCGCAGCCTCGCGCATTGGCCGGCCGTGCGGCGATCCTGCCAGACGATTGCGGGTGCGACCGGCTCCAGAGTCCGGCGGTCCCAGAGCACGAGCGTCTCGCGCTGGTTGGTGATGCCGATCGCGCGCACGTCGCCTGGGCTTGCCCCGGCGGCCTCTAGCGCGCGCTGCGCGCTGACGCGCACGGCGGACCAGATCTCGTTGGGATCGTGCTCGACCCAACCTGGACGTGGATAGTGCTGGGTGATCTCCTCGTAGCCCTTGCCTTGAATCTCACCGTCCAGACCAACAGCAATTGCGGTCGCGCCGGTCGTGCCCTCGTCGAGGCTTAAGACGACTTCGCTGATGTTTCCGGCTTCCAGGTGCGGTTCAGGCTTCCGGTCGAGTAACCCTCGAGGTCCGCCGACACGAATTTGTAGCCCGCTTCGCGCACGACCGCAGTCACGCGCTCGCGCTCCGCGATCAGCCGCGGAATTTCGGCCGCGTCGACTTCGATCCGGGCCACGTCATCGTGATGCCGCACGCGCACCTGGTGGAAGCCCAGGGACTTCAATGCAGCTTCGGCGGATTCGATCTGGCGCAACGCCGCCACGGTGACGATCGTGCCATGGGGGATGCGCGACGAGAGGCACGCGAACGACGGCTTGTTCCAGTTGGCAAGACCCAAGGTCCGTGCGGCGGCGCGGATCTCGGACTTGGGCATGCCGGCTTCGAGCAGCGGGAAGCGGACGCCGCGGCGGACGGCCGAGGCGTGGCCTGGCCGGTGATCACCCGCATCGTCGGCGGTCGCCCCGTACGCAAGATGGGCCAGTCCGAGCTCCTGCTGCACCGGCGTCAGCGTGTCGAAGAGCTCCTCTTTGCAGTGAAAGCAGCGGTCAGGGTTGTTGCGGGCGTACGCCTCGAGCTCGACTTCGCTCGTGTTCACCTCGACCAGACGCGCGCCGAGCGTGCGCGCAAGTAACCGCGCTTCTTCCTGTTCTGACTCCGGATAAGCGGGCGAGCTCGCGAGCACCGCCACCGCGCCCCCGCCCAGTTCGTCCATCGCAAGTTTCAAGAGCAGGGTCGAGTCGACTCCGCCCGAGTACGCGACCAGCACCGAACCGAGCTCGTGCACGATCTCACGGGCGGTTTTCAGTCGAGTCGCGTCGAACGCATCGAGCTGGATCACTCCAGCACGAGATTAGCTGGCGCGGGCCCCCTAAGAAACGGGCGACGGCTCCATCGCCGGAGTGCCGCACCACGCCTCGTAGTCGATCAACGAATCGACCGTGGGGTTTTCGCCGCACAGAGGGCAGGCCTTGTTCTGACGCAGCTTGAGCTCGCGGAAGCTCATGTCCTCGCCTTCGAAGAGAAGGTAGCGCCCGACCATCGGCCGGCCGATATGGAGGAGGTACTTGATCGTTTCGAAGGCCATCATGCTGCCGATGATTCCGGGCAGCACGCCGAAGACGCCGGCCTCGGCGCAGCTCTGCACGCTGCCGGGCGGCGGTGGCTCGGGAAAGAGGCAGCGATAACAGCCAGTGCCCTTGGCGGAATCGAACAGGGCCAGCCGACCCTCGAAACGGAAGATGCTCCCGTGCACCAGCGGCTTGGCCAGGAAGTGCGCGGCGTCGTTGGCGAGGTACCGCGTCGGAAAGTTATCCGTCCCGTCGACGATCACGTCGTAAGGCGCGAAGATGCGCAGGGCGGTCTCCGAGTTGAGGTGCTCGTTGATCGCGACGACCTCGACGTCGGGGTTCAGGCTGCGTAGGGTCTCGGCCGCCGACTCGACCTTGGGCCGGCCGATGTCGTCGTGGCCGTGCAGAAGCTGGCGCTGGAGGTTGGAGGCGTCGACGGTGTCGAAGTCGACGATGCCGATCTTGCCGACGCCGGCCGCCGCCAGGTACATGGCCGCCGGGGAGCCGAGCCCGCCGGCGCCCAGGAGCAGGACGCTGGAGTTGAGCAGCTTGCGCTGGCCGGCGCCGCCGACCTCGGGGAGGATCAGGTGCCGCGCGTAGCGGGCGACCTGGTCGGGGGTGAAGGTTCGGTTCTGGGTCATCTGCCTGTATGGACTATACCCAGGGTGCTTTGAGGGTTATTCCTATAGTTGGAGGGCAGCATGGAAACTGAATACCTCGACGAAGAGCAGGTCATCGCCCTCTACAACAAGGTGCGGACTGGCAAGCGGACCTGGCCCACCGGCATCTGGACCTCCCCCGCCGCGCTCCAGTACGCCGTCACCGTCTTCGACTACTGGATCCACAACGTGATGGGATGGAAGGGCTGGCCCGACGCCCGCGGCAAGGTCACCCCGGCGCTGCTCGAGGAGCATCGCCTGGCCGACCTCGTGGAGTCGGTTTTCGTGCCCGAGTTCGGCGACGACTGGCTGGACTTCGAGGTGGTTCTCAACGAGAGCATGCGGCTGTCGGAAGACGAAAGCTGGGCGCCGGATGTCGCCGACCGCCAGGAGCGCGTGGAGGCCGCCTTCGAGCACGCTTTCGAGAAGCTCATCGGATCGCCGAAGCAGCAACCCAAGCTGCTGCCGACCTATCACCGCTTTCGCAACCACCTGCTGCGCATGTGGAGCGCGTTCCAGGAGGCGCAGGCCGAGCACGACAAGGCCGAGCGCGAGTCGGCTGAACGTTTCTGGGCGCAGCTGCGCCTGGTCCGCAGCAGCCGGGGCCAGGCGGCCGAGGCGTGGTCGATCGTCAACACCGACGACGAACGCCGCGGCGAGGTGGTCATGGTCTGGGGCGAGCCGCATCCCTACTGCGTGGTCGTGCTCGATGAGGACGTCGAGGCGGGCGGCTGGGAGCAGGTCATCTACCGGCTCGAGCAGGAGATCCTCGTCGAGGAACCCGGCGTGGTTAGCTACGCCGTCTGGCACAAGGGGTTCGTCGGCGAGTACTACAGGTGCGCCGACTGCGGTGAGCTGCACAGCCAGTTCGATGAGGACACGACCAACGGGCTGAGGCTCGACGACCTGGAGCCACCCGAAGAGCGGTAGTCAGTCGACCGTGAGTGAGAAGTTCCTTCCCTCCCAGCCCGTCATGTAGTGCGCGGTCCACGAAAACTCAGTCCCGGGCGGCAGCTTGTGGCACGGCACCTCGGCGGTCCACAAACCCAGCGTTGTGTCGACCGCGTCGACCTCCGTGAATGTCGCCCAGTTGTCGAACGTGTAATGCACCGC
>Ga0209237_1002290_pt1 | contig 11503 bp, 7 predicted proteins | sample GraSoi013_1_40cm_2_FD_185820 | JGI IMG/M metagenome (GOLD analysis project Ga0209237, IMG submission 185820) | Grasslands soil microbial communities from the Angelo Coastal Reserve, California, USA - Sample 10_02_2013_1_40cm (SPAdes) (version 2) | ecosystem: Environmental > Terrestrial > Soil >...
CGGTGGCGATCGCCGCGCTCGCGCTCGGCATCGGCGCCAACGCCGCGATCTTCTCCGTCGTCAACGGCGTCCTGCTGCAGCCGCTGCCGTATTCGGAACCGGAGCGCTTGATGCGGCTGTGCCGCAAGTACCCGAACGGCGAAGGTTGCGCCGTCTCGATTCCGAAGTTCATGACGTGGCGCCGCGCGCAAGCGTTCGACGCGATGACGGCGTACGACTTCGCCGGACCCGGCGTCAACCTGAGCGGCGGCGATCGGCCGGAACAGGTGCGCGGCATCCACGTGAGCGCCGACTACTTTCGCGTGTTCGGAACGATCCCGGCGATCGGACGCACGTTCACGGCCGAGGAGGATCGGCCTGGCGGAGCGTACGTCGCCGTGCTGGCGCACTCGCTGTGGACGACGCGGTTCGGCAGCGATCCGTCGATCGTCGGCAAGACGATCGTCCTCAACAGCGAACCGTACACAGTCATCGGCATTCTGCCGGATCGGTTCCGGCCCGATCCAAAAGCTGACGTCTTCATCCCGCTGCAGGCGGATCCGAACAGCGCCAACCAGGGACATTTTCTGAGCGTTGCGGCGCGCCTCAAGCCCGGCGTCACGATCGACGCGGCGCGCGCTGAGATGAAGCTGCTCGGCGACGAGTTCCGCCGCGCGACCCCGCGCTGGATGGACAACACCGAGTACGTCGGCGTCGACACCATGCAGGAGCTCGCCGTGCGCGACGCGCGGCCGGCGCTGCTCGTCCTGCTCGGCGCCGTCGCGCTGGTGCTGCTCATTGCGTGCGCGAACGTGGCGAACCTGCTGCTCGCGCGATCGGCGGCGCGGCAAAAAGAGATCGCGATCCGCGCCGCCATCGGCGCCAGCCGCGGCGACATCGTCCGTCAGGTGCTGGTCGAAAGCGTCCTGCTGTCGTCGATCGGCGCGGTCGTCGGTCTCGTGCTTGGCGTCTGGGGCGCGCGTGCGCTCGTCGCGCTCAGCCCCGGCGATCTGCCGCGTGCCGCGGACCTCGCGGACGCGTCGCTCCTCGGCTCGATCCTCGATTGGCGGCTGCTTGGATTCACGGCCGGCGTCGGCGTCCTGACAGGAATCCTGTTCGGTCTCGCGCCGGCGCTGCATCTCGCGCGTGCGAATCTCGGAGTCGCGCTGAAGGAAGGCGGCGATCGCGGATCGACCGGTGTCCGCGTCGGACGGACGCGTGGCGCACTTGTCGTCGCCGAGATGTCGCTGGCGGTCGTCCTGCTCGTCGGCGCGCTGCTGCTGATCCGCACGTTCGTGGGCCTTCGAGCCGTCGATCCTGGATTCAATCCCAAGAATGTCCTGACGGTCGAGACGTCGCTCGCCGGCGCGAAGTACGCGACGTCGCGGCAAGTCGAATCGCTGACGCGACAGGTAACCGCGCGGATCAACGCGCTGCCCGGCGTGCAGGCGTCGGCGCTCACGCTGAGCCTGCCGGCGTTCCCGAGCTTCGACCTGCCGTTCCGCATCGAAGGACGGCCGCTCGCCGGTGATTCACAGTTTCACGGCGACGAGCAGTGGCGATTCGGATCGCCTGACTATTTTCGCGCGCTCGGCATTCCGCTGCAGCGCGGGCGGTTGTTCACAGACGCCGATACCGGCGGAGGCTCGGCCGCGCTCATCGTCAACGCGGCGATGGCGAGGAAGTATTGGCCCAACGGCGATGCAATCGGCCAGCAGCTCACGATCGGCAAGGGTCTCGGACCGGAGTTCGACGATGCGACGCGTCAGATTGTCGGCATCGTCGGCGACGTTCGAGAGAACGGTCTCGACCGCCGCGCGCCGCCCGTGATGTACCTGCCGGCCGCGCAGGTGCCGGACGCGATTACCCGTCTCAGCAACGCCGTCCTACCAATGACGTGGGTCGTCCGGACCGCCGCGAATCCGCTCGCGCTCACGCCGTCAATCCAGCGGGAGTTTCTCGCCGTCGACGGCCAGCTGGCGATCGCGCACGTGCGGACGCTGGAGCAGGCCGTCAGTGAATCGATCGCGCGACAGAGCTTCAACATGCTGCTGCTGACGATCTTCGGCGCGATCGCATTGCTCCTCGCGGCGATTGGCATCTACGGCTTGATGTCGTACTCGGTCGAGCAGGGCACGCACGAGATCGGTGTGCGGCTCGCGCTGGGCGCCGCACGCCGCGACATCCTGACGCTCATCGTCGGCCGCGGCATGCGGCTCGTCGCGATTGGTGTCGTGGTGGGCGCGGTGGCGGCCATCGGCGCAACGCGTGTGCTGTCGCGGATGTTGTTCGGCGTACGTCCGACCGATCCGGTCACGTACGCGATCGTGATCGGCGCACTCGCGGCGATCGCGTTCGTCGCCTGCTATCTGCCCGCTCGCCGCGCGACGGGGCTCGATCCGATCATCGCGATGCGGCAGGAATAGACACCTTACCCGCCAACTTTTTTTACACTGGCGCCGGGGCCCCACCCCCGGCGCGAGCTGTCGCTGATGCCTCGCGGCAGACCGCTCGGCACGCCACCCCAGCGCGGCTGCCGCGCTGGGGGCCCGGATGGCCGCAGGCGCTACCAGATGCCAGCCTGGCCTTTGACTGAGTCGATCAACTTCACCGGATCGAAGCCGACGCCGCGCTTGAAGACGGTTTCGACGCGCCGCACGTCGGCGATTGTCGTGGACGGATCGCCCAGCACGACGACGACATCGGCCTGCTTGCCGGCGGCGATCGAGCCGATGCGCGCGTCGCGGCCGAGATACTTCGCGCCGTGGAGTGTTCCGATCGAAATCGCCTCCACCGGACCGAAGCCGGCGTCGACGAGCAGCTCGATCTGCCGCTGGTCCGCGTAACCGGGCACGACGCCGCCCGCGCCGGTCGGATCCGTACCGGCGATCAGCAGTCCGCCCGCCTTCGCGAACGCACGCTCGAGCGCCATCGCTTTCGGAAAGAGCGTCGCGTACACCGACTGCGTGTTCTGCTGCACGCGATCGTACGCGCGGCTGAACGCGTCGCGCAGCTGCGGTGTCAGCACGTCGAGTCCCGGCGGCATCGGGCGGCCGCGCGTGAAGGTCTCGAACACGGTCAGCGTCGACGTCAGCGCGACATGTTTGTCGACGAGTTAGAGGTGCTCGTGCATCATCACCAGACCGGGCATCACGCTGCGGCCGGTGAGATCGACGACCGTCGCGCCGGCTGGCGGTGTGACCGCTGCGGCATCGCCGACCGCCGCGATCGATCCGTCGCGAATCACGAGCGTCTGGTCCGCGCGCGCCGCAGCACCGGTGCCGTCGATGACGCGCGCGTGCGTGAGCGCGATAACTGGTCCGGTGACCTTGATGAAGTTCTGCGGCGCATTCGGATTCTGTTGCGCTGAAGCAGCCCTAAAGGGCTGCGCTACCGATGCAAAAAACACCACGCTCGCGATGACTCCGGAAGCGCAGGCCTTCCGCCTTCGCGTAAAGCTTCCGCCTTCGCTGAAGCTACGGCGGACTGCCGAAGCCTTGGCGGAGGCTGGTCGGCGGACCACCGTAGCCTTGGCGGAGGTGGTTAGCCCTGCCGTGGATTTCATCCCAACACCTCCGCGGCGATCGCGCCGAGATCCTCGTGGCCGTGGCCCTCCGCGATCGCTTCGTCCATCCGCTTCGCGATGCACGGGACCACGACCATCGGCTGACCGCCGGCCGCCTCGATCATCAACCGGACGTCCTTTCGCGCCATCGTCAGCTCGAAGCTCGCCTCGAAATCACCGCGCGCCATCTTCTCGCCGCGCGACTTGATGATGCCGCCCAGCTGAAACTTCGAGAACACCTGCAGTGCCTCGGTTGGCAGAATCCCGAGGCCTTTGGCCATGGCGAACACGTCGGCGATGCCGGCCGCGATCACGAACAGCATCGAGTTGCCGAAGATCTTGTAGGCAGCGGCGCGGTCGCCCTCCTCGCCGATGTACCAGACGTCGCCGGTCATCTTTTCCAGCGCACCGCGAACCGATTCGAACACCGCGCTCGGCCCTGACACGACCATGATCCCGACGCCATCGCGCGCCATCTGCGGCGACATGAACACCGGCGCGTGGAGAAATCGCACGCCTCTCGCGTTCAGCCGCTCCACCCGCGCCTTCGTCGCTTTCGGCGCCGTCGTCGAATGATCGATCACCGTCGCGTCCCTGCGCAGCCGCGGCATGAACGCCGCCACGATCTCGTCGACGACCGCATCGTCGGGGAGCGTCATGTGGACGCGCTCGGCGTCCGCAACCGCGTCCGCTGGCGTCGCGGCGACTCGTGCGCCGAGCTTCTCGAGCGCGCGCGCCTTCGCCTCGGTGCGGTTCCACACTGTGACCGCATCGCCGCGGCGAAGCATCCCTTCCACCATGGCGCTGCCGAGCAGACCCGTACCGATGAACGCGACGTTCGCCATCACGACCCTCCCGTTACAATCTATCGCGGTGCGACGCCTCCATCACAACCAGCTTCGAAAGCAACCGCAGAGACCGCAAAGGACGCAAAGAAAACCTTTCTCTGCGTGCTCAGCGCGCTCCGCGGTTGCTTGTATCGTGGCGGTCGTTCTTCTGGGTCCGGCTGAAGCCGGACACTACGTACGAAGAGTGTACGACGCCTACGTACGAGGTGTGTACGACGCAGCGTCGTTGAGCGCCGCGGAACCGCCGAAAATCTTTCGCTGGGCCGGCGATCCTGAGGGCGGCGCGCCGTTTGTGGAAGCGGACCCGTCGCGGCCCGACGAGGTCGTCGGGTTCGACGTCGAGATCGCCGATCTGCTCGCGCGAAATCTCGGCCGCACGCCGCAGTTCGTGAACATCACCTTCACGTCGATCGATCAGTCGATTGCCCGCGGCGATGCCGACATCGGCATGAGCGGCCTCGAGGACACGCCGGCGCGACGGACGACGCTCGCCGTCACGATGGCGTACTACGAGTTCCGCGAGGTCCTCAGCGTGCGCGACGCGGACGCGTCTCGCCTCCGCACGCTCGCGGATCTGCGCGGCAAACGCGTCGCCACGCTCGGCGGAACGATCGCGTACGAGATTCTGCTGCGGGCGGAACGCGACCACGGCATCCGCGCGGTGTCGTACGAGGATGACGTGCATCCGTATTCGGACCTGGTGATCGGCCGCGTGGACGCGGTGCTGCTGGACAACGTGCTCGCGGAGCGGCGGCAGCGCACGATGCAAGGCTTCACGATTCAGCCGCAGACCGTCGCGATCGGCCACTACGTGGGTGTGCTGGCGCCGGGCAATGGTCCACTGCGCGACACCATCAACGAAATCCTGCGCAGCGCCATGCGCGACGGCACCCTCCAGCGCATCTTCACCAAGTGGCGCGTGTGGAACGACGATCAGCCGAAGCTGTATGCGCGACTGCTCGCCGGAGAGCCGGTCGAGCCCGTCACCGGACTCGACACCTCCGTCAGCGTCGCGACCATGACGAAATGGGAGGCTGCCAGGCGGTACTTCCCATCGCTGCTCCGGGCGTCGCTCGTGACGATCGTGCTGTCGTGTCTCTCGATGGCGCTCGCCGTCGCGATCGGCGTGATGATTGCGACCGGCCGCGTTTACGGCGCGCGGCCGGTGCGCGCGGCGCTGCTCGGCTACGTCGAGCTGATGCGCGGCACGCCGATTCTGCTGCAGCTGTTCGTCCTCTATTACGGCCTCGCCGCGGCGATTCGCCTGCCGGCGTTCGCGGCGGCGCTGCTCGGGCTCGCGCTGAACTACGCGGCCTACGAAAGCGAAATCTACCGCGCCGCGCTCGAAGCGATTCCGCCTGGACAACTCGAAGCCGCGCGCACGCTGGGCTTGAGCGAGCGTCAGGTCCTGCGTCTCGTGCGTGGTCCGCAGGCGTTTCGTCTCGCGCTCGCACCGATGACGAACGATTTCGTCGCGCTGCTCAAAGATTCATCGCTCGTGTCGGTGCTGACGGTGCTCGAGCTGACGAAGGAGACACAGATCTTCGCGACGAACCTCGGAAGCTGGGTGCTGCCCGGCTCGCTGTGCGCGGCGCTGTACCTCGCGATGTCGCTGCCGCTGGCGGCGCTCGCGCGACGGCTCGAGCGGCGGTGGAAATCATCCGCCGCATGAGTGAGGTCCTCGTCAACATCGACGGCGTGGAGTTACGGCGAGGCGCGCGCGTGGTGCTGGCCGGCGTCACGTGCGACATCCGCCGCGGCGAGCTCGTGGCCATCATGGGGCCGTCAGGATCGGGCAAGACGACCATCCTGCGCGCGATCGCCGGCCTCGAACCGTTTCAAGCGGGACGCATTGCGGTTGACGGCGTGACGCTCGACGGCGGTGCCGTGCCGACTGTTGCGACGCTGCGCGAACTGCGGCGCAAGGTCGGCATGGTGTTCCAGTTCCACTGCTTGTTCGAGCATCTCACCGCGCTGCAGAACATCTGCCTCGCGCCGGTGCATGCGCATCGCGTCGATCCCCAGGCGGCGAAGGCGCGGGCACACGAACTGTTGCGCACGTTCGGAGTCGACCATCGCGCCGACGCGCTGCCGCGCCAGCTCTCGGGCGGCGAGGCGCAGCGCGTCGCGATTGCGCGCGCGCTGGCGGTCGATCCGCCGGTGCTGCTGATGGACGAGCCGACGGCGTCGCTCGATCCCGCGCGGCGTGCCGAGCTCGGCGAGCTGCTGCACGGCCTGCTTCGCCAGCATCGCACGCTCGTCGTCGCCACACACGACGAGGAGTTCGCGCGGGAGTTCGCGACGCGGATCGTACGGCTCCGCGACGGCGTCGTCATTGAGGATTGAGGATTGCGGAATGCGGATTAATTGTCGATTCAATCCAAAATAAATCCGCAATCCGCAATCCGCAATCCTCAATATCAAGGCTGGACCGAGATTGCGTCGGCGACCGCCCGCGCGATCAGATCGTACCCAGTCGCGTCGGTGTGCCAGTTGTCGGCCTGCAGATACAGACGGCCGAACGTTTCGATCGGGAGCAACACTGGCCGGCCGTCGGCTGACGCGGGCACGGTGACGTGGCGGATCGACGGCACGTCGAGTCCTTCCCATCGCCCACGCGCGCCGCTGTTCGTGTAGACGTACGACAACCGCGTGCCCGCCGGAAACGACGCGGCATAGCTCCACACGCCGTCGCCCGCTCGCTGATCGCCGCCCACACCATCGTCGTGCATCAACACGGCGTTCGGCATCAGGTTGCCGAGCTTGGCGTCGGCGCCGACGATCGACATCGCCGTGGTCACCGGGAACGTGCCGGGCGACACGCGAAAGACGACGGTGGTCGGCTGGGCGCGTGGGTCTGGTGGGGCGGGTGGGTCGGGTGAGGACGGCGGGTCGCTCAAGTTGAGACGCGCTTCGAGATCACGCGCGACCTTCGTTTTCGCATCGGCGACGATCTGCAGGCTGTCGACGAGCGGGACGTGCGTGTCGGCGGCAATCGTTTTGAGCACCGGCCGGTACGGACTCTCGTCCCACAGCTCGTTGTCCACCAGGATCGCGGCGCCGCCGCGCGAGGTCTGCAGTCGAATCATCTCGCGGAGGTTCGCCTCGTAGTCGCGCGGCGAGACCCGCGTCCACTTCTCGATCGAGTCGTAGTCGACCGGTCCGGATTTCGTGTCCGCGTCTTCCTTGACGTAGTCGCCGATCGACTTCGGACGAAACTTTATCGCCAGCGCGAGATAGTTCAGCAGCTTGTAGGACTCGAGATCCTTCGCCGCATCTTTGATGCGGTCGCCGGCGCGCGGCGGCTCGTCGCTGATCATGTCTTTGTCGCGATAGCCCGCCACCTCGGAGTCGTTCATGCCGAAGCCAATCGCGAGAATGTCCGGCTTCAGATCGAGCACCCGCGTCTTCAGCAGCTGCAGCCCTTGAAACGACGAGTAGCCGAGGACGCCGAAGTTCAGCACCTCGACGCGCGAGCCGGGACGCGTCTCGCGCAGCCACGCGACGAGCCGGCTCGGGTACGTCTTGTCCTGATCGACGTTCATGCCGAAGGTCCACGAGTCGCCGATGCAGGCGATGCGAATGGTGCCCGGCGTCTTCGCCGCGTCGTATTCGTCGGTGCGGTAGCCGTGCGAGTTGATCGCGATGGTCCACGTGGGGTTGCTGCGGAACTCCGCGGGCAGCGTCGGCGTGAAGCGCCGCAGCAGCGCCACGCGATCCTGCGCGCTGCGGACCGGGCTGAAGATGTCGACGTAGGTCCGCCGGACGTTCGGCAGGTTGCGCCAGATGAGCGTGTTGTCCGGCACGAGAATCAGCAGCCGGTCGAGCCACGGCGGAATCGGCCCGTACTCGTCGCCGAGCGCGTACGGCAGCGGCACGAGCCGGACCATCGTATTGCGCGCGAGGTACGCGCCGCGCAGCGCGACCTCCGCCATCGCAAAGAAGATGATCGTCGTGATCAGACTCTTGACGACGGCTCCGAGCACACGTTTCATGCCGGAGCGGCATCTTACCCCCAACGTCAGCCGAAAGCGCCTGCGGCCCGAGAGCGAGCGACAGCCTTGAGCCGTTGCGAGGCACGCAGATGCCGAGCAACCGCGCTGGGGGGCCCGGGCGCCATAGAAAAAGGTGGGGCCCCGCGAGCAGACGAAAAAGCCCTGGGTGTAGACAACCTACGTCCTAGGGTGTAGTCTCTCTACACCATGAGGCACAAGGGCCGCCACCAGAACCGGATCGAGCTGCTGCAGGGCACGTTGGATCTCCTGATCCTCCAGACGCTGCAGTGGGGCCCGAGCCATGGCTACGACATCAGCGTGGCGATCCGCACGAACTCGAACGAGCGGCTGCACGTGGACACGGGATCGCTCTACCCGGCGCTGCACCGGCTCGAGCGGCAGGGACGCATTGCCGCCGAGTGGAAAGTGTCGGCCAACAATCAGCGGACGCGCGTCTACCGGCTCACGGCCGCGGGCCGGAAACATCTGGCGACGGAACGATCGCGGTGGACTGAAATGTCCGACGCGATCGCCGGGATTCTGAAACCGCGGGAAACGTAGAGATTCTCACCGTGAAAAATGCAACGACGAAGGCACGAAAGCACGCCCTTCGGCAAGGGTGAGCGCTCATGGTGAGCCTCTCGAACCACGTGTCTTCGTGTTTTCGTGGTTGCGTTTGACCGAGGCTGCGATGCACTGGCCTTCCTGGCGGCGCCGGCAGGACGAGGAGCTCGACGAGGAGATTCGCGCGCACATGGCGATGGCCGTCCGCGATCGCATCGAGCGTGGCGAAGCGGTCGAGGACGCGGAACGCGAGTTCGGGAACGTCACGCTCGTGAAAGAAACGACGCGCGAGATGTGGGGATGGACCTGGCTCGAGCGGATCGTCCAGGACGTTCGCTACGGCATCCGGCTGATGGCGAGAAGCCGCGCTTTCACCGCGATGGTCGTCCTCTCGCTGGCGCTCGGCATCGGCGCCGTCTCGACGGTCTTCGCGCTCATCAACGCGATCGAGCTGAAAACGCTGCCCGTGTCCAGGCCGGGCGATCTCGTCTGGCTGAAGGATCCGTCGTTCTCGTTTCCGATCTTTCGCGAGATTCGCGACCGCGGCCGCATGTTCGACGGCGTGTTTGCGTGGCACCTGCACGAGCTGAACGTCCGATGGAGCGACGAGCCGGAGCGGGCGAATGTCCTCATGGTCACGGGCGATTTCTACGCGACGCTCGGCGTCACGCCGATTGCCGGCCGGCCCATCGCGCCCGCTGACGATGTGGAAGGCGCGCCTCGACCGGTCGCGGTGCTGAGCCATGCCGCGTGGGTGCGACGCTTCGCCGGGGATCGCGACATCGTTGGACGGACGATCGTCATCGAGCGGGTGCCGTTCACGATCGTCGGCGTTGCGCCGCCGGGATTCTTCGGCATCGCCGTGGGAACCGCGCCGGACCTCACGATTCCCCTGACGACGATGCCGCTGTTGCGCGAAGAGCGGCGCGAGGCGATGTCGATGACCGGCTACGCATGGCTGCACATCATGGGCAGGCTGCGCCCGGGGTTGACGCGTGCGCAGGCGGAGCCGGCGTTCCAGGCGATCTGGCACGAGACGCTCGAAACCGTCACGCCGCGCAGCGAGACGCCCGCTCGCCGCGCTCGCTATCTGTCGCGCGCGACAGCGCTGATGCCCGGCGCGACCGGCTACTCGTCGGTGCGCAACCAATTCAGCGAACCGCTGTGGCTGCTCTTCGCGCTTGTCGCGCTGCTGCTGCTCGTCTCGTGCGCCGCGGTCGGCAACCTGTTGCTCGCGCGCAGCGTCGCGCGGCAGCGCGAGCTCGCCGTCCGCCTGGCGATTGGCGCGAGCCGTGGCCGTCTCGTCCGTCAACTGCTCGTGGAGGGACTCCTGCTCGCGGTCGCCGGCGCAATCTCCGGGCTCGCACTCGCGGTCTGGTCGGCGGATCTGCTGGTCCGCAGCGTGTCGACCGCCGCGCTGCCGGTCACGCTGAGCGTGGCGCTCGACTGGCGCGTCCTGATCTTCACGTCGCTCGTGGCGTGCGCGATCGCGCTCCTCTTCACGATCGCGCCGGCCCTCCGAAGCCTGCGCGTCGATCCCGGCGAAGTGATCAAGACCGGCGCGCGGCCGACCGGCCCCGGCCGCGGCGAGTCGCGCACAGCACGCGTGCTCGTCGTCATGCAGATGGCGTTTTCGCTCGTGATGCTGGCCGGCGCTGCGCTGTTTCTCAGGAGCCTCGGGACGCTCCTCACCCAGGACACAGGCGTCGACGCGTCGAATCTCCTGCTCGTCAGCACCGAGCCACGGGCAGGCGTCGATCGCGAACTCTTCTACCGCGACCTGCTCGGTCGGCTGCGGGGAGTCCGCGGCGTCACGGCGGCAAGCCTGTCATGGGTTCCGCCCATCAGCGATCATCAAGGCTCGTGGACGCAGAGCATCGGCGTCGATGGCGCACCGCCGCAGGAGGCGATCGCGCACAACAGCCCCGACGCGACCTTCTTCAACGCGGTGTCGCCCGGCTACTTCGACACCGTGGGCACGGCGCTCGTCTCGGGGCGCGACGTGGCGTGGACCGACACGCGGACGGCGGCTCGCGTCGCAGTGGTGAACGAGGCGCTCGCGCGCAAATTCTTTCCGGGACAAAGCCCGATCGGACATCGCATCACCATCGGCCTCGCCGCGGCACGCAAGGATCTCGAGATCGTCGGCGTGGTCCGCGACGCCAAGTACGAGCGCCTGCAGGAGCCGACGCGCCGGATTGCCTATCTGCCCTACGAACAACTGCCGGAGTTCATCGCCGGAAACAATTTGGTTGCGGAGGTTCGCACCCACCGATCGTCTCCCGAGATGACGAGCGCCGTGCGCGACGCGGTCCGTGCGCTCGGTCCGACGTCGCCGATCGTCATCGAGACGATGGACGCGCGCATTCGGGATTCGCTGGTGCGCGAGCGTCTCATCGCCTTCGTCGCGACGCTCCTCAGTGCGTTTTCGCTCGTGCTCTGCTGCGGATCGCTCTACGGCCTCATGTCGCAGATGGTGGCGCGGCGGACGAACGAAATCGGCATCCGCGTCGCGCTGGGCGCGCCGTCCGCATCGGTGGTGTGGATGGTCG
>Ga0209237_1002293_pt1 | contig 11500 bp, 9 predicted proteins | sample GraSoi013_1_40cm_2_FD_185820 | JGI IMG/M metagenome (GOLD analysis project Ga0209237, IMG submission 185820) | Grasslands soil microbial communities from the Angelo Coastal Reserve, California, USA - Sample 10_02_2013_1_40cm (SPAdes) (version 2) | ecosystem: Environmental > Terrestrial > Soil >...
GGACCCTGACTGCCACGTGGCAGGCGGGGCAGAACTGGTAGATGGTGAAGATCTCCGAGGAATCTTTTCCCTCTTCAATGTTATGGACCATTATCGCGACCATTTCTTCCATGCAGGGAGAGTGATGCGAGTCTTCCATCGGCGTAACCTCCACCTTCGCCCCTTCTGGCATGTTCTTCTCGAGCACCACAACGAGATCCTCCGATCTCTTCAGGGGAAATTCGTCGAAGGGAATGTGGGGAAAGCCGTTGAGTAGCTGAGGGCTCTTGCTAGCCGTCTTTTTCAATCTACATCCCGGAATTCTGTCTCTTCTCTAGGGTATCGAATTGTAGCTTGCGAAAGACCCGGTTTAAGCCTTGAGTAACTCTCTTGGAACGTAACTGGTCTAATCGAACTCGAGAAACGAGGAAATGAGTTCACGAATGGGGGCTAGCTCCTCATTGGTTAGTGACAGGGTACAATATTCGTGGGAGCTTCGGGAACTCGGACTCTTGCGTCGCGAGACGCGATCGCTAAGACCCCCCCGGTCTGAAGAAGTCACTCGCCGTCTGCAAGGATTCTGGGCGAGTCTCGGAATTCAGGGCTTGATCTGGGCTTGGATGCCAGGGCGGATCATGGGATTTCGTCGGGTGCATCCCGAACGATTAGAGGGAAATCTAGGGACCCCCTCCCATTTTTCGAAATCAGGGCTGATAATGGGCGATTCTGGGACAGGTCAGACGTCCTGCCCGAATCGACGCTTGAACTTGCGGATTGGGTGCTGTTTTTCGATCGAAAACCAGTCCCCGCCACAATGATTGGGGCACGCCTTCTCGTCGAGCTGTAACATTTCTCCCTCCGAATAGTTGAGTTGTCTCCTCCGCTCCTCGAAGCTCCGCTCAAACTTGACCGCGCATTTAACGCAGCGAAGCTCCAAGACCACTCTTACCATTACGGATCCTTTCTTCTCCCCGAGCCAAAGTCAAGGGTAATTAAACCAGAAAGCCTCCCAACAGTAAAGCGACATCGCGTTGGTCCTGGAACTTCCCGAGAGACGATTGCAACTTGATCCAGAACTAGAGAGTCGTCTCCGCGAAATCTACGGCCAACGAACCAACAGAGTTCAATCTGCGATGCTCGCTATGCCTTCACGATATTATTTCCGCATAAACACGCTCAAGACCGAACGGGACACCATCATCAAATCGATGCTATCCGAAGGTCTGCACGCTGAAGTTCATGAGCAGCTGAAGGATGCTGCGTTCATCCATCCCCGAGCATCCAAGATAGCAACCGACGGCAACATTGTGGAAGCGGACAGGATTGCTGCGGAAGCTGTGCAACTAGGCGCACATCTCTACGCTCCCGGCGTAAAGCGATGCCATGGACTGCGACCGGGTATGAAAGTAACAGTTGTCGACGGGAATGGGACACCAGTGGGTTCCGGGATCTCCCACCAGAGCGAAACAAGCATCTTGACCTACCGACAGGGTGTAGCGGTGGAGATCAAGATCAGCAGAACGGGCCTGCCGAGCATAATGGAAACCGGATGGTACTCTGAAGGACACATCCACCTCCAGTCACTTCCGGCCATCTTGACAAGCCACATCCTGGATCCGAAACCGGGAGAGACGATTGTCGACCTCAACTGCGCACCTGGCGGCAAGACAAGTCACATCAGCCAGCTAACCCAAAACCGTGCTCGAGTAATCGGATTCGACCGCAATGAGCAGAAGATCAAAAGGACGAGGGAGCTCATGCAGAGGCTGGGTTGCATAAACTACCAGCTGATATTGCATGACTCCAGATATGTTCACATAGACTACAACATCAAAGCCGACAGAGTATTAGTGGACCCGCCTTGCTCCGGTCTCGGAATAGTCCCGAAGCTTGCGATCGAGACGACTGTGCAGAAAGTTGAGAACTCGGCGGACTATCAAAAACAGTTTCTGACCACTGCCTCCCACATCACCAAGAAAAACGGAACGATCGTGTACAGCGTCTGCACGATTACCAAGGAAGAGTGCGAAGACGTCGTGAGCTTTGCGGAAGAAGAATTGGGGCTGACCTTGAAGAAACAACTCCCATTTCTCGGTGAGAACGGGCTCGATCAGGATCATCTCACCCAGAGATTCAATCCTGATGCTCACGAGACAGGCTATTTCATAGCGCGATTCATCAAGAACTGAGACGAGGACACGTGGAAGGCCTTGACAGTTTCCAGGACAAATTAGAGCTTGCAGCGTCGGCCGTTCGAGAATCAACCATCCGAGAAGCGATTGTTCTCCACCACGATGAAGCAGATGGACTAACCTCAGCAGCACTTACAAAACTAGCACTGTCAAGTCTCGGACTTGAGACGAGGCTAATCTGCCTGGACAAGCTGTACCCGGAAGTTGTCAAAGACATCGAATCAGGTCCTCCTCGCGTCACAGCTTGCGTCGACCTTGGCTCCGGCCACACTGATTGGTTGATCGAAGAAAACAGCGCTAAAGGATTAAATCCTCATTCTGGACCACCACGACACCCTCTCTACGCAGGATCCTTTGCTCTACAATCTCAACCCTGAACTTTACGGCTTCTCAGGCGAGAAAGACGCCTCCTCCGCAACAATAGCCTACCTGTTCTGCAAGACGGTCGATCCCGAACTGTCCAGCTGCGCCCACTTAGCGACAATAGGGTCTCTGGAACTACCCGGCGAGACACAAGGACTCAACTTGATCGCGATGAAAGACGCAAAGGATCGTAGGCTGCTTCGGGATTCTGGCAAGGGCGACCTAAAGGTCGAGGCTAAGGGCATGAACCTTACAAGAACGCGAGCCTCCAGCCTCCTCAACGTCCTCGGTTCGGTCGGATACTACCGAAACGGACCTGCAATGGGCATCGAAGCGTGTACAACAGGTTTCACCGAACAAACAATAGAGAGGGCCAGACAGTTCGAGGAAGAACGAAAACAGGCCAACCAGAAGATGCTCTCGACAATAAGGAAGGATGGCTTGTCGAAGAAGAAGAACATTCAATGGTTTCATGCACACGACAGTTACAAAGGCATGGGAGGAAAAGTAGTCGGAAGCTTCTGCTCGTATTTACGCTACCAGCGAGTCGTTAATCCCGTCAAATACTTGATCGGAATGATGAATGTTCCACCGGATATTCCTGGTTGGGGAAAATTATCCTCCTCAATGGTAAAGGTCTCGGGAAGAGCCCCTCAGATCCTTGCGAGCCTAATCGAGAAGGGAACTAAACCTCCACTGTCGAAGATTCTTCCTGAATCATGCTCGAAGATCGGCGGGTTCGGCGATGGACACTCCGTTGCAGCCTCGGGCGTGTTTCCAATAGGAAAAGAAGAGATGTTCCTTAACGAGATAGATCGATTGGCTGTTTAGGCGTCTTTGACAACGGTCTGGGCCTGTTCGTGCATGAACTCCAGCAAGTAGTAGGGTCCACCGACTCCTTTGCCTGTCGCTCCGCTTCCCTTCCAGCCGCCGAACGACTGAGAGCCTGGCCAGGCGCCTGTTGTTGCGCCGCCTTTTCTGTTCGCATATGTGACGCCGAAGTCGATGTTCTTGAAGAAATTGTCAACCTCGCTCTGGTCGTTGCTAAATATTCCTGCAGTCAAGCCGAAGTCCGTGTCGTTTGCCTTCTTCAACGCCTCGTCCAAGGTCTTGACCTCGTCGACGACAATGAAAGGCAGGAAGAGTTCCTCAGTCAAGAGGCGGTCATTCGAAGGCAGGCCTACGACGACTGTTGGTTTGACATAGTAGCCTTTGGACAGTTTCTTGTCTTCTGGTAGGCCGCCTCCGGCAACGATCTTGCCGCCGTCCTTCTTCGCGAGTTCGAGATAGCGGTGGTATTTCTTCACCGCTTTTTCGTTGATAACCGGTCCGACAAAGGCGTCCTTGTCTCGGGGGTCTCCGACTTTGAGATGGTCCACTTTGTCTTTGAGGATCTTGAGGAAGTCGTTCTTGATGCCTCTCTCCACATAGACTCGTGAGGTTGCGCTGCATTTTTGACCGCTGTATCCGAACGCTCCTCTGACTACTCCCTCTGCCGCTTTCTCCAGGTCGGCCTTTGAGGTGATTACTGCTGGGTTCTTGCTGCCCATTTCAGCGATGAACGGTTTCGGATAGGGTTGCATGTTAACGAAGTCGCGGTAGAGCTTCATGCCCACGTCTTTCGAGCCGGTGAAGGCGATGCCGGCGACATCGAGGTTTCCTGTGACTTCCTCGCCGAACGACTCGCCTGGACCAGTGACATAGCTCAGCGCTCCAGTTGGTACTCCAGCGTTGACGAGTGTCTCGTAGAGCTTTAGCCCTGACAAAGGTGCGGCGCTTGTGGGATGAAACACAACCGTATTGCCGGTGACTAGTGCGGATGCTACCATGCCTGCGGCCAGGGCGAGTGGAAAGTTGAACGGTGATATGACTGCCCATACTCCGTAGGGGCGGAGGACGCTCTTCGAGGTTTCTCCCGGTGCGCCTGGCTTCATGGGTTTCACGTATCCATCATTCTGCTCCATCAGATCAGCGTAGTAGTCGAGCATGTCAATTGCCTCGCTTGCTTCTGCGACAGCCTCGTATCGGTTCTTGCCGACCTCGTAGGTGATTAGCGCTGCAAGCTGGAACCGATCCTCCTCCATCAGGTCTGATGCTTTACGAATGATCCTTACTCTTTCCATCCACGGCCTCCCGCTCCATTCTTCGAACGCGTCCTTGGCCGCTCCGATGGCTTTCCGGGCGTACTGGGCTGTTCCTTTCTGGAAATAGCCTAGAAGGATCTTGGTGTCCAGAGGGCTTCTGACATCGAATTCTCCCTCTCCAGCGAGGACTTTTCGACCGTTGATGATCATCGGATGATGCTTTCCAAAATCAGCTTCGACCTGTTTCAATGCCGATTCATATTTCGGATGAATGCTCGGGTCAGCGAGCAACGTAACATAGGTCAACTTCGTTTCCGGGCTCAAGGTATTCCTAAGGACTAGTTGATCGCAAGCTGAAGATAAGACTACGGCTCTGGCCAAAGCCTCGCTCGGGGAGCCCGCTGAAAACTTGAGGTCGGGGGAGTCACGCAGGCACGGAGCGTGGGGCTGTTCTGCATGTAATTGCCAAAAGTCCGCCTATTATTCCAAGGACCGACCCGACTCCTGTAAGGAAGTTGCCGCCTGCAAAGAGCCCGATCACCGATAATACTAGGATGACAGTCCCCCATGCGGGGTATTGATGAGACCGAAAACTCATCACAACTGCACTAACCAAGACGAGGATTCCAGAGAGGATCAAAATGACTGCGGAGATTCGCGCGCTCGCTAGCGCGAGACCGAAATTGGTCGACCGGACACTATTCCCCACGAAATTGTTGAAGGTCGCTCCGGAAGCAGTGTATTTGATAATCCCAGCGGTAGATGCCTTGGCCAGTCCACCGATGAAGGTCAATATTCCCGCAAGAAGCGAGATCGCGTAGGCGGGAACACGGTCCTGAGCGGACAACCGTTAATCCTCGGGATAGAGTCTAGAGTCGGCCAAGAAATAAGCATTGCCTGGGACATACTGGGCTAGGCTGTGATCCTTGCTCTGATTCTCTTGGACGCGCTGCGTCCCTTTCGAGATCTCCTTGGAGATCCGCCCGAGCCGGTGCTTTCATCCTTTCTCATCCAATCGGGGACAATCACGGCTCGGATTAGTTCTTGCATGGTTATGCCTCTGTCCTTTGCGATCTTCCGGAGTTCTGCGTAGACTTGGGGGTCCAGGGACTGCATGAATTTGGTTGGCATTTCTCTACGCTTCCGGTATACCGGCCGCATCCGTAGGATATAATTGCACGCTTTTGACGCAGATGAGATACTCTTCCATCTTTCGATTCCATTGGGTCGTTGGTGGCTCACTGTTTTGCCACAGGCAATAGCTCGACCAGAGATCGGAGGGGAACTCCTTCGATACTATCTTTTCCGCTCTTATTTGCCAGCACGACTACTCCGACAGCCTTCGCCTTTACCCCTGTAAGTGTCTCGATAGCGGCCCTGATCGTTTCTCCCATCCGCAGTATTGTGTCGACAATCAGTACCTTCTTGCCTTCGACTCTTGCAAAGCTCGGGTTTACCGCGCCAGCGACTTTCTTCTCGCCGAGTCTCTGGGGTCGCACGGAGGCGATGGGCTTGTTCAAGGATCTTGCGACGATAAGTCCCAGGGCCATGCCACCGCTCTCGATTCCCGCAACAACCTCCGGCTCTTCCATTAGCCCTGCCTCGGTCGCTTCACGGACCATGTCCGCCATTGCTCGGCCGACAAGCGTTAGCCGTCGAACACTGGATCCTATCGGGTTCCAGTTAACATAGACATCGTAGGCTTCTTTTGTCTTGACTCCTTCTTTGCCATGGAGGAGGAGCCATACAACAGTGTCCGCCTGGACCTTCAACTCATCTGCTATCTCGTACGTAGACATGCCGCGCTCTTTCAGCTCGCGGGCGCTTTTCGCGAGTTCTTCCAATGATCTCACGTCTGACCAACCTGTACTATCGAGGGTCGTTGAACCTAGTTATAACTTGTCAGATGTTCTATCGGGAAATAGCGTGAAGGGCTTGTTACCCTAAGATTATAACTCGATCAAAGGGGACCGCGACACGGGCTGATATGAGAAGATTCCAAGTAGCAAGTGACGACGAGATCAAGAACGGGGAAACAACGGATGTCTACTTCACACGGACAAAAGAGATACTGGAAAATGAGGGGCTCTCTGACCTTAGAGTAACTGCAGAGATAACGACAGGCTCTCTCCCAAGGAACTGGGAGTGGGGTATTCTTGCTGGAGTCGAGGAAGCGGCTCATCTCCTCGAAGGTGTACCGATCGATGTTCACTCTTTTCCAGAAGGAACTCTGTTTCATTCAAGTGACGTGGAAGGCATAAGAGAACCTGTCATGTTGCTTGAGGGCCGATACCTTGACTTCTGTCTCTACGAGACACCACTACTCGGACTTCTCTGCCAGGCATCCGGGATAACAACCATGGCGGCGCGGGTGAGAAAAGCGGCTGGCAAGAAAACTATCCTCTCTTTCGGGATTCGCAGAGCCCATCCAGCTCTCGCCCCCATGATCGATCGGTCCTGCTACATCGGCGGCTTCGACGAGGTCTCCAGCATCGTTGGCGCGAAGCTTCTCGGAAAGGATCCTGCGGGGACGATGCCTCACTCGCTGATAATCGCAATGGGAGACCAGGTTAGGGCGTGGAAGAGCTTCAACAAGCACATGCCGAAGAAGGTGCCCAGGATCGCTCTGGTCGACACTTACTATGATGAGAAGACGGAATCTATCTTGGCCGCTGAAGCGCTTGGTAAAGATCTCTACGGGGTCCGACTGGATACGCCTAGCTCCAGACGGGGGAATTTTGGCGAAATTATTCGCGAAGTAAGATGGGAGCTGGACTCGAGAGGATACAACCACGTGAAGATTTTCGTCTCAGGTGGACTGAATGATGAATCCGTCGGTGACCTATCTCTTGCGGGAGCTGACGGGTTCGGGGTTGGGACCTCTGTAAGTAACGCGCCTAGCATCGACTTCGCCTTGGACATTGTGGAGGCTGATGGGAAACCTGTGGCAAAGAGAGGAAAGTTGGGCAGGAGAAAAATGGTATGGAGATGCGACGACTGTCTGACAGAGAAGGTAACCGGGGCCACCATAACCGCGCTCAAATGTCCGAACTGCGGAGGAAAAATGGGCAAGTTGCTTGTACCGCTTCTTTCGAAAGGGCGATTGTCGAAGGCACTTCCGTCCCCGGATCGTATCCGGGAGAGAGTGCTTGGCCAGCTCAGTCGACTAAGCGCTTCCTAGAAGAAGAGGTTCGAGGCAGGCTATCACTCACTAGTAGGGAAATGCACAACTTCCGCGGGGGAATTAGGAGCTCTCGCTCATCTGTCGCGAGCTGCTCTCAACAACACCCCCCTATCGTGAGAATGAGATTTGCTGTCTGGCAGGGTTTCTGAGAGAGACGATTCAGGGTGCAGTTCGGGCCAGGATGCCTAGGCGAAATTAGGTGTCTTATCGCCGTGTCATGAACGATCTCTCGGGCAGTATAGGGAAAGAGCTCCAGACTCGATATCAGGGCTGAAAATAGCCGAATCTTGCTAAGGGTCGGTGCACCTTTAACCTCAAGCTGGGGAGATCGAATCCCGGGCGGATTCATGGACCAAGGCCTTTTGCCAACCCTAGAGGACATTGTTGCTGCGAGTAAGCGGATCGAGGGAGTAGCAACCAAGACCCCGCTAGTGGAGTCGCCATCACTCTCCAAGAGATTTGGCCGCCAGGTCTACTTGAAGCTCGAATGCTTCCAACCCATACGGGTCTTTAAGATTCGAGGAGCCTACAACAAGATCTCACAATTGTCATCTAAGGACATCGTCGCGGTCTCTTCAGGCAACCATGGCATAGCAGTAGCTTACAGTTCTCGACTTCTTGGAAAGAAATGCACCGTAATACTACCAGAGACGGCGGTCCAAGAGAAAGTCAACACTATCATCGAGTACGGCGCTGAAGCGATCAAGTATGGAAAATATACGACTGATCGTGATGCGAAAGCTAAGGAAATAGTCAACAAGACCGGAGCGACACTCGTCCATCCATTCAACGACCCTGACATAATTGCTGGTCAAGGAACCTGCGGGCTAGAGATAGCCAATCAACTTGACGACTTCGACTCGGTACTAGTTCCCGTTGGTGGAGGGGGTCTCATCTCCGGTATATCCACCGCGATCAAATCGCTAAAGCCGAGAGCGAAAGTCTACGGGGTCGAACCGCAGGGAGCGCCGAAACTCCAAGCAGCGCTCAAAGCCGGGAAGATTGTCACATTCGATTCGCCGAAATCTATCGCGGACGGGCTTATCCCTTCAGCGGTCGGAGAACTGACCCTTGAAGCATGCAGGAAGCACGTAGATGGCGTCTACAGTGTTTCGGACGACGAGATCCTTGCGGCAATGAAACTATTGATTCGTGAAGCCCATATTTTCCCAGAGCCCTCTGGAGCGGCGCCGGCCGCTGTCCTCCTCGCCAACAGGGATCTAGAGAAACTTGGTGAGAAAGTTGTGCTAGTCATATCGGGCGGTAATGTGTCACTGGATCTTCTTGCAAAGACGATTACTGGATGACGATTAGAATCTAGTATTCTTGCCGATCCGTGACGAGATATTCTGCGGGGTTAACGATGTTCTTTGGCTTAAGACCCCGAAGAAACCGGATCACATTCTCGACAGCAAACTTCACCGGTTTGCCAGTGGCTAATCCTGATGGACCTGATACGTGAGGGGTCCCGATGAAGTTGGACAATTCGAAGAACGGGTGTGAGGTCTTTAGAGACTCTCTTCCCTCTCGATACCACCACACGTCGGTCGCGTATCGGAAATCCGGATTATCCTTCAGGTGCTCGTAGAGCGCGGGTTCGTCCACTAGCTCTCCACGCGCTATGTTCACGAGTATCGCATTTTTCTTCATGGCGCCAAGTTTGTCCGCGTCAATCAGCTTGCTGGTATCTCTTGTCAACGGAAGCGAGACTACGACTGCATCGCTCTCCGCTAGGACAGTCAAGAGGCCTTTGTCCCCTTGAAACGATCTCACGCCCTTCTCTCGAATGGGTTTTCTAGAATATGCATAGATCTTCATTGCGAACCCTTCACCGATTCGTGCAACAGCGGACCCTATTCCACCGTATCCAAGGATGCCCAATTTCCTTCCCATCAGAATTGTCACTTCCTTCCCGCCTAGAGTTCGCCTCAAAGTCCACTCTTCTGTCTTGACCGCGTTGTGGAAGTCAACTATTCTCTTGGAGGCTGATAGCAGGAGGGACCAGGCGTACTCAGCGACCTCGTCAGAGTAGGCGCCCGCGTTGCTGCAGACGATTACCTTCCTATCGAGCTGGGCGAAGGGGATGTGGTTAACGCCAGCAAGGATGCTCTGAATGAATCGCATGTTGCTCATCTTCGATAAGTTTTCAGCGGTTAGGAATGTCGGCCATGAGAACACGAGGAGGATGTCTATGGTTGGTAACAGCTGGATTAGCGATGGCTCGTCGACCGTGGTCGAGCTGAAAACCCTCGCATATCTGGAAAGGGCCTGAATGCTGGCTTGATCGACGACATCGGTCGTAATCAATAGATTGGGCTTTGGCAAGGCTTCACTCTGTCTCCATTGTCCGGACTGGATTCTCGTCAGGTTGAGTACTTGCAGCAGGAGCTAGTTCAGCTTTAACCATAAGTGTTAGAGAAACTGAACACGCGCAGAGCGTGGAACCCTGACCATGGAACGGACGCTGGCGCTGGCAATCCTTGAGGACCTCGTTCCCAATGGAATCAGGTTCGGGGCTAGTTATCTCGTAGAGTTCGGTCCTGACTCTCCATGGTACGAAACGTCGCTCACAATAGCCGCCAGCGCGTTGAGAAACGGGGCTCGCACAGAGTACCATACCTACATGCATCCGCCCCACGAAGTTCGAGAATCTCTAACAAGACTCGGATTGCACGTGAAAGAATTGGAACAGAAAGACCATCTCAGAATACTGGACACCTACGACGTGATGACCGGGCTCGCACACCCTGAAACGCCCGAGGGCATGCGATCAAAGGGACGGGAAGCTTACGAACACCAGTCCTTCGACCTCAATCACTGGAGCAGCAAAGTAGTCACCATGATTCGAGAGGGAGTCGCTGAGGACGAGAAACAGTGGCTGCACATTGACGACAACACCTCGGTGATGTGTCACTATACGGATGAGAAGTTGATGGTCGATATCTGGAGAACGAGGATCATTCCCTACGCAAAGATCCGGGAACTCGCAATGTTCCACTCAGTGATGATGGGAATCGCATCCGACTCCTTCTATAAACAGTTTGAATCGCTCTGCGACGGCATCATCGAATTCCGAAGCAGCGAAGAGGGAGGACAAGTCGAACACTTCGCAAGGGTAAGAACTCTGCGCGGAATGTCAAGTGACAACAGATGGCGACGGCTTCAACTTCACAACGATGGCTCAGTTACAATTGACAAGGACAGCAAGGCTAGGGAACTTGGAATCGGAGCATGGCTCAAAGGCCCTAAGAAATTGCCATAGACAAGTCAGGCCTTGGATCTAGACGCCCAGAGAAACTTTCGCTGGAGGGTCTTCGGATAGATCCCCTTCCAATCGAATTCGGCTTTGTTCGCCCAGTTCTTGTAGACCCTTGGATCAATATAGTTTCTAAGCGACGTATTCAGATTGTAATCGCGAGTCCGCTTCTGAAGATCCACATCAAGCTTTAACTTTCGAATGCGTTCATCGAGCCTCATCTTCTGCTTGTCCGTCTTGACCTCTCTTGTCTTCAACTCGTCCAATCGTTGCTGCTTCTTGAGAAGGGTTCCCTCCCAGGTCTTCGGTGGAGTTCGCTTGTGGTTGCATCTGATCGCTGCTTCGAGATTCGCGACGCGGGCGTGATGCAACTTGACGTAAGGAGACTCCTCAGGCTTGAAGCCGTTGTGTCTTCGTAGGTAGGTCTGAACTATCTCTGTAG
>Ga0209237_1002294_pt1 | contig 11498 bp, 14 predicted proteins | sample GraSoi013_1_40cm_2_FD_185820 | JGI IMG/M metagenome (GOLD analysis project Ga0209237, IMG submission 185820) | Grasslands soil microbial communities from the Angelo Coastal Reserve, California, USA - Sample 10_02_2013_1_40cm (SPAdes) (version 2) | ecosystem: Environmental > Terrestrial > Soil >...
GAACGCACCGACCGCGAGCACGATTAGCGTCGCGGAACTGGCGATCGGCCACATGATCTCCCTCTTCCGGCACCTTCCGGAGGCGGATCGATCCGTCAAGGAAGGCCGTTGGGAAAAGAAGAAACTCGAGGGCCGTGAACTGTTTGAGAAGACCCTCGGCCTCGTCGGATCGGGGCGGATCGGCGCGGAGGTTGCGAAACGGGCGAAAGCGTTCGGAATGCGCGTGATTGCGTACGATCCGTATCTCCCCGCGTCGATTGCGGAGACCGTCGGGATCCGCCTCGTCGACAAGGAAACCGTCTTCCGGGAGGCGGACGTCGTAAGCGTGCACGCCGCCCTGACCCCCGAGACGAAAGGGATGGTTGCGGCAGCCGAGTTCGCCCAGATGAAACGAGGGGCCATCCTCGTGAACTGCGCCCGCGGGGAGATCGTCCAGGAGGCGGCGCTGGCCGATGCGTTGCGGTCCGGGAAGCTATCCGGAGCCGCGGTCGATGTGTTCGAAACCGAGCCTCCAGTCGGGAGTTTGCTCCTCGCCGCACCCAATGTGGTGTTCACGCCGCACCTCGGTGCCTCGACCCGCGAGGCCCAGGCGAGGGCAGGATCGATTATCGCGGAGCAAGTACTCCAGGTCCTGGACGGCCGCCGACCCCGACCCGAATTCCTCGTGAACCCGGGCGTCTACGGCTGATTCGCGAGCGCCCGGGCCGCCTGTCGCAAGTCCAAGTCGTGGGCGCGGGCGTATTCGCGGACCGTCGTGATGAGGGCGAGGTACTCCGAGTACTGGCCGCCAAGATGGCGGATCGCGCGACTTAGGGCCTTCTCGAACGGTTCGTCATGGCGGGCCCGGAGCGCTTCTTTCAGGACTTCCGAGCGCGAAGTCTGGCCCGTCACGGGGCCTCACTTCGAACTCTCGCAGAGGTTCAGGAAGTTCCGGAAGATGTCGGCCCCGAACTGGGTGTGCTCGACCTCCGGATGGAATTGAAGGCCAAAGAGGGGCCGGTCGCGGTGTCGCATCGCCTGGATGTCGCAGTTCTCGGAGCTCGCGAGGGCCACGAAGTTCCGCGGGAGCTGGGTGACCTCGTCGTTGTGGGACTCCCATACCTCAAACCGATCCGGGAGGCCTTCGAAGAGGACGTCGGGTTGGTGGACCTGCACGATGGACTTGCCGAACTCCGGGACCTTGGCCGGGGCTGCGTCGCCTCCGAGATGCTTTGCCATGAACTGGTGGCCCGCGCAGATTCCGAGGATCGGCGCGTCGAACGAGTCCAGGTACTCCCCGTTCCGGCCCATCTTTCCCGGATCCACCCCGACGCGCGGGGCGCCGCCGGACAGCACGAGCCCGTCCAGGCCGTCCAGGTCCGAAACCTGCGTGTCGTTCGCGACGATCTTCGTCTCGGCGCCGAGGTACTTCAGGACCCGCCACTCGCGGTGAGTCCACTGGCCCCCGTTGTCGACGACGTAGACACGCATGGGACTCCCGTAGCGGCCCAATGAGAAAAAGATTTCCCTGAGGCGGCGGCCTATTCCCACTCGATCGTCGCGGGGGGCTTGTTCGACACGTCGTACACGACGCGGTTGATTCCCCCGACCTCGTTCGTGACCCGGATCGAGATGCGGTCGAGGACCTCATGGGGGATTTTCGAGTACACCGCGGTCATGCCGTCGATCGAGTCGATCGCACGGACCGCCACCGTCTGACCGTACACACGAAGGTCCCCGTGAACCCCCACGGTCTGCACCGGCAGGAGGACCGCGAAGTATTGCCACGGAAGGGGCATAAGACCGCGGCCGGCCGCGGCTTGGATCTCTTCCTCGACGATGGCGGATGCGCCTCGGACGAGGGCGACTCGGTCCGGCGTCACTTCTCCGACCACGCGAACCGCGAGTCCGGGCCCGGGAAACGGTTGTCGCTCGGAGACCCTTACGCCGAGCGCCCGGGCGACCGCCCGGACCTCGTCCTTGTACAGGTCGCGCAGCGGTTCGACGAGCTTCAACTTCATGTTCTCCGGGAGGCCGCCGACATTGTGGTGGGTCTTGATCCGATCCCGCAGCTGGCCCCCGCTCTCGATCCAGTCCGGGGCGATCGTCCCTTGGACCAGATGGTCGGCCCCGAAGGCGGTCGCCTCTCGCTCGAAGAGCTCGATGAACTTGCGGCCGATCACAGACCGTTTCTTCTCCGGGTCGACGATGCCCTGCAGGGCCGCGAAGAATTCGTCCGCGGCGTGGACGATCCGATGCCGCACGCCGAGTTCCTTCAGGGTCAGCGCGACGTCCTCGGTCTCACCTTTCCGCATGAGCCCGGTGTCGATGTAGACCGCGAGAAGGCGATCTCCGAGGGCGCGACTCGCGAGGACCGCTGCCGCCGTGCTGTCGACGCCACCCGAACAGGCGATGATCGCCTTGCCTGGCACGGCCTTGCGGATGGCCTCGATCTGTTCGGCGATGAAAGCGTTCGCGTCGAACATCATTCGCCCAGCGTCCGCGAGTCCTCGAGGACCCATTTCTTCAACGCCTCGCGGTGCTCCTTGAGCTTGTCGACCAGCCGCTCGTCCCGCAAGGCCAAGATCTCCACCGCGAGGATGGCGGCGTTCTCTCCTCGGTCGAGGCCGACGGCGGCGACGGGCACTCCGGGCGGCATTTGCGAGACGCTAAGGACGGCATCCAGATTCAGCTTGCCGCTCACCGGCACTCCGATCACGGGTTTCGTCGTGTGGGCTGCGATCGTGCCGGGAAGCGCGGCGGAAAGGCCGGCGATCGCGATGAAGACTTTCGCCGTCGTGTTTCGAATCAGATCGCGAAGGAGGTCCGGCGTGCGATGCGCGGACGCGACCACCATCTCGTATCCGACGCCGAACTGGTCCAAGAACGAACTCGCCTGTTTTCCGACCTCCGCGTCCGTCTTGGAACCGAGGACGATGAGGACATCAACGGGCATCGTCTGGGACAAGGCGGGTTCCTGGAATAAAGGCTTTCGACTTCCGCGGCGGAACCACGGAGGCCGGGTCTAGCTCTTCATGATTGCCAAGAGGAAGAGCCCAATCGCCGCGGCGGCCCCGATGACCGCCGCAAGGATCACGCCGATCGACTCGACGATAATGTTGACCAGGTTTACGCTCGAGCTAAATGGACCCGCGTACCACGCCCATAACGCCCCGACGACCAAACCGCCCACAAGCAGTCCGACCCCAATCTTCCGGCTCTTCCCGCTTCCGAAGTACGCGGTGAAGGCCCCGGTGATGACCAGGAAGAGACTGAAGGTCAGGAGGAGGATGGTCAGAAATGTCAACCAGTCAAACGCGGAAAAGGCGCTCATGTGATCCCTCAGAACTTGATGCCAGTCAAGGTCTTCGTGTCGATGACTCCCGGGATTGATCGGATCTTGTCGACCACGACCTGACCGAGGACGTTGAAGTCTTCGGCCTCGATCTTCGCGATCAGGTCGTATTCTCCGAACAAGGGGTGGAGCTCCACGATTTCCTTCACTTTGAGGAGCTCATTGTACACTTCGTGCTCCTTCGCAGGAGCGGTGCTAATGAGCACGAACCCGATGGCCATCCCTAGGTCACCGCGCGGAGAAACTACTGTCGCAATATAACCCTATCGCAACTTGTATTTCAAGTGCTCGTTCCGCTAGGTCGGTCGTGGTCGCTTCCCCATTGCCGACGCGGTTGCGAGGCGTTAGGGTGAAGTCCCCGCGTCGTCAGAACGTTGTGTGTCGCCGTGCTCGGGAGAGAACTCGTGACCATGTCGGGAGGTTGGACTGCGTCCCTTTCCTTTCGACGACGAAGCTTGCAACCGCGGACCCGAGAATCCCGCATCGACGCAGGTCGAGCCCGCGAGCCAGGCCGGCATAAAAGCCCGCGCGATACGCGTCGCCCGCACCGGTCACGTCGACCACTTTGCGGGGACGAACCCTTGGGATCCGAATTCGACCCTCGCGGGAGTACACGGCACTTCCGCGGGATCCGAGGGTGGCCACGACGACTTCCGCAGCCTCGAGAAGCCCTTCGGTGGACGTGACCCGTGCCAGCCGCCTTGCTCGGACGATCTCCGCCTCATTCCCGAAAAAGTAGGTCGACCGACGGAGCAGCTCGCGGAAGAGCCGAGGGGTGTATACGTAGTGGATTTCTTGCGACGGATCGAATGCGATCGTCTTTCCGAGAGAGGACGCGAGTCGCGCGACGCGCAGGTAGTATTCCGGTCGTCCCGTTCCAATGTGAACGAGGTCGACGTCTTGCACGCTGTGCGGCAGGAGAGGCAGGTGGGCGGCATCTTTCATCGGCCCCTGATCGACGATCGCCATCTGATTCCCCTTCGGGTCCGAGAACACCCAGACCGTGGGCGTGTTCGCGTTGCGAACCGTACGGAGGTCGGTCGTATCGACACCATCCTTCTTCAACGCGTCTCGATAGTCCGCAGGGAAGTCGGCTCCGACGAACGACGCCAGCGAGACCTTCACGCCCAGACGCGCGGCCGCCCTCGCGAGGTTTCCGGCGGTCCCGCCGAAGTAGCGCTCCCGGTCGAGGATCTCGATTGAGGTGTTTGGCGTTGGCAGGCGGCGGAGGGACACGATGTAGTCCATCGCGACGTGCCCGAAGGCGCCGAGAAAATTCCTCATGCCCACGCACCCAATCCTCTCTGAACGTCGGAGAAACGCTCGAACGGGAGGAAATCGATTTCTTCCGTGCGGCACAGGTCTGCGAGACTGGATTTCGCGAACACGAGATCCGCTTCGATCGCGGGGCAAAGGTCGGAATGTCCGTTTCCAATGTACGCGGTTCGGTAGCCTGCGGTCCGCAGCTCAAAGAGGCGCAACAACTTGCATGTGCCGCATAGCTTGCACGTTGCGTCGGCCCATGGGTAATCGATTCGTAGGTGGCCCTCTTCGAAAATCGCGTGGTTCGTCCGGACCGGCACATGGATATCCCATTTCCGAAGGAGATACCGCACATAGAAGTCGAGGCCTTCGCTGACGATTTCGAGGATCAACCCCTGCGCCTGACAGAACTTGACGAACTCGCGGAACGTCTCGTCGATGACGGCCGTACGGTCGACAAACTGCAGCAACTCTTCTCGGCCTGCTCGGACCAACGCGAATTGACGGGCCATGGACTCTCGCGTTCCGATCTTCCTGGCGCGATAGAGCTCTTCGATTTCCCGCCATTGCGAGGGTGCAAACTCGTCGAGGATTGCTTCCGCCACGTCCACCCGAGTGATCGTCCCATCGAAATCGGAAAGGACGGCCCTCTTCGCTGGCATGACCAACCATCCGCGGGCCGAACCGAGTGCTCACGTCCCTTCTTGCCAGGAATCGAGGTAGGCACGCTGTACTTTCGTCAAATGATCGATTCGGACCCCCATGCTCCGGAGCTTCAACCGCGCGACTTTCAAGTCAAGGGCCGGCGGGACGGGATAAACCCGAGGTTGCAGCCGGGAGGCGTTCTGAGCGAGGTAGCCCGCGGACACCGCTTGGATCGCGAAGCTCATGTCCATGATCTCGACGGGATGGCCTTGGCCGGCTGAGATGTTCACGAGGCGGCCCTCGGCGACGAGGTTGGCCCGCTTGCCTCCCGGGAGCGTGTACTCGTCCACGAACTCGCGGACTCGCCGCTTACTCTTCGCGGCTTTCTCCAGATCGGCTTTCGAGATTTCGTTATCGAAATGGCCCGCGTTCGCGAGGACGACGCCATCCTTCATCGCCGGGAAGTGCGCGGCGGTCACGATGTCCTTGCAGCCGGTCGCGGTGACGATGAAGTCCGCCTCTCGGACGGCGCTGCGCATGGGGAGGACTTCGAATCCGTCCATGGACGCTTCGATCGCTTTCACCGAATCGATCTCGGTGACGACGACCCGAGCGCCCATCCCGCGAGCCCGCATCGCGATCCCGCGTCCCGTCCATCCGTAACCCGCGACGACGAAGGTCTTGCCTGCGATGAGCAGGTTCGTCGCGTTCATCAGCCCGTCGAACGTGCTCTGCCCCGTGCCGTACCGGTTGTCGAACAGGTGCTTCATCTGGGCGTCGTTCACGTCGATGACGGGAAACCGGAGCGCACCATCCCGTTCCATCGCTCGGAGTCGGATGATGCCCGTTGTCGTCTCCTCGTTGGCTCCTCGGACGCTCTCCAGGAGTTCCTGCCGTTTCGTGTGCAGAAGGTTGACAAGGTCGGCGCCATCGTCGATGACGAGGTCCGGCTTCAGGTCGAGGACCTTGTGGAGGTTCGCATAGTACTCCTCGTTGGTCTGCCACTTCTTCGCGTACACCTCGAGGCCGTAGGTCTCCGCGAGCGCCGTCGCCACGCTGTCGTCCGTGGACAACGGATTACACGACGCGAGGCGGATCGTTGCGCCCGCCTCCCGCAACGATAACGCGAGGACCCCGGTCTTCGCCTCGACGTGGAGCGCCATCCCGATCCGAAGCCCTCGGAGGGTTTTCTTCTGTTTAAGCTCGTCCCGGATTGCGGCGAGGACGGGCATATGGTCCCGAGCCCATTCGACTCGGTGCGCGCCTACGTCACCCAGCTCGGACATCGCGTGCGCCGATGCCCGCAAGTCGATTTCAGCCTTCCGGTATCCTCACGGCTTTCGGAACGCGGCGACTCCGAGGACCACCACGCCGGCGGCCCCGATGCCATAGAAGAGTGCATCGACCGGCCAGGACAAGTGAACGTCCATGGGCGAGGCGACGTACCAATAATAGAAGCCCGAGATGAATCGAAGAACGACGGAGGCGTAGATCACCTCTCCCGGCGCGACGACGCCGCGTGCGTCGCCTTGAACATAAATCACGGTCTCCCGGTTGGGATCTCCATCTTGGAGTTCGAGGGTTGTGATGTTCCCAAAAAAATAGGTGTATGTCACGTCGACGACCTCCTCATGGACTGTGATTTGAGACCCCTGGGTGTAACCGTTGTACTGGTTTCCGTTCCTCGATGCGAGGAGATCCGCACCGCTGACCGAGGTCAGGGGCCAGAAGCCGACCACAAGGAGGAGCCCCGCCACGGTCAACCCGAGACCGATTACCGCAAGTCGATTCATCCGCGTGTATCCTCCAACGTTCGATCCGTCTAGATCGCGGTTCCAAGCCCAATCGCCTGGGGGGTGAGACGAAACTGACGCGGTTAATCAACGTTATGAACACGACCGAGCACTACCGGGCGGTCTCATCGCTGGGAATCAGATTGGAGGAGTCGATTCCACCGACCGCGAGAGGGCCGGGCAGCCGCGGCAGTACGTCGGCGACCGTGAAGCGCCGCAATAGACGCTTCAGAATCGGCGGGGTGCACAGGGTCGTTGTCAGTGTCATGATGACGAGGGCGGAATAGAGGCTCGTGTCAATGATCCCGGTGGCAAGGCCGACCTGGGCGAGCAAGAGTTCCATCATCCCCCGCGCATTCAGACCGACACCGAGAGCCAAGAGCGGTGCGCCCCGGAATCCGGCGACGAACCCGCCGATGAGCCCCCCGATCAACTTTCCGATGAAGGCGATCGCGGTGATCCCGAGAATCAACGGCCATGCGGTGAACGTGACGGAGAACTTCAATCCGACATACGCGAAGAACACGGGCGCAAACAGCCCGAACGTCACCGAGGATACGGCGTTGCGGACCCGGTTGAACTGAACTTGTCCCAAGAGCTGGGGGGTCATCAAGAGGCCGCCGTAGAAGGCTCCCACGGCGAAATGGATCCCCAGCAGTTCGGCCGCGGCACCAAGCCCGAGGGCCGTCGAGATGCACAACGCAAACGACGCTTCCTGTCCTCGGAGTTTTGAGACAAACGTCTGCATGTACGATTCGGAGTTCCGCCCCAATCGAGTCGTCAGCTTCAGGACCGTCGCCACGCAGAATACGAGTCCAACGAACAGCACATTGTTCAGGGCAACGAGACCAATCGTGACCCCCTCCGGCGTCGATGCTCCGAGGGACGTATACTGGATCACGAGGCCCAGCATCGCGAAGGCAACGAGATCGTTCACCAGGGCGACGGAAACGATTGCCCGTCCCAGGCGCGAGTTCAAGAGGTTCAAGTCGAGGAGGATGCGGACGCTCACCGGAAGCGCCGTGACCGCCATCGCGGTGCCGAGGAACAGGGACTGCGCAAACGTCATGCCCAGGGCCGCGGCCAGGCTGTATCCCAGGGAGAACGGGAGGAAGAACTCGACGAAGGCGACGACCATGCTCCGTTCCTTGAACGCCTTTCGCAGGCCCTCGCGGCCGAGTTCGATTCCCGCGAGGAGCACAAGGATGAAGACCCCGAGATTGGCGACCACGTTCAACGACTCCCCGAACGAGGTCGTCGGATCCGGATTGATGAGGCCGAGGACCATCGGCCCGACGAGGATTCCCGCGAGCACCTCGCCGATCATCGGCGACTGGTGGAGTTTCTCCATCGCCTCCCCGGCGGCCCGCGCGGTGACGAAGATGATCAGCAGGCCGAGAATCAGGTCCACGGGGCCCCACTACCTGGGAACCCAGTCCACCAAGCCAGCCGCTATTTATTCATTCTTGCGCGGTTATCCTCATTGCGAGCCTCGGATGACACTGAAGGACAAGCTGCGGGTCGGCTGCAGCGGCTGGGGATACGACGACTGGCTCGGCGGGTTCTATCCGCCGGACACGCCGAAGTCCGATTACCTGAAGCTCTACTCGAGTGTCTTCGACTGTGTCGAGGTCGACTCCTCGTTCTATCGCAACCCGGGGCCCGCGATGACGAAAGGATGGTACAAGTCGACACCGCCGGGTTTTCTGTTCGCAATGAAGATGCCGAAGCGGATCACCCATGAAAAGAAGCTGAAAGGCGTGGCGGAGAACCTGGGGTGGTTCTACGCATCCGCAAAGGAGCTGTGGGAAAAGTGTGGCCCGCTCGTCGCGCAGCTTCCGCCGTCCATCAAGTTCGACTCCCACTGGGTGGTCATGCAGGAGTTCCTTCGCGCGCTCGAGGTGGACAAATACCCGCACGCCATCGAATTCCGACACAAGTCCTGGTTCCGTGACGACGTCTACGAGCTCCTCCGCGACCGGAACGTCACGATGGTATGGTCGGAGAACCAATACCTGCGAACGCCGACCGACGTGACTTCGGACCAAGTCTACCTGCGGATGGTCGGAGACCGCGAAATCACGGAATTCAAGGAGGTCCAGAAAGACAAGTCCGCGGAGATGCGCACGTGGTACAAGGAACTCGAGGAGTCGTCCGATTCGGTCAAGGGCGCCCTGGTCTTCTTCAACAACCACTACGCGGGCTTCGGGCCGGGGAGCGTGAACGAGTTCCGGCGCCTCGCAGGGATGATGGAATACCAGTTCCCCACGGCGAAGGCCGGTGCGGGGAGCCAGAAGGGTCTGGCGGATTTCGGCTGAGCTAGACACCGGCTCGATTCGCCGACCTCTCGCCGTCACGTAGATACGCCATCGGACGATGAGGACGAACTGGGTACGGTCATGGCAACCAAGACTCAAGTCGTGTTCGACTCCGCCGATCCGGATCGCTTGGCGAAGTTCTGGGCCGAAGCACTCCATTACAAGCTGCAGGACCCGCCCGCGGGGTTTTCGTCGTGGCAGGCGGCGCTCAAAGCATGGGATGTGCCCGCGGAGGAGTGGAACTCCGCGAGTGCGATTGTCGATCCGGAGGGACGGGGACCGAGGATTTACTTCCAACAGTTGGACACGCCGAAGCCAGGGAAGAATCGGATCCACCTGGATCTGAATGTCAGCGGCGGAACGACTGTCCCCCTGTCGGATCGGAAGGCCCAGGTCAACCGCGAGGTGGGCCGACTCTTGGATCTGGGGGCGTCCGAGCAAAAGGCGTGGGACCTGCCTCCCCGGTCCAAGGCGGAACCCGGGGAGTACTGGGTCGTCATGCAGGATCCCGAGGGCAACGAGTTCTGCGTCCAGTGAAATCCACGCGCACGGACGTGACCGAAACCAATCTAATGATGAACGACGTCCATTCCGATCCGTGGCCCGCGTCATCTTCCACGTGGACATGGACGCTTTCTACGTCAGCGTAGAGCGCCGCGAGAATCCGGACCTCGTCGGGAAGCCGGTCATCGTCGGCGCGGATCCGAAGGAGGGGCGGGGGCGCGGCGTCGTCATGGCGGCGAGCTACGAGGCCCGGCAGCTCGGCGTCCGGAGCGGGATGCCGATCAGCATGGCCTGGCACAAGCTGCCGCAGGCGACCTACCTCCGACCGAACTACGACTTGTACGCCGCCGCGTCGGAGAGCGTCATCGACGTCCTGAGATCCCACGCCGACATCCTCGAGCACGTGAGCATCGACGAGGCCTTCCTCGACGTCACGTCCAAGGTCAAGGGATTCGACGACGCGGCGGACTACGCCCTCCGCGTGAAGGCCGCGGTCAAGGAGCGGGAGAGGCTCGCCTGCACGATCGGCGTTGGGCCCAACAAGTCCGTGGCGAAGATGGCCTCGGATCTGGCGAAACCGGACGGCCTCAAGGTCGTCCGACCCGAGGAGGTCAACGCCTTTCTGGACCCGCTGCCCGTCACCCGGATCAGCGGGGTCGGTGCGAAAACCGCGGCGATGCTCGAACGGGTCGGAGTCCGGACGATCGGAGAATTGGCCCGGTTCCCCGGCGCCGAGCTGAAGAAGCTCATGGGCAAGAATTCGGTCTGGTTGTGGGCCATCGCTCGCGGCATCGAGGAACTGCCCGTCGAGGAGCGGCCCGATCCGAAGTCGATCAGCGTCGAACGGACGTTCGACAAGGACGTCTCGGACTGGCCCCGGATCGAATCGACGATTCGGGATGTGGCCCACAATGTCTTCCTCCGAGCTCGGGCCCAGGGAGCGACGTTCCGCACGGTCGGCATCAAGATTCGGTTCGAGGGGTTCCAGACCCACCTGCGGGAGCGAACTCTCGCCTCCCACGTGCTCGATGAGAAGGTCCTCGCGGATGTGTGCGTCGAGCTCGCAAAAGAGTTCGCCGAAGGCAATCACCGGTTCCGCCTCATCGGGGTTCGGGTCACGAAGCTGCAGCGGCCGAAGACGCGGCAGCCCCAGCTGACCGCCTTCGAGTAGTCCCACGAGTTATAGTCAAATAACTATAACTTCCTGGGTCCGAGCCTCCTGGCCAGAGGAACTTCCATCCATCGCCGAGAATCCGCGGATCCGGAGGGAGGCCTACCGTTTTCGGCGGCCACGAGGCTTCATCGGGGCTTTCACTCCAACATTCCGCGCGAGCCGGCGCAACTCGCCCTGGTCCATCCACTCGACTTTCAGGTACTTGAACAGCTCCCGGTCCGTCATCCCGAGCCGGCGCCCTTCCGCGATACAGACCTTGTACGCCTCGATCTCGGTGGGCGCATCGGGGTAATTGAAGCCTTCCGGGAAAAGCTGCTTCCCTTCCCGGAACTGGCGGACGTGGACGAGCTCGTGCACGACGTCGAGATAGATGTCTCGCAGGTTTCCCGTTCGCAGGTAGTGCGTCGAGACCACGAGGTGGCCGTCCTCGTCGCTGACGCCCATGTACCCCCATTTCGAAGAGAAGA
>Ga0209237_1002295_pt1 | contig 11497 bp, 8 predicted proteins | sample GraSoi013_1_40cm_2_FD_185820 | JGI IMG/M metagenome (GOLD analysis project Ga0209237, IMG submission 185820) | Grasslands soil microbial communities from the Angelo Coastal Reserve, California, USA - Sample 10_02_2013_1_40cm (SPAdes) (version 2) | ecosystem: Environmental > Terrestrial > Soil >...
GATCGCGCCACCCAGCCCGTCGCGGATTCCCGATGGAAGCTCGCCGATGATCGCGCCCACGACGCTCGCGGTCGCCGCGACCTTGAAGGCGGCGAAGAGATATGGCGCGGCCGCGGGCAAGCGCACCTTCAGGAGGACGTCGCGCGACGACGACGCGTACGAGCGCATGAGCTCGAGCGCGCGTGGGTCAGGCGAGCGAAGCCCGCGCAGACCCGCGATGGTCACCGGGAAGAAGGTCAAGTACGCGGAGATGACCGCGACGGCCAGCCACCCTCCCCGCAACCAGATCACGACGACCGGTGCGATCGCGATGATCGGCACGGTCTGCGAGGCGACGACGTACGGAACGAGCGCGCGCTCGAGTATCCGCGAATGCACGAACACGATCGCCAGAGCGAGTCCAAGGAGCGCGCCGAACACGAAGCCGCCGAATGCTTCCCGGAAGGTGAAAAATCCGGCGTTGACCAGCACGATCCCGAGCGGCGGCCCGTTGCGCTGCGCCGGTTCGACGAACGATGCGGCGATGTCCCAGACGTGCGGCATGTTGAGATCGCTCGCGACGGTCCACTGGAAAGGAGGGGTCCAGGCCTCACTTGGATCGCCGCCCAGTAGCTTGACGACCTCCCAAAGGACAGCGAGCGCGCCGATGACGACGAGAAATGACAGGACGCTGCGCGCGGCGCGGAACACGGCGAAAGTGTAGATACTGGAAATCACAATCAAATGCACCTGGGCATCAACCTCTGGCCGCAGAACACGACCTGGCAGCACCTCCGAGACCACGCGCTCCTTGCCGATCGGCTCGGGTTCGATTCACTCTGGGTCTGGGACCACTTCTATTCGATCAACGGTGACCTGCACCGCCCGAACCTCGAAGGTTGGCAGCTTCAAGCGGCGTACGCCGCGATCACACAGCGCGTGCGGATCGGTTGTCTCGTGTCCGGCGTCACGCACCGGCACCCGGCCGTCCTCGCCAATATGGCAACGACCCTCGACAACATTTCGGGCGGACGCGCGATCCTCGGAATCGGCGCGGCGTGGAACGCGCTTGAGCACAACGCCTACGGCATCGACCTCGGGACGCCAGGGGAGCGGTCGACCCGGCTCGCGGAGGCCGCGAAGATCATCCGCCAGCTCGTCGATGGGAAGCGCGTCACGTTCTCAGGGAAGTACTACGACCTCGTGAACGCCGAGGTGCTGGTCCGTCCGATCCAGCAGCGATTGCCGATCCTGATCGGTGGCGGCGGCGAGCAGCGGACGCTCCGCACAGCGGCGCGGTACGCCGACATGTGGCACGGATTCGGGACGCCGGCGCAGATCGCCCACAAGATCGAGGTCCTCCGCAAGCACTGCCTGGAGGTGGGACGCGACCCGAGCGAGATCCTTCCGTTCAGCGGGAAGTGGGTCGTCGTGCGCGAGAACGCCGCCGACGCGAAGAGGGTCCTCGAGCGCATCGCCGAGCGCCATGGCATGACCTCGCCACCCGAACCGTTCGTCGGCGGGCCCGACGAGATCGCGGAGCGGATCGCCGCGTACTGGAAGGTCGGGATCAAGGGCTTCATCGTCGCGTTCGCCGAACCGTTCGACAGCGAGAGCATCGAGCGGGTGGCCACCGAGGTTCGCCCACGCCTGCTCGAGCTCATCGCGGAGACGCCCGCGACCGTTTCGGGCTAGGCTTTTTCTCGTTCCATGAGGATCGGCGTCGTGCGAGAGACCACGCCCGGCGAGCGGCGCGTGTCGCTCGTCCCGGATACCGTTGGGCGGCTCGCGAAAAGTGGCAATGAGGTCGTCGTCGAGCGCGGCGCGGGCCAGGCCTCAAGCTTCCCCGACCGCATGTACATCGACGCCGGCGCGACGATCGGCGACCCCTGGTCGGCGGACGTCGTCGTCAAGGTAGCGAGGCCTTCGGACGACGAGCTCGGTCGGCTTCGCGAAGGCACGGTGCTGATCGCCTTCCTTCAGCCGCTCGTGAACCACGCGCTCGTGCGAGAACTCGCGCGACGCAGACTGACCGCGCTCTCGATGGACGCGATCCCGCGCATCACGCGCGCCCAGTCGATGGACGCCCTCAGCTCGCAAGCGACCGTCGCCGGGTACAAGGCCGTGCTCCTCGCCGCGACCGCGCTCCCGAAGTTCTTCCCGATGCTCACGACTGCGGCGGGAACCATCGCGCCGGCGAAGGTGTTCGTCATCGGTGCGGGCGTGGCCGGCCTGCAGGCGATCGCTACGGCGCGGCGGCTCGGCGCGGTCGTCGAGGCGTTCGACACGCGGCCGGTCGTCAAAGAGCAGGTGCAGTCGCTCGGCGCGAAGTTCCTCGAGGTCGACCTCGGTGAGACCGGCGAGGGGACCGGCGGCTACGCCAAGGAGCTCTCCGCGGAAGCGCACCGCAAGGAGGTCGAGCTCCTCGCAAAAGCGGTGAAGGACAACGACATCGTCATCACGACGGCGGCCATCCCCGGTCGGCCCGCTCCGAAGCTCATCACGGCGGATATGGTCCGGTCGATGAAGCCGGGCTCCGTGATCGTCGACCTCGCCGCCGAGACCGGAGGGAACACGGAGCTCACGAAGCCCGGCGAGGTCATCGACGTGGACGGCGTGCGGATCGACGGCACCACGAATCTCCCGTCGACCATGCCGTACCACGCCAGCCAGATGTATTCGCGCAACATCGCGAGCCTGCTGGCGCTCATGGTCACGAAGGAAGGCAAGCTCAACCTCGACATGAACGACGACGTCATCAAGGGCACGGTCATCACGAAAGACGGCGAGGTCGTCCACGAGCAGACGAAGAAGGCCGTCGCGGTCGAGGGGGCTCCACCCCCTCGGACCCCCACACCGGCGATATGACCAGCGAGGCGATCGTCGCCGTCTACGTGTTCGTTCTCGCGGTCTTCGTTGGCTTCGAGGTCATCTCCAAGGTGCCCTCGACGCTGCACACCCCGCTGATGAGCGGCGCGAACGCCATCCACGGCATCGTCATCGTCGGCGCGATGCTCGTCGCGAGCGCCATACCCGGTCCGATCGGGACCGTCCTCGGGTTCCTGGCCGTGGTGCTCGGTACGGCAAACGTCGTGGGCGGATTCGTGGTGACGGACCGAATGCTCGCGATGTTCAAGCAGCGTCCCACGCGGAAGCCCCAGTGACCGTCGCGACCCTGATCCCCGTCGCCTACCTCATCGCGACTGTCACTTTCATCCTGGGTCTCAAGGGACTCTCGTCGCCAACGACCGCGGTTCTGGGCAATCGCATCGCCGCGACGGGAATGCTTATCGCGGTCATGGCAACCTTCTTCGCGGCAGACGTGCAGGGCGGGATCCCGGTGATCCTCGCCGGCATCGCGGTGGGAGGGATCGCCGGATTCGTGGGAGCGCGCGTGGTCAAGATGACTGCGATGCCACAAATGGTTGCGCTCTTCAACGGCGCCGGTGGCGGGGCCGCGGCGCTCGTCGCGATCCTGGAGTTCTCTCGGCAGATCGACGCGGGCGCGCTCGAATTCGGCGCGACGCTCGCGACGCTCCTGGCGCTCATCATCGGCGGGGTCTCGTTCTCGGGGAGCGCGGTGGCCTTCGGGAAGCTCCAAGGGATCATCACGCCAAAGGCGTTCCGCTACTCGGGTCAGCAGCTCGTCACCGGTGGCATCGCCGCGGCGACCGCGTTGCTCTCGCTCGTCGTGCTCGCGGGAGCCGTCGCGGGCTCGGTCCCGGTCGAACCGATGCTGCTGATCGCCATCATCACGCTGCTTGCTCTCGCGTTCGGCGTCGCGTTGGTGATGCCGATCGGCGGCGCCGACATGCCGGTGGTCATCTCGCTGCTGAACGCGTACACCGGGCTCGCGGTCGCGATGGCCGGATTCACGCTCAACAACCAGCTGCTCATCGTCGCGGGCACCCTCGTCGGCGCGTCGGGCACGATCCTCACCCGGCTCATGTCGAAGGCCATGAACCGTTCGCTCGGGAACGTCCTCTTCGGCGCGTTCGGGGCCGCGCCCGCCGGCGGCGCGGCCGCGGCGACCGCCGGCGACGATGGCCGCTCCATCCGCTCGATCAGCGCGGAAGACGCGGCGATCCTGTTGGGCTACGCGCAGAACGTCATCGTCGTGCCCGGATATGGACTCGCGGTGGCGCAGGCGCAACACAACGTCCGCGAGCTCGCCGACCTCCTCGAGTCGAAGGGCATCACCGTGCGCTACGCGATCCACCCGGTGGCGGGCCGGATGCCCGGGCATATGAACGTGCTGCTCGCCGAGGCGAACATTCCGTACGACAAGCTCTTCGACATGGAGCAGATCAACCCGGAGTTCCCCCGAGCCGACGTCGCATTGGTGATCGGTGCGAACGACGTGACGAACCCGGCGGCACGCTCGAACCCCGGCTCACCGATCTACGGCATGCCGATCCTGGACGTGGACAAGGCCCAGAACATCATCGTGATCAAGCGCTCGATGAAGCCCGGGTTCGCCGGGATCGACAACGACCTTTATCTCGACCCCAAGACGGCAATGCTCTTCGGCGACGCGAAGGAGGCGGTCGGCAAGGTCGTGCAGGAGCTCAAGAGAGCGGCCTAACCCGCGAGGGTCCCGCCCTCTTCTTCTGGCTACAGGCCTCGCTGAGTTACCGGTTTGCCTCTGCTTCGGCCTCCGCTGGCGAAGAAGCTCACGCAGTCGCCCTGATTCCTGAATGGACCGGGCGAGGTCGTGAAGTCCATCCAGCCGCCCTTCTTGCACTTTTCCTTGTCCCCGTTGTGGCCACCGCCACCGCCGCCGCCGCCCTGACCCTCAGTCTCGAAGGTGAAGGTCGTGGCGTTGATCATCGCGTTGTCCACGACGACGGTCTGGGTGGCGCCGAAGGACCAGCTCGAGTCGGTGACGAGCTGGATGCCAGTCACCGGGAGCGTCCCGTAGTTCGCGAGAGCCGACGTCCACGTGTCGTAGAAGGTGCCTCCCAGCTGGCTCGTGTCGACGAAGCTGGCGGCGGTCACGAGGTTGCCGCTCGCTGTCCAGATGTTCTGCGAGCAGTTCGCGTAGCTGGGGTACGGACCGAGGTAGACCTGGATGTTCTTCGACCCGGTCGCCGTGGTCACGTTGACCTGGAAGCGTGGCGAGCCGCCGCCGCAGCTCGCGGCGGTGAACTTGTAGTCGGTCGAGAGGTTCGTCAGCTGGTTCAGCGTCATGCCCGCGGGGATCGTGAAGTTGACCCCACCGAACAATTCGCCGGAGCCGGCCACATTGGAGCGGAGCTGCGCCGCCGTAGCCGAGTTGTGGCCTGGCGTGATGAGCGTCGCGTCGCCGAACAGGTCGAAACTCGTTGCCGCGATGACCGCAGGGCCGAGAGCGAACGACAACGCCGCCAGGACCAGGGAAGCGAGCGAGCTCTTGAGGACCTTCACCGGAACATCTCCTTACCCCGCCAAAGGTAGCTACGCCAAGTTGATAACGCGGCAAGCAGGGGAACTGACTGGCGTCGCACAAAACAAACTTGTTACGCCAAGCCGCTCGGGAAGGTTCGACCTGGCTGGCCGCCCGGAAACCGACCGGACGGCCAGGCTTTTTTGCAGCCGATTCCCGCGGTTAGCCCTTGCGCTCCGTCAGGCTGAACCAGTTCCCCGAGTCGTCGCGGAAGACGGCCTCGATCCCGTAGGGCCGGTCCGCAGGCTCCTGGAGAAAGGTCACGCCCTTCTTCTTGAGCTCGTCGTACGTGCCCTGGCAGTCGTCGGTCTCCATCGCACCGGCCCCGAGCTGACCACGAGCGACAAGTGCGGTGATGGCCTTCGCGGCCTCGTCGTCCACCATCGGCGGGCCCGGCTTGGCGAGGATGATCTCGAAGTCGGGCTGGTCCTTGGGACCGACCGTCAGCCAGCGCAGGCCATCCATGGTCGCGTCTGTGCGCACCTCGAATCCGAGCTTTTCCGTGTAGAACCTCTTCGCGGAATCCTGGTCCAAGACCCACACCGGCGCGTGGGACATCCTCTTGATCATTTGTCGTCCTCCTTCTTCGTCGCCGCCCCCGAAGATACGGAGCGAGCGGGATGGTGGCTTCTTCTCGATTGCGGAGCTGGCTGGCTCCACATGAGCACGAAACAGCCTGGGATCGGCGGCGGTCCGCCCCGCTGCACCTCCCGCGCGCGGTAGTCGGACGGCGAGAGCCCTACCAGTGCCTTGAATCGCGTGCTGAACGAGCCGAGGCTCGAGAACCCGACGAGAAAGCAGACCTCGGTGACCGTGAGGTTTGCCGTGCGGAGGAGCTCGCGCGCTCGCTCGACCCGGCGCACGGAGAGGTAGTCGCGCGGCGTCTGTCCGTATGTGTCACAGAACGCGCGTATGAAGTGAAAGCGCGAGTAGCCGGCCTCGCGCGCGATCGCGTCGAGGTCGAGCGCCTCGGCATATGAGCGGTCCATCAGGTCCTTCGCATCGCGCAGATGCGCGAGGCGCTCGACATCCGGCGCCAGCGGGCGGACGTGCCGCGGCGTCGTCGTGCTCACGCTGACACCCGCATGGCTAGACCGGTTGCGGGACGTTTTGGCATCGCGGGCAGTACCAGCTCTTGCGGAACTCGCCGGGGTGTGTCCCCCACTCAATCGGCGTTCCGCACTCGTAGCAGGGAAGCCTGGTCCTTTCCTGGACCCAGACCATCTGGCGGCGGTCGAGCACGAAGCGCGTGCGGCGCGGGCCGCCGTCGCGGTTGCGGCGCATGAGGTCCCGCGAGACGTCGAGGATCCGCCGTAAGTCGCCTTCTTCGAGATCGGCGACCTTCGTCCACGGCGAGGTGCGCGTGATGAACAGGATCTCGTTCTTGAACTCGTTTCCGATCCCTGACAGGGTTCGCTGGTCGAGCAGCGCCGTGGCGATGTCGCGCCCCGGCTGCGCGCGCAGTCGGCGGATCGCCTCGGCGAAGTCGAATTCGTCGGCGATGACGTCGGGTCCGAGCTCGGGAACGATCGGGTGGAGCACGATCTCGCGCGCGGTCAGCAGCTCGACCACCGGCGGCGACTCGCACGGGGCGACGTACTCGTCTGTACGGATCACGACGCGCGCCTTCGAGGGCGCGAACCACCAGCGCTCGCCGGGCCGGTAGACGTGCCACTGCCCCTGCATGCGCATGTGCGTGTGAAGAACGACATCCTCGCCGTCGGTGGTGAACGTGATCAAAAGGTGCTTGCCGTTCGACTCGACGGCCTTCACGGTGCCGCCGACGACCTGCCGGCGCGCGGCCGCCGGAGTCAGCTTCGCCGCGACAAGGTCGAACCCGGTCACCACCCGCCCAGCCAGCGCGCGACGGAGCACGGTCGCCGTGCGAAAGATCGTGTCGCCTTCGGGCATGGGGTCCCGCTATACCCGCGCGACGCGCCGAAGATAACCGCGCGGCGTCCGGGCGAAGCCGGCCTCACGCAGCGCGTCCGCGAGCGGCGACTCGTCGACGGGAGCGCCATCGACGGAGTGGATGAAGAGCGTGGTCCGCCGGTCGGGTCCAACCTCCGCGGCCAGCGCCGCCGCGAGCGCGTTGCGCGTTGGCTCGGCGTCGGCCTCGTCGGCGACGAATGTCAGGAGCTGCTCCTCGCCGCGGCCAAGCCAACCGGCGAGGCGGCCGTCGACGAGGATCACCAGCGCGCCTGACGTGCGCATCGGTTTGCGGCCCTCTGCGCGGTCTGGCCACGACAGCGCCGAGCCGTACGGGTTCGCTGGATCGGTCGCCGCGAGAACGACGGCGTGCGGCTCCTCGGGCCGCTCGCGCACTGTCCGCAAGCGATCGACGGCGCCGGGCACCGCGAACTGGGCCCCGCCGAGGCCCGCCACGAAGTAGCCGCGACGGATGCGGCCCGCGTCCTCCATTGCCTTCAGGATCCCGTACGCCGCGGCGAAGCCACCGCCGGTCCCCTCCGACCGCACGAGCTCTCTCGTCAACACGCCGTGCCGCTCGAGCAGTTGCCGGATCTGGGCGGTCGCGCGCTCGGTCGGCGTGATCGGCGCGTCACCCGCGGCCTCCGTCAGGGACCAGCGCCCGGCAACATCGTCTCGAACGGTGAAGCGTTCGAGGCTCCGGACGTGCATCGCCCGGCCGACCGACGCGCTGCGGCGCGAGCGGCGCACAGGTGCGAGGAGCGCGCGCACCGCATGGAATGCGTCGTTCGTGACCTCGCCCGCCCAGACGAGGTCCCACAGCGCGTCCCCGAGCTCAGGCGCGAACCCGCCGCGCGCCGCTGCGAGAAGCTGCGGGAAGAACGACGCGCCGCGCGCCCGCAGGACCTCGCGAAGGCGGTCATGGATCGGCCGGTCAGGTCGCGTCTCCTGCGCGGGCCGCAGGAGCGAGAAGTGCTCCGCGAGGAAGAGCGCGATGCGGCCGTCCTTGGGACCGAGTGCGCCGCCGCCCATCCACATGACGGCGCCGGAGCCGAGGAGAGCGTCGAGGTCGCGGGGGTCGTATTTCGCGACGCGCGCCGGAAGGATGCGCGTCTCGAGATCTGACGCCGGCACGAACGCGCCTTCGAGCTTGCCGATCGCGTCTAGCAGCGCGGCCTGTCCGCGCTCGGGTGACTCGATGCCGTGCCACACGATCGCAAATCGACCGAGGGCATCCTGCTCGACCGGCTCGACCTCGCGGCGAAGGCGGGCCAGCGACCGTCCGCGGAGCGTGCGCAACACTCCGGTGTCCATCCACTCGGACCCCGACTGGCCCGGACGGAACTGTCCCTCGACGATCGTGCCCGCGCCGGCGAGCCGGCGAAGCGCGTCGAGGACGGCGGATTCGGCGAGACCGAACCGCCGCGCTGGATCGCCCGCGACGAAGGGACCGTGGGTGCGGGCGTATCGCCGCAGCAGCGACACGAGTGGATCCGTGTCGTCGCTCGTGAGGAACGCGGCCGGCAGGCCGAGCGGAAGGCCGACTCCGAGCGCGTCGCGGTAGCGTCCGGCGTCTTCGGCAGCGATGAAGCGCCGGTCTCCGGCGATGCGGACGTCGAGGACGCGGCGCTCGGTCACGAGCGTCGAGATCCACTCCTCGACCGCCGCGGGCTCGGCGCCGCGTGCTCTGATCTCGTCGGCGGTCAGATCGCCCAGGCGAAGGAGCAGCTCGTGGACACCGTCCGCGTGACGCGTGGCGCGCTCGCGAACCAGGTGCTGCAACGACAGCTCGAGATCGCTGACCGCGTCCTGGTCGAGGAGCTCGCGAAGCTCCACCTCGCCGAGGAGCGCGCGAAGCTGCGAGGGATCCACCGTGAGCGCCTGCGCCCGGAGCTCGGCGAGAGGGGCGTCGCCCTCGTACATGAAGTTGGCGACGTAGTTGAAGAGGAGCGACGCCGCGAATGGCGACGGCGCGCGCGTGTCCACGGTCACCACGCGAAGCTTTCGCGACCGGATGGCGGCGAGGAGCTCGACGAGGCCCGGCATGTCGAAGACGTCCTGAAGGATCTCGCGGTAGGTCTCGAGGACCATGGGGAACGCCTCGTACCGGCTCGCGACGGCGAGGAGGTCGCTGGCGCGCTTGCGCTGTTGCCAGAGTGGCGCGCGCTGTCCCGGGCGGCGCCGGGGTAGGAGCAGTGCGCGCGCCGAGTTCTCGCGGAAGCGCGCCGCAAAGAGCGCGGTCGTCGGTGCGCCGAGATTCGCCGCGCGCGCGCCGCCGCCGCCAACGGCGAGCGACGCCTGTACGAGATCGTTCACCGCGTCCGGGTCGGGGAGAAGCAGATCGACCGGCGGCGGCTGATCGGTGCCCGGGAAACGAACGACGATGCCGTCGTTTGTCCAGAGAATGTCCGGCTCGTCGCCGTTCCGCTCGCGCACCATCGCGCCGATCGCCATCGCCCACGGCGCATGCACCCGCGCGCCGAAGTGACTGAGGATGCAGACGCGCCAGTCGCCCATGTCGTCGAGGTAGCGCTCGATGACGATCGTGTTGTCGTCCGGGACCGCGCCCGTCGCCGCTTCCTGATCGCGCAGGTACTGCAGGAGATTGCGCGCCGCGCCATCCGCGAGCGCGTGTTTCGTCACGAGCTCATTCGTCGCCTCGTCCGCGGGAAGGGAGCGCATGCGGCGGGCGAGCGCACCGATCGCGCGACCGAACTCGAGCGGACGGCCGACGTTCTCACCGTGCCAGAAGGGCATGCGCCCCGGGACCCCTGGCGCGGGCGAGACGAGCACGCGGTCCTGCGTGATCTCCTCGACCCGCCAGCTCGACGCGCCCAGGAGGAAGACGTCACCCTCCTTGGTCTCGAAGACCATCTCCTCGTCGAGCTCGCCGACCCGGCCCTTGCCCTTCTCCGCGCCCACGAGGAAGACGCCGTAGAGCCCGCGGTCCGGGATCGTGCCGCCGTTCGAGATCGCCACGACCTTCGCGCCCTCCCGCGAGCGGACGACGCCCGCGGTCCGATCCCAGACGACGCGCGGCCGCAGCTCCGCGAACTCGTCAGATGGATACCGGCCCGAGAGCATGTCGAGCACACCCTCGAACGCGCTGCGCGGTAGCTCCGCGAACGGCGCGGCGCGACGGATGACGCGCTCGAGGTCGTCGACCGCCCAGTCGTCCATCGCGGTCATGGCGACGATCTGCTGCGCCACGATGTCGAGCGGGTTTCTCGGATAGCGCATTGGCTCGACCGCGCCCGCGAACATGCCTTCGGTGATCGCCGCGCTCGCGAGCAGATCACCGCGGTATTTCGGGATGATCACGCCGGTCGACGGCTCGTCGATGCGGTGGCCGGCACGTCCGATCCGCTGCATTCCGCTTGCGACCGACGGCGGCGACTCGACCTGTATGACCAGATCGATCGCGCCCATGTCGATGCCGAGCTCGAGCGAGCTGGTCGCGACGAGCGCGGGGAGACGACCGGACTTGAGGTCATCCTCGATGCGCAGGCGCTGCTCTCGGGCGATCGAGCCATGGTGCGCGTGGACCAGCTCTTCGCCCGCGAGCTCGTTGAGTGCGGCGGCGAGGCGCTCCGCGAGGCGGCGCGAGTTCACGAAGATGAGCGTCGAGCGATGCGAGCGGATGAGCTCGAGGATCTGGGGGTGGATCGCGGGCCAGATCGACGAGCGCTGGACCGCGGTCACGGGCCCGGTCGGGATCTCGGCCGGCTCGCCCAGGCGTGCCATGTCCTCGACTGGGACTTCGACGCGAAGCTCGAGCGTCTTCTTCCGCCCGGCGTCGAGCACGCGGACCGCGCGCGGGATGCCGTCGTCGAGGCCGCCGAGGAACCGCGCGATCTCGTCGAGCGGACGCTGCGTCGCCGAGAGTCCGACACGCTGCAGCTTGGGCGCGCCACGGCCGCGCAGCTCCTCCAGCCGCTCGAGCGAAAGCGCGAAGTGCGATCCCCGCTTGGATGGCACGACCGCGTGGATCTCGTCGACGATGACGCTCTCCACCGTGCGCAGCGCATCTCGAGCGAGGCTCGTGAGGATGAGGTAAAGCGACTCGGGCGTGGTGATGAGGATGTCCGCGGGCTCGCGCTGGTAACGCGCTCGCTCGCGCGACGGCGTGTCGCCGGTCCGTATCGCGACGGTGGGCTCGCGGTA
>Ga0209237_1002299_pt1 | contig 11492 bp, 7 predicted proteins | sample GraSoi013_1_40cm_2_FD_185820 | JGI IMG/M metagenome (GOLD analysis project Ga0209237, IMG submission 185820) | Grasslands soil microbial communities from the Angelo Coastal Reserve, California, USA - Sample 10_02_2013_1_40cm (SPAdes) (version 2) | ecosystem: Environmental > Terrestrial > Soil >...
GGATTCGGAAGATCACGGGCGAGCTTCACCCGATGCTCCGACGAGGGGTGTTCTACAGCCACCGCGACCTGAATTGGATCCTGGACCGGTACGAGAAAGGAACGCCGTTCGCCCTGTACACGGGCCGAGGGCCCTCGAGCGGCATCCACATCGGGCACATGCTCCCCTGGTTCTTCACGAAGTGGCTTCAACAGATGTTTCGTGCGAAGCTGTATTTCCAGATCACCGACGACGAGAAATTCCTCTTCAAGGACTTCGACAACCTCGAGGACGCGACGAAGGTCGGTTACGACAACATCCTCGACATCATCGCGATGGGCTTCGACCCGAAGCTCACGAGCATCTTCCTGGACACAGAGTACATCCACCACCTCTATCCGATCGCGGTCGAGGTCGCGAAACGGATCACGTACTCGACGACCCAGGCGGTCTTCGGGTTCCAGAACGCGAACAACGTCGGGGAGATTTTCTACACGAGCATCCAAGCCGCCCCGGCCTTCCTACCGACCGTCGAGGCGGGCAAAGATGTGCCCGTGTTGATCCCGTGCGGCATCGACCAGGATCCCCACTTTCGCATCACCCGCGATGTCGCCCCCAAGTTGGGGTACCCGAAGCCGGCCTTGATTCACAACAAGCTCCTCCCCAGCCTCCTCGGCCCCGGTGGCAAGATGTCCGCCTCGATCCCGGAGTCGAGCATCTTCACGATAGACACGGAGGCGCAGGCTCGGAAGAAAGTGATGAATGCCTTCACGGGAGGACGAGCGACCGTCGAGGAGCAGCGCCGGCTCGGAGCGAACCCGTACATCTGCTCGATCTTCCGCCAATACGAGTACATCTTCGAGCCGGACGACGGCCATCTCGCGGTCGTGGAGCAGACGTGCAAATCCGGAGAACGCCTGTGCGGCGATTGCAAGGCGGAGCTGTGGGAGAAGGTGCGGCCTTGGCTCAAGGCTCACCACGCAGCCCGGGAAAAGGCGAAGGACCATCTCGAGGAATTCGTGGTCCGAGATTGATTAGCTTCACCTAGCAGGAATTGGTGTCCCTGCCGGTGACAATCGTCAGAGCAATTGTCTGCAAGAAAGCTGGCACAGGTCACTTCCATTGGTCGGATTCTCTCTGTGGGCTCATTCGCGCCAACCGCATCCACCATGGCGGCATCGCATGAAGAGGCCAGCGAACACCTAGAGAAAATCCTTCGTGACTCCGACTAGCCACCCTACGGGGAGAGGCGGAGGTCCGGTCCCTCATGCAACCTTCAACGTCCTCATCAACCGTGAGAGGATCTCGAACAATGACAGATCGTGGCCCCGACCAGGGTGGCTCACCAATAAGCCGTTTCGTTGAGCTCGGCATCGCGCTGCTCAATTGGAATCGAATGGAATCTTGCTAAGTGCGCGACCGGAGCACTACCCGTTGAACCTCCTCCCTCCGCACTTGGAAGTCGATCCCCGTTACCCGGATTGATGCCAGCAACGGAAACCCAACGAATCGGAGGTAAGGCCACTGTCTCTCCTTTTCTGCTCGTAATAAGCTCCTTTCCGTCGGCGCCAAATCAACGCCCCCCACTCAATGCTCTCTACCCGCCCCCAAAGCAGTGGCTTCTTGACGACGGACCCATGAAGGAACCTAATCTTTTCTGGAGTCACCTCGAGCCATCGCGGGGCGCGTCCGGGGAGCGTGGGGGTCAAGAAAGCCCAAGGCAAGATAGACCCCGCGCCGAACAGGAGAAAGAATAGGAGATACGAATTCTGGAGCCCCGAGAACATCAACGCGAGTCCAACGAAGAGGGCGATGACGTAGCCGAACCAGATCACCGTTTGAACATAATGCGATTCGGGCCTCAACTCAAGCGACACGACGGTCTCCGGACTTCCCTCGGTAGCGTCATCCTCCTTCGTACCGCGTTCGGTATCTATTTGAGTCATGCTTCCGGGCGCCAAGGCGGAGTCGAGATTCGATGGCCGATCCCGCCACGCCTGGGATTCGGACCCACTGCTGCCTTCATGGACGCGGGCGGAGGCCGAAATCGCATCCCCCGATCGGAGACCCGGCACCGCCTAGGCTGGCGCCCGCGGACGCCGACGTCGGCGGACGATCAAGAGCGCGGCAACGAGGGCGACGACGACCAGGAGGATGATCGATGTCAACCCCGCAATGCCGTACGGTCCTGATGGGCTCACGAAACTCGTGTCGACCCGGAAAGAGACATTCTTCGAGCTGGAATGCCCCGCCTTATCCACGACGGTCACGTTCACGGTGTGCGTTCCGTCCGAAAGTCCGGTCGGCGTGTAGGACGTCGTGCCCGAGGAAAGAGTCTGCGCGCTCCCGCCATCCACGCGGACCTCGATGTGATCGATTCCCGATGCGGCGTCATCCGCCGTCCAGGTGACGGTCGGTGCGGAGCTAGTAATCACGGCACCGCTCGCAGGGCCGACGATGGAAATTGTCGGATCGAGCGTGTCCACCGTGACCGAGACGCTCACGAGGACCGTGTTTCCGGCCCGGTCGACGGCGGTCAATCGAATCGTGTGCGGGCCATCCGCGACGCCACTGAACGTGTACGAGGTCGCGGTCGCATCAACGGTCTGGGACGCACCGCCGTCGATGGAAAGCGAATAGTGGTCGATACCCGACGTGGGGTCCGTGGCGGTCCACCTCACGACGACGCTGTGAGAAGTCAGGTATGCGGACGCGGCGGGTGATGTGATCGACGCAATCGGTTTGGTCACATCGACCATCGCGGTCACGTCCGAGATCGCGGAGTTGCCGGCCCGATCAATGGCCCGCACTCGGAAGGTATGGCTCCCGTCGGAGAGGCCCGTGAACGAGTACGAGGTTGTTGCGGCGGCCAAGGAAGTCGCGGAACCGCCATCGACGCTGACCTCGAGATGATCAATCCCCGAAGTCGCATCGGATGCAGTCCATACCAGCAGGACGGAGTTCGTTCCCAAGATTTGACCAGGGGTGGGAGTCGTGATAGAGGCAATCGGTAAGGTCGCGTCGACGGTCACATCCACAGAATCGGACGTGGAGGACCCGGCCAGGTCGACCGCCCGGACGCTAATCGTATGCGGGCCATCCGAAACGCCCGTGAGCGTAAAGCTGGTAGCGCTCGCGGCCAGGGTAACCGGGGCACCTCCGTCCAAGCTGACTTCGATGTGATCCAATCCGACATTGTCGGAGGCGGTCCATGTGACCAGCACGTTCCGCGTTGACACGTAGCCCGCCGCGGGAGCACTGAGGACGATGGTAGGAGCGGTGGTGTCCACCGTGAAGCTGCGCGTGGCCGTCGTCGAGTGTCCGGCGAGGTCGAAGGCCACCACGGTCGCAAGATGAGAGCCCTGCGAGAGGCCCGCGAACGTATGGTTCACCTCTGCGGGGCCGAGCACCGTAACGGGCCCACCGTCGACGCTCAGCTCGAAGTGATCCAGGCCCGAACCCGCATCGGACGCACTCCATGCCACGGCGACGGTGGTGGACCCGAAAAGGGCGCCGGCGGCGGGATACGTGATGGAGAGGACGGGTGGCGTGGTATCGACAATCACGGACACTGCGGCCGAGGCTGCGTTGGCTGCCCCGTCGTACGCCGTGACCTGGACCGTGTGATTGCCATCGGACGCAACGGACACGGTGTATCCGGTCACGTTCGCGTCCAGCCTGATGGGCGCCCCACCATCCAGGCGAAGTTCAAAGTGGTCCAGCCCGACGCCCGAATCGGAGGCACTCCAGTTCACGGTGATCGAATTGACGGGGATAATCGCGCCGGGAGCCGGGGAGTTGATCGCTATGGTTGGGGGCGTGGTGTCGCCACCGCCGCCTCCGGCAAGAATTAGGTCGCCGTAGGAGGCCAATGGGATCGGCCCGCCAGCGAAAATGGGCCAGAGGCTGTAGCGGAATGTCGGGAAGTCCACGACCCCGGGCGATTGCTGGGCCCCGCCGAAGAATCCCAACGTCTGGTTCGGACCGCTACCGAGCAGGGCCAGCGGGATCGCGAACTCGTACATTCGGTGGTTCACGCCGAGACTCGGGCTAGACCCGAAGCCCCAGGCGCTCGCGAGGCCCGCATGGTTCGGGAGACCCGGGTTGTACGGGGCATCCTCCACACTCCAGTATCCCAAGGAACTGTTGTATACCCAATGCGACTGATTCGAAGGATTCCCTCCGAACCCGCCTTGAACGAACTGATCCTCATGCCCGTTCGACGCCACGGCATCGTTCCCCGTGTCGAACGCGAGCGCCGCGGCGTCGCCCGACGACAACGACGTGTCCCCGACGGCGTCGTAGGCCATGTAGAGCATCGTCGGACTGTTTTTCACGAAGAGATACGCAGGTAGTGTGTTCCCGGAAATCGCCGTCAGGTTGACGACGGTCGAGTCGTTCCATTCGCCCGACGTAATCAGCCCGTCAATCGCCGGCGTTGTTGCGGCGAGGGACGATTGAATCGGCGTGACAGGAGCGGGTCCATCGAAAGCTAGATGGCTGTATGCCTGGGTCGTCGTCGTGTTCGTCCCGAGGATCGCGGACGACCCGGCCTCTGAGAGCTGCAGTTCGACCGTATACGGCCCATCGACTCCCGATTGGTTGATCGGACCTCCGGCGAACGAGACCCGAATCGATCCCGGTCCAATCGGGAGGAAGGCCGACCCGGAAGCGAACTCGGTGAGCGTGAAGTTCGCGGCGTGCAAGAATCCGTTCACGGTGTAATTGTCCGCTAGATTCGTGTAGACCTGGACGTCGACGTTTAGGAAGTCGAAGAGACCATTCCCGTTCGTGTCCTGGCCAGAATCGGGATGTGGCGGAGTCATGAAGGCAGGTATCGGATCGAAGGCGAGATGGCTGTATGCCTGGGTCGTGGTGGTATTCATCCCGAGGGGGAGGCCTGACGCGGTGTCGTAGAGCTGCAGCTCGACGGTGTACGGACCATCGATTCCCGATTGGTTGATTGGCCCGCCGGGGAAGGAGACCCGAATCGATCCCGGCCCGATCGGGAGAAACGCCGAGGCGGAGGCGAACAGGGTGAGCGTGAAATTCGCCGTGTGCAAGAACGCACTCGCACTGTAATTAGCAGGGACATTCACTTGGACTTGGACGTCGATGTTCAGGAAGTCGAAGAGACCATTCCCGTTCGTGTCCTGGCCGGAATCCGGATGAGGCGGAGTCATGAAGGCGGGTATCGGATCGAAGTCGAGATGGCTGTAGGGTTGCGTGGTGTGTGTGCCGATATCGAGCAGGGAGAAGTTCTCGTTGACCAAGATGAGGTCTACCGTGTACGGCCCATCGATACCGCTCTGGTTGATGAGCCGACCGTCGAACCAGATCGTGAGGTTCGCGGGCCCCACCGGAAGGCCCGCGGACGTCGAGTTGTAGACCTGCAAGGTGTAATTTGCATCATGGAGCGTCCCGAGGACCGTAAAGAACCCCGGCATCGAGATCTGAACACTCGCGTTCACGAGGAGAAAGTCGAACAAGCCGTTCCCGTTCGCATCGTATCCATTGTCGGAATGCGGCGGGGCGAAATTGCCGGCCCCGGCAAGCACCGCGGCTTCCGAGGATACACCGGCCGGAGCAGAGGGTGACCCCACCGGCATGGTCGGCCCGCTGATGAGCCCTGGCGTGAGAGCGGCCACCAAGAGGACCGTGACGAGAACTCCAATCCCTAGCTGCAGCGCCTCGCCTGCGCGACCCTCCACGAGACGCATCGAATCCCCCGGATGTCTTAGGTCTCCTACGGCCTTAAAGCCACCGATGGTTGCGGCCCTCGCTCGTTGGCGGCATCGTTGGCGGATTTGTCGGGGGGATCTACGGAGAGGCGGCGGTAAGGAATATGCTCGGGCCGCGTCCTCCCTCTCCCTGAACTGATGGCCCGAATCCGCCGGCAGCGAGATGCGCTGCGTGAGAATTTGACGCCTGCCAAGTCGGAAGAAATGTTCTTCCTTGAGGAGGTGTCTGGCGACTGGTCCGAAGTCCGGCGGCCCGTGGTTACTCACTACGATTTGAAAGCAAGCGCGGTCACCGCCTGGTGGGCAAACTCTATGCGAGCTTCCTCCGTCATATGGCTGCACCAGACTTGTCTTTGTACATTCTATTCGCGACCTCCCGCTCTCGGATCAGTATCGAGGTGCTCAACTCGATAGGGCAAGCGGCGCCGCCGATTCACAGCCACAAGCTGGAGCGCAAGGAAATGCGAGAGACGGGCTGCGAACGTGGAGGTCCGGTCCGTTTTGCGAGTTGATGCTGAGAACAAAGAGCTTCGAAGTCCTCGACGTGCTTCTTAGCTATGGCGATCCGTATGTTTCGTTCTGGACATGGATAATCGATTCCGATGAGGCTGAATTCCCGACGGACGACCTTCGTCATCTGAACTTCGACCGGGAGGAACCGACGCTGACCCGCGAGACTCTGGCTCGCCACCTAGGTGTAGTCCGATTGGAGGAGTTCCATGGCCCAGTCGAATTGACGCGGTTCCTAACTTCCGACAGAATCCTCGGGGCTGCGAAACGGACGGCCCCGACTTGGGTCTCCCCCTGCGCCTCGCCTCACCTAATCGTCCGTGCCGACGTGTTGCCAGCCAAGAGCAAGCCGCCTCAACCTCCGCTCGGAGTGGAAGATTTCGCCTCGCTGATTCGAACGCACGTTCGCCCGAACTAGATCCAAGCATGTTCGAGTCGAACGCGTCGAGAGCCGAGCTTTCGAGAAAATCGGTCATAGACGTGACAATCGGTCTAGCGACTGTCACCGCGACTCCACCCCGCTCTAGAAAGAATCGACGTCGGTTTACCTTTCGAAGGCTATGCGAATCCGCGCGTGACGCGGAAGCCGTTGTCGAAGACGAGCGCGTGATAGCCGGTGTCGTGTCGCGTCCCCCGCATCTTGACGACCCGCAACTGTCGTTGCATCCCGAACTCGCCCTGTCGCGCGAGCCGGAGGTGCAAGATCCCGTCCACAAGATAATCCTCCTTGTGCTTCGCGTACGCGGCGCGGCGGGGATCCGCACCGCCCGTGCGGTCCGTCGGCAGCTCTCCGAGGAGGAACGCCGTGCATTTGAGGTCCCGAAGCCAACGGATGAGAGAGAACATCTCCCGTCGCGGCTCGCGGAACTTCGCGAGGATCTCGAGCGCATCGAGCGAGTCGAGGACGAGGAACCGGTAGTCGAACGACTTGCGAATCCCTTGCGTGTAGAGCTTGAACAGGTCCAACCACGGTTGCTCCGCCGATCCCGTCAGCTTCTTCCGCAGCGTGCCGAGGTCCAGGACGCTCAGGTTTCCGTGGGTGTCATCGAGGCGGTAGCCGAGGCCTTCCGTATGGTCAATCAAGCTCGCCCGGCCTTGCTCGAGCGAGACGTACAGCCCGCGCGACCCGTCGAGGGCGCTCGAGTGCAAGATGTGGTACGTGAGCGACGTCTTCATCGTGCCGGGTGCGCCGGAGACGAGGACGACGTTCCCTTCCGGGATTCCGCCTCCGAGGACCTCGTCGAGTCCCTCGATGTGCGTGGAGACTCGCTTCATTTTTCTTCCTCCACGATGAGTTCCAGCCGCTGGCGAATCGAATCAATTTGCTTTTGGATCCGGGCCTTCTCCTGCGGAATATCCACGACTGCCGCGAGGCTCCCGAGGTCGATGCTCGCGCGGTCCGCGATTCGAACGAGGTCCGAAGGGTCGAGTTCTTCGGGCTTCTTGCCGAGGTGGGCGAGTTGCGTGCGGAGCAGGCGCTCGCCGGCATCCCCGAGCTGCTCCACGAACACGGCGCGCGCTCTCTCGAAGAGCGGCTCGCGTTCACCGACGGACTCTGCAGCGGCGAAGAGCTCCTCCATCTCCTTGCCCTTCCAGTAGTCGGCGGCGGTGACGAGGAGGTCCGGGTGCGCTTCGGACGAGATCCGGGAGGGCCACTTGCCGCGGGCCACCTCCTCGGCGCCCTGGGCCGCGAACGAACGAAGGCCGCTCGCGGCGGCTTCGAGTTGAGTCCGGAGACCGTGACCCGCGGTCCCTGCGACGACGCCGGAGAGTTCGGTGACGGCGCGCGTGAGGAAGTCGAGGAGGGCAGGCACGTGATCGGTGGTGAGTTCCTCCTGCCGAAGACCGTGGGCTCGGCCGAACGACGCGAGGAGGCGAACGGCTCCGTTGCCGAACGATTGCGCGAGGATCGCTTCGATTTCTCGCGCCGGATCGGGGAGCGACCACCAGGTGAACCGCAAGTCCCTCAGGGCGCGACGCTCCGCGTCGGTGAGGCGAGACGTCGAAAAGATTACAGTGGACGCCGTGCCGCGGGCTACATGTCGCAGCCGGACTACGGCCTCGATGGTGAGCGGCCACTCGGAGAGGGCCGAGAGATCGGCCAGGTCCTCGACCACCGCCAAGCCGCCGCGCGAGGTGGCGAGGAATTCGGATGCGGTCGTCAGAGCTCTCAATGATGCGTGGCGCGCGGGAAGCACGGCGGCGAATCCCGCCCCGCTTGCGGCCATCGCTGGAGTGCTACGGCCCAAGATCAGCGTGGCGCGTCCACTGGAGGACTCCTCGTGCGCCGTTCGAAGCGCGTACTTGGGACGGATTTCCTCGAAGACGATCGCGTCGGAAGCCGGGAGAGTCCCAGGCTTCGTCTGCCCTTTCGGCGGACGCGGCGCGATCAGGAATGGGTCTGCTTGGACCGCCACGAGAGCGAAGCATGCGAGCGCGATGGGGGACGCCAGATTCGCACCCGCGAGCGATGTCTCTCCGAGGAACTCGAGTTCGTACGCGTAGACGGGGCCCGCGACGATCAGGGCGATGACGCCGACGCCGAGCCAGAACGAGTGCGCCGCGAGCAACCGGGACGAGTACCGGGCGTAGACGGTCTCCGCGAGCGCGATCCCGAGGCACAGCACGAGGAAACCGCCGAGGATGCTCCCCTCGTATGCCGTGGCGGCCGTCCATCGCTCAATTGGCGCGAGGTACGTGAGCAGCGGGACCGGAATGAGGAGGAGAAAGGCAACGGATCTTCGTCGCGGTAGCGCTCCTCCATGGATGAGTCCCAAGACGAGGATCGCCGTCAGCGCATGCGAGAGGAGTAGAATGCCCAACGCGATATCGTCGCGAAGGGCGGCCAGCACACCCTCGTTCGTCCCGACGAAGGCCGCGCCGAGAGCGAGGTAGGCCAGGCTGCATGCCGTATACGTGGCCTGGAGCCAAGGTCGACGGCCCCGAATCGCGATGAAGGCAAGCAACCACGCATCCACTGCAACCCCCGCGAGGATCGCCGCACTCGAAATGTTCAATGGCGCGCCCCCAGGGGTCGGACCTGCAGGACGGTCACGGTGTCCGAGGAACGCCACCGCCATCGGGTTGCACCCGTTTCGCGGAGCTCCGCCGCGGAGCGAAACCCGGCCTGCCGCGCGTCCGCATCCGTCAGGTCGGAGAGGAAGGCTCGCCTTGCGTCCTCGATGAGCAGGCGCCCGAACTCGGGACCGGTCTCATACACCGCGCGCACGACGTGTCCCACCCCGGGCACGGTCGTTCCCTCGGACGGCCGGACGACGAGCCGCGCAACCGCTTTCAGAAGGCGGTCTCCTTCCTCGACGGAGAACGCCAGTTCGCCCCGAGGACGACCGCGGGGCAATTCCCCGGAGAGGGCGAGTCGGGCCGCCCAGATCACGAGGAACGTGACGACGCCGCCGATGATGAGCAGGTTCGTGAAGCCGATCTGGTAGAACTCGCGGTGGTACCAGAATCCCGCGACGAGGACGAGGGAAATCAGGAACAAGAATCCGGAGCGGACCAAGAACGTCCGGAGGCGGGCGTCCATCGGCTCACCCGATCGCCCGCGCGACCTCGAACCGCCCGTTCTCGAAGAGGAGGGTGTGGTCGTCGCTGTCCTGGTTCACGCTCCGCATCTTCACGCACTGCACGCGACGCTGGAACGCGGTCTCGGTGACGGGCTCGAGCCGAAGGTGGATGATCCCGTCCGCGAGGAACTCTTCCTCCAGCGCGGTCGGCGGTGCCTCGAGCGAGGGCTCTTCGGAAATCAACAGGCTCGTGACGCCCAGGTCCCGCAGCCACTCGAAAAATCCAAACGTCTCCGCTCGTCGATCCGCGAACTCGAGAACGAGTTCGAGGGCGTCCCACGAGTCGATCGCCAGGAGCCGGAAGTTCCGCTTCATGCGCAACTCGAAAATCTTCGCCTTCAGGACCGCGAGGAGCGCCTCGCCCCGCGGAGCCGCGGTCTCCGCCATCGACCCGACCTTCGCAACCATCTCCTCCAGATACTCCCGGCCGCGACTCAGATCGAGAATGGGGAGCGCGTCCGAGACCGAGGTGGCCTTCAACCCGAGCCCTGCGATGTGTTCGAGGAGGCCCGCCGCCGTCTGCTCGAGGGTGACGTACAGACCGGGCGCTCCGGCGAGCGCGTTGTGGTACAGGACGTAGTACGCGAGAGAGGACTTCATCGTCCCGCTCGCCCCGCGCACCAAGACGACGTGGCCTTGCGGGATGCCTCCCCGCAGCACGTCCTCGTCGAAGCCGCGGATGTGGGTCTTGATCAGGGGGCGGGCCATCGGTCCCCTCACGAGCTCATCGCGCGGGTGACGCGGAACCGGCCCTCGTCGAAGTCCATCGCGAGATATCCGGTGTTGTGTTTCGTCCCTCGCATCTTGACGACGCGAAGGCGGCGCTGGGCGGTCAAGTCCGTCACCAGGTGCATCCGCAGATGGATCACGCCGTCGGCGAGGAACTCCTCGTCGTATCGGCCCTGGAGCACATGTCCCGCGACGACCCAATCCGGCCGTTCCGTGACGAGGAAGCTCGTGATCCCGAGGTCGCGGAGCCACTCGAAGAGCCGATAGATCTCCCGCCTGCGGTCTTTGAACTTCGCGAGGACCTCCAGTGCTTCGAGCGAGTCGATCACGATCAGGTCAAGCCCCCGCTGTTCCTGTACCGAGCGAATCCCTGCCCGGAGGCCCTCGAGCCAGTCTTTCTTCTCGCCGAGGAGATTCGTCGCCGTCCTCGGGTCGAGCACGACGAGCGATCCCTTCGGGACCTCGAGGTGGAGTCCGAGGGAGCCCATCTGCTTGAGGAGGCTCGACCCGCGTTCCTCGAGGCTCAAGTACAGGCAGTGCAGGCCTGCCCGCGCCGCGTTCTGCAGGAGGATCGAGAACCCGAGGGAGGATTTCATCGTCCCCGGCGCGCCTTCGATGAGGACGACGTGGCCCCAGGGGATCCCACCTTCCAGCGTCTCGTCCAAGCCTTCGACGAAGGTGCGCACGCGCGCGGGACGCTCGCCCGGGCCTTCGGGGGCAACCGCCGCGCCGGCTCGCTTCGCTGTCAACGATGTTTCGATGGAGAACGCCTCCTCCATCTCGTCCAGGATGTCTCGTTCCCGCTCCTCTTCCGCCGTTGGTCCCATCGACTCCGCGAGGGGAGGCGAGACTTCTCGCGATGGCTTGGGTGTCAGGGCGGATGCCTCGGACTCGGCGATTTTGGATCCGATCGCTTGCGACTTCTCTTGCGCGAGGCGGTGGTCGGGCC
>Ga0209237_1002300_pt1 | contig 11490 bp, 8 predicted proteins | sample GraSoi013_1_40cm_2_FD_185820 | JGI IMG/M metagenome (GOLD analysis project Ga0209237, IMG submission 185820) | Grasslands soil microbial communities from the Angelo Coastal Reserve, California, USA - Sample 10_02_2013_1_40cm (SPAdes) (version 2) | ecosystem: Environmental > Terrestrial > Soil >...
CTCGCGCGATGGTTTGCTGCCAGCTGTGCGATTCGACATGCGGTCATCTTCAAGTCGGTGGCACGCGCCACGTGCTGGTCGTACCTCGATTGCGGCCATGATCGGCGCCGCCGATCGGGATCGTTTCGTAGCTTCAACTCCCCGGGATCGAGTTTTGGCCAACGACAAGAGCGCCAATTCATCGAGGTGTGTAAGCTCTGTGCGTCAGCAGGCGAATGTGAACAGGCTCGACAGGCCATCGTCGCCCGGCGCTCTTCGGATACCTACAACCCATGTGACTGACGGTGATCGAGGGCAGCGGTCCGGAGGAGCTTTAGCGTTGCTGGACCACGATGGCCCACTTGACGTTCACCGTGGGGAGCCCGGCGATGCTTAGATCGATTCCTCGATTGATTCTTCGTACCATGTGCCAACGCAGCCAGGTGGCGCAGAAGGTGAAGGTTGCGCGCCACGGCTGTAGCAGCGGGTCAGTCTGCCGGCAAGTTCATCTTCTTGAGGAATGCCGCGTAGCGCGGGTCGCCGCGCAAGTTCCGCAGGAGCGGGTCGTACTTGAGGTAGGTGAGCCCCCCATCGTGCAGCTCGACCGCGCGTCCCAGCCACTCGAAGGCGCGATCGATCTCTCCGCGCCACGCGTACATCTGGACGATCTGATATGCGGAATTTTCAGCCCAAGGCCCGGCAAGGATGCTGTCGAGCGCGCGCTGTGACTCGGCGGAATGGCCCAGCGTGTGCTCCACCATCACATCGCCCATGCTCATGACGAATTCGTGGTTCGATCGGCGGAAGGCGGCTCGCGCCTCTGAAACGCGATTCTGGAGCAACATGGTGATGCCCAGGTTGCGCGCTCCTCTCCCGTGCTCGGGCGAGAACTCCAGCGCCCGCCTCGCAGCCGCCTCGGCGAGAGCGAGCTGTCCGGTGCCGAGGTAGGCGGCGTTCAACATGTACTGTATGTCGGCCGACAGCGGGTCGAGGCCCGCGGCCTGCTGGCAGACTGCGATCGCCTCCGCCAGCCCGCCCAGCGCGGCCAGCAGACGCGCATGATTGAGCAGGATGTCCGGGTTTCGTGGGCTGAGCGATCGCGCCCGCTCCAGGTCGGCGCGGGCGCCCGTCCAGTCCTGGAGCATGACAAGTCGCAAGACACCACGCGCGGAGTACCCGTCGGCCCCCTGTGGCGCAAGCGCTATCGCCCTCTCGGCAGCGATAAGCGCTTCGGGCCGGTCCAGCTTGGGATCCCCTTTCAAGCTGAAATCCCCAGCGTTAAATAGCGCCTCGGCGAGCACGGCCCACGCCTCTGCATGGTCAGGGTCCAGCGCCACCGACTTCCGCAGCGCCTGCACCGCTCGCTGGTAGGCGTCACCCGACCCGCGCGCGAGGAATGCCCTTCCGACCAGATACAGGTCGTAGGCTTCCGGATTGGCGGCTCGCGGTTCTTCGCGCGCTGCGGGCAAGAGCTTCACTTTGAGCGCCGCCACCACGGCGTGGGCGATCTCCTCCTGGACGACGAAGACATCGGTCAGCTCGCGATCGAACTCCTGTGACCAGAGATGCGATCCGCCCTCGGCCTCGACGAGCTGCGCGGTGATACGCACCCGCGCGCCCGACTTGCGCACGCTGCCCTCCAGGAGATTGGTCGCGCTGAGGCGCTGGCCGATCGTACGGAGGTCCTCATTCCTGTCCTTCATCGAGAAGGACGAGGTCCTGCCGATGACGCGCAGGCCGTCCACCTGCGCGAGCACGTTGAGGATCTCCTCGGCGATTCCGTCGGCGAAGTACTCCTGGTCCTTCTGCGCGCTCATGTCGGCGAAGGGGAGGACGGCGATGGAAGGCGTCACAGCGGCGGCGCATCCAGAACGCAAGGGCGAATGCCGCTCCCAGACCGCACAGCGCCGCAATCGGCAGAAGCCGGTGACGGCGACGCGGCTCGAGGCGCGGGACCTTTCCCAGGTCCTTCAGCACCTCACTCGCATCGGCGTAGCGCGCTGCCGGATCCTTTTTCAGGCAGCGCGCGACGACCCGGCGGAGGGCCACCGGCACTGTGGCCGGAAGCGGCGCAGGTTCCGCGTTGAGAACGGCAAAGCCGCACGCGATGGCCGACTCCGCCGGGAAGGCGAGCTTGCCGGAGAGCATCTCGTACAAGATGGCCCCGAAGCTGAACACGTCCGAGCGCTGATCCGCGGGCTGGCCCCGGACCTGCTCGGGCGACATGTACCCGACCGTGCCGAGGATCGCGCCCTCCTGAGTGTGCGGCTGCGGCGAGGGGAGCGTCTCGGCGGTTCCCGGCATCATCGGCGCCACCAGCTTGGCGATGCCGAAGTCGAGGATCTTCAGCCGGCCCTCCTCGGTGAGGAAGAGGTTCTCCGGCTTCAGGTCGCGATGGACGATGCCTTTCTCGTGCGCGGCCGAGAGGCCCTGCGCGAGTTGCAGGGCGTAGCCGTTCGCCTCATGCACCGACAATCGTCCTTTCCGCAGTCGCTCGCGCAGTGTGATCCCGTGCAGCAGCTCGGAGACGATGTACGGGCTGCCCTCGTGCGTCCCGATATCGTGCACGTCGAGGATGTTGGCGTGATTGAGCGCGCAGGTGGCGCGCGCTTCCTGTTCGAAGCGGCGCAACTCTCCCTCATCGTGCAGGCCGGGGGGGAGCATCTTGATGGCGACGTCGCGCCCGAGCTTGCGGTCGTGGGCGACGAAGACGCGCCCCATCCCGCCGCGGCCGATCTCTTTCGCTATTCGGTAGCGCTCATCGATCCGGGGAAGGCGCGCTGCTTTGCCTGCTGGGACCGGCGGAGCCATCTCCTCGGTCTTGCTCATGCTGCCCCCGGGGCCACGCTGCGCCCAGTGGGGACTCGCGTCAAGCGGCGCTGGAGGCACCCGGCCTGCGGGCAACCGATCCGCCCGCGGCGCCGGTTCCGCCGTAGTAGAGCGCGATCGATATTCCAGGGCGCTTCGCCCAACGGGGGAGGGGCGTGAACGATGCCAAGGCACGCCCTACGCTCATCTGCGTCCGGCAGCACCCCGTCGCGGGACCGAACGCAGGCGTTATGGCTGCGCAACAGTAAGTGAACCCGCGCGCGCGCCCCACCTCCTCGATGAGGCGCAGCCGGAGCTGCATGAACCTGCCGTGTTGAAATAGACGATGCCCCAAGAGCACGAGCCCGCGCTGCGTCACTTGCCCAGCATGTAGAGTTGCCACAGGTCCTTCTGGCTCATCCCGAGCATCGGCTGGAGCGCCAGCATGCCGGTGCGGCCGATGCTCTTCTCCAGGTAGCGCATCTCGGTGAACGTGTCGCGCGTCGCATGGCCCACCGGCACCTCGAAGCCATTCTCGCGCATCATGAGGATGCCCTTGGCTCGCAGCGAGAGTTCGGTGTGCAGGCGCAGGTAGCAGAGCAGGTCGGCGACCAGGGGTCCCTCGAACTTGTCCTTCAGGGTGTGCAGGTAGCGGCCCACGGGCGAGTCGGCGAAGCGGCCGGAGTTGATGAGCTCCAGCATTGCGGTGTCGGCGTCGAAGCCCCTGCCGAGCCAGTCGCCGAGGGAACCCTCGCTGAGGCGAAAGACCGCGGAGAGAAGCGGCGGGAGCACCACCATGATGCCGAGGGTCGACATCCTCGGCGACAGGAAGAAGTGATTGAACCCGGAGTGCAGCAGGATGGCCAGCGCGAGCCCGGGGAGGAAGGCCTGCACCCAGGGGCCGGGGCGCCGCTCGACCATTGCGAGCCCCATCAGGCCGAAGATCGCGGTGGCGCCCCCATGCATCAGCGCGGTACCGAATCCGCGCACGATCCATGTGCCGAGGGTCGCGTCGGGCACGAGGTGCAGGTAGTAGAGATTCTCGGCCATGGCGAATCCGATGCCCACCGCGAAGCCGAAGATGGCGGCGTCGACGAGGAAGCCGATGCGGTGCGTGCGAATCAGCGCGACGAGGACCAGCGCCTTGAGCAGCTCTTCGCTGGCGGGCGCGATGTACCGGGAGAATGTGGTGAGCGGCATCGTGAAGCGCTCGAGGAAGAGCTCGTTGAGCGGATACGTCGACGCGGCGATCACGGCGCCGGATGCGAGGATCGCCACCAGGGCGCGCAGCTTCACGAGCTTGTAGCTGTCGAGGTAGAGCAGCGTCGCGAGCAGCGACAGCACCGGAAGCAGGGCCACCAGCGAGTGCCCGAGCGCGCCGGTCATGGCGTGCGGTCCTTCACATGATCTTGAGCGAAACCATCCACTCGTCGCCCGCGCGCAGCCAACCGCGGTAGCCCGCCGCGTAGCCAGCGGAAAGCGTCATGTCGTACCAATGCAGAAAGGTGAAACGCAAGTCGACCTGCGCGCCGGTATTGGCGTAATGGTTGCGCAGCCCCGAGAGGTCCAGGTCAGTCCACAGGACCGAGGCGAAGACCGCGAGCCGCAGCCAGGTGAGATAAAAGGCCGGCGTGCCGACCTTTTCGAAGATCACGGGCGGCGCCTTCGCCTCCACAAGTTGGCGTGCGAAGCTGTGCCCGCCGATCTCATTCAGCCCGAAGCCCGGAAAGGCGTAGGGCTCCCGGTAGCGCTGGATGGAACGGTCGTCGACGTAGTTGTTGCCGAAACCGCCGAAGAAGAAGTCGGCGAGCGGATCGACACGCTGGCCGGCAGAAATGCCGGCGGCGCTGCGAAACCAGAGCGACGAATGCGCCAGCGGCAGCGGGAAGCCGAAGTCCAACCCCGCGCGGGCCTGGGGAATGACGTCGCCATGCGCCTGGGTGGCATCCAACACCAATTCCCAAGCGAGGCCCTTCTCGTCGTCGACGGCGCCGAGGGACCTGCGCAGCAGCGTGTAGAAGAGGCCGACCTCCGCGGTGACCAGGCGGTCGACGGCAGCAGCGACGTTCTGATAGTTCGGCAGCGCGTCGAGCTGGTCATAGAAGGCGAACTCGGACTTGAGGTCGAGCCGGCGCGGCAGGTCGTAGATGAAGACATGGTCGTAGCCGAGGCGGGCAGCGTAGCCCTTGCGGCTGCGCTTGGTCGGCCCGAACAGGTCGTAGAAGTCGGAACGGTTCCAGGACAGGCCGCCGTGCCAGCCGAGGTAGCGGTAATCGATGTCCAGGTGCCCCTTTTCCCGGGCGGGCACCTTCCCGTCGACGGAGTATGCCCCGGTGATTCCGATTGCGCTGAACCGGAGCGGGTCCTCGAAATCGAAACGCCAGCCCAGCCCCAGGGAATTCTTGTAGCCCTGCACGACGGGATAGGCGCTGCGCAATCCTAGATTGCGCAGTGGCAGGTAGGGTCCGCGCCCCGTCACCGCGATGGCGGCGGGGTCCGCCGTGCTCGGTGGGGGCACCTGCCAGGTGGTGACTATCGGGTGCTTCGCCGCCAGCTCGGCGCCGAGGAAGCGAATCGCGCTGACGTCCTCCAGCGGCCGCGGCTCGATCACGGCGGGCACGAACCCTTTGCCCGTATAATGGAAGACGACGAGGTTGCCGTCGGGCAGGGGCACCGGGCGGAAGAAGCCCGATTCTGCATTGGACACGGCCTCGATCTTTCCGCTGGCCACCTCGTAGCGGAAGATGTTCGACACCCCCGTGTAGTAGCTGCTGCCGTAGAGGCTGCGCCCGTCGAGGGAGAACACGAAGCTCTCCGGCACCGACTGCCCGAAGCGGAACTCGGAGAGCGGGCTGGCGTCGCCTTTGCGCAGCTTCTCGATCTCCCAGACGCGAAGGTATTGGTCGCCATTCACCTCGCTGCTCGACGCCGAGAGCAGCCGGCCGTCGGGCGACACGTCGAGGTCGTAGGGCACCACGCCATAAGGGAAGGTGTGGACCTGGTTCCATTCCTCATATGGATAGGGAATGCGCACCAACGTGGCGAGCCCGTTGGAGTGCCGGACGCCGAGCAGCGAACGGTCGGCGCGATTGAAGGCGATCTCGCCGATGCGCGCGTCCTCGAGCAGCATGCGCTCCGCGCCCGCGCGCGCGTCGAGCGCCATGATGTCTCGCAAAGCATAGTTGTCGCTGGTGTAGAAGAGGGTCCGAGTGTCCGGATCCCAAGCCAGCGACGTGACTTTGTACAGCATGGCGCCCTTGATGTCGGTGAGCCGCCGCACCTCTCCGGTGCGCGTGTCGAGCGCGCCCACGTGCTCCAGCACCCCGGGGTAGCGAAAGCCGCCGTAGAGGATGCCGCTCTTCTCTTCGTAATAGGCGCGGGAGATCGAGCCCACCGCGTGGGGAAGCAGCTCGCGGTACGGAGTCACGGGATGCTTCCGCACCTCCTCGAGGTTGTGCTTCTGGAAATCGCGCTCGAAGGCGATCCAGTCCTGCCAGCCCTGCTCCAGCGTGATGCCGAAGACCTGCTGGAATTGGTCCGAGTAGTAGCGCTTGCTGCCCTCGTCGCGCTTGAGCCACGCCACCACGCGCTCGGGACTGTGGGCATATGCCAGCCAGGTGAAGAAGCGCGTTCCGTAGAGGTAGGCGTTGACTCCCACCTGGAAGTCGATGCGGGTGCCGCGCGACACGAGTCCGAGCGGGTCGAAGAAGTGCGCGTCGTCGCGGACCATCGCGCGAAACACCATCTCGTCATAACCGCCCTGTGCGCGCCCCAGGCCGCCCCCCATCCACGTCTCCATGAACGTCGCGCTGCCCTCGAGGTACCAGCGCGGCACGTTGAAGCGCGGCACGGTCAGGTAGCTGTAGAACAGGCTCTCGGGATGGCGCGCGTCTGGATACACCTTGCCGTCGAAGATGCTGCGCCAGAGCCGGTCCTGCTTGGTGGACATGTCCATGGTCGCCACGTGGACCAGCTCGTGGTTCATCAGCGAATACATCCGTTCGCTGGCGGGGTATGTCTCGAATGCGTGCGAGAGCGGCGCGATGTCGAAGGCGAGCGAGTTCGTCGGCGCAGCCGTCGCCGAAGCGTTGCCGTAATCGGAGAAGTCCTTCAAGAGGACGGTAGTGCGCTCGTAGGGTTCCCAGCCGAACACGCGTCGCTGCCAGGCGAGCGAATTCGCGAAGGTGCGCAGCGCGTGGGGGTCGAGATAGTCGAGCGTCGGCGACGGGTGGATCAAGCGCACGTCGCGCGTCTCGACCGAGGACAGCCCCAGCGGACTCGTTTCTTCCGCAGCGGCGGCGAAGAGCGGGGCGAGCGTTGCGAGCAGCGGGCCCGCCAGACGTGAGCGCAAAGGAATCCCCCCAGGCGCACGGAGCTACCGGGCAGGATACAGAAGAGAGAGGCACCCGGTCACCTTCTGGCGGGGCGGAAAGGGACTGGGTGCTTCCTGGTCGACCGGCTGTCGAGCGAAGCTCGCGCTCCTCTACTTCGCGACGGCGTTCACGGAGGCCGCGTTGGCTGCGAGGGCGTTCGCGAAGACCGGGTTCGTCGCCAGGGCGACCAGCCCGGGATCGTGCGCCATGAGGGTAATCGCCTCCGGGTACTTCCCCAGCAGCTGCCAGGCCTGGGGCGTCATCATGGCCTCGACCGAGGCCGCCTGGACGGCGACTGCATCGGCGTTGAGGCCCTTCGCCTGAGCAACGACGGCATCCGCCCTCTGCGCCTGGACGGCGACCGCATCGGCGTTGAGGCCCTTCGCCTGAGCGACGACGGCATCCGCCCGCTGCGCCTGAACGGCGACCGCGTCGGCGTTGAGGCCCTTCGCCTGAGCGACGACGGCGTCCGCCCGCTGCGCCTGAACGGCGACCGCGTCGGCGTTGAGGCCCTTCGCCTGAGCGACGACGGCGTCCGCCCGCTGCGCCTGGACGGCGACCGCGTCGGCGTTGAGGCCCTTCGCCTGAGCGACGACGGCGTCCGCCCGCTGCGCCTGGACGGCGACCGCATCAGCGTTGAGGCCCTTCGCCCGAACGGCGAGCGCATCGGCGTTGAGGCCCTTCGCTTTGGCGACGAGCGCATCGGCGTTGTGGAGTATCGCGGCGAGCACCTGGCTTCTGGCCAATGCCTCAAACGCCGGATCCCGCGCGAGCGCACGGATCTTCGGATCCTTGATCAGGCGATCGAACGAATCGCTCTGCATGAGCTGGGCGACTGCCTGATCGCCGAGCTTCACGTCCTCAGCCTTGATCTGCTCGGCGCGGTAGCGCTGCGCCGGCGCCACCGTGCCAGACACGTTCTCGCCGCCGGGCGGGAAATTGAGGAGAAAGCCGGCGATCACGACGGCTGCCGCGGCAACGCCGGTTCCGATCCACAGTGCGCGCTTGCTGACGTTTCGGATCATGGTTTTCCCCTCCGCTGAAAGGTTGAAAGGTTGGCGGCGCTTCGCGGCGGCATCGGCCAGGCTGGAAGGCGGATCCAGGCGGGAGACGCGCTGCAACTGCGCGAAGAGACGGCACAGCGTCTCGTACTCGGCGCGGGCGCCCGCGTCCTCCGCGAGCAGCCGCTCGAGCTCGCGAGCCTCTTCCGGCGTAGCCTCGCCGTCGAGGACCGCAAACATCAGCGGCAAATGCTGGCGTGGATCCATGCTCACTCGAGCTCCAGGTCGTGAAGCAGCTCGCGCAACCGCTGCCGCGCCTCGAACAGGCGCGACTTCACCGTCTTCTCCTCGATCTCGAGGATGAGGCCGATCTCGCGATAGCTGCAGTCCGAGAAATGGCGCAACGTCAGCACGACCCGGTGGTCCGCGCTCATCTGCATCAGGGCTCTCTGGATGCGGCGCGACGCCTCGGACTCCGCGGCGCGCGACTCTGGATCGACGGGCCCCAGCTCGTCCTCCGCCCGCGGCTGTTCCCGGCCCTTGCGGCGCAGGAGGTTGAGGGCCGCGTTGACCGTGATGCGGTAGATCCAGCTGAAGAACCTGTGACTCGGATCATAGTCGGTAAGCCGCTCCGCCACTTCCATGAACGCGACCTGCGTGACGTCTCTTGCATCGTCCGCGTTGCCGAGCACCCGGTACGCCGCGTTGTAGAGTGGCTTCTCGTACCGGTCGACCAGGACCCGGAAGGCGCTGGAATCGCCGCCTCGGCAGCGATGCACCAGCTCTTCGTCGGACTCCTCGACCACAATTACACCGGGGGGTTCGAAAAGTTGGCGCGGGTCATTCGAGGGGCTCGATCTCGAAGATCTGGTCGAACCCGGAGTACTGAAAGATGTCGCGCAGGTGGCGGTTCACTCCGACGAGCCGGAGCTTGCCCGCCGAGGCGATGAGCCGCTTCTGCGTCTTGAGGAGGACTCCCAGCCCGGCGCTCGAGATGTACTCGAGGCCCCGGCAGTCGAGGGTGATCGCTCCCTGCAGGCGGTCGAGGAACGATTGGGCGGTAGGGGACTGGGCCGAGTCCAGGCGTCCGGCGATCACGACCACGCCGGGCGGGCCGTTCTCAATCGTGAGCATGTCCGTCTCCCGTCGCGCCGCCGGAGTTGGAAGGCCCCTTCACCACCTTGCGGAAGGTGATCCGGGTCTGGCGCAGCTCTTCCCGGTATTCGTATTCGAGGGAATCGACCATCCGTCTCACCAGGTGGATTCCCAGCCCGCCGGGCTCGCGCTGTTCAATCGGCAGGTCGACGTCCGCGTCGGGGACCTGCGTGATGTCGAACGGCTCGGTGTCATGGTCGATCAACGTCGCCTCGACGCCCCCCGGAATGCGCACCAGCGTGAGGCAAACCTCGGCCTCGCTCGCCTTGCCGTATTTCACCATGTTGGTGAACAGCTCTTCGACCGCGAACTCGACCGGCTGTCGCAGCGAGGCGTCCACGCCGGAGCTCGCGAACATACTCCCGACGAACCCGAAGATCGCCTCTAGCGAGTCCAGGCTGCGCGCGAAGCTCGAGGCAGCGGGTGGTCGCGGGCTCTCGCGCTTGATCAGCACGGCCGTCACGTCGTCTTCCTGTGGCGCGCCGCCGGCGAACGCCTGCACGGATTCGAGGAGCAAGTCCGCGAGTTCCGCCATGGGCTTGCCATGGTGCTGCCGCAGCACCTCGTGAATGCGCGCGTGGCCGTATTCCTCGCCTTGGGAATCGCGGTATTCCGTGACGCCGTCCGAGATCAGAACCAGGATGTCGCCTGGCGCGAATTCCAGGGTCGCCGCGGTGCGCAACGCAGGCAGCGGCATGGCGGCCACCGGAAAGCTGGTCGGCCGGTGCACCTCGCAGTCCCCGGTGGCGGCTCGGAAGACGAGGATCGGACCGTGCCCGCCACTGTGGAAACGAATGCGATGCGCGCCCGGGTCGAGAAGTCCGATGAAGGCACAGATGAAACGGTCGGCGGGCAGCATGTCGGCCAGCAGGTTGTTGACTTGCGTGAACGTCGTGTCGAGGTCCGCGCCGAGGCGAAAGGCCATCCGCAACATCGCTTGCATCTGCGCCGCTGTGAGGGCTGGCCCCATGCCGTGCCCGGTCGCGTCGCCTAGGACCACCAAGAGCCCCTGGTCGAAAACCTGAAGGTCGAACGTGTCGCCACCCGTGAGGCCGGCGGGCTCGAACCTGCCGTACACGTCGTAACCAGGAACCGCCGGCATGGTGGTGGGCAAGGTGCCGAGCTGCACCGACCGCGCGATCTCGAGCTCCTGGCGCATGCGCTCGCCTTCGATCACGGCATCCATCATGCGAGCGCGCTGGAGCGCGACGGCGCATTGCGCAGCCAGCACTGTGGCGAGGGCCTCGTCGTCCTCGTCGAACACGCCGGAGGCTGGGTTGAGCACCTGGATCACGCCAACCAGCTCGTCCTTGTGGTCGATGAGCGGCAGCGACAGCATGCACCGTGTGCGGTAGCCCGTTCGCCGGTCCACGCTCGGATCGAAGCGCTCGTCGGCGTAGCAATCGGGCACGTTGATGAGGCGACGATGGCGGGCGCAGCTTCCCACCAGCCCCATGCTCGCCGGGATGCGTACCGACCCGAGATCGCTTGAACTGCCGAGAACCAGCTCGTCCGTCGCGGCGTCGTGGAGCCACACCGACACGCGGTCCGCCTTGAGGACCTGCTTGGCCGCGCTCGCGACCTCGCCCAGCATCGTGTCGAGGTCGAAGCTCGCGGCGAGGTCGCGCGCGACGGCCAGGATAGGCTCGAGGTCGCGGGCGGACAGGTCGCGAATGGGTGTCGCAGCTCCCATAGCGGGCAATATCGCGCGGAGCGCGCGATGCGCGGCAATCCGCGACCAGGATGTAGCACGGCCGTGTAGCGCGCGGTAGGGCAGGCGCTGGCGAGGGGTGTCCTTGGCCAAAACTCGATCTGACAGCCGTCGACCACACGAGTGCTCCAATCGGCGACGTCGGCCATAGCCATCCAGGGCGGCAACGGACAAGGAATCGCAGTAGAGCGCAGCGTGAACGGCAGCCCAGTGCAGAGATCCCTCACGCGAGCGCGAATCGCGTTCCGATCTCAGGCGAGGTCGAAGCTAAACGACAGCGGCTACGCCGCGCGGCGGACGTAGCGGTGGTGGAGTCCGCCGACCTGAGGCAGCGCCACGACCTGGCCATGCGCGGGTGGCTCGACGGCCCGAGGCTCAGGCGCGTCTTTGGCGAGAGCCAAGTGCGTACGTGAGCCGTGGTAGTAGCGCAAGTAATTGCGAAGACGACGACGCAGGTGTCTCT
>Ga0209237_1002303_pt1 | contig 11486 bp, 10 predicted proteins | sample GraSoi013_1_40cm_2_FD_185820 | JGI IMG/M metagenome (GOLD analysis project Ga0209237, IMG submission 185820) | Grasslands soil microbial communities from the Angelo Coastal Reserve, California, USA - Sample 10_02_2013_1_40cm (SPAdes) (version 2) | ecosystem: Environmental > Terrestrial > Soil >...
GTAGCCCCGACCACCATCAGCCGTCGCGACCTGCTCAAGCTCGGGGGCGCGGCAGTCGCCGCCGGGGTCGGCATCCCACTCGTCGAAAGAGCCGCCGAGGCCCAGACGCCGAAGCGCGGCGGGATCTTCCGGATCCGCGGCGAGGACGCCACCACCGGCTTCGACCCACATCTGTTCGCGAACCACCACCGGATCTCCACGAATCTCTCCTTCACCCACAGTCGCCTGGTAAGGGTGAAGGCCGGTCCCTCGGTGGCGCCGGGCACCCTGCCGGTCGAACCGGACCTGGCCGAGTCGTGGACGCAACCCAGCGACCGGACGTACGTCTTCAAGCTGCGCAAGGGCGTGCACTGGCACCCGAAGCCTCCGGTGAACGGCCGCGAGCTGACCGCCGACGACGTGAAGTACACCTACGAACGCTTCCTCGCGATCAAGGGAAACCCGAACCGCTCGACGCTCGGCCACGTCGAAAAGATCGAGGCGCTCGATCGCCACACCGTTCGGTTCACCCTCAGCGAGCCCTTCGGCTGGTTCCTCGACTACCTGGCGAACACCGTGATGTGGATCGTGCCGCGCGAGGCGGTGGAGCAGTTCGGGGACCTCAAGCGGCCCGAGGCGTGCATCGGCACCGGACCGTGGATGCTCGAGCGTTACGAGCCGAACGTCCGGCTCATCTTCACTCGGAACCCGAGCTACTTCCTCCCCGGTCTTCCGTACGCAGACGGGGTCGAGGTGACCGTCGACGAGGACCCGTCCTCCCGGCTCGCCGCCTGGATCGCCGGCAAATACGACTTCGCCCCCGAGTACGGCCAGTGCGTGCGGCGGCTCGACCTGGACGTCGCCAGAGGACGGAAGCCCGGGCTCAAGACCCAGGACTTCGTCGTGCTCTTCAGCGGCGTCACTCTGATGAAGCTCGACCGTGAGCCGTTCCGGGACGTCAGGGTCCGCCGCGCGCTGGCCCAGGCGTCTAACTGGAAGGAGGTCCTCGAGTCCAATGCCTGGTCGCTCGGGCACGGGGTGCCGAATCCGGCGATTCCCGCCGCGCTCACGGAGTGGTCGATCCCGATCAACCAGCTCACTCCGGAGGGCCGGCGGCTCTACGAGCAGAACATACCCGAAGCCAAGCGCCTCCTGGCGCAGGCCGGCTTTCCGTCGGGACTCAAGCTCCCGGTGGAGGCGACGCTCGGCTGGAGCCCCGACTACGTGGACCACATCCAGGTCGTCATGCGGAACTGGAAGGATGCCGGCATCGACACCGAGATCCGGGGAAAGGAATTCGGGGCGTTCATGTCGAGCGTGATCTACGGGAAGTTCGACAAGCTCGCCCACACCCTCCGCGGCGGCACCCCGATCGCCGACACCTACCTCTACAGCGCTCACATTCCGGGCGAGGCCCTCAACTCCGCGGGCGTCGACGATCCCAAGCTGACCGACATGATCCGCCTGCAGCGCCGCACGCTCGATCCCGCCAAGCGCCGCGAGGTCGTCTACGACATCCAGCGGTACCTGTCCGAGCAGGTCTACTACCACTACGATCCGTCGTTCACGACCGTGGCCGCCTGGGAGCCGTACGTGAAGAACTTCGCCCCGAACCTGGGCCACGACTACGGCGGCCGGCTACTGGCCGCCTGGCTCGACCGCTGAACGTCGGCTGAGCGGCCCGCTTGACTCGCTCCCGTGGATGCAGCACGATCGCACGTGCTGCGAGGGAGGACGTGATGGCGTACTCGAGAGACTCGAAATCCGCCGCGGTGCGTGCCCAGCTCGACCACCCCGTGATCGACGGCGACGGGCACTGGCTCGAGCCGGTCCCGATCTTCCTCGATTTCCTGCGCGAGGTCGCGGGCCCGTCGGTGACCGAGCGGTTCGTCAAGAAGGCCACCGAGCACATCGACCGCGGCTGGTACGACATGACAGAAGCCGAGCGGCTCGACCGGCGGCCCACGCGCCCGACGTGGTGGGGCGAGCCGGCCAGCACGCTGGACCGCGCAACGGCGATGATCCCGAAGCTCTTCTACGAGCGGCTCGACGACTTCGGGATCGACTTCGCGCTCCTCTACACGTCGCTGGGCCTGTTCCACATCGCCAATCCCGACGAGGAGCTGCGCCGGGCCATCGCGCGCGCCGTGAATCGGATGAACGCGGAGATGTTCCGGCCGTACGCCCACCGCATCGCGCCGGCGGCGGTCGTGCCGGTGTACACGCCCGAGGAGGCGATCGACGAGGCGACCTACGCCGTGCGCGAGCTCGGCCTGAAGGTCATCATGATCGCCAACCACGTGCGGCGCCCGGTCCCCGCGTTCGCCCGCGTGGCGACCGACCCGACCCAGGTGCGCCACTACGTCGACTCGCTCGCGTACGAGAGCCCCCACGACTACGATCCCTTCTGGGCCCGGTGCGTCGAGCTGAAGGTGGCGGTGACCGCGCACTCCGGCAGCATGGGCTGGATGGGCCGCGAATCGGTCAACAGCTTCACGTTCAACCACATCGGTCACTTCGCCGCCGCCAGCCACGCGTTCGCCAAGGCGCTGATCCTCGGGGGCGTGGTCCACCGATTCCCGTCGCTCCGCTTCGCGATGCTCGAGGGCGGCGTGGGCTGGGCCTGCAACCTCGTGACCGATCTCATCGGGCACTGGGACAAGCGCAACGGGCGCGCGATGGAAGCCCACACGCGCCCGACCAACCTCGACCGGCAGATGCTGAAGGACCTGTTCACCCGCTGGGGCGGGCGCGTCTACGAAGACAAGATGGACGAGCTGATGGGTTGTCTCAGCCTCGTGCCCCCGTTCAAGACCGCCGAGGAGATGACGGAGCGGGAGTACCGCGGAGAGCTCGACGATTTCGCGGCGGCTCACGTCGGCTCGGCCGACGAGCTGCGCCGGCAGTTCGCCGAGCGCTTCTACTTCGGCTGCGAGGCCGACGACCCGACGACGGCGTGGGCGTTCGACCGGCACGGCCATCACCGCCTGCACCCGATCTTCAGCTCCGACGTCGGCCACTTCGATGTGACGGACATGACCGAGGTGCTGGGAGAGGCGCACGAGCTGGTGGAGCACGGGCTGATCACCGCGGAAGACTTCCGAGAGTTCGTCTTCACGAACGCCGCGCGCCTGCACACCGCGCTCAACCCCGACTTCTTCAAGGGCACGGTCGTGGAAGGCGCCGTCGCGAAGGAGCTCGCGCGCTGATCGACGCGGTTCGCCGCTGGATCGACGAGGCCGAGTGCGTGGTGGCGCTCACGGGCGCCGGCATCTCGACGGACTCGGGTATTCCGGACTTCCGCGGACCGCAGGGCGTCTGGACGAAGAACCCGGCCGCCGAGAAGCAGTCGACGCTCCAGAACTACGTCGCCGACCCCGAGATGAGGAAGCGCGCGTGGCAGAGCCGGCTCCACTCGCCGGCGTGGCAGGCGCGGCCGAACGACGGGCACCGCGCCTTCGTCACCCTGGAGCGCCGGGGCAAGCTCGACACGCTGATCACCCAGAACATCGACGGGCTGCACCTGAAGGCGGGGTCGTCACCCGCGCGCGTGATCGAGATCCACGGCACGATGCACGAGGTCGTCTGCCTCTCGTGCGGCGAGCGGGCGGCCATGGAGCGGGCGTTGGCGCGCATCCGCGCCGGCGAAGAAGACCCGCCGTGCCGGACGTGCGGCGGCATTCTCAAGTCGGCGACGATCTCGTTCGGCCAGGGGCTCGTGGAAGCGGATCTGCAGCGGGCTCAGCGAGCGGCCGCGAGCTGCGACCTGATGCTCGCCGTCGGCACGAAGCTGTCGGTGTACCCGATCGCGGGCGTCGTGCCGGTCGCCAAGCGAGCCGGCGCGCGCGTCGTGATCCTCAACGCCGAGCCGACGGAGATGGACGAGCTGGGCCACGTCGTCCTGCGCGGGTCGATCTCGAGCCTGCTGCCCCAGATGGTGGAGAGCGCCGCGTGCCGGTGATCCGGTTCGAGGAGAGACTTCGCCGTCCGCTCGCGGGGGGCGCGTCGTTCGGCGACGTCGGTGTCTACGAGGAGCTGAAAGGGACCCTCCACTTCGCGATCGACCCGAAGCACGCCTCGAACGAGCGCATCACCGACGTGGCGCTCGCACCCCGCAACGACGCGGCCCGCGTCGAGTTCGAGGCGGACGTCTCGATCCTCATGCCGGTGAATCGTGGCCGCTCGAACGGTCGCGTCGTGCTCGACGTGGTCAATCGGGGCAATACCGTCGCCGTCCCCAATTTCAATCGTGCGACGCGCCCGGTGTTTCGCCCAGGCGTCGACCCCGACCCCGCCGTCGACCCGGGCGACGGATTTCTCATGCGACGCGGCTTCACGGTGATCTCGTGCGGCTGGCAGATCGATCTGCCCGAGGTGCCAGGCCTTCTGGGCCTGCGCGGGCCGGAAGCTCTCGACGCCCAAGGCCACCACCTCACGGGCCGCGTCTACACCCAGCTGCAGACACCCGAGCCCGCTGCGCACCTGCTCCTGTCCGACCGAGGCCACCGCCCGTATCCCGCCGCCGATGTCGACGAGCGCGATGCCCTCCTGACGGTGCGCGACCAGCCCGACGGCGAGCCGACGACGATCCCGCGCGACCGGTGGCGCTTCGGCCGGGTCGGAGGCGCCAGCGTCGTGCCCGACCCGCGGTCGGGCGTCGTACCCGACCCCCGGTACGTCTGGCTCGACAGCGGCTTCGAGAAGGGGCGGCTCTACCAGGTAACCTACACCGCGGTCGGCGCGTCGGTCGTCGGGCTCGGCATCGCCGCGCTCCGCGATGCCGTCGCCTGGCTCAAGCACGGCACGGCGCGCGAGGGCAACCCGGCGCCGGGCCTCCTGCGTTACGCGTACGCCTACGGACGGTCGCAGACCGGGCGACTGTTGAGAACGCTCGTCTACCATGACCTCAACCTGGACGAGCAGGGACGCGAGGCGCTCGACGGGATCATCGCGAACGTGGCCGGTGGGCTCCGCGGTGAGTTCAATCAGCGGTTCGGTCAGAACTCCAAGGACCGCCCGCACATGATGGACCACGTCCACTCGGCGACTCCCGAGGAGCTCGGCCGGAGGCTCGCCGCGCGCCGAAGCCGGCTGCGCGTCTTCTACACGAACAGCTCGGCGGAATACCACCGCGGCGACGCTTCGCTCGTTCACACCAACCCCGAGGGCACGCGCGATGTCCCGTCCGGCCCGTCGGCCCGCGTCTATCACTTCGCCGGTACCGAGCATGGGCTCGGCGTCTGGCCGCCGACGGACCGGAGAGTGGCCGCCGCCGATCCGGCCGAGCCCCTCGAGCACTCGCAGAACCTGAGGAACACGATCGACTACGCGCCGCTGCTGCGCGCGTGCCTCGTGAATCTCGACCGCTGGGTCGCCGAGGGCGTCGAGCCGCCGCCGAGCCGGCATCCGCGGCGCACCGACGGCACCGCGCTGCCCCCCGAGGCGCTGAGCACAGTGCTCGACGCCATCCCCGGCGCCAACTATCCACGTCATCACGCGCGCCCCGGCCGGCTCGACTTCTCGACGCTGCCACCGCGCCCCGGGCCCGCGTATGGCTCGCTCGTCTCCGCCCTCGACCAGGACGGCAACGAGCTCGCCGGCATCAAGCTGCCGGAGGTGACGGTGCCGCTCGGCACCCACACGGGATGGACGCTCCGGCATTCTGAGATCGGCGGCGCGGCCCAGCGCCTGGTCTTCGCCGGCGCGACCATTCCGTTCGCGCGGACTCGCCGCGAACGCGAATCCTCGGGCGATCCGCGTCTCTCCATCGAGGAGCGCTACCGGTCGCGCGACGATTACCTGGAGCGCGTCCGGCGCGCCGCTGCCGCGCTCGTGTCCGAGCGCTATCTCCTCGACGAGGACATCGAGCTCACGGTCTCACTGGCGGCGCGCGCGTGGGACCACTGGACTGCGTCGTAGCAGAGCCGGCCGTCCGCCTGGCGAGCGAGTTGTATCGACGACGGCAGACGAGGCAGGGGGTGCAGCTACAGCAGCTGGAGGAGGTCCGGCAGGAGCCGGCTCAGCGGAGATCGAGATCGCCGAAGGAGGGCTCGAGTCCGACGGGCTCTTGTTCCCTGACACTGACACGTCGGTGTTGACGCGGCCAGGAAGACGGTCGCCAGCGCCAGAGCGACAGCTCGGCCTCGACGCGTGGTGAACATCGGTCCTCCTTCACCAGTGTAGGGGGCGCGGGCGATCTGGACGGCCGAGATATCTGTCACCGTGACGCGGCCACAGATTGCGGACGCTCGACGAACCGGCACGACTGGTGGTGAGACGATCTGCGGCGACAGCGGGCACAGAGAGGACACCCGGATGACGATCACGAGAAAGAACATCCAGCCGGACACGCTCGCCGCTCCGAACCGGAGCGGCCACACGCTCTATTCCCACGTTGTGGCGGTCGAAGGCCGCCGCATGATCTTCGTCGCCGGCCAGCTCGCGCGGGACCGCGCCGGCAACGTCGTGGGCAAGGGTGACATGCGGGCCCAGATCCGTCAGGTCGGAGAGAACATCAAGGCCGCCCTGGCCGCGGCAGGCGCGACCCTCGCCGATATCGTCAAGACCAACACGTTCGTCACCGACATGGACGAGTTCTTCCGCCACGTGGATGTCCGCATGGAGTACTTCGGGCCCGCGCTCCCGACGAGCACCACGGTCGAGGTGCGGCGCCTCGCGCATCCCGACTTCCTGGTCGAGATCGAGGCCGTCGCGATGACGGGCTAAGCGCCAGGGTCGCTCAGGGGATCAGGGCTCGGCCCGGTCAATGCTCGACGCCGGCCATGGCCTGCGGCCTCAAAGACCCGCGTCGATCTTCCGCTGGAGGTACCAGGCGATGTACCCGCGATACTTCCGCTGAAGCTCCTCCCGACGCCAGTCTTGCCCCGTGATGATCCCGCGGCACGTCCGTGCCCCACAATTGCAGCGCATTTCGTCCGAGTCGTCATCCGTGGTCGCCCAATCGTGGGTGAGCTTCTCGCCGGGCTGGATGTCGCGCATCGCCACGAAGACGATCTGTCCCTGAACCCCGATGTTGGGATCGCACGAGTGGTTGCTGAAGATCATGCCGCCTTCCCGCTCGGGCTCGGCGAGGGGGCCGATGAAGAAGCCCTCGGCGACGGTGATCTGCGCGGGGCCAAGCGACGGTTCGACGTCGCGCAGGGTCGCCGCGTCAAAGATGTACCCACCCTTGATCACGACGATCTCGTCTTTTGCGATGCGCTCACGCGCGAAGAGGCCGCGACCGTGAATCGCGCTGTCCTTGACGACGGTTTTCGGCGAGCGATAAGACAGGCTCGACATCCTTCTCACCAGGGCAGGCCGTTGAGGTCGATGATCCCGTCCTCGGGCGCTGGGCGGCGACTGCTGCGACGCCATCCTAGATCAGGGCTGGAGCCGAGTCGAGCGCCGCGCGGCCAGGGCCCGGGCGCGCCGTGGGTGAGTCCCGTCGCGCGCCCGAAGCGTGAACGCTATGGTCTGGAGAGGCCGCTCAGCAGGTTGGTGACGGTGTTCGTGACCGTGGGAACGAGAGGCGAGACGCGTGTCGTCAGCCTGACAGAGTCCGACGCCAAGAGGAGGTTTTTACCCGCCGCCTCAGGGCTGAAGGCGGGTCGAGCGCCACGGCCCGCCGCTGAAACCCGAGTCGGTCGGTGTCAGCGAGCGCGTCCAGAGCGCCCGGTCGTGCGCGCGCGCCGGCTGGCCGACCCAGAGCTCGACGCGTTCGGCCCACACGCGATATCCGCCCCAGCGCTTGGGGCGCGGGACGTCGCCCCCGGAGCGCGTTGCCTCCTCCTCGACCTTCGCCAGAAACGCCGCGCGCGACGCGATCGGTCGGCTCTGATCGCTCGCGGAGGCCGCGACGCGCGCGTCGGGGGGCCGCGACTTCCAGTAGGCGTCTGAGTCCGAGTCGGGCGCCAGGGTCACCGGTCCCTCGATGCGCGCCTGCCGTTCGTGGGCGTCCCAATTGAAGACGAGCGCCGCGCGCGGGTTGACATCGAGCGCCTGTCCCTTGGCGCTCTCGCGGTCGGTGTAGAAGACGATCCAGCCGGCGCGCGTGTCGAGGCCGCGACAGATCACCATGCGCGCCGAGGGGCGGCCGTCAGGCTCGACGGTCGCCAGCGTCATCGCGTGCGCGTTCCTGATCTCGGCGAACGCTTCCGTCAGCCAGCTCTCGAGAAGCGGCAGCGGATCCGCGGGAAGCTCGCTGGGCAGGGCGGGCTTAGTAACCTTCTTCCTCCAAAAGGGGGAACGCGCTGGTGACGTGCGCCGGGCGGACCGGTGTCGCCGCGTGGAGGTAGGACGGGTTGACGGCCGCCAGACGATCGACACCGAGGAGCGCGAGGCAGATCCGGATCTCTTCTTCGAGCAGCTCGAACACCCGCACGAGCCCCGCCTGGCCGGCGGCGGCAAGCCCGCAGCACGAGAGCCGCCCAATGCCCACGGCGTGGGCGCCGAGCGCGATCCCCTTCACGACGTCGGTGCCGCGCATGAACGCGCCGTCGACGATGATCGTCGCTCGGCCCCGCACGGCCGCGACGACCTCCGGCAGGACGTCCATCGTGCCGCGCCCGTGATCGAGCTGGCGCCCGCCGTGATTGGACACGTAGACGCCCTCGACCCCGTGGTCACACGCGAGGGCCGCATCCTCGGCAGTGGCGATGCCCTTCAAGATCAGCGGGATGTCGTGGAGGTCCTTGAAGCGCTTCACGTGGTCCCAGTTGAGCCCCGCCTGGAAGTCGAAGCCCGTAGCGCGCAGACGCCAGGGCTTGACGAACCGCCGCGCCAGATCGCGCTCGCGGCGGCTGTAGCTGGCGGTGTCCACGGTCAGACAGAAGGCGGCGTAGCCGTTGTCCTTGGCGCGCTTCACGTGCTCGTCCACCCAGGCGTCGTCGCCGCGGACGTAGAGCTGGAAGATGCGGAAGTTGTCGGCCGCCGCGGCGACCGCCTCGAGGCCCGGGTTGCAGACCGAGCTCAGCATCTGCGGCACGCTGAACTCCGCCGAGGCCTTCGCGGCGGTGGCGCCGCCGCCGGGCTCGAAGCTCTCGACCGACCCGACGGGCGCGATCATCACCGGAATCCGCACCGCACGGCCGAACAGGCTAGAGGTGCTGTCGATCTTCGAGACGTTCCGCAGCACGCGGGGGCGGAACGCGAGCGAGTCGAGCGCCTGCCGGTTACGCCTCAGCGTGGTCTCGGTCTCGGCGCCGCCCGCGAGATAGTCCCAGGGGCCCGGCGCCAGATTCATCCGGGCGGCGCGCACGATCTCGTGAAGTGTCTGGAACCGGCTCTCGAGGTTGGACGGTGACATGAGTTTTCCTCGGTCAGACGTTCGGGTGTCGGTGGTGCCAGTCGGTGGCCTGCTCGTAGGTGTGGCCGACGCGCAGCACAGTCGGTTCGTCGAACGGGCGCCCCGTGATCTGGATCGACAGCGGCAGCCCTGACGCCGTGAACCCGCACGGCACGGCGAGGGCGGGGAGACCCGTCATGTTGAAGGGCCCCGTGTTACCGCGGGGGAATCCGTACTCGGGGTCGTAGACCGTCGCGAACGTGGGCGCCGGCTTCGGGCTGGTCGGCGTGGCGAGCACGTCCACCGTGCGGAGCACGGCGGCCATGTCTGCCTTGAGCCGCGCCCGAAGACGCTGGGCCTGCACGTACTCGGACGCAGTGATCAGGGCGCCGGCTAGCATCCGCTCGCGCAAAATCTCGCCGAACCGCTCGGGATGCTCGCGCAGGTCGTGCTCGTGGTACGCGAACGCCTCGGCCAGGAGGATCGCGGTGTAGGCGCCGGCCGCCTGGATGCTGGGGATCTCGACGTCTTCGACGCTGGCGCCGAACTGCCGGAGCGTCGCGAGCGCCTGCTCGAAGCCCTTCTCGACCTCGGGATCGATGCCCTCGAAGAAATATTCGCGCGGCACGCCGACCCGAAGGCCGCGCACGCCCCGGCCGAGCGGCGCCACATAGTCAGGGACGGGCTCGCGGCTCGACGCCGGGTCGGCCGGGTCGTGGCCGGCCAGCGCCTGCAGCAGGTACGCGCAGTCCTCGACGGTGCGCGCCATCGGTCCGGTGTGGTCCAGCGTCCACGAGAGCGTGAGAACGCCGGCGCGGCTGCAGCGGCCGTAGGTCGGCTTGAGGCCGGCGATGCCGCAGAACGACGCGGGGCCGCGGATCGAGCCGCCCGTGTCCGAGCCGAGCGCGCCGAACGCGAGACCGGCTGCGAGCGCGGCGCCCGAGCCGCTCGAGGATCCGCCCGGCATGCGTGCGAGGTCCCATGGATTTTTGGCCGCGGCGAAGCGGTGGCCCGGGAACTGGATCCCGAAGGCGAACTCGTGGGTGATCAGCTTGCCGAGCATCACCGCACCCGCGCGCTGGAGCCGCGTCACACAGGTGGCGTCCTCGTCCGGGATCCAGTCGGCGAGGAGCGCCGAGCCCCCGGTGGTGAGAATGCCGCGGGTCGCGTAGATGTCCTTGTAGCCGACGGGAATGCCGAGGAGCGGGCTCGAGATGTCGCCGCGCCCGAGCGCGGCCTCGGCGGCCTTCGCGTCGGCCAGCGCGCGCTCGGCGGTCACCGTGACGAACGCGTTGAGCCGAGGGTCAAGACGCTCGATGCGCTCGAGGAGCGCCCGGGTCAGCTCGACGGGCGAGAGCGCGCGGCGCCGGAGCCGCGCGCCGATATCGCGGATCGTCGCGTACGCGAGCTCATCACTGGCCATGGTCGCCTCGCGGCCGTCCGGCCTCGAAGGTGACGGCGGGCTCGAGTGTTCTCACCGTCCGCGAGTCCATCGCGTGGATCGGCCGGAGCGCGTCGGTCAGCAGCCGGCGCACGAGCTCGAGCCGATTCTCGGCGATCTCGACGCGGGCGGCCTTCATGCGGTCGCGCAGTTCTTCCAGGGTCATGGCCATCCTCCCCTGTGGGAGAATACCGCGACCTCGATCCCAACGGGGAGGCGGATTGATAACGCGCGCGTGCCGGGTTTCGACCTCGATCCCGGCTTCGCTCTCCTGCCATGGTACGCGGTCGCCGACGGTGTCGTGGGCGGCGGCTGGCTCCGCTGGATGCTCGGCGAGCGCGACCTGGCGCCTGCGATCTTGATCTCGACGATCTTCGGCCGCGTCTGGCTGCTCGGCCCCGGTCTGGTGCTACTCGCGTCCGTGGTAGGCGCGTTCGGCGGGGGCGAACGGGCGACCGTCGCTCGCCGTCTCGTGGTGCTCGGCGGGGGCGGCTTCCTCTATATCCTCGTCGGGGGGTTTGCGATCGCGGGCCAGCCCGGCGTCGGCGCGGGCACCGTGGTCGTCGCGGCGAGCCTTCTGCTCCTCTTCTCGCTGGGGCTCGCCGCGCGGGGCTCGTTCCAGGGTGGCGCCTTCGTGGCCGGCGCGGTCGTGCTGTCGCCGTCCTCGTCGGGCTCTTCACGTTCTTCCCGGTCGCGCGCATCTTGCTGAGCGCGATTCAGGGGAGCGACGGCCTCCCGTCCGGGCGCGCGCTCGCCGAGCGCCTGTTCGCCGCGAAGATC
>Ga0209237_1002307_pt1 | contig 11477 bp, 9 predicted proteins | sample GraSoi013_1_40cm_2_FD_185820 | JGI IMG/M metagenome (GOLD analysis project Ga0209237, IMG submission 185820) | Grasslands soil microbial communities from the Angelo Coastal Reserve, California, USA - Sample 10_02_2013_1_40cm (SPAdes) (version 2) | ecosystem: Environmental > Terrestrial > Soil >...
GTCGCGCGGCTACCCGGAATCGTCGGAGTCTGGACAGCCGATCGAGGGCATCGAACAGGCCGAAGGGATCCCTGGTGTCGCCGTCTATCACGCGGGCACGGCGATGCGCGACGGACGCATCGTGACGGCAGGCGGGCGCGTGCTGACTGTGGTCGGGCGCGGGACCCGTTTCGACGAGGCGATCGCGCGCGCGTATGCCGGCGCCATGCGGATTCATTTCGACGGCATGCAGTATCGGCGGGATATTGGGCGCTCGGCATTGCGGATTGCGGATTGAGGATTGCGGATTTATTGTCGATTGTTGATTGACATCGATGAAGTACTCGGTGATCACGTTCGGCTGTCGAGTCAATCAAGCCGATTCGCTCGGCTTCGAGGAAGAGTTGCGCGCGGCTGGAGCGACCGCTGCGCCACCCGAGTCTGCCGACATCGTTGTGGTCAACACCTGTTCGGTAACCGCGTCGTCTGATCAGGGCGCGCGTCAGACGATTCGGCGAGTCGCGCGCGACAATCCATCCGCGCGGATTGTGGTCACCGGCTGTTACGCGACGCGCCGCCCCGACGAAGTCGCCGCGCTGCCGAACGTCGCCCGCGTCATACCGAACGACGACAAGCCGCGATTGATTCACCTCGTCCAGTCGGCCCTCACGACCGCAGAGCGCTTCGCCGACGGTGATGGCGCTTGCGGTGCGGCCATCGAGCCGGGCGTCGCGGGGCGGACGGCTTTTACGCTGCGAGTCCAGACCGGCTGTGCCGAGCCCTGTTCTTACTGCATCATCCCGACGACTCGAGGTCGGCCGCGCAGTGTGCCGTTGGATGAGGTTCTGCGCGAGGTCGAACACATCGCCACTGCCGGCTTCAAAGAGATCGCGCTGACGGGTGTCCATCTCGGCTCGTACGGCCGCGATTTGGACGGGCCATCCTCGCTTCTCGATCTTCTTCGTCGCGCGAGGGCTTTAGCCGAACGTCACGATCTGCTCTTCCGCATCAGCTCGTTGGAGCCGATGGACTGCCCGCGCGACGTGGTCGATCTCGTCGCGACGTCGGACCGCTTCGCGCCGCACTTTCATCTGCCGCTGCAGCACGCGAGCGACCGCGTGCTGACGGCGATGCGACGGCCGTACACGATCGAGTACTACGCGTCGCTCGTCGACGACATCCGATCTCGAATTCCGCACGCGTCGATCGGCAGCGACATCATCGTTGGCTTCCCGGGCGAAACCGACGAGGACTTCGAGGTGCTCGCCTCGTACCTCGAACGTTCACCGCTCACACACCTGCACGTCTTCCCGTACTCCGATCGCCCAGGCACAGCGGCCTCGACGATGAGCGGGAAAGTGCCGGGTCCGGTCGTGCGCGAGCGGGGGCGTCGGGTGCGGGAAATCGGTCAGCGTTTGGCCTTGCGCTTCCGCGAGTCGCAGATCGGCACGATCCATCGAGCGCTGACGCTCGAAGACGGATCGGTAGTCGTGACTGGAAACTATCTGAAGCTGCGTGTGCCGGCGACTCGTCCGCGCAACCACTGGGTGCGCGTGCGGGTGACGTCAGATCATGACGGCGAGCTGCTGGCCCGCTGACTTCTTCTGCCCCTCGACAATCAACTGACCGCACGCCGCGCGGATGTCGCGCCCGCGGCTCTTGCGGACCGACACCGTCAGACGATGATCCGCGAGAATCTGTGCGAAGCGATCGATCGCTTCGTCCGACGGCCGCTCGAAGGGGATGCCCGCGGCGGCGTTCAACGGAATCAGGTTCACTTTCGACTTCACGCCCGCGAGCAGTTTTGCGAGCCGTCGCGCATCCTCGGGCCGATCGTTGACCCCGGCGAGCAGCACGTACTCGAAGGTGATCCGGCTGCGCCGCTTCAACGGGAAGCGCTGGCACACGTCGATGATGTCGCTGACGCCGTATTTTTTGTTGATCGGCACGAGCTCCCCGCGCAGCCGGTCGGTCGGCGCGTGCAGCGAAATCGCGAGGTTCGGCATCACCGGTTCTTTCGCGAGCTTCTCGAGCGCGGCCAGGAGGCCGACCGTCGACAACGTGATTCGCCGGGGCGACATCGCGAATCCGTTCTCGTCAACGAGGATTCGCAGCGCCTTCATCGTCTGATCGTAGTTGTGCAGCGGCTCGCCCATGCCCATCAGGACGATGTTGAAGCGCGTGTCGCGCATGTTCAGCGCGTCGACGAGCACGCGCACCTGGCCGACGATCTCACCTGCGGTCACGTTGCGGACGAGACCCATCTTGCCTGTGAGACAGAACGCGCACGCCATCGCGCAGCCGACCTGCGTCGAGATGCAGAAGGTCATCGACGGCGTGTCCGGGATGAACACCGATTCGATGGTGCGGCCGTCGGCGAGGCGCAGGAGAAATTTCTCGGTGCCGTCGACCGACTTCTCGCGCTGAACCACCTCAGGCGTTGACAGCGTGAAGCCGTTCGCGAGCGCTGTGCGGAGGTCGCGTGAGAGGTCGGTCATCGCGGCGGGATCGGTGACGCCGCGGTGATAGAGCCAGCGAAAAATCTGTCCGGCGTGAAAGCGGTGGTGTCCGCGCGCGTCGAGCGCCGCCTCGAGCGCCGGGCGTTCCAGTTCGGCGAGGTCGAGTCGGCAGGACTCGGTGGACACGGTATCTCTCTCGTTTCCCAGCGCTTAGCGGACTTTCAATGGTAACATGATGGCTCATCTTGTCGAACGCACCTATCGTCCGAGACGTTCTCGATAACGGTCTCCGCATTCTCACGGAGCGGATGACTCAAGTCCGCTCGATCAGCATCGGCGTCTGGCTCACACGCGGATCGCGCCACGAAACCGCTGAGCGCGGCGGCATCGCCCATTTCGTCGAGCACATGCTCTTCAAAGGCACCGCGACGCGCAGCGCGGAAGATATCGCTCAGGCGATCGATTCGATCGGCGGTCAGCTCGACGCGTTCACCGCGAAGGAATACGCCAGCTACTACATCAAGGTCCTCGACGAGCATCTGCCGCTCGCCATCGACATCCTCGCCGACATCGTCCGCAATCCGGCGTTCGGTCCAGAGGACATCGAGCGTGAGAAAAAAGTCGTCCTCGAAGAGATCAAGATGGTCGAGGACACGCCCGACGACCTCGTCCACGAGCTGTTCACCCAGGGCTTCTGGGAAAACCATCCGCTCGGCCGACCGATTCTCGGCACGAAAGAGACCGTCGAATCGTTCAACGTCGATTCGCTGCGGACGTACTTTCAGAACGCGTACACGGCGCGCAACCTGATCGTCTCGGCGGTGGGCAACCTCGAGCACGAGCACGTGCGCGATCTCGTGGCCGAGAAGTTCGGATCGGTCGCCGAGTCGGGCGAGGCCGTTGGCGAGCAGGCGCCTCGCGTCGTACCGAAGATTCTGATTCGCAACAAGGAGCTCGAACAGAGCCACTTGTGCCTCGGCGTCGGCAGCTACCCGCAGAACCACGACGATCGGTATTCGAGCTACGTGCTGAACACGCTGCTCGGCGGCTCGATGAGCTCGAGGCTGTTTCAGAACGTGCGCGAGAAGCGCGGGCTCGCCTATGCCGTGTTCAGCGGGCTGAGCGCCTATCGCGACGCCGGGTCGTTCACCATCTACGCCGGCTGCTCGAACGAAGCCGTCGGTGAGGTCGTCGATCTCGTCGTCGAAGAATTGCGCGGCGTCAAGAATGCGCTCGTGCCCGACGCCGAGCTGCAGCGCGCGAAGGATCACCTGAAGGGCAGCCTCATGCTGAGCCTCGAGAACACCGCGAGCCGCATGTCGCACATCGCCCGGCAGGAGATTTACTTCGACCGGCAGTTCGGGCTGGACGAGACGCTGCAAGGCATCGAGCGGGTGACCGCCGCCGATGTCCAGCGCGTCGCGGCAGACCTGTTTCAGAACGGATCGCTCGCGGCCACGGTGCTCGGCAACGTGAACGGACTGCAGATTCCGAGAGAGCGGTTGGATCTGGACTAAGAGGAGCCTATTCACCACAGAGGACGCGGTGGACGCGGGGGATCAAACTGGAGAGGTTTGTCCCTCTGCGTCCTCCGTGTCCCCCGTGGTGGCGAGCTTTCGTGATCGCACGCTATACACACCCCGAGATGGGGCGGATCTGGAGCGACCAGCGTCGGTACGAGACCTGGCTGCTCGTCGAGACCGCCGCCGCCGAGGCGATGGCGGCCGCGGGCATCGTGCCGCCCGAGGCGGCACGCGACATCCGCGACCGCGGCGGGTTCGACATCGCACGCATCGAAGAAATCGAGCAGACCACGCAGCACGACGTCATCGCCTTCACGACGGCTGTCGCCGAGAAAGTCGGGCCCTCCGCGCGCTGGCTTCACTTTGGGATGACCTCGTCGGACGTCATCGACACCGCGCAAGCTCTGCAGATGCGCGAAGCGTGCGACCTGATCCTCACGGATCTCGAGGCGCTGTCGGAGGCGATTCGCGACCGCGCGCTCGAACACCGCCGGACGCCGATGATCGGCCGCACGCATGGCGTACATGCCGAGCCGATGACGTTCGGCCTCAAGCTCGCGCTGTGGTACTCCGACGTGCAGCGCGACATCGAACGGATTCAGCGCGCGCGCGCAACGATCAACGTCGGCAAACTCTCAGGCGCCGTGGGGACGTTCGCGCATTTGCCGCCGTCAATAGAAGAAGAGGTGTGCCAGCGCCTGCAGCTCGAGCCGGCGAAGGTCTCCTCGCAGGTCATTCAACGCGACCGCCACGCGGAGCTGCTGTCGGCGCTGGCGATTACGGCCGCGTCGCTGGAGAAGTTCGCGCTCGAAATCCGCGGACTGCAGAAGACCGAAATCGGGGAAGTCGAGGAGCCGTTCGCGAAAGGGCAGAAGGGCTCGTCGGCGATGCCGCACAAACGCAATCCGATCGGCTGCGAGCAGATTTGCGGTCTCGCGCGCCTGCTGCGCGCCAACGCCCACGCGTCGCTCGAGAACGTCGCGTTGTGGCACGAGCGCGACATCTCGCATTCGTCGGTGGAGCGCGTGATCCTGCCCGACAGCTTCATCGCGCTCGATCACATGCTGCGCCGGTTCACCAGAATCACCCGCGGCATGGTCGTCTATCCCGATCGCATGCGCGAGAATCTCAACCGCTCGCGCGGCGTCGTGTTTTCCGGCACGGTGCTGCTCGAGCTCGCGAAAAAAGGCGTCTCGCGCGAGCAGGCGTACGAATGGGTGCAGCGCAACGCGATGCGCCTGTTCGAGGAACGCCGGGAGGACGTCGACTTCAGGGCGCTGCTGCTGGCCGACCCGGACGTCACGCGCGTGCTGACGCCGGCCGAGATCGAGCGGGCGTTCGACCTCGACGAGCAGTTGAAGCACGTGGACCACATTTTCGATCGCGTCTTTCAAACCGTTTCCGCGAGGGTCTAGCTAGTGGAGGGTCTTCTCGAATTTACTACTCGGGCCGCTCCGCTCGAACCCCACCGCGCAGGCGTGCGCGCTGGGGACCCCGCGTGGTCGCGGCCCAAAAATCGCGGTCGAAGACTCGTTGTGAATAGTACTGATTCAGCTGAGACGGTCCACTAACATGCGTGCGCGCGTTTTCGTCACGTTGAAGCCATCCGTGTTCGATCCGCAGGGCAGAACGATCGCCGACGCTCTGCATTCGCTCGGCTACGGCACGGTCGAGGACGTGCGGCAAGGTAAGTACTTCGAGCTCGATCTTGCGACCACTGAAGCGGCGCAGGCGCGCGCCCTAGCCGCCGAGGTCGCCGACAAGGTCCTGGCGAATCCCGTGATCGAAAGCTATCGCATCGAGGTTGACTGAGCGGAGAGTCGTGCGAAGAACCGCGGCGAGCGATCGAGCGAGCCGCGACAGGCGTTGGGGGTGGGGCCCCAACGCAAAAGTAAACAAAGATGACTCGTTTTGCTTTTGCACTTGCGGCGTGCATGACTGTGGCTAGTGCCTCATCGGCGCAGGACCGTCCGGGTCCAGCGATCGACCCGATGGCGGCGACAGTCACGCAGTGGTTCACGATGATCGAGCGCCAGTTCGTGAGCCTCGCCGACGCGATGCCGTCCGATCGCTGGAGCTTCGCGCCGAAAGACGGCGAGTTCAAGGGCGTGCGCACGTTCGCCGAGCAGGTGAAGCACGTCGCGTGCGCCAATGTCGCATTCTTCAACGAAGTCGAGCACAAGACGCCGCCGGCCGGCTGTGAGACCGGCGGTCCGAGTCCGGCAAAGACGAAGGCCGAGCTGATGCAGTACCTGCGCGAATCGTTCACCTACGCGACTCAGGTGATGCGACGACTCACGCCCGCCAACGCCATGGATCCGGTCGAAGGTCCTTACGGCGGCAAGACGACGAGATTGGGCATTTCGACGCTAGCGGTGTGGCATGCGACGGATCATTACGGCCAGCTCGTGGTGTATCTGCGGATGAACGGCATCGTCCCGCCCGCGAGCGCGGGCACGGCCCCATCGCGATAGTCGTTCCTAACCAGCGCGCCGAGCCGAAGGCGAGGCGTGGTCGGCGGCGGGGGTGGGGCCCCGCCGCAAGGTCATAAAAGATGCGCTTCGGCATTGTGGTGTTTCCCGGCAGCAACTGCGACGAGGACGCGTATCACGCCGCGAAAGATGTCTTCGGCCAGGATGCCGAGTACATCTGGCACAAGGACACCGACCTGAAAGGCGCCGACGTCGTGATTCTGCCCGGTGGCTTCGCGCACGGCGATTACCTGCGCACCGGCGCGATGGCGCGCTTCTCGCCGATCATGGGGCAGGTTCGCGCGTTCGTCGAGCGCGGCGGCCCGGTGCTCGGCATCTGTAACGGATTCCAAATCCTGCTCGAATCCGGTCTGCTGCCCGGCGCGATGCTGCGCAATCGCACGCTGAAGTACCGCTGCGAGCACGTGCATCTGCGAGTCGAGCAGACCGACACGCCGTTCACGAGCGCGGCAAAGGTGGGCCAGGTCCTGCGAATTCCGATCGGTCACGGCGAAGGCAATTATTTCGCGCCGTCCGATATGCTCGCCACGTTGGAGTCGAACCGGCAGGTGATTCTTCGTTACACCGATCCGAACGGCGAGCTCGATCCAGATTCGAATCCAAACGGATCGGTCAACGCGATCGCCGCGATCTGCAACGAATCGCGCAACGTCGTCGGCATGATGCCGCATCCCGAGCGCGCGTGTGAATCGCTGCTCGGCGGCGTCGACGGACGGATGATCTTCGAATCGGTCGTCGAGACGCTGGCTCGCGGGCCTGAAAGGCCCGCGCTACAGGCTGTAGGGCGGGCCTTTTAGGGTCGCCGTTTCATCATGATTGATCCACAGGTTCTCGAACGGCACGGCCTGAAGCCCGACGAGTACGAACGCATCAAGCAGTTCCTCGGCCGCGAGCCGAACCTCACCGAGCTCGGGATCTTCTCGGTGATGTGGTCCGAGCACTGCAGCTACAAGAGCTCGCGCGTGCATCTGAAGACGCTGCCGACCACAGGAAAGCAAGTCCTGCAGGGTCCAGGGGAGAACGCGGGCGCCGTCGACATCGGCGACGGCCTCGCGGCCGTCTTCAAGATCGAATCGCACAATCACCCGTCGTTCATCGAGCCGTACCAGGGGGCGGCGACCGGCGTCGGCGGGATCATCCGCGACATCTTCACGATGGGCGCGCGGCCGATCGCGCTGTTGAACTCGCTGCGGTTCGGATCCATCGATGCGCCCGGAACACGTCGTCTGCTCGAAGGCGTCGTGGCCGGCATCGCCGGCTACGGCAACAGCATCGGCATCCCGACGGTCGGCGGTGAGATTGCGTTCGAGCCGTCGTACGCCGGCAATCCGCTCGTCAACGTCTTCTGCCTCGGCATCGCGAAGGCGTCGGACATTATTAAAGGTGTCGCCTCGGGCGTCGGCAATTCGGTCTATTACGTCGGCGCCAAGACCGGGCGCGACGGCATCCATGGCGCGACGATGGCGTCGGCGGAGTTCGATGAGAAATCGGCGGAGAAGCGTCCGGCTGTCCAAGTCGGCGATCCGTTCATGGAAAAACTGCTGCTCGAAGCGTGCCTCGAGGTGATGCAGACCGACGCGCTCGTCGGCATCCAGGACATGGGCGCCGCGGGCCTGACCTGCTCGACGACCGAAATGGGATCGCGCGGCGGAGCCGGCGTGGAAATCGACATCGCGCATGTGCCGCAGCGCGAAAGCAGGATGACGCCGTACGAGATCATGCTCTCGGAGTCGCAGGAGCGGATGCTGCTCGTCGTCAAGCGTGGGCGCGAGGCTGAGGTCGAGCGGATCTTCGACAAGTGGGATCTGCACGCGGTCCACATCGGCGAAGTGACCAGCGACGGCATGCTGCGCGTGAAGGACAAGGGCACGGTGGTCGCCGAGATTCCGAATCGCGCGCTCACCGACGAGGCGCCGGTGTATCGACGTTCGATGACGGAGCCCGAGTATCTTGCCGAGGTGCGAAAACTTGACCTGGATGTGCTCACGCGGGACGGCCTAAAGGCCGTCCCTTACAGCGGTGTAGGGGACGGTCTTCCGCCTTCGCGGAACGCTTCGGCGGACCACCGTAGCCTTGGCGAAGGTGGTCAGACCGTCCCGGGAAGTCAGAACACCGCGCTGTTGCTGCTCCTCGGCTCCGCGACCATCGGCAGCAAGAAATGGGTGTACCGGCAGTACGACCACATGGTCCGGACCAACACGATCAACTATCCGGGTTTCGGCGCGGGAGTCGTGCGCATCAAGGGAACGGATCGCGCACTCGCGTTGTCGGTCGATGGCAATGGACGGTACTGCTACCTCGATCCCTATCGCGGCGCGATGCTGGCGGTCGCCGAAGCTGCGAGGAATGTGGCGTGCGCGGGGGCGCGGCCGCTGGGCGCGACCAACTGTCTGAACTTCGGCAATCCCGAGCGTCCGGCGATCATGTGGCAGTTCGCGAAAACGGTTGAAGGGATTGGCGCCGCGTGTCGCGCGCTCGACGTGCCGATTACCGGCGGCAACGTCAGTCTCTACAACGAAACGGACGGGAAGGCGATTTATCCGACGCCGGTCATCGGCGTGGTCGGCCTGCTCGAGCACGCCGATCGCGTCGTCAGCCGCCGGTTCCACCGGTCGGGCGATGCGATCATTCTGCTCGGCGAGGGACACGGCGAGCTGGGCGGCAGCGAGTACTTGAAGGTCGTGCACGATCTGGTGCGCGGAGGGCCGCCGTCGATCGACCTCGACGCCGAGCGCGCGCTCCAGGATCTGCTCGTCACGCTCGCGACCGAGCGCCTGATTCATTCCGCGCACGATTGCTCGGACGGCGGGCTCGCCGTCACGCTCGCCGAGTGTTGTTTCGACACCGAAGGGATGGGCGCTGACGTGTCGATCCCCGGTGTCGAGATCACCCGCGATCCAGCGCTGAACACGGCGGCAGCACTCTTCGGCGAGTCGGCGTCGCGCGTGCTGGTGTCGGTCGTGCCGGAAAGTGCGACCGCCGTGCTCGAGCGCGCCGCCGCGGCGAACGTGCCGGCGCGGATGATCGGCCAGACCGGCGGCAACCTGTTGAGAATCGCTGTGGCAGGGCAGATGGCCGTCGACCTGTCGATCCACGAAGCGGAGCGTGTCTGGAATGCGGCGATCGAGCGCTACTTTGCCAAGCGCGTGGCCTGATCGCCGACTGAGCGGACAGTCGTTGCGAATCACCGCCGCGAGCGAACGTGCGAGCGGCGCCTGCGGCTCTCGCGAGCGCGAAGGCGCGAGCGAGGCGAGCGTGGGTGGGGCCACGCGAGCGTAGAGAAAATGACAGGCGCTGGGGGTGGCCCCAGCGCAAAAGTAAAAAATGCTCGATAAGTTCAAAGACGAGTGCGGCGTCTTCGGCATCTTCGGTCATCCCGAAGCCGCCAACATGACCTATCTCGGCCTCTATGCTTTGCAGCATCGAGGGCAGGAGAGCGCGGGCATCGCGGCCTCCGATCGCGAGCGCGTGCGCATTTCGCGCGCCATGGGCTACGTCGCCGATACGTTCGATGGCCCAACGCTCGCGCAGCTTCCCGGGCCACTGGCCATCGGACACGTGCGCTACTCCACCGCGGGCGAAAGTAAGCTCTCGAACGCGCAGCCCATCCTGATCGACTGTTCGCACGGACAGATCGCGTTGTGCCACAACGGGAATCTCGTGAACGCGCGCGAGCTGCGCGACGAGCTCGTACAGCAGGGATCGATTTTCCAGTCCAGCAGCGACACCGAGGTCATCCTGCACCTCTACGCGAGGTCGAAGGCGCCCACGGTCGAAGACGCGATCGTCGAATCGGTCTCGCAGGTGCAGGGCGCCTTCTCCCTCGTGATGCTCACGAAGGACCGCCTGGTCGCCGTCCGCGATCCGCACGGCTTCCGACCGCTCGCGCTCGGCCGTCTGGGCGACGCGTACGTCGTCTGCTCGGAAACGTGTGCGATGGATCTCATCGGTGCGACCTACGCGCGCGACGTCGCTCCTGGCGAAATCCTGGTGATCTCGGACAACGGCGTCCGATCGATCAAGCCGTTCGCTCCGGCGCCGGTGAACCAGTGCATCTTCGAGCACGTGTACTTCGCGCGGCCCGACAGCTACGTGTTTGGCCGCAGCGTGAACGAAGTCCGAACGGAGCTCGGCCGCGTGCTCGCGCGCGAGCAGCCGGTCGACGCCGACGTCGTCGTGCCGGTGCCGGATTCCGGCGTGTGCGCCGCCGTGGGATACGCCGAGGAGGCAGACATCCCGCTGCGCATGGGCCTCATCCGCAACCACTATGTCGGCCGCACGTTCATTCAGCCGCAGGCGTCGATTCGCCACTTCGGCGTGAAGGTGAAGCTGAATCCGGTGCGCAGCATCCTCGAAGGCAGGCGCGTCATCCTCGTCGACGATTCGATCGTCCGCGGCACGACGAGCCGCAAGATCGTCCGAATGGTCCGCGCGGCGGGCGCCAAGGAAGTACACGTGCGTATCAGTTGTCCGCCGACGATCTCGCCGTGCTTCTACGGTGTCGACACACCGAGCAGGTCCGAGCTGATCGCGGCGACGCACACGCTCGACGAAATCCGCACGTACCTCCAGGCCGACAGCGTCGCGTACCTGAGTCTCGAAGGGCTGATGAGCGCCGTCGACAAAGACCGGGGCTCGTACTGCAGCTCGTGCTACACGGGGCGATATCCCGTAGAATTCCCGCGCGACGAGGCGAGCTATCTGCAGCTCGCGCTGAAGCTGGATAAAGAACCGGTCGCGAAATAATGCGCTGCGCTCGCTCAACACGAAGGACACCAAGGACACACAGGCTTTCCTGTACAGGTTTAGTTCTCTGTGTCCTTGGTGTCCTTTGTGTTGGGCGCGCCGCAGGCGCCCAGGAGCCGAGCGCTCCACAAGCGGTCTCTCCCGCGCAACTCAAAGCGGCGATCGACAAGCTCGGCGATCTCGACTACGCCACACGGACGAATGCGTCACGAACCGTGCGGCGCACGGCGACGCCTCAGGCAGTCCCCGCGCTGCTACAGGCGGTGGCGGAACACACC
>Ga0209237_1002308_pt1 | contig 11472 bp, 10 predicted proteins | sample GraSoi013_1_40cm_2_FD_185820 | JGI IMG/M metagenome (GOLD analysis project Ga0209237, IMG submission 185820) | Grasslands soil microbial communities from the Angelo Coastal Reserve, California, USA - Sample 10_02_2013_1_40cm (SPAdes) (version 2) | ecosystem: Environmental > Terrestrial > Soil >...
CAGCGGGGGTTGCCAAGCCAGGTCAAAGGCGCGAGAACTCAACCCTGCAAAGAACGGTTGAGGAACGCGAAGCTCAGGACCTCGTCCCGTAGGGGTTCGTGGGTTCAAATCCCACCCCCCGCACCAACACTAAACCCCCCGCTCCGGGTCTGGTTATTGAACACGCATTCTGGATGAAGAAAGAAGGATACAAACCATCCACCATCGAACGACGCGCCAAAATCCTCAAAGTCATCTCCCGAAAAGCCGGCCTGAAAGATGGGGAAGCTGTCAAGAAAGCAATCGCTGAGATGGAGTGGTCCGAAGGAACCAAAGAACTCGCATGCGACGCATACGCGCTACTCGCCCGCTCGCTCGGGTTCAGCTTCGAAAAACCACGGTACGAACGCGTCGAGAAGCTTCCCTTCATACCATTGGAGTCGGAGATTGATGCGCTCATCAGCGGAACCGGACCCAAGACATCAGCCGTTCTACAACTATTGAAGGAAACTGGGGCCCGAATAGGAGAAGCGTGGACTCTCAAATGGACCGATATTGATTTCGAACGGGGCATAGTCACTCTTACGCCTGAGAAGGGTAGCCATCCGCGCCAGTTCAAAATCAGCCTAAGAACCTGCTCCGCAGTCAACATGCTTCCAAAGAAGATCACTAGAATCTTTGCAACATGCGACGTTGAGAAGTTCCGGCGAAACTACGAGAAGCAGAGAAGAACTCTTTCTGTGAAGCTCGGCAACCCACGACTCAACCAAGTAACATTGCACACTTTTCGGCACTGGAAAGCTACGTACGAGTATCATAAGACCCACGACATTCTACACGTCATGCGCCTTCTAGGGCACAAGTCGATTCAGAATACGTTACGCTACACCCAACTGGTCGATTGGAAGTCGGACGATTTCACGTGCAAGATCGCCACGACGGTCGGAGATTGCGCCAAGCTCATCGAGGCAGGCTTCGAGTATGTCACCCAGATGGACAGCACGAAGCTTTTCAGGAAGCGGAAGTAGCCAAATGATTGCCGGTCAAAGAGAGACAATTACCTTTCGGCGCAAGCTCGTTCGGGCTTCCACGAAAGGGAATGAATTCTTGCCCGCACAAGGCATCGGTGCCGGGTTGGGTGAGGGGCTCGGTATTGTTTTGAACCAGGTCATTCGCGGGTCTCCCTCATATCGGGGAAATCGGGTTGTCCGTCAAGTGACCGGAACCGTCGTTGAAGAGACCGCGGAGTATGTTACAATCGTTACAACGAACGGACGCAAAAAGAAAATTCGGGTCGCGGGCATTATTCGACGGAAGGTTATCTGAACGACTCACGTCACGATAAATCTGACGGTTGGGGATTGTGCCAAGCTCATTGAGTCCGGCTTCGAGCATGTCACCGAGACGGACAGCACGAGTCTCTTCAGGAAGAGAAAGTGAGGACCGCTTCTCATCGTTTCGCAAATGCGCGTCAGACTCGCAAATTCACGGAAATCCTTGGCTCATGCAGGCGTTTGAGGATGTTGGCGAGATCCATGGTGTGAAGCTCCTAAGGAAGAGGAAGTAGCCCCTCATCCTCACAAGACGCTACGGCCAACTGAAAAGCCTCGAGGCAGCTTGAAGAGTCCGGGTGTCCTATTGGAATTGCGCAAGCTACTGTGAAGAGGACTGATTTTTCGAATACACGCCCCACATCATCAAGAGGAGAACTAATCCGAATACAGCCATTCCCGCTCCCAGGAGAAGAGCTGGACTGCTTCCCCTCAGGTAACTTCCCGTTAAGAACGTAATCCCAGCAAAAGTGAATAGTGCTCCGGTAATGATTCCACGCAGCGCCCCTTGCCGTAACCGTTGTTTCTGCTCGGCGGATGATGGCGTAATCGGTTTCCTTTTGATGATGTTCTCAGGGCGAATCTTAACGAGTTGACCCTTGCCCGTCATTATGATGACATACTCAGAAGTCTCTTCAACGACAGTTCCAGTGATGCGGCCCACGGTCCTATGAGCGCCACCACCACCCAAGGGAACGGAAAGTCCCCCGCCAACACTCACGCCAATGTTAGGGCCGAAGTCGGTGACACCACCAGTATAGTAGACAAAACGCTCCTTTGGTTTATCGCCATGAGCGCTATCCGCCATAATACGCGCAATAGGTGAAGACGCGGGAGCCGTCTTGAACCACATACCGCAATAGTCACATTGCTCTTGTCCGGGGCTCGCGTTACCGCCACATTCAGGGCACTTGAGAGTGGTCGACATTATTCTACATAAAGATAGCCGCTTCCGAGACAAAAAGGTGTTGATTTCGTGCAGTATAAATTTGCGAATCCAACGAAATACGCAAATGCGCGCGCGAAGATTCACATGTCCAACAATTCGAACACTGAAGCTGCCAAGCGCCAGTGATTGTCAACGAAAATGCAAAACGAAGGGTCAGAAATGATGTTCGTTTAACAGTGTAAGCGTAACTCTGGCGTTCGTTTTTTTGCCTATAGCCTTGGCTTTCTGTGGAAAGATTGTTTAATAGAGACGATGACTAGATGAATCATAATTAGCGTGGATAGCATGCGAACTCTTCAGCCGGTATTCACTCCGGTATGGAATGTCGCTCTCAAGGGCCTTGATTCGTCAACAATGAGCCCCGCGAGCGCCCACCTCGCACGTCATCTTTGTGACTAGAGCTATAGACACCTACAGAACATCAACTATCGCAGGCTTAAGCGACTCCAAATTCGATAATATTCTCAAGCCTTCGAAACCAAAGAAGACTGTAAGAAACGTCACTATTCTCGGGTTTGATACCGAGTTCACAAATGACGGCAGACTTCTAAGCGTTCAACTCGCGGGATTAGTCGCCGACAGAATTGTCAGCAACATCTTCTACACTTCTGAGCTTGACAAGGAGAAACTGTTCGGCTATGTCAAGCAATTCTGTCAAGAAAATAGTATCGCGCTTGCCGAGAACATCGTTTTAGTCGCACACTTCGCTTCCGCGGAAATCTCCCATATCTCGAACTTTCTGCGAGACTTCAGTCTGAGAACCTACAATCGAGCCCTTGAAGGGTCCACCGAGATAGAATATTTCGACGCTTCCGGACGCGAGGACCAATACATTGAGGGGACTGCTGAGGTCGAGAAATACAAACTGAGAATTGTTGATTTGTTCGGTTTCTACCCGATGTCGCTCGACACCGTGGGTAAGATGTACGGGTCTGAGAAAATTAGCTTGGAAGGGATTGGTGGTAGAGGAGAGAAGTATTGGAAGGAGAAAATGGACCAGCTTCTCGCAGAACACCCTCAGCACTTCGAAACTTATGCTAAACGAGATGCTGAGGTTGCGATCCTTGCCTACACCCGGATGAGAAAATTCTACCAAGACAATCATGGGTTAGATGTCTTACACTACAAAACTACTCCTGGGCTGGCGATGGCGATTTTCCGAACGCAATACCTCGGAGAGCCAGTTGTCCCTTTTGACCTACACCCTGAACCTTACCATCATAAAAACAAAAAGACGGGCGAGTGGAAAGTTAGTTACCGCAATAGAGCCTTCCTAAGAGAGGAATGGAGAGAACCCCGAAGGGCCGCCATGCTTGCGTACTGGGGTGGACGAAACGAAGCAAACGGAAGAGGACTTCTCAAAGAACCCGTTCAGTTGTATGATGTAGTCTCGCTCTACCCATCCGCAGCCACACTCCAACCATTGCCCAACGCGAGAACGAAGTGGATTGAATTCAGCAGCATAGAAGGAACCGCGGGGCTTGAAGGATTTGCTAATGTGATCTTCGAGTTCCCCCCAGATTGCATGTACCCTTGTCTTCCTGTTCCAGGAGAAATGTCGGACAAACTCTACTTTCCCCTAGAAGGCACGACTTGGTGTACACTGTCAGAAGTCCGCGAAGCTATCAGGCTCGGAGTGAGAGTCATCAAGATAACTGGTATCGGCTTCAAGCCGGGTCCGGACGAGATCAATCATCCTGTCCGTCGATATGCTCTGGATTTCATGGAGAAGAAAAGGAGCAGTCAAGGAGCTGAAAGGGAGACAAACAAGCTACTGCTGAACAGTCTGATCGGGAAATTTGTCGAGACCCAGAAGGACACTGATCTGGGAGAGGTCCTTGGACTAATCAAACGTGGGACCATTACGCAGGAACAAGCATCACAAGTCTACAAGGAAAAGAAGTCTTCCTACAGGAAGCGTCCGAGAGACGTGGGCGGCGGATGGTGGATTGAAGCAGCGAGCCTTATCCTCGGAAAGGCCCGTGCGCTCATGAGCCAATTCATTTCCAAAGGCGCCATCATGGCTGTAACCGACAGCGTACTTCTTCCAAAGGGGACGGACATTAGCTGTCCTGCGCTTGACGAGTTGAGAAGCATTGGGAGCGACCTCAGGCTCGAACACGAGGCAGACACAACTTGGATTCTCCGGACACGTGTCTATGTCCTGTCGAAGGAAGGAAAGGCGGTCAAGGTCGCGAGACACGGTTTTTCCATGCCAGAAGACGAATTCGTAGCATGGGTTGAAGAATGCGAGAAAGAAGGTGAAGCGATACCGCTTACTGCGAAGAAAATACACCTTGTTGGTTTGAAAGAAGCGATTGAGAAAGATAAGGCTCTCGGTCAAATGGAGATTCGCGAGTCTCACCCTAAGCTCGATTGGGACCAAAAACGGAAGGAGACCCAAGTCGTGAACCCGTTCGCCGAGTGGGCGTTGTATCCGCCTCAGCCCTCAGTACCCGAGAGGATGAGGGAAAGAGGAAGACCGAGGAAGAAAAATTGACTATTTGCTTGTGTCATATTTTAGCGGACCCGAGCGAAGAAGTCAAACGGACCTCCGAATATCGGGATGATCCTCTGTGCATCGTACGCGGAGATGTGAGTGGTCTCCGATCTGCCCCGAGTGTGGTGAATGACGCAGATTCATCAGGGGAAGAGGTGCCAGTTCAAACCGTCTCGGGCAGGAATCAAGCATCCTCAATCCAAAGCATACACGGGGATTATCACGGACATTGGTACCCTTTCGACTACGTCACTGAAGAGTTTACCTGGGACAATACGTATTGCCCTCGTTGTAGATGGACCCTTGCACGAGCCCACAGTCACGCCGACATATTTGGCGACGAACGCACCCAAATATTGGTTCACTGGAACCATCTTATTTCGGTCTCAAAGCATCGCGTTCCGACGGAGGATTCTTGGGATGAAGAAGATTCACTCGATGATTGAACGCGGAGTCCTCAACCAATCGGCTAACTTCTCTCTTCCCTCATGACCTATTAGCTGAAGGGAAGAGAGCGCCGTCAGCAAATGGGTCCCGCATGATGGTCGTTTGTTTCTCGGAATTTTCTACTTACTCCACCGAACTACGGCATAAGCAAATTCGTTCGCAGTTCCTCTCAGGATAATAGGTAAACGAACGCAATTGAGGATTGTGGAGTTCGCGTGGGCCTACTCGTGTTTATGATAGGATTTCGTTCGGTCATCAAAAAGTGAGATTCACGCTTGTAGCGGTGCATGCGTGAAGCATTGGGACGTTCGCGTGTCTCGGCGAATTTGAGCCTCTTACCTTCAGACTCATCGCCGAGAAGAGTATTGATTCTCATTTTCGTTCTGGTGTTGCGAGGATGTAAACAAGAGTGAAGATGATGAAGTATGCATGAAGGCTGGGAAAGTTGCATTGCCATGGGCGACGATAGGACGCCGGGTTTAGAGCCGGGACGATAATTATCTTCCAATTTCAGGGCCGTTTGGATAATCGTCCGTTGACTTTCTTGCGGTAAACAACAACCCCAAAGAGACCGACCGCAAATGCCCCTGGGATGAAAATCCATGGTGGCGATGAATTGACAATCGAATCGAGAAGAGACCTTGGGCCTGTAGGGGCATTGGCTCCGAAAGGAACAGAACCCCAACTCGAAAACAAGCCTGCATTGTCTTCCGCTCTAACGTAGAAGACATGCCTTTCACCCACTAACGACGGCAAGTTCACTGAACCAGATGCCGTAAACGCTTCATTGCCTGCATCAACCCTCCAGATGTACCCAGCGACTCCGCTTCCCGCGTCAGCCGAAGGCGACCAGGAGAATGTCACAGTGCCATTCTTGGCGATAACTTGGGCTTTGGGGTTCGGAGTGGCAGGTGGTGTCGTATCCAGGAAAATATGGCGGCAATATTCCGTGTCTACGTTTCCTGCGGCGTCTTTGAATTGGACACACACGCTTTTGTCTCCGTCTCCCGAGGATAGTGTCCAGGGTATTAGTCCTGTCGAGTACGGCATCCAGTCACTGTAGGTTCCTCCAGAGTTTCTGAAAATCATCTGAATGCCACTGCTCCCTTGCGGTCCGTCGGTGGCACTCGCCACGAGAGTTACATATGGAGAAGAGGTGTAGACAGCGTCATTGTTTATGTGTACTACACCGGTTGGCGGCGAGGAATCTATCAAAACTTCCACAGCCTTCGGGTCTTCGATGTTGCCGGCCTTATCGATGGAATAGAACTCTACCTTGTGGCGACCATCGTGGGTAATGGTGAAGCTTCCAGAATAACTGTTCCATGAGCTTCCATCAACCCGATAAAATGTGGTATCGACTCCACTCTGACAATCGCTGCCACTTGCATCGCTTGCACTCAAAGTTATCGATACAGCACTTCGATACCAACTGTTGTCTCCAAGCAGTCCTGTCGGGGACGCATTAGTGATTGGTGGCGCATGGTCAGCGCACTGATTTGTAACAAATGCTTCGTCGGTAACTTCGACATAAGAGAGCTTCGAGTTTGGAACCGGGAAGACCAAGGTAGGTGAATTCCACGTCGTGTTTGCGGTTCCAATTACACTCAGTGTTCCTGACGCGGCATTTGAGCTAGCCTCCACATCAATTTTCATCCATGCTTCCCACTGGTAAGTTCCTTCTGTCAAGTTAAGCCACGGACTCCTCACACATAGGAGGGCTGGAAGCACATGATCACAAGCAAGTGAATATGGGATTCCCAAGAAGCCCCTACCTCCGCCAACACAAATTGTGGCGCTATGAAAGGATACGTCTGTGCAGCTAGTTGATACTGCGAATACTAGGGCCGGACCTGAATCCCATACTGTTCCAGTGTTTGTATTAACCAAAGTAGCACCGATGAAAATTTCACTTGTGCCGGTCCCCATTATTACAGAGCTGGCTGTGGCCAGAATGTAAGCTCCGTGAAGGTCGAAATAGGCGGAAAACTTGTACCGACTGTTGTGAACGATTTGAAGCTGATCTGTTATGTTTGTGATAGAGGAAATGTGCGCTTCCTGGCCAAAGCCTGTACTAGTCGCAGCACCATTCAACAATATTCCAGTGTAAGGGTCAGCGTTGCAGTGGAATTCTATGTAGGGTGGGCCTATGACTGTGTTGTTTACTTGATGCAGAATGCGGCAATCGGTCGAGCCTTCCGCATAGGGCGCACTTTCAACAAGATGACCCTCGACAGTCCGAACAATCACGGTTACACTCCAAGCAACTGAGCTTGAGTACAAGTCTTGCATGTCAAAGGCTTGGACCTCGACGAGATAGTTTCCGGGAGAAGTGAAATTGAGAACTTGGGAAGTTGTTGTCGTGCAACCTGGGAACCAAGTCCGCGCTTGGACAGCTCCGTTAACGTACCATGCCGACCCCCGCAGATCACAATCATCATCGGAGGCTTGAGCTGTGAAATTCTGTCCCCCGAGGAACATTGCCAACGGAGTTGAAGGAGAGACTCGGGATATGGTAGGCAGCGAGCTTGGTTGGGCATGTGTTCTTGATGGAAATGCAAACGCTCCGAGACTCAAAATTATCAGCATCCCAACTATTAGAAATCGTAACACATGTGGTTTCCATAGTACCAAGAGATTCGACGAAACCATGGTTTTATTTCAAATGGTGTAGAATACTTAGCACTTGCCATATCGGTGGCGCATTAGGCCGTCTTCTCCTATGATACTTCATGTGTGAGTCTAACGAAGAACGCTTGGGCTCATGAGGGTTTTCGTTTCGCTTTCGGAATCTTAATCTCGCTCTTGCGGAGTTTGCACATGCAAACTAAACCGTGTTCGTGCTTGCGTCTCGAATCGCGCCAGTCATCCACTATGGGCGTGTGTGCGCGAATTCCGACAAAATCTTAGGCATAATGTCGATCCCGCGAGCCAATCACCCATTGCACGCGGGACTCATATCGAGAGGACCCGCGGGCTTTTTAGTAAACCAACTCCAAAAGAGCCTTTGACCGAAGAGTTGGAACCAACAAACGGGAAGAAAACTCATGACACGCTGCAGGCAATATTCACGCAAGCAGAGAGCCTCCAGTCTCTGATTTACAAAGATGCCAGATTCGACCCCGAATCGGCGAAAGATCAGTACTACAATCTCAAGACGAAGCTGTCTTCCATTGACAACTCTGTCAAGGATCATTCGCCCGTAATCAGGGTCGATCATTATGACTTGGACAAGTTTCGTTCTTCTGCGCGTATCGCAGTCAGCCAAATGGTAGCCTACATTAGAGCGAAATACGTTGCCGAGCCTAAGGAGCCGGAGCCATCCGCGGTCGCTGGTTCGGTGGTCAACTTTCTGATGATGTTGCCAACTTACGGTCTTACTGTAAGGTGGGCTGTCGCGGCAGCTATGTTGAGTTCTCTTGAAGTGATCACAAACATGAATCTGACCAAGCTGAAACTCCCCTATGACCCGAGCGAATCTTTTGACAAGAGGCTCAATAAATTGAACAACGCCCTCACCTCGAATGGGATCGCATTGCCCGCCCTATTACTCTCGGCTCTGTACAAGGTTCGAAACAAAGTCGTGCACGAAGGCAAAGAGCCGACGACAGAGGAAATGAACGCGATATTCGAGTTGCTAAGTTCGTTGCACGAGAAAACAAATAGATTCACCCCAAACGATTAGCCTCGTGGAGTCCTCTCAGACTTATGAGCGTGTTCGGTCACAGAATAGCATCAGCGATTCGCATGCTGTTTGGACGGAAGAAAGAGACGGAAGACATCATTAAAGTTCAAACGGAAAAGAACGTCTTCAGTTGGCAATTCAAGGGAACAACGTTCGTCTACGTGACGGAACCGTTGAGGGAGGGAATGTCAGTTGGCGGTCAAGCCTCTCCAGGTGGTGTTGGAGGCTCTTTCAGCAAGGAATCTGAGCGACCGATCTATCATGTCGTTGTATTCCCTTCGGGTAGTGCGGACCCTATGCCATACGAGAAATGGCAGGAACTTGCTGGGTATGTCGCATCGACTCAGAGCGGAGGCGCAGTATTACCCAACCAAATAGGCGAAGTCACTTTTCCCCTCGCTTCCCGACATGCTCTGAGACCCCCTTCGGATCTGATCAAGAATCGAATCAGAGAGGGCTTTAGGTTGTATAGGAAAGGAGCAAATCCGCCGGACTCAGTTGATGTAGCCTTTGTGAGTGCTCTTGCAAACACTATCGTCGGTTTCGAAGGTGACAAATTGCCCCCATATTATCCCCTATCAGAACAAGATGTCCAGTTCGAACTGAAGTCGATGGCGTCCCATGGAGAGGTCCGAATAGAGGGCGGTAAAGTGCGGTTCACAGAAGGACAGTATAGGACATAGCCTACGGAAATCGGATTCCAGATACAAGAAACCCTGTGAATATTGTCAAAACGGCGGTTAGAGCAAACAGTACCACAGTTAGCCATTTCAGCCTTCGGGATTCCACTTCCAACTCTTCGAGTACGCGAATCCCATACCAATCACGCACTTGAACAATTTTCGCCTCGATTGCTTCGCTATGTTGCCTAACTCCACTCATTTCTAACGATTCTACGGGTCCTGTGTTTGGCGCTCAAATCAGCGTATTGTTTCTGAAGCGCGTCCCTTTGTTCAGCAACCGTTCGAGAGCTTGTTTCGCAAATTCCCTGTCGAACCGATTCTTTCAGGTTTCTTCTTATCTTCGCTCAAACCCTTAGCCTTCCAACTCCCAGTCGCTTCCAACCTTTCTGACCTTAGCCCCAACGAAAAAACCTATCAATTGACGGGTCTCAATTGGTCCGGCGAGCTGTTGGCAACCGAGAAGAAAAATAAGTGCATGGTCCCAGATTGCAACAGAGAAGCAACGCCACATCATTTGATTTACGATAAATATCTTAATTCAGACGATGTTGCCTTTGTGCTACCATTCTGTGAATGGCATCACAAGCTCATTACGAAGACAGCTTTCTTCAAAACTATGGAGTCGATTTTCGATACCAATTGGGCAAATTACAAGGGTTATCTGAAACAGAAAAAGGAATCTGTCGGTCTATTTACCAAGATGTATCCGACAAGCGACCCCCCAACTTCAAGCCGGACATAATCCCGTCAGCGGCGGGGAAGTTTCGGACGCATCTCCCACTTAACAATCTCCGAGGGATCGTGGGTTCCGTGCCTTCTTTAGAGAAAAATCCGGACTTCTTCGCCCGCTTCGAATCGATCTGGTCCTGGACATGTGGTAAGGTCACGAACCATGAGATAACTTGGCGTTGGGGCAAGTGCTTGATGTGTAAGGAATGCGCGAATATTGTGGTGGAAAAGCTCTAACGACTCCCCGGTAACAACATCCTATTTTCTCAGATCCCTTGTCCTTTTTCAAATCCTTGGGAACCCCAAAGATACCTCAGACTAAGCTTTCCAAGAGAAGGGACGAAACGTGGAAGGCGGTGAATCTCTCCATTGCGTTGTTTTTCACAGCCTCGGTTGCGTGGCTCTACTCATACCTTTGGCAACTGCTCGCAAATATCCTGCTTTATTGGAAAGGAGGGAATCCAATGACCCAGAGCACGGTCACGGCGTTTGTATCGGGGGTCTGCACCTTTCCTCTAATGATTACACTCTTTGGGCTTTGGATACTTCGAGTCATCCGCAAGAACCCTGCGTTGGCGAGATTACTGTTTGGACCAGTGATAGGAGTGAATAAGTAGAATGGAAAGAAAAGGAAGAAAGGCGACTGAGAGTCCGCGCCCTCGGCTAACTTCCTAAGCGTTTCTTAATTCGAAAGTTGGACTGGCGAAAAAAGGCTCGGGAACGCGGCGAACCCGAAATGGAGTTACAGGATGGAAGAGTGAAAGAATTCAAACACTTCCCCTTCAAAGGCGACCACAAAGACCCTGACATCAAAGACCTAACTTATGGCGACGATAAGCCAAGCTGACTCATCATTGCGAAGCAGTCGCGGGAGATCGGTGTACGAGAGTTCATCGAGGAAGTCCACGTCGTGCCGCCGGCGATAATGAAAAGCCTCTACGTGTCAAAGGACGCATTCAAGAAAAGCGAGGGGATATTGATCGCTGACGATACTATCGACAGCGGCGAGACCCAGAGGGCATTCCCTCGTTTGGAGAAGGGGTAGCAAATGTACTGCCATCCGACATAATGATTAAGAATACGAGGCTGAACAGTAAGACTTTCGAAAATCATATGATACAGACGAGAACTCTTGCGACATTCACCACAGTTGTGACTGTTCTTGTGCT
>Ga0209237_1002309_pt1 | contig 11470 bp, 16 predicted proteins | sample GraSoi013_1_40cm_2_FD_185820 | JGI IMG/M metagenome (GOLD analysis project Ga0209237, IMG submission 185820) | Grasslands soil microbial communities from the Angelo Coastal Reserve, California, USA - Sample 10_02_2013_1_40cm (SPAdes) (version 2) | ecosystem: Environmental > Terrestrial > Soil >...
GGTCAGGGGCGCGGAGCCTCAAGCCGGGGTTAGACTTGATGGAAGAGTTGTAAGGAACGCGTTAAGACAACGGTCCGGGGCTATGAGCACGCCACGACGCGCCCAACACCAATTTCCCATCGCCCCGCCGATCGAGCCGATGCTCGCCAAGTTGGCCGAGGCGCTGCCCGAGGAGGGGACCTTTCTCTTCGAGCCCAAATGGGACGGGTTCCGCGCGATCGTGTTTCGCGGCGCCTCGGACGTCTATATCCAGAGCCGCGACCTGAAGCCGCTCGACCGCTATTTCCCGGAATTGCACGACACGCTGCTCGAGCAGCTGCCGAAAGGCAGTGTGATCGATGGCGAGATCGTGATCGCGACGCCGCGCGGTCTCGACTTCGACGCGCTGCAGATGCGGCTGCACCCGGCCGCCTCGCGCGTGGCAAAGCTCGCGCACGAGACGCCGGCAAGCTTCGTCGCCTTCGACCTCCTCGCCTCCGGGGGGCGCGACCGTATGGCCGCGTCGCAAAGCGAGCGACGGGCGCTCTTGGAGCAGCTGTTCGCGAAGTTAGCTGCGCCGCTCCATCTCACGCCGATGACGCAAGACCGGGGCCTCGCGGCCACCTGGCTCGAGCAGTTCGAGGGCGCGGGCCTGGATGGCGTCATCGCCAAGGCCGCGGCGCTCGCCTACCAGCCCGGCAAACGCGCGATGATCAAGGTCAAGCATGCGCGTACCGCCGACTGCGTGGTGGCCGGATTCCGCTGGCACAAGACGGGCAAGGACGCGGTCGGCTCGCTGTTGCTCGGCCTGTACGATGACCGCGGCATGCTACAGCACGTCGGCGTGACCTCGTCGTTCACGACGGCGGTACGAAAACAGCTCGTGAAAGAGCTGACGCCGCTGCGCAAGCACGCGCTGGACAAGCACCCCTGGCGGGCATGGGCGCAGGCCGACGCGCGCGGCACCCGCATGCCCGGCGGACAGAGTCGCTGGAGCGCGGGCAAGGATCTCTCCTGGGAGCCGCTGCGCATCGAGCGTGTGTGCGAGGTGAAGTACGACCACTTGCAGGGCGACCGTTTCCGCCACGCCGCCACCTTCCTGCGGTGGCGGCCGGACAAGCGGCCCGCCGCCTGTCGCTACGACCAGCTCGAGGTCGCGCGTCCCTACCAGCTCGCCAAGGTCTTCTCGTCCGGGTCGAGACGTTCCTGACGGGGCCGGAGCTTCGGCGGCACGCGCTGCAGGTTCACCCGGATCCGCGTCCAGGTAGACGAGCGGCCGCGCATCGAATCGACCAGCACATCGGCGGGCTCGAGGTATTTGGCGGCTTTGGGGTGACGCGCCTTCCAGCGTTTGAGCCCCGCGAGTGCGTCCTGCTTGCGCTTGGCCCGCGCGATCTCGATCAACGGGTGCTTGGCAGTGCGGGCCCTGGACGGTTGCACGCGCGGGGGCTCGCCACGCTGCTTCTTGAAGTGCGGCGGCCACGGCGCGTCACCCAGCCCTGCGCGCTCGTGCCGCGCCGACAGCTCGAGCAGGCCCTCCAGTGAGCCGGGGGTCTCGTCTAGCCCCTCGTGGCGGTCGCCCAGCTTGGCGAAACGCTTGGGCATGGTGGCGAGCGTGAAATCGGCCGGGTCGGCGTCCTCCACTTCGTCCCAGCTGAGCGGCGCCGAGACCCGCGCATCGGGCGTCGGCCGCACCGAGTAGGCGGAGGCCACGGTCCGGTCTTTGGCGTTCTGGTTGTAGTCCACGAACACGCCGTGGCGCTCTTCCTTCCACCATTTGCTCGTCGCGAGCGTGGGCGCGCGGCGCTCCACGTCGCGCGCTAGCGCCAACGCCGCGCGACGGACTGCGTCAAAGGTCCAGCGCCGTTCGATGCGCACGAGGACGTGCATGCCGCGCGAGCCTGACGTTTTCGGCCAGCCGGTGAGCCCGAAGTCGCCAAGCGCGACTTGGACCACGCGTGCCACGGCGCGCACCTGCGGCCACTTCACGCCGGGCACTGGATCCAAGTCCACGCGCAGCTCGTCGGGATGGTCCAAGTCCTCGGCGCGCACCGGGTGCGGGTGCAGCTCCAGGCAGGCGAGGTTGGCGAGCCACACGAGCGCAGCGGCGTCGCGCGGCACAACCTCCTCCGCCGTGCGCCCCGAGGGAAAGCGCAGCGTGACGACCTCGATCCACGGCGGGCGCGATTCCGGCGCGCGCTTCTGATAGAAGAACTCACCGGTGATGCCGTTGGGGTAGCGCACCAGCACGTTGGGCCGGCCGCCAGTCCCACGCAGCGCTCCCTCGGCCACGGCGAGGTAGTAGCGCACGAGATCGAGCTTCGTGTACTCGGGCTTTGGGAAGAGCACTTTGGTGGGGTTCGAGATGGCGATCTCGTGCCCCGCGACGACGATCGGCTCGGGTTCGACGCTCGTGCGCGTCGGTACCTTGCGGCGCAGTCCCGGCATAGCTTGAAAGAATATATGTCGCCAGGTCACCAGATCTTCCTGCTCTCACCCGCCAATTGCTCGGGCAAGCGCGCCGGGTTTCTGCTGCGGAAGGAGGCCCGCTCGGCTTTGGCACTGCGGCTACGATCGGAAGAAGGTGCGACCATTGGCGAGGTCTTCAGCTTCATGAGCGGCCTGTATTTTCGGGGCAAGCTGGCCTATGCGTCGGCGTTCGCCAAGCCGCCGCACGACTGCGGTGGCGTTCAGGTCATCGTGCCGGGCCGGGGCCTCTGTCCTCCCCGAACGCTCATCGATCTCGCGGGGTTACGAGCGATCGCCCAGATTCCGGTTGATCCGGGCGATCGGCGCTACACCCACCCGTTGCAGCGCGATGCCGCTCGACTGGCCGAGCGCCTGCACCCGACAGACGCTGTCGTCCTGCTCGGCAGCATCGCGACGGCGAAGTACCTCGAGCCGCTGCAACAGGTGTTGGGACCGCGACTGCGCTTTCCCCGGGAGTTCATCGGGCGGGGAGACATGAGCCGAGGCGCGCTCATGCTACGGTGCGCCGCCGAGGGCCGCGAGCTCACGTACATCTGACGCTTAGTCTCCAAGCGAAACCTCGTGTGTCGATTCCGGAGCCCCTCGTTCGACGCTTCTATGAAACCGGGATGGGCCCGGCACGAACCCGAAACCAGAAGGCACCGAGGACCATGCGATTCATGATGCTGGTGATCCCGAAGGGGTACGAGAAGGCGGCGGCGGACTTCGCGCCCCCAGCCGACCTCGTCGCCAAAATGACGAAGTACAACGAGTCCCTCACCAAGGCCGGCGTCCTGCTCGGGCTCGACGGGCTGCACTCGCCCGCGACGGGCGCCCGCGTATGCTTTTCCGGCGGCACGCCCATGGTGACCGACGGGCCGTTCACCGAGGCGAAGGAGGTGCTCGGCGGCTACTGGATGATCCAGGTGCAGTCCCGGGCCGAAGCGATCGAATGGGCGAAGCGCGCGCCCATGCAGGACGGCGACATCATCGAAGTGCGCCAGGTGCAGGAGATCTCGGACTTCCCGCCCGACGTCCAGAAGGCCGCGGGGAGGTAAGCTATGCGATTCCTTTCGATCGTGAAGTCGGCCGAGAACCAGGGGCCTCCGCCCCAGGCGCTCCTGGACGCCATGGCCAAGCTCACCGAGGACTCCCTCAGGGATGGCTCCCTGATCCAGACCGGAGGACTCTCCGCGAGCTCGACGGGCGCACGCCTCCGGGTCTCCGGAGGGAAGCTGACGGTGACCGACGGGCCCTTCACCGAGGCCAAGGAGGTCGTCGGCGGTTATGCCGTGCTCGAGGCGAAGTCGCGAGATGAGGCGCTCGAAGCTGCGCGGAGCTTCATGCGACTGCACCAACAGCACTGGCCAGGGTGGGAAGGGGAGTGCGAGATTCGTCAGGTGTGGTTCCTCGCCCCGTGACGGGGCATGTCATGAAAGGAGTGAGTCATGAGCGGCGTACGGGTACTGGTCGGCACGCGGAAGGGAGCCTTCGTCCTGACCGCGGACGGCAAACGCAAACAGTGGGACGTGAGCGGCCCTCACTTTCCCGGCTGGGAGATCTATCACCTGAAGGGCTCGCTCGCCGACCCGAATCGGCTGTACGCGTCGCAGTCCAGCGGGTGGTTTGGACAGGTCATCCAACGCTCCTGCGACGGCGGCAAGACGTGGGAGACGCCCGGCGGCGGAATGACCATCAAGCCCGGCGCCATGCCGGCCGGCGAGAGCAATAAGTTCGTCTACGACGCGTCCCCGGAAACGGGCAAGCCCCTCACCACGCACCAGTGGTACGACGGCACGCAGCATCCCTGGGAGTTCAAGCGGGTCTGGCACCTCGAGCCGTCACTCACCGATCCGGACACGGTGTACGCCGGCGTTGAAGACGCGGGGTTGTTCCGCACGAGCGACGGCGGCAAGACGTGGCAGGAGCTTGCGGGGCTGCGCGGCCACGGCACGGGGCCCAGCTGGCAGCCGGGCGCCGGCGGGATGTGCCTCCACACGATCCTGCTCGATCCGAGCAACGCTCGGCGGATGTACGTGGCCATCTCGGCCGCCGGCGCCTTCCGGACCGACGACGCCGGCAAGACCTGGCGGCCCATCAACCGCGGCCTGCGTTCCCAGTACATCCCCAACCCCACTGCCGAAGTCGGCCACTGCGTGCACCGCATCGCGCTGCACCGCTCGCGGCCAGGCGTGCTGTTCATGCAGAAGCATTGGGACGTCATGCGCTCGGACGACGCCGGCGACTCGTGGCGCGAGGTCAGCGGCAACCTCCCGACCGACTTCGGCTTCGTGATCGACGTGCACGCGCACGAGCCGGAGACCATCTACGTCGTCCCGATCAAGAGCGACTCCGAGCATTACGTGCCTGACGGGAAGCTGCGAGTGTACCGCAGCCGCACCGGTGGAACCGAGTGGGAGGCGCTCACGCAGGGCCTGCCGCAACGCGACTGTTACGTCAACGTGTTGCGCGACGCGATGGCCGTCGACTCGCTCGATGCGTGCGGTGTGTATTTCGGCACCTCAGGCGGGCAGGTGTACCTGTCGGCCGATGCCGGAGACAGCTGGGCTCCCATTGTCCGAGACCTTCCGGCAGTGTTGTCCGTCGAGGTGCAGACACTGCCGTGATCCGCGTCGTCCTCCCGCCGCATCTGCGGACGCTGGCGCACGTTCGGGACGAGGTGCAGCTCGACATCGCCGGCCGGGTCACACGAGCGTCGGTCCTCGACGCGCTCGAGGCCCGCTATCCCGTGCTCCGTGGGACGATCCGCGACCACGTCACCGAGCAGCGCCGGCCGTTCCTGCGGTTCTTCGCCTGCGAGCGGGATCTGACCCACGAGCCGCCGGACGCTCCGCTGCCCGCGGCGGTCGCCGAGGGTACGGAGCCCTTCGTCGTCCTCGGGGCCATTGCCGGCGGATAGTCCTAACCCCTATCCCCCCTCTCCCCCCGGGAGAGGGGGAACGTCGCGAACTCCCCCTCCCCGGAACGGGGAGGGGGTCAGGCGGTGAGGACCCAAGCTGTCGATCTCGCCGCCCCTCGCTCGTCGTGTAGGTAGAGCCGAGGCAGACCCGCGTCCGAACCTGAGAACCGTGGGGAGATACGACCATGCGATTCATGATCCTGGTGAAAGCCGACAAGAACTCCGAGGCGGGCGCGCTCCCGGACGAGAAGATTCTGACCGAGATGGGCAAGTTCAACATTCAGCTCGAGCAGGCCGGCGTCCTGCTGGCGGCCGAGGGGCTCCAGGCGAGCTCGAAGGGCGCGCGCGTGAAGTTCTCCGGCGGGAAGCGAACCGTGACCGACGGACCCTTCACCGAAACGAAGGAGCTGATCGCCGGCTTCTGGCTGTGGCAGGTGAAGTCGAAAGCAGAAGCCATCGAGTGGGTCAAGCGGGCGCCCTTCGGGGACGGCGCCGAGATCGAGATTCGCCAGGTGTTCGAGGCCGAGGACTTCGGTCCCGCACTCAGGCCCGAGTTCAGGGAGCAGGAGGAGCGCGTGCGCGCGCAGTCGACGAAGGGCAAGAAAGGAACATAGGGTCATGCGATTCATGATCATTGTGAAGGCCACGAAAGACTCGGAAGCGGGCGTCATGCCGCACGAGCCGATCCTCGCGGAGATGGCGAAGTACCACGAGGAGCTGCAGAAAGCCGGCGTCCTGCTCGATGCCTCCGGACTGCAGGCGAGCTCCAAGGGGTGGCGCGTCAAGTACTCGGGGGCGAAGCGCACCGTGGTCGACGGCCCCTTCACCGAGGCGAAGGAGCTCATCGCCGGTTACACGATGATTCAGGTCAAGTCGAAGGAAGAAGCGATGGAATGGGTCCGCCGCTTCCCCAATCCCGCCCTGGACGGCAAGGAAGGCGAGATCGAGGTGCGCCAGCTGTTCGAGCTGGACGACTTCGGTACCAGCGAGGCGGTGGAACGGTTTCGCAAGATGGACGTCGGGTGAAACACGTACGCTCGGGCGACGGCACGATGATCGCCTATGATCGTCTGGGCGCGGGACCGCCGGTCATCCTGGTCGACGGCGCGTTCTGCAGCCGATCGTTCGGGCCGACGCCGAAACTGGCGCCGCACCTGGCGCGGGACTTCACGGTGTTCGCCTACGATCGCCGCGGCCGCGGCGACAGCGGCGACACGGCACCGTATGCGGTCGAGCGCGAGATCGAGGATCTCGCTGCCTTGGTCCGCCAGGCCGGGGGATCGGCGTGCGTGCATGCGATGTCCTCTGGCGCGGTGCTCGCCCTCCACGCGGCGGCGAGCGGCCTCAGCATCAAGCGGCTCGCCTTGTACGAGCCACCGTTCATGGTCGGTACGCCTGCGCACCTGCCTCCCGCGGACCACCAGGCGCAGCTCGTTCGGCTCATCGCCGAGGGTCGCCGTGGCGAAGCGGTCAAGTACTACATGAAAGACATCATCGGCATGCCCGGCCTGCTCGTAGCGGTGTTCCGCTTCTTGCCGATGTGGTCCAAGCTCAAGGCGGTGGCCCCCTCACTCCCCTACGACTCGGCAATCATGGGAGACTTCTCGTTACCGACCAGGCGGGCGGCCTCGCTCACCCTGCCGACGCTCGTGATCACCGGTGAGAAGAGCATGCCGGTGCTGCGCGACGCGGCAGCGCGGCTGGCGGAAGTCATTCCCGGCGCGCGCTCGCGCACGCTGCTGGGTCAGACCCACAACGTATCGGCACAGGCCCTCGCCCCTGTTCTGAAGGAGTTCTTCGCCCCATGAAGAAATTCGCCTCGGTGGCCGACTACTTGAGGGCGGTCCCACCCGCCCCGCGGGCCGCTCTCCAGAAGCTACGCCAGACGATCAAGGCCGCCGCGCCCGAAGCGACCGAGGTCATCAGTTACGGGATGCCGTGCTTCAAGCACCACGGCACGCTGCTGTGTTTCGCCGCGTTCAAGGATCACTGCAGTCTCTTCATGAGCACCTACCTCACCAAGACGCTCAAGACAGAACTCGCATCGTACCAGACCGCCAAAGGCACCATCCGCTTCACCGCCGACAAGCCCCTCCCCGCGGCGCTGGTGCGGAAGCTTGTCAAGGCGCGGATCGCGCAGAACGAGGCCAAGCGGTGACCACGTCGGACACCCACCGCGCGATCGATGCCGTCTGGCGAATCGAGTCGGCCAAACTCATCGCCGGGCTCACGCGCATCACCGGGGACGTCGGCACCGCGGAGGATCTCGCGCAGGACGCGCTCGTCGCCGCACTCGAGCGGTGGCCGGAGTCGGGCGTCCCGGACAACCCCGGGGCCTGGCTGATGGCCACCGCGAAGCATCGGGCCATCGACCTGTTTCGCCGCGGCAAGCTGCTCGAGCGCAAGCACGTGGAGGTCGGTCACGAGCTGCGCGCCCGGGAAGAGAGCCCGGAGCGCGATCTCGACGCGGCGCTCGACGATCACGTCGGCGACGATCTGTTGGGCCTGATCTTCACGACCTGTCATCCGGTGCTCTCGACCGACGCGCGGGTGGCGCTCACGCTGCGCCTGCTCGGCGGTCTGACGACCGATGAGATCGCGCGGGCCTTCCTCGTCCCGGAGGCGACCATCGCCCAGCGGATCGTCCGGGCCAAGCGGACCCTGCGCGAAGCGCGCGTTCCCTTCGAGGTGCCCCCCCCCGGCGCCGAGCTCGCCGCGCGCCTGTCCTCGGTGCTCGAGGTGCTGTACCTCGTGTTCAACGAGGGCTACTCGGCGACCGCCGGCGACGACTGGGTGCGCCCCGCGCTGTGCGAGGATGCGCTCCGGCTCGGCCGCATCCTGGCCGAGCTGGCGCCCGAGGACCCGGAGATCCACGGCCTCGTCGCGCTCATGGAGATTCAGGCGTCGCGGCTCAAGGCACGGGTCGGTCCGGCGGGTGAGCCGATTCTGCTGCTCGACCAGGATCGGGCGTGCTGGGACCAACTCCTCGTGCGTCGCGGCCTCGCGGCGCTCGAGCGCGCCGAGCAGCTCGCCGGCGCCCTGGGTCCCTACGCGCTGCAGGGGGCTATCGCCGCCTGTCATGCGCGAGCCCGCACTCCGGAAGCGACCGACTGGACGCGCATCACGGCGCTGTACGATGCCCTCACTCAGCTCACGCAATCCCCCGTCGTGGAGCTCAATCGCGCGGTGGCATACGCCATGGCCTTCGGTCCGGCCGCCGGTCTCGAGATCGTCGCTGCGCTGACCTCCGAGCCCGCGCTCGCGAGCTACCATCTCTTGCCGAGCGTGCGGGGCGACTTCCTCTTCAAGCTTGGCCGCTTCGACGAAGCGCGGGCGGAGTTCGAGCGCGCGGCCTCGCTCACGCGCAACGCCCGCGAGCGCGCCCTGCTCCTCGAGCGTGCCGCCGCGTGCGCGCGCGGAGCGGCGCCCAACGATCCAAAGGAGCTCTGATGCCCCCGACCTTGACGAACGGCAAGATCTGCTACATCGAGATTCCTGCGGTCGACATCCGGCACTCGGCAGACTTCTACGCCAAGCTGTTCGGCTGGAAGATCCGGAAGCGCGGAGACGGTTCCACCGCGTTCGACGACGCGACCGGCCAGGTGAGCGGCACGTGGGTGCTGGGGCGACCGGCGTCGTCGCAACCGGGCCTGCTCGTCTACATCATGGTGGACAGCGTGGCCGCGACCATCGAGGCCGTCGTTGCCCACGGCGGCGCGCTCGTGCAACCGATCGGCGCGGATGCGCCCGAGATAACCGCACGGTTCCGCGATCCCGCGGGGAACGTGATCGGCCTGTACCAGGAACCCGCCCGCTAGACCTACGGCGCCACGATGATCGTTCATCTCGTGGACGGCGCGTACGAGCTGTTCCGCCAGTTCTACGGCCGGCGTCGCGCTACCGAGGGCGTGGATCAGCCCTTCGGCGCCGTCGTCGGCGTGCTGCATTCGGTATTGGAGATGATCGAGCAGGGGGCCACCCACATCGGGGTCGCGACCGACCACGTCATCGAGTCCTTCCGCAACGCTCTCTGGTCCGAGTACAAGACGGGGGATGGCATCGAGCCGGGCCTGCTCGCGCAGTTCCACCCGCTCGAAGCGGCCCTCGCCGCCATGGGCGTGGCGGTATGGCCCATGATCGAGCTCGAGGCGGACGACGCGCTCGCCTCCGCGGCCCACATCGCGTCGGCTGATGCGAGCGTGGAAAAAGTCTGCATCTGGACTCCGACAAGGACCTGGCGCAGTGCGTCCGCGGGGACCGCGTCGTACAGGTGGATCGCAAGGGGCAGAAGGTCCGCAATGCGGCGGGCGTGCGCGAGAAGTTCGGGGTGGATCCCGCCCTGATCCCGGACTTCCTCGCCCTCGTCGGCGACGCGGCAGACGGATATCCAGGGATTCCGGGGATCGGTGCGGTCACCGCGGCACGGCTCCTGAACCAGCACGGCATCATCGAGGACTTCCCGCCCACCGTCCTCGGAGAGCAGCGCGACCTGGCGCTGCTGTTCAAGCGCCTGGCGACACTCCGGACCGACGCGCCGCTGTTCCGGGATGTGAAGGAGCTCAAGTGGCGCGGGCCCACCCAGGCATTTGCCGCGTGTGCTGAGCACTTGGGAGACGGCCGTTTGCTGCGGCGCTGCAGAACGCTTCTTGACACGGCCATCGAAACGTGAAATGACACCCCGCGCGTGGTGGCTCTTCGCCCTCAAGGTCTCCTTCGACCACGAAAACAGAAAGTGAGGTACGCATCATGACCGCCCCGAACGTCGTCGCGAAGTGGCCGAGTTGGGCGCCACGGCTGCTCAGCGTGCTCCGCATTTTCACCGCGTTCATCTTCATTCAGGCCGGCACGATGAAGCTCGTCGCCTTCCCGATCGGGATGCCTCCAAACGGAGCCACCGCCACGCCGCTGTCCGAGATTTGGATCGCCGGCGTCCTCGAGGTCGTGGGCGGGCCCTTCCTGCTCCTCGGCCTGTTCACACGTCCGATCGCTTTTCTGCTGGCCGGCGAGATGGCGGTGGCCTACTTCCAGTTCTCGGCTCCCCTGGGGTTCTGGCCCATCGCCAACAACGGCGTCCTCCCAGCGCTGTGCTGCTTCATCTGGCTCTACATCTCAGCCGCCGGCGCGGGGCCGTGGAGCCTGGATGCCAAGCGGGGGAAGTAAGCCGCTCGATCGCTCCATCGTCGAGGGCCCGCTCGCTCACGCCGTCTGGATGCTCGCCTGGCCCACCATGCTGCAGAATCTCATCGGCGGGCTCCAGGGCATGGTCGATCACGCCCTGGTGGGTCATTTCGTGGGGTACGCCGGGAACGCCGCTATCGGCGTGGCCATCCAGATCTTTATCGTCGTAATCGTGTTTGTCATGTCGGTGTTCAGCGGGATGGGGGTTCTCGTGGCTCGCTTCGCCGGCGCCAACGAGCCAGAGAAGGTCAATCGTACCGTCTACCAAGCCTTCCTCGCGGCGGTGGCGCTCTGGGGATTGCTGCTGGCGCCGCTGGGCTGGTTCCTCGCGCCCTCGCTCCTTGGCGTCGTGAACGCTGCGCCCGCGGTCCGCACCGAGGCGTTGCCGTTCCTCCGGATCATGTTCGTCGGCAGCATCGGGATGCTGCTCTTCTTCATGGTCGGGGGAGCCCTGCGGGCGGCAGGCGACGCGCGTACGCCGCTGCGGTTGGGCGTTCTGCTCACCGTACTGAACGTCGCGTGCAACGTGGCGTTCATCACGGGGCTGGGACCGTTCCCCCGATTGGGCACTGCCGGCGCCGCGGTCGGCACCACGGTGGCGGGCCTCGTGATCAGCGGCGTCGCCGTGTACTTGTTGCTCTCGGGAAAGCTGCCCGTCGTGTGGCACGGCGGCATGGACTGGCGGCCCGACTGGGGCGTCATCCGAGCGCTGTTCCGCTTCGGCCTCCCGACAGGGTTCCAGGGGATCGCCATGAACGTCGCGGGTGTGTTGCTGCTGCGGTTCATCGGCTCGCTGGCGCAGAGCGCCGAGGCCCAGGCCGCCTATGCGGTCGGCTACACCGAACTGTTCTCGTTCATCACGTGGACGTCGGTGGGGCTGATGGGCGCCGCCGCCGCAGTCGCGGGTCAGAACCTGGGGGCGGG
>Ga0209237_1002311_pt1 | contig 11468 bp, 10 predicted proteins | sample GraSoi013_1_40cm_2_FD_185820 | JGI IMG/M metagenome (GOLD analysis project Ga0209237, IMG submission 185820) | Grasslands soil microbial communities from the Angelo Coastal Reserve, California, USA - Sample 10_02_2013_1_40cm (SPAdes) (version 2) | ecosystem: Environmental > Terrestrial > Soil >...
CTTGAACCTCAATCTTCTCATGATCTCGCGGGGGAGCCATACCTTCTCACAGACGCGTGCAGACCCACGGGCAAGGGCGTCAATGACTTTTTCAATGAAAATCGGCCTGTCTTTCACCAAGCCCCTCCAATATCCATATCCGCAGACGGTGAATCAGCAGAGCAAGCAGTAGTACAACATCCGACTTGCATTGCGTATCGGGACGACGACCGAGGCGTTCAGCATGTCTAGCGCGACCGGTTCTCTCCAACACGGCGCTGCGTTTCATCGGACTTCCCCAGCGCGAACATCTTCCTATGAATCTGGAACACATAATAGGCCATCACGGCGGCGATGACGAAACCCATCCAACCGTCCTTGTACCCTCCGATCATCACATACCGGTACACGAACGTCCGCGGCGGAGAAAATGCCAGCTTTACAAGACTGAAGCGCTCCCCTCTCTCGAATTTCGCTTTCGCTTCTAGCGTGGTATAGTGGTTCTGCTTTCGGATGAATTCCCCCAGATTGTCCGAATTGTAATGGAGCAGCGGGCTCTCCAGCATACCGATGGCTCCCTTTACGTCCAAATCCTCATGCACTGATTTGAAATACCGGCATGCCCCTCTTTTCAAAAGCTTCACCTGCGTATCATTCTGGAAAACGTGCCGGATCGGACGTCCGCAAACGAAGTTCTCCCTCCGGACGCTATAGGCCGCATAACCCACACCAGTGCTCCTGATCCGTTGGCGGATTTCCCGAGCAAGATCGGCAGTGACCACTTCATCCGCATCAATGGAGAGCACCCATTCCCCGGAGGCCAGATCCAGGGCGGCGTTCTTTTGGTTTGAAAAATTATCGAACGGGCGAACAAATACGTTCTCCGTGAATTCCTTGCAGATTGAAAGGGTGTCGTCCGAGCTTCCGGAATCAACAACCACAATTTCATCCGCCCACTGAAGGCTTTCGAGGCAGCGTCGGATTCGATGCGCCTCATTCTTCGTAATGATGATGACGGAAAGCGCCGGCATCGTCTTGGTCCCCCAATCACGCGCTTGTCATGGAAGCGCCGCGGTTGACGGCAAATTCTTATACAGAGCCTCAAGCGGAGCAAGACACGTCGACCAATCATACCGCTCTTCCACCAACTGGCGGGCGGCGGTCCCAAGACGGACGCGCTCCGAAGCATCTCCCAGCAAACGGTTCATGGCCGCGATGAGAGAGGGAGGGTCGTCGGCGATGAGCACGTGGCGCTCATGAGCGGCGTCGATTCCTTCGATTCCTACAGTAGTGGTGACAATGGGCAGTCCGGCTGCCATCGCTTCCAGCAGCTTCGTCCGAGTGCCAGCGCCCGTAAAATGCGGCGCCACATAGATGGTGGCCTGATGCAGGTGTGGGGTCATGTCAGGCACCTCTCCTGTCACGGTAATGCCTGTCCCGGAAAAGCGGCGAACGCGGCTTTCAGGGTTTCGACCGACCAGCCGAAGCTCCGCATCGGGATGGTTTCGGCGGATTTCTGGGAACAGGCGGGAAGCCAACAGGATCGCGGCGTCCACATTGGGGGCGAAGCCCATGTCACCGGTGAAGAGTACAACCGGTGGACTTTCACGGCCCCATGCCTTCGGCTTGACCGCAGCACAGTCGATCCCGTTCGGGATAACCAAGACCTTTCGTCCAGGGCGTTCCTGTTGGCAGCGTATTCGGTCCTCCTCGGAGACAACCAGAATGCACGACGTGTCCGGCCAGCAAAAGGCATCAAATATACTGAAGCGAATGAGTTGCAGGAGATTCCGCGCGCGGATCAGGACCCCTGCCTCATGCCGCAGTGCACGGAGAGGCCCTGCCAAGCCATACGCCCAGGTATCCAGAATGATGGGTGTCCGGAGATCTTTCGGAAGGTACGGGAGCATGGCCGGCTTCTCGACTTGGACTGCCGAGTACCCCTGGGTCGCCAGGCGGCTGTGGATGGTCGATGCCAGCGACGGGTCCGTTTCGTAGGGCCCGAGGCGAACAAAACGCCGCCATGGGTAACTTGGCCTGGGCGGCACGAAGACCATGCTTGAGCAGACATTCCGCAAAAGAGATTCGGCCTCCTCCATACCCGGCAAGGCAGGTGCGACGAGATCGAGAGGGAAGCGCTGGCCTAAAAACCGCACCATGTGGAGCATCCGGATCGATCCCCCACCAGTCTTTGATGAAGGAGGATTGGGAGCCAGAAAGAGTATGCGCATTGAACCGGCCGGTGCGAAGTTATGGTTTCGTAGCAAAAACCAGAGCTATGGCGCGGTCTGGCCCGTCCCAGCTTACGGCAGCAGCCTCTGGCTCAGTTGTCGGAGTCCAAACGCCGTTCCGACCCACGGCGAATTCGTTTCTGTCCGGACGTAATGGCCCCAGCAGATTCACAAGACCTGAAGAATCGTATGTTCGCATCCAGTCATTGATCATTGCATGGCCGAAAGGGACCGTGATCAGAGCCCTTCCGCCGGACCTCAGTACTCGCGCGATCTCACAAACCGCTGCTTTATCTCCCGAATTGGCCGAAGGGTCACCATAATGTCCGAGGCCGATATGTTCGATCACAGAGATAGCCACGACCACTTCGAAACTTCCCTCGGCGAAGGGCAATCGCATCGCATCCCCGCACACAGCCAGAAAGTTCGGATGCCGGAATGGATAGGGGTTGAAATCCAGCCCGATGATCTGAAACCCGCGTGAGGCCATTGCAATTGGGAGCCGACTATAGCAACAACCGATATCGAGTATCCGCCCCGATACGCCGCCGAGATTCTGGAAGACGAAAGGATATTCAATTACCCGCTCAGTGGCGACCAACCTCGGCTCGAAGACATGTTTGAGGGTCCTTCTGGCCAAACCAGCGAGACGCAGTTTCAGTCTCGGAAATCGATCAAAAAGACGAACCAACCCTCGCCATCGCAGGCGGTATTGTGGGCGGTAGGTACCCTCCGGCTCGATCTCAGACATAGGTGCTGAGGATGTTGGTCATGGTCCGTGCTGTCAGAGGAGAACGCTGGTCAACCCAGTAAGAATCCCAGAATCGACGGTCATTCTTAGCCATTTGCTTGTTTCCGCAATATGAACTTGTAGTCTGCTGGCGTCCCAATCACAGCCCATTCTCGCAAGCGTCTCACCAGGGCCTTAAGCCGCTCCACTACCCCTTTGGCCTGAGCGAATTCGGCTTCGTATATCCGCTGCCAGGCAAATCCTTCCTGCTCGAACTTCTGTTTCCAGTAGCTCAGGGGTCGGACATTGATATGCGTGGGATCGCGGAGGGCGTTTGGATGACGGGGATGACATATCTTCAAGTACGCCATGCCAGTATCCGTAAGAACCCGCCGTATCTCCTTAAGTACAGGCCTAGGATCCGTCAAGTGCTCAAACAAATCGAGGGCCGTAACCAGATCACAAGTGGCCGAGTAGAGAGGAAGGCCAGCCTGAACATCCGCCACGATCAGTCGACCGCGGATTTCATCCTCACTCTCTGAAACTGCATACATGCTAATGTCCACCCCAACGACCGAGCGGACACCTTGTGACCGGAAGGCTTCCACCAGATATCCTTTGGCGCATCCGATATCCAAAACCCGTTCAGGACTGCATCGGAAGCAGAGGAATGTCGCCGTCCGGCTGGCGACGGGATAGATCAACTCCCTCGTATGAGGCGGACTCTGCCGTGTCTTTCCCTTAAAATAATCCTCGTCATAGAAGTTTTTTTTCTTTAAGTCAGGCATCGTCAGCTTTCGAACCTACAACTTCTCGAAATAAGGCGAGCATTTCAGCTGCGCTTCGAGTCCAGATGAAATTCGCCGCTTGCTTAAGACCGGCGCTCGCCATCCTTGCCCGAATAGTTTGATCACCAGCTACCGTGCAAATCGCCTCGGCAAGAGCGGAAGGGTTTTCTGGATCCACATAGAGCCCGGCCTCCCCTGCCACTTCAGGCAGAGCTCCTCGGTTCGAAACGATGACTGGTGTTCCACAAGCCATCGCTTCCAGCACTGGCAATCCAAATCCCTCGTATCGCGAAGGAAAGATGAAAAGGTCTGCTCCGGCATACAAGGCTGGCAGATCCTCGGCAACGACATATCCTGTAAGCACAATATCGCCACGGACGCGGAGGGTCTCAAGGAAAGCCTTTGTCTCCTCACCCCAGCTCGAATTAACGACCAATACAAGCTTTGCGCGGAGCCCACCTTCCAATCGAGCCCACTGGTAGGCCCTGAGCAAGGTCGGCACGTTCTTGTGGGGCCCGAATGCGCCAACATAAAGAATGTATCGCCCCTTTATTCCATAGCGTATAGCCACCTCAGCAACTTGGGAAGGCGAAGTAGGGTGAAAAGCCTGGTCGCATCCAGGATAAATAACACGTATGCGCCTCTCATCTATGGCCAGCATTTCCACCAGATCCTGCTTGGTTCGTTGTGATATAGCAACTACAGCGGCCGAGCGATGAATCAGCCGCTCTAATTTCAATCGGAACGCCCTGTGTTCAGCAAATAATCCGGGCAGTCTCAGGGGAATAAGATCGTACACTATCGAGACCACTTTTCCGCGCGGAATAACCGGCGTAACTAAACAGGTAGCAAGAAATAAGTCGAGGCTCCTCCACAGCCTTCGAGGAATCGGCAGAGTCCATCCGAGGTGATCCCACCAGAAGGACAGGATGCGATCAGGGATACGTATGGAAACGACAGGAGCCAGCCCAGCAAGCGAACCAGCCGCGTGATGCTTCAGCCATCCGCGCCTCAGGAACAGTTGATAATGGGTATCTGGGTCAATTTTCAGTAGTGTGCGAACCAGCGGACTAACGTACCCGCTGATCCCCCTTTGACCGAGAAGAGGACCAGCGTCTATCCCAACCATCATTCGATCACACCGCTTGCTGTCCCAGCCAATCGAAGCACAGATCTTCAACTTCCTCGCTCAACCACGTGACGTCCCAAAGACCGCTTGCCGGATCCATTCCAAAACCATCGCGATATCCCCACCGGTGATGATTCGAAAGAAAACCAAGAGGCCGCAATAGACAACAAGCGCCCCCAGCGTTGCTGGAATCGGTCCACTCTCTTTCAGAACCAACAGGACAAATACTCCAGCTGCCGTTGCAGCAAGTCCGCCCAGGGCCGGTCGGAAGGATGGTAAGGAGGACAGTTCCCGTAGGATTAGCACTGTTGCGAAACCAAGGAGAGCCACTTCTGATATCAGTGTCGCCATCGCCGCCCCCACGGCACCCCAGCGAGGGATTCCCCAGAGATTCCCCAAGAGGTTTACAACAAGGCCACCGCCTAGGATCACTAGCCACCAGTGTTCTCCCCCGCGCGCTTGGAGGGCCACGCCAAGCGGGGCATAGAGCCAGTTTGCAGCAGCCGACCAGGCCAAAATAACCAGGATCGGGGCGGCTGGAGCAAACTCAGCCCCGTAAAGCGTTTGAAGCAAGAGGCCGGCAAGACCGCTAAAGGTCAACGCCATAGCTGGAGCTGCTGCTCCAAGACCCCGCATGACCCGAGCGAAGGCCTCAGGCACGCTCCCTTTCGGTGCTTGGACCATAAGCGGAAAGAGAGCTCCAGAGGCAGTGGCCCCAAAGTACACGGCCAAGTTGATCGGTTTATATGCTGCGCTGTAGAACCCAAGAGCAACCGTAGTAGCCATCTGTCCGAGAAGAAGAATATCCACGCGTGTATAAAGACTTTGGACTGCTGCTCCTGCGCCAAATGGGGCTCCCTGGCGAAAAAGGGCTCTCAAAGTCATGGTCTGGGCGCCTTCTGTTGGGAGCAGAGGAGCGGCAGCTCGCCGTGCCACCAGCACCGTGATTCCTGCAGCCAGGACATGCGCAGCAAGAAAGGCCACCACACTACCGCCGAGCGCTGCAGCTATGAGCAGCGCTGTCGTGCCAACAATTCCCGAAGCCAGCTCAGCTCTTGCAAGAGAGTCGTAGCGTGCTCGACCACCCAACACGGCCAAGTAGGGCCAACTCAGCGTTCCAAGAGCCAACTGCGCTGCCGCCAGCCCCACATACATGAGCGGAACCGGCTGTTCTGGGAGAAGGACTGCAAACATTGGGATCACTCCGAAGACCAGCCCAGCTAGCAGCACTTGAGCTCGAAGGGCAACCCGAAATACTCCGTTGCCTCCTACGGGGTCTCGCGCGATGGCTCGGGTTACAACCGTGCTGATCCCCATGTTCGGAAAGAGGCCAAAGAGCGCCGCTAGACCCATCGCATAGGCGTATTCTCCTAACAGTTCTGCTCCGAGGACTCTGGCCAGGATTACGGAATTTAACAAGGTCAGGAGGAACCCTGCGGTTCGGCTCATCAAAAGCAGCGTCGTGTCCCGACCGAGTGAGATCCCGCTCATGGATACCGCTTAGCTGGGGACTGACTCGACATCCCTCTTGCTTGAGACACTTCAACTGTACCTCACTGCACTAGAATTTGCCTTTCGTAAGACCACACGGCTTGTTCCGTAAATAGGGTAAGTGGTGAGTAAAGCAGCAAGGTGCAGGGAGAAGCATCCTTTACTTAAGGCTTTCGGTCCCTAGCGCCGTATAGCCTTGCTCACTACCAGCCGCCCTGGCTTCCCTTCTGCTACAGGATCTAACTTTGACGGGACCCGCTGCGCAATCGCCAGAGGCCGCGTGGTCTCCACTAGTAACCCCCTGACCACCAACGCCGCGAATAGCCAGAAGGGTTCCATAATCCTTACGATGAGAAACGTGTTCGCTCCCACGGCATGCACCAGGAGGCCCACAAACCCCAGCAGAAATCCTAACGCGATCCCTCGTGAAAACTGATCACTCGCGTGCCGATAGGACATGACGCCCATACGGACAAGCGACCCGATGAGGACCAAAAACGCGACGAGACCGAGCAGACCCGTCTCCGTCAAAATCCTCGGGTACATCGCATCTACAAAAGGTCCGCCTGTGATGCCTGTCCCCCAGATCGGGAACTTTCGCCATATTTCTAATGACTGTTGCCACGAACGGAGCCGCTCCGACGTCGAAGTATCGATCCTCAAAGTCCCCACACGAATCTGCCCTTCCTCCTGCGCCTGGGTAAACGTGTATAAGACCCGCTCCTTCACCTGATGCGGGGCCCACAAAGGCGCGGAAAGGGTACCGAGGAGCACCATGGCCATCAGAATCGGTTTCCGGGGCGCCAGAAATCCAATGACGCTCAGGGTCACTACCCCTGCCGCCAAGAACGAGGCACGCGACCCCGTAGCCATGAGCCCGATGGCCCCAGCCGCCAGAAGAAGCAGGAGCGGCAGTCGGTTGGTCACCGCCCCGCTTGTCAACAACAGTCCGACGACGATCGCCAGCATGAAGATAAGATACCCGCCCAGCGTATTGGGCTCACCCTCTGCCCCCTCGAATGGAGCCGATGCCCGCTCTCCGCTGGGAATCTGCGCGATAGCGAAGAGCGCGACCAGAAAACAGGTGACCAGACCGGCGATCACGAGATTGCGGGCCTCTTCCTTCGTCGTCACGGCGCTGACGACCATGAAATACAGAAAAACGTACTCATAATATTTCAGCCAAAAGAAGAACCCGCTCATGGGCTTGACACGACCACCCAGCACTCCGATGAGCGTGGCCAGCCCGGCAGCAGCGATATAGAACATGATCGGTCCGTTCAGGGGAGTCCGCACGAACGGCGCGCCACCCTTAAGAATCGCCATCTTGGCGATCCAGACAAACCCGATCACGACCAGAAGGAAATCATCAAAACGAAGCGTAAGCCCACGACCAGCCGCACCCCCGCCGCCGGTCAGCCCCCCGACCAGAAACTGAGGGCTCAACAGCATGGAGAAGACCAGTAAATAGAGGCTGAGCCTCGTGGAGACAAACGCCATCAGCAGGAGCGCGACGCCCACAACGATGCGTAGGCTGGACGCTGTGTCACTGGAAACAATGAACAGGGACAGAGCAGCGGCCAGGGCGAGCGGAACCGCAACTATGAGACCTTTAGGCTGCATCGCACGCCACCCACCAGCTAGGCCACAGGATGGAAAACGGACTGATGCCGAATAGACCAGGCCCTGAAGTCGCCAAGATCAGGACGACGAATAGCGATAGTACTGGTATTGGTGGTAATCAGGAGAAAATTCGGCGCTCACGTTGCTGAGCACCACCCCCACGACATGGGCCTGGGCATTCTCAAGGAGAGTCTTCGCACGTTGCAATGGCGTCCGTCCGATTTTACCGACTTGATAGACTAAGACCACGCCATCGACTTTGGGACCGATCAATACGGCATCGGCGACAGGCAGGATGGGCGGACAGTCAAACATGACAATATCATAGTTTTCTTCACAGGCAGCGATCAGATCCACGAAGCGTTGAGAGTTGAAGAACTCGGACGGGTTGGGCGGCAGATGCCCGCTGGTGATGATACTCAGGTTGTCCACGCCGGGAGCGCTCAGGACCTGATCGAACCCGAGCTTCCCGAGCATCAGATCCGGAGCGGTCTGCACCACGTCCTGCCACTGCGCGGATCCGACCAGAACCTCGCTCAGGCCGGGCTCCCGCTTGAGCCCGAGCCGGCTGTGCACGGCCGGCTTTCTGAGGTCCGCATCTACCACCAACACCCGCCGTCCATCCTGCGCGATCGTGATCGCCAGGTTGATGACCGTCGTGGTCTTTCCTTCGCCGAGTCCGGCGCTGGCGAAGGACAGGCTTTTGACCGTCCGGTCTACGCAGGCGAATTGAAGGTTGACCTTCAATGACCGGTACCCCTCCGCGGTCACGCCTTTCAGATCGAACAACGGCGAGAGCCGCGACAGCAACTCCACGGATTCAGCATCGAGCGTTTCTGGAAAGACCTTTTTGATCACCTGCTCAATTTCCTTGCGGTCTTCCTGCGGAATGACTCCAAGGACTGGGACTTTTAGGAACTCTTCAACACCCTCAATCGTGCCGATAGAGGTATCAAAGGATTCCCGGACAAAGGCCAGGACAAACCCCAGCAACGCGCCAATCAGGGAGCTCAGCATGAGATTGATCGTAGCTTTGGGCGCGTTCTTGGGGGAGCCCGGCGTGACGGCCGGTTCGATAATCGAGACTTCCTCGATGCGCTCAGCGCCCCGGATCAAAAACTCCTGGTGTTTCTGCTTCAAATTGGCGTACAAATCTCCATTGACCTTCACCTCACGCTCCAGGCTGGCCTGCTCCAGGGCGGCCTTCGGCAAGGTGATGTACCGTTCCCTGAATCGTCCAATGGACTCCTTGATGGCGTGTTCCCGATCGATCATCGTCCGCAGCTTGGACTCAAGTTCCTTGATCATTTCCTGCTTGACGCTCACGATTTTGGCATCCAGTTCAACGACCAGGGGATGCTTGGGCTTGTAGTTGATTAACAGGGCCGCGCGATCCGTATTCAGATCTGTCAGTTTCTGGTTCAATCTGGCCATCAAGGCCTGCACATCGTCTGAAAAGACATGCACGAGGCCGGAATCAGGGAGCGTCTCATTCGCCTTCAAGAACCGGAGCTGGTTCGACGCTTCGCGCTCGACCTGGCCCAGCTTCTCAAGCTCGGCCTCCAGGCGACTATAATTCTCCAACGCCTGCCGCGCTTCTTCGTTTAAGAAGACCCGTCCTTCATGCTCCCGGAAGGCGAGTAAGGCCTGCTCGGACTTTCTTAGCGCCTCTTCCACCGTCTTGAGCTGGTTCGCCACGAACAGCTTGGCTTCGTCCACTTGTCTGTTCCGGCTTGCAATATTCTCTTCACGGTAGCCTTCCGCGACCGCATTGGCCAACAGGGCGGTAAACTCAGGCTCTTCGGCCGTGGTGGTAATCTTGAGGATATTGGTGCCTCCCTCCTGGGCCGCCGCGACATGGCTCTTCAGTTCGTAGATCTTGGCAAGGGCGTCCGGAGAGGTGCGCACCTCATTATTCTCGATCTCCTTTGCAATCACCCCCAGCTTCTTCGCCGCACGAAACAGCACCGGAACGCTCTGAATGACCTCCGCCTGCGTCGTGAGGCTGCTGCCTTCCGCCGAAAAGGCAAGCACTTCCGTCATCAGACCCGACATCGACGTGGAGCGATCAAACTTCACTCGCGCGGAAGCCTCGTAGGTCGGCGTGGGGCCGAAGAGCTCGGTGGTGATAAAGGTGAAGCCCGCGACTAGGAGAACTGTGAAGGCGATAATCCACTTCCGCTTGCGGAGGATCAGCAAATAGTCCCGGAGATTCAGTTCGTACTGGGCCATCGGCTCTTGTTCCCTATCGCACGGTTATGCTCGGGACTTGGAGAGGCTGGATATTATTGTCTTGCAAAAACCTAGTCAGGACCTCTGGACTCATCGTCTGCGTGCCCAGGAGCAGGATGAGCGTCTGATTAATTTTGGCCAGTAAGGCATTCCAGTCTCCGATGCGCTGGCGCGGCACGAACACAATATCGTTGTCCTTCAAGACAATATCCTGGCTCCGGTCGCCATACTGAAAGAACCGCTGGAGGTCCACGGGAATGACCTCTGGTTTTCGGGCATCTCCGCGGATGACTCTAACGTCGTCCAATACCGCGAGGTCATTGAACCCAACCTGCGCGATGAGTTGGCCCACCGTCGTCTTTCTGTCCAATTCCGCCATCTTCGCCGCGCCCGTCGTTAAGAATGCCCCAGTCCCCGGCGGCCCGGTTCCCCCTCCCAGTAAAAAGACCCTCTGCTTGCGCAGCAGAACCTTTTTCTGCTTGATCGAGACCTCAACGCGGGGATTGCGGATGATCGTAGCCGCTTGCTCGGTGATCCGGGTTTCGGCTTCGGGGACCGTCAGGTTCTTCACATCAATGTCGAGCGAGCCCACATAGACCCGGCCGTTATCCCGAACCGTCACGAGCGAGCGCTCCTCCCCCGCGCCCCGCCGCACCACCACTTCCAAGCTGTCCCCAGGTTCTATTTTGGGCAGTCCCTGGTCAGAAATATCTTCAACGTACAGATCCTCGGGTTTGACCGGACGGGCATAGGGGGAATCGCTGGACGTGTTGTACGGGACGGGCGAGCAGGCGAACGACATCCCCAGCACCACGAAGAGCGTGCAGAGCAAGCCGACGGCTCTGGAGCCGGAAGAGAGTACCCTGACCCACCCTGCCAACGCCATTCTCACTGATCGTCCTGGGCTACCTCAGCGACGTGGACCAACGACGATTTGCTGAGATCAAGCGTCCGCGCCTCTTTTAGCGAGGAACCATGCGTATCCTTGAGCACCTTGACGACCGGTCTGAGCGGATACTGCGGGTTTAACTCGACGACTTCCGCGGACTCCCCCGTGTTCAACCGGACGTGCGTGCCCAACGGGAACACGGAGAACTGCTGGATCAAGCACTTCAATATCTTCGTCGGGAACGACGTCTTTTCCTTCGTCACCAACTCCCTGACCGCTTCATGCGGGAGGAAACGCTTCCGGTACGGACGCGCGTGGAGGAGCGCCTCGAAGGTGTCGGCGAGTCCGATGGTCTGCGCGAACTCATGAATCTCCT
>Ga0209237_1002312_pt1 | contig 11462 bp, 12 predicted proteins | sample GraSoi013_1_40cm_2_FD_185820 | JGI IMG/M metagenome (GOLD analysis project Ga0209237, IMG submission 185820) | Grasslands soil microbial communities from the Angelo Coastal Reserve, California, USA - Sample 10_02_2013_1_40cm (SPAdes) (version 2) | ecosystem: Environmental > Terrestrial > Soil >...
TTTAGGATCGAGATGTACTCCCTATGCTGGTTCTTCGCGAGAACAAGATCAATGCCCTCCTTGTCAGGGTTGGTAGAGTTACAATTGGGATAATCCTCCGACGGAGGTCGAACAAACACTCTTTCGAACAGCCTCTTCATCACCAATTCTTTCTCACCCTTCTCAGACTTTACGAACGCGTGTCCGTGCGGGGACCGATATGCATTCCCGCTTTTCGTGTAACTCCAAGGATAAGCTTGGAGTAACGGCATGATTTCCAATCATAAGCGTCCTTGAACTCCTGCAAGCACCTATGTCCAGCCAGACGAACTCTCTGCGACCATCCAAGTTCTTCGGCCCGACGCTAGGAACGGGTCTACTCCTACTACTCATGTCCATTGGATTAGTGGTATTGACATCGGACAATTTCTTTGCTATAGGATTGGGCTGGTTTACATTCCTTATCGGCATCATGCTCATACTAATGGGCACACTGCAGAATCAACCCGGTAGAAAGTCACTGCCAAGACTCGCTGCCGCACAACTTAAGAAAATTACCTTCTAGATCGTAGCCTAGAACCGAATCCTCTCATTTTGAGCCCTGATTGCCAATCGGAGCTCACTTTTTCTGGCCCCCGATGTCTCCCTCGTAAAATTCCGCTATGTTTAAATGAATAATACCGTTTCCGCAAAATGCTTTTCTTATCATAATACGCGAATTTCAGCCGATCTCGCTCATTTTGAGGCGCAGTAGAAAATAAAATTGAAAAAAGGGGGGGGGTAGATTGTGAAGTTTCAAGACGTGAAAGAGACTTATGGAATACTTTCGGACCCATCACGACTCCTTCGAACGGCCCTAACAATCCCGCCGAACCGCTTTGATCCCTACGGAAATCTCTCATTCGATAGGACCAGCTAGACACGACACAACCCAAAAAATTGTGGACAGGAAAAAGGGTTTCACACCCTTTCTAGAAAGTAGTCATACCAAGGATTCGTCCCGAAAAATGAAGAAACGAGGAGGAGAAAAACCTCGAATGAATGATCCTGTTTATCTCCTCTTGAGGAACATTCGCAAACCGTAGAGTCTCCATCTTATCCAGCTCAGCAAGCGCATCTCACCCCGATTAGATCCATTGCAAACCATAACATCGAGCTGTGGATATGGTGACTGTAACGTGTGTTCGAGCTTTAACGGAACAATCGCATTGGAACTCAACCCGAACCTTTAATCATCTACTAGTCGGTGTTTGCTCTCATGGATTGCAAAGACCATAGTCTCATAGTACACGTCGCAGTTCTACATCACTCGTCCGCTCTATTGCTGAAATATCGTGACCCGTCTCTCTACGACAATCAGACGGGATGGTTCCTACCCAACGACTCACTTAAACACACAGAACATCCTGAAGTTGCCGCCCGACGAGTCCTGAAAGAACAGGCAGGCATCGACAAAGCATCCTTCAAACTTGCACAGATCGAATCATTCGTCGGCGACAATGGCTCCTGGCACATCGTCTTCGACTACCTCGCAATACCGAACTCGACCCACATCATGAAAGGAAAAGAAATCTCGGCCGCGGAATGGTACCAGATAGACAAACTTCCCGAATCAAAAGAATTTGCTCATAACGGCTGGGGCCGCGGCGTCCTCATGAAACTAACCAGTGACACTCCAATCTCGAAATAATCAGCAAAGTAACACTATGCTTATCCTAACAATGGAAAAGGCTCCCAGGAGCAAATTGCCCACCTGGCTAAACAAAATGTTCAAAGCCTATGCTCTAAAGAGAGTCGATCTGACAGCATCTGCCGACACGGTCAAAGGCAAGAATTCGACTAAGAAGAAGGCACCACCTAAGAAAGCTCGACGTGCCTCGAGCCAAGATAGGACAACTCAGTAGGTTTTTCAGATTTCAGAGCGAGCCTTTCCGTCTGAAACTGAGCGCAAAGCTGATTTCGAAGCAGTGAGCTACTAGACCTCAACTGACCATCCGCTTGCAAGAGGCCAAAGACAATCGAGTCGAATCTGAACTGAGAGGGCCCACTTTACGGGTCTACTGGCATATACTCTCAACAAAGAAGAAAGAAGGCATAGGCGTTCGATCTGTCCAGAGAGCACTGGGACTAAGCAGTCCGAGCGTCGCCCTCCATCACCTCGAGAAGCTCCGGACTCTCGGGCTACTGGAGAAACAGTTGACTGGAGAGTACAACCTGGTGAGCACGGTGAAGGTAGGAGTCCTACAAAACTACGTTGGGCTCTTTGGCTATATGCTACCGAGATTCCTGTTCTACTCCACTCTGTTCACGACAATGCTAGTATTGTACCCTCTCTTGTACCCGTTTGATCTTTCGACCCATAACGTGATGGCGTTGGTCTTTGGCGGAACGGCGACTGCCGTGTGCTGGATCGAGACTTACAGAGTGTGGACGCGGAGGCCGTTCTGATCTTGGAACGCCCTGTTCTAGCCCGTAGCATTATGGGGTCGAAACGACGTAGATCTATTTGGCGATCGGAAAAACTGAGGCTTGAGGTGTCAGCCAGTTGAAAGGCACGTTTAGACACGGCAAGACCGTCCTTCCACTCCTACTTGCCATACTCGTTGGGTCCGGCCTAGTTGCCGCGCCCGCGCTAATCGCGTCCTCAAGACCGTCCAACACGCCCACGTCGACCAATACAACAACCACTTCGAAAGGGACCCAGCCTGGATTCACTGGACTAGTGGCCGGCCCGGCGTCGACCACAACCCAGTCGAAGCAGTCAAACCAGCCTAGTCAGTTGCCTCTAGGACCAATAACTCCCGTTCTAATGATTCTGGTGGCTTTGATATTATCGTTGGGAGCGAATAGTCTCGCCCAGAGACGCAGTCAGTAAAGCCTGATAGGCCGATCGGTGAATACTCGACATTACAGGTCAAGGTTACGACTCGGATAAGACCGGGTCGATAGGCTGATTCTACTACGTCTTACAGGGTCACTGTCCATGGGCGAATCGATGGGAATAGAGAAAGTTGTGGTGGAATTGAACGGATTCCGCCAACGAACCTCCATGTTGAAGGAAGAGATAGGAAGAGTCAGCAGAGCCCTAGCCGAACGCGCAGGTCAACTCAATGATATCGTCGGCAAAAGCCTACGAGATCTGAGGGAGCAACTCGGTGGAACTACCCTATCAGGTTTCATGTCCCTGCAAGGGAAGTACATGCAGGGCGAAATGAACGATCAAGATTACAACTCTCAAAGAGACTATTACAAGAATGAGCTTCAGGGAATGATCCGACGGCTAGACGAAACAAAGAAACTGATGATGCTGATGGCCCAAATACAATCCGGACCATCCGGCCCTGTCGGACAATCTCAACAGCAGCCCGGTCCCAATCAACCACAGCGATAAGGTCAACTAACCTAGCTTCTTCGACCGAAGCCAATAATATTCAAAATACCTTTCGACAACGCCCGCGAATTCTTCGTCCGCCAATCGGAACGCTATTCTAGCTCCCGGATCCGACGGAGAGTCCAAGTTCCATAGAAAAGTCAGCAAAGCCTCCCGACCGTCCACAGAACAAATATTCATCGGCCTCACAGAGTCAGGGTTCGGCTCTTCAATTACCCCAACCTCGGCCTCCTCGGCCAAGACGCTCAAGCTCTTGGCATCGATAAATCGCGGGTTAGTAAAAGAGACTATCTTCACGGAAACGCCGTGTTCTCTGGCGAATTTCATTGAAGCTCTTAGATCATCAACCTCTTGAGGTATCAGAGTTGTCAGCTGGAGGTATGCGCGCGATTTTGCCTGACTGATCAGTTCGTTGTACTTTTCGGAGACTTTGTCACCGCCATGCACCACCCAGAGACTGATGTGCTTGACGGTTTCTCGTCGCTCATAGATTCCCTGCAGATCCCTTCGCATAAGGCCAGTGAAGGACTCCATCTCGGAACGCTTCTGGTCAAGCTCTAGTTCTGCCACGGACCGTGGTGGATTAGCTTCATAGATCACTGGACGGCCAGGCCTAGCCCTGATCCATTTCCGCTTTTCCAGTTCCTCTAGGGTACCGTAAACCCGGGCATAGGGAATCTTGACACTCTCGCTTATCTCGTAAGGTGTTGCGGGACCGTCGAAGATCAACTTCAGGTAGGTCTTGATCTCGTATTCTGTCAGGCCATGGTCTTTGAGGACCCGGTGAATGTTCTCGTCAACCCGCGACATGACTTGAGCAGTGTCCACTTTTTTCTGTAAATAGGGTGAGAACATAGCTCGTTTGATTGGCCTAAAATAGCTAACGCAGATTGAACTATCCAACCGGCTGGCAAATCATCCCCCAGATAGCCAAAGATGGATGAACTGGCTTCAGAGCCCTGCGAAGGAGTTAACTAACTAGAGAACCGATTTCAAGAACAGGAAACCAGGATTCTTGGTCAAGGCCGTCGCACCGCCGACATACGATGAGGAAGAGCAGTCGCGCCCACGGTGCCCAGACTGTGGCCAGACCCTAACCTTCGTCCGGACAAAGTCCCACCAGAAGCGATGGTATTGTTATTCTTGTGAAAAGTACACCGACCATATCGCACAGCCCGCCCTAGAGAAAAATACGAAAACTCAGATAGAGACTATGAGCGGTCTGCAAGTAATCGACTCACACGGCATGATTGTTGGCCGCGTTCGGAAGATAATCCCGGCAGCTGATACCGGGGACTTGCACGCGTTCGTCCTATCGGTTGACAAGGAACAACTGAAGAACCTGCTAGATCAGAGAGGCCAGCCTAGAGAGTTCGAGGTTGGACATGACAAGGTCGCAACAATTGGAGACGTCGTCTTACTCTCGGAAGTCTTCTCTCCACGATCCTTCGCACCGCCACCAAAACTTCCTGAAGATACTAAAACCAGTGCGAAGCGATGCGGAAAATGCAACTCTCCTATTCTGCCAGATGCGAAGTACTGCATCAAATGCGGGGCAAGCATTTCTCACTCCAACAATTGTGTATTGTGCGGGACTCCGAATCCTTCTGAAGCTCTCTTCTGCATGAGCTGTGGAAACAAGCTCTCCTAGAATTAGTTAGTTTCCTTTTTCAAAACCCGTTGCCTAGAAACTAGCGATGGCGGTTTCTAGCACCCAATCGGAACATAACAGACGCTATTACTATTCCGACCATAAGGAAGAACACGTTGTCGCTCAGAAAAAGTGAGGCCACTGGAAGGTTAGCCTGCAACCATACTCGCATGTAAAGGCTAGAGTCGTATTCACGCAGTAAGCCGATGTAGAGCCCAATAATTACACCGGCCTCGATCAATGCAAGAGTTGATAATCGCGAAAGCCCTCTTCTCATCTCTAGCGAAGCTTTGAGGTCCGGTGACAAGTCGTTCTCCTGCTTCGCAAGGGCTTCGACTTCTCGGACTATGGAATCATCATCCTCAGCATCATCCTTCTCTTTGGAACCCCGAGAATACGCGAAGACCGTGGATCCTGAAGCGATCAGAGGCAGAGCTATCGACAAGAGGATTACCGAAAAAGAGGTGCGGTCTGCAACGATCATCGTTTGGGCTGATCCAGTGAAAACCAGGAGGGCCCAGGCCCAAACCAAGGCCCCCGTTCCAGCTACTATGAGGCCTATCACTTCGTTTCTCTTCGATCTGTTCTTTCGTGGAGTGAAGAGCGCTTGGATTCCTTTCTGGGCAGGAGGATTTCGCACGCACACTCGTTCCTCAGGTTTGCATCAGGACAGGAGGCGCCAAGAGCTCCATTGCCAGAGCTCGATACTCCTCACTGGCCTGGTTCTTCGGGCTGAATATTATGCCCGGAACGCCCTTACTCGGAGCCTCGGCCATTCGGACTGACCTTCGTACGATCACGCTCAGCACTCGGTCTCCGAATTTCTCTTTGACCTGCCTCACGACCGACTTGGACAGTCCCGTCCTGCTGTCGTACATGGTGAGGAGGACTCTATATTCGAAGTTCGTCTTAAGCCTAGACCTCACCATGCTCATGACCTTCAACAAGGTAGGAAGCCCCTCCATTGGATAAAACTCACACTGGACAGGAATCACGAGTAGGTCGCTTGCAACAATCGCGTTCAACGTTAGGATACCGACATTGGGAGGACAGTCAATGAGGATAGCATCATACTTGTGCTTGATTTGTGACATGGCCTCCCGCAATACGAACTCTCGACCAGGGACTGAGGAAAGCTCGACCTCTGCACCAGCGAGGTCAAGATTCGACGGTAGGATAGAGAGATTCTCCACTTTTGTAGAAAGCGTGACCTCTTGGACCTTCTTGTTTTGGGTCAGCACGTCATAGACCGTGTACAGCAACTTCGCCTTTTCCAGACCAACACCCACAGTACTGTTTCCTTGCGGATCGAGGTCCACCAGAAGGACTCGTCTGCCCATCAGTGCCAATGCTGCGGCAAGATTGACGGTGGTTGTTGTCTTCCCCGTACCTCCCTTGTTGTTCGTAAAACTGATGATCATAGGAAACTGGTCGTCATCTCTTTGCTACTAAGAGGTTCATTCACAGAAAGAACAACAATGACCCACGCACTTGATCAATCGTTCGCAGGAAAATGATCTGTGTAACCGTCGAAACTCACTCCGGACAGGTACACTATATTAGCCAGATTCTGTTCCGCGTGGCCCCGATTATTAGGTGCAATCTAAAGGCGACCAACCTTAGGTCATAAGACATCTCTTACGCTGCAATGTTTCCAATCACCGGGGAGGTAGTTGTACACGAAGCTGTGTTTCTATAAGCGATCTGTCTAGACCCCCAAACCCCGAAATTAGCCAACTGGGGAAGGAACTGCGGTATTCGCCCACTAGACGAGCAATGCCTTAGTCACTCCCGAGCCCTGCTAAGAAAGCATAATGTAGAAGCAAGCTACTCCGCTCATACAGTAGGTCGGTAGTTGCGAGCTAAGCCTCTGGCAACAATAGTATCTGCAGGCGTCTCGAAATTCGGGCGTCGGGAAGGACTCTATGCCAGGGAATTATTCACCGAAGCGGCTCTGGAAGCTTTCCATAGACTTGAGAATGTGGACCCAGGCAAAGACATCAAGGCCGCCTTCATTGGTCAGATGAGCGAAGCCTACGAACACCAGTCCCATACCGCTCCTATAGCGGCAAACTGGGCCGGTCTGCTGCCAGCTGCGGCTACAAGAGTTGAAGATGCTTGCGCCTCATCAGGAGCAGCTCTCCGATGCGGGATCATGGCGATCATGTCTGGCTTCTACGACATCGTTATGGTCGGAGGAGTGGAGAAGATGACCAACCAGCCAACTCCAGAAGTCACTACGATTCTAGCCAGCGCTGCAGACTTTCCATTCGAGCAATGGAATGGAATGACATTCCCCGGGCTATTCGCGTTGATGGCAACCTCACATATGCACGAATATGGTACGACCGAAGAACAACTTGCTAAGGTGGCTGTAAAGAATCACAAACACGGCGTCCTTAATCCCAAGGCACACATGCAGAGAGAGATCACTCTTGACGAGGTAATGAAGTCACGGCCCGTGTGCTGGCCGCTCAAACTCTACGACTGCTCCCTCATCACAGACGGAGCCAGCTGCTTGATACTCACCAAACCCAAGCTCGCTAAGAAACTGACCGACAACCGTGTCCAAATAATCGGGACCGGCCAAGCCCAAGACACCTTCTTGCTTCATGAACGCGACAGCTTCACCTCTGTCAAAGCAGCAAAGTCGGCGGCACAGGAAGCCTACAAGATGTCCGACATGAAACCCAAGGACATCAACGTAGCAGAGGTTCACGACTGTTTCACTATAGCAGAGATCATCGCCTATGAAGATTTGGGCTTCTGCAGACCAGGCCAAGGAGGCAAGTTTGTCGAGAGCGGAACGACTGCACTAGGAGGGTCCCTCCCAGTCAACACAAGCGGCGGGCTAAAGTCCAAGGGACATCCTGTAGGCGCCACTGGAACCGCCCAGATCTACGAGCTCTATCTCCAGTTGACAGGTCAGGCAGAGAGAAGGCAGGTTCCCGACGCGAAAATTGGTCTTGCACACAACTTGGGCGGCTCAGGAGCCACGGCAGTAGTCCATATTCTAAGGAGCGACTAGCAAGATATGAGCGAGCTACATCCACCACCAACAATTGAAGAATTTTACAAGTTCTGCACTCAGCGCAAGTTGATGGCCGTCAGATGCATGAAATGTCGACATCTCATGGTCCCGCCCAGGACTATCTGCAGTCAATGCCACTCCTCCCGAGTCGAGTGGGCTCAGCTCGGATCAAAAGGAAAACTCGTCACGTATACTATCGTTCACGTGGCTCCGACCTTGTTTAATCACATGGCCCCATATGCGGTCGGAATCGTAGAGATGCCTGAAGAAGTTAGGTTGCCTAGCATCATTCGAACATCTCGGCTTGAATCCCTCAAGATTGGGATGGAGCTGGAATTGGACTTCAGCCCGAGACCGCAGGACCCGAGTTGGCCGCAATGGCCTAGATATTTCTTCAAGGAAACTGCTTGACCAGAGAATAGAAATTCCATCTGGCATATCTTAAATATAGTCCGGCATCGTTGAGTTCCTTAGACAGGGGAGCTGGGAAAGGACCCGGCTGAGAGGATGGCTTTCGAGCCGCCATCGACCCTTTGAACCTGATCCGGGTAATACCGGCGAAGGGACAATGGATCGAAGCCTAATTCTCGCCGAGCCAACTTGGCAACCATGTTGCACAAAACAAAAGGAAACCGAAAACCATTGGCTGACAATATTGGATCGACCGCTAAAATAGAAAGTACCGGACCTGAAACCAACGCGGTAAGGACTTCTCCTTCACCGAGACCGGTCTTGGATCTTGCGCGCATCGGAGCGTTCTCGGCACTAATTGCAGTCGGAACGATACTATCCAACGGCCTTTTTGGAATCCCTCTTCCGCCCCCACTGAGCGAGATTACTATTGCCCCCGCGTTCTACATGGCCATAGCGGTTCTATTCTCACGTAAGGTTAGTTTCTGGGCAACTGCCGTTGGGTCAGCCATCGGAGAAACAGTCAACATTTTCTTCTTCGGTGGGGCACCGGCGGCGGCGTTTGCTCTAACATATGTTCCAGGCATCATACTTGCGAGAGCGCCTGAGACCCTAATCATTTACAAGTTTAGGCAGAGTACGACGCGTCTCCTCGCGTTGGGGATGGTAGTTGCCACTGTCTATGAAACCCTCGTATTCTTTGTCATAGATTGGTTTGTGTATTCATTCACCGCCTTCTATTGCACTGGATCTCCTTGTTCCTCTTCGGGGTTTACTGGAGGGTTCCTTCTTGCGTCGTTTGATTTTGCTACGTTGATCGATGTTGTTTGGATACCTGTATCGTTTGCGTTAGTAGTAGCAGCCCGAAGAGCCTACAACCGAGCGTTTTTCGACTAAGAGGCGCCTGCTTGTCTCCTACTCTTGGAAAGCCAGATCGTAAAGTAATGGAGACGATTACGCTTCTCTCTGGGGTAAAGTATCACTCGATACTGCAAGGACCAACAGTTGGCGTTGACAATTCGATCTTGGATATCGGGGGAGACCGAGTTCTTATCGCCAGTACCGATCCAGTCTCTTTCATCCCTCGAATAGGTCCAGAAAAGTCCGGTAAGCTTAGTGTGCAAGCAATTGCTTCAGATGTCGCAACCAGCGGTTTCGCACCTAGGTTTGCCCTCTTCGAATTGAACCTCCCACCGTCAATGCAAGACAAGACGCTCATACGGTATTGGAAATCAATACATCAATCCAGCGTCAAGTTTGGGATCTCAATTGTTGGAGGGCACACCGGGAGGTTCAAGGGATCCGGCTATACTGTTGTGGGGGGAGGAACAATGTTTACCATAGGTTCCTCGAAGAAATACGTGACAACGAGTATGGCACGGCCGGGAAACGATCTTATTCTCACCAAGAGTGCTGCTATTGAAGCAGCCGCAGTTCTCGCTTCATCCTTCCCGAAAACAGTGAGCCAGAAATTGGGCAGAGACGTGCTAGACAAGACCCGGAGATTAATCGACAATACAGGCACCGTCAAAGACGCCACTACTGCAGCCTCAGCTGGTCTGAGAGAAAGAGGCGTTACAGCAATGCATGACGTAACTGAAGGAGGCGTTGTCTCAGCAATTCTCGACATGGCAGAGGCTTCGAGGTTGAAGGCTACGATAGAAGAAGAATCGATCCCGGTTTTCGACGAAGTCCGACAAGTGTGTGATTTGTTCCACTTGGATCCATTGAAATCACTAGGGCAGGGATGTCTTGTGATCGCATCCCGTCCTGATAGAACAGAGGATATTCTTCAACGACTAAGAAGATCGAAGATTTCCGCTAGAGTGGTCGGAGCCTTGGGAAGAAAGACAGGACACTCGGTGATCCGAAAAGGCAACCGAGAGTCGAGAATGACGTACCCGGGGGCAGATCCTTACTGGAGTGTCTATTGGAAAGCAGTCCGTAACAAATTGCGATAGCACTTCACTTGAGTCGACCTGGAAGAGTTAGCGCTTCTGGAATCGCGACGGTGAAGCAACTTGTTAAATCGTTCTCATAGTCAGGCAACCTTATGCTAGCCTGTTTGTTGCGGGGACCAGGCAAAGCCGTTCTGCAAGATGTCCCAATCCCTAAACTCGGAGAGAAGGACGTGCTAGTCCGGCTGGAAGTGGCTGGGATTTGTGGCACTGATGTTGAGAAATTGGACGGTGGCCTTGGACCTGGCGGGATTCTCGGACACGAGGTTAGCGGTTCGATAGAAAGACTCGGTGAGAGTGTAGAAGAATTCTCGAAAGGGGATAGAGTCGTCGCGCACCATCACGTCCCCTGCTACAACTGCCATTACTGCGGCCGAGGAGACTATACTATGTGCGACTTTTTCAAGAAAACAAACTTTGATCCATGTGGTCTAGCGGAATTCTTCCGGGTCCCAGAGGAGAACGTTGAGAGAGGTGCGATAATTAGGATACCTGACGAGGTAGATTTCGAGGAAGCTGCCCTGGCTGAACCTACTGCTTGTTGCCTCAGAGCAATCAAAAGAGTGGGAGTTGACGAGGGAGACACAGCCCTTGTTGTGGGACTCGGTCCGACCGGTCTGACTCATGTTCAGCTGCTCAAGCATTACGGCGCGGGAAAGATCATCGGGACGGACGTGTCCCGTGCGAGGTTGGAGATGGCCAGAACGCTTGGAGCCTCTATAACACTGGATCCCGTCGCCGACGATGTGGACACGGTGATCAATGATGAGACGAACATTGGAGTCGACATCGCCGTCGTGGCCTCGGGGAACCCAAGAGCATTCACCCAAGCAATGAAGAGTGTCCGAAAGGGCGGAAGGATATGCCTCTTTGGTGCTCCGCCAATCGGCAGCAAACACGAACTCGACCTCCACGACACCTTCACTCGGCAGATTAGGATCGTGCCCAGTTACTCATGCGTCGAATCCGAGATTCAGGAAACCCTCCAACTCATCTCAGAAGGAAAAGTCGACCTTGCCACCCTCATCACAAACAGGTATC
>Ga0209237_1002313_pt1 | contig 11456 bp, 16 predicted proteins | sample GraSoi013_1_40cm_2_FD_185820 | JGI IMG/M metagenome (GOLD analysis project Ga0209237, IMG submission 185820) | Grasslands soil microbial communities from the Angelo Coastal Reserve, California, USA - Sample 10_02_2013_1_40cm (SPAdes) (version 2) | ecosystem: Environmental > Terrestrial > Soil >...
GTATCGGCTGATCCGCTCTCCCGCCTCGTCGAGCGCGCGGGTGGTCTCGGCGAGCCGCTCGTGGCCGAAGAGGCGAACGACGCGGGCGCGCAGCTCGCGCTGCTGCACGAGCATGAAGATGACGAGGACAAGGACCAGGACGGCGCTGCCGAGCGGCTCGATGATCAGAGGGAGCTGCCAGAGAGGGTTCGGCCAGGCGATGGTCACGGGGATGGGCTTCGGGGCGGCGGGACTCGAGCGCTCGAACTCGGCCAGCACGTCCTTGGCCGTGTCCTCGACCTTTTTGAACGCCCCGCCCTTGCCGACGCGCTGCATGTCCGAGATCTTCCGCATGATGGTCGCGCGGTAGCTCGGAAGGTCGTTTGCGAGCGTGGTGACCTGGTTGAACAGCCCCCAGCTGAGCCCAAGGGCGAGCAGGACCGTCAGGGTGACGACGCTGACGACCGCCGGGACCTGGCGCAGGCCGGCCCGGCGAAGGAGCCCGACGACGGGGCTCAGAAGGAACGCGATGAGCAGGGCCAGCGCGATCGGGATGAAGACGGCGCGCGCCCAGTAGAGGCACGCGATCGCGAGGACGAGGGCGGCCAGGATGATGAGCCGCGACGAACCGTGCGCGTCGACGGGCCTTGAGGCGCTCACTCTCGCCGACGCGAAACGAGCTCGATGGAGCGGGCCACAGACCCCCACGCCGGGCGCTCGAGGACCACGCGCACGGTGTCCCCCACGGCGAAGTCGTCGAGGGCAACCGAGCCGGTGGGCCCGAGCAGGCGTGTCCTGTCGGTCACCTCGACAAAGGTGGTGTGGGCTGAGCCGGCGCCCGAGCCGATACGCACGGTCCGATCGATGCGATCGACTCGCTCGACCGTGCCGGTGAGCTCCTGGGCGTGCACGGCGGGCACGCGTGGGTCGGTCGCCTCAGCGGAGCTCGCGGGTCCGAACGCGGCGAGCAGCAGGAGAGTCAGGGCATGGGCTCCATCGGGCATCATCACCGGCCTCCTTGGCCCCTCACGGCGCCCTACCGGGTCGCCTGGACCGTGAGGTTGTTCACGACGCCGCTGACGTGCTTGACGTTCTGGGCGATCTCTACTGCGCGAGAACGCATCTCTTCGCTGTCGACCGTCCCGGTGAGGTACACGGTCTGGCGATTCGTCTCGACCCCGATGCGGGTCAACGTGGAAATCTTCTCGGCGGCGAGCTTGGCCTTGACCTCCGAGGTGATCGTCAGGTCGTCGATGTTTTCGCCGGCTGTCTTGCCGGTCGTCGTCGTGCAGGCCGCCAGCACGACCACCATGAGCGTGACGAGGGTGAGTGCTGCCGTGAAGTGCCGCATTCTCCGATCCTCCTGGGCTCTTGCCGGGTCCAGCCCACAACTCTGAATCTCCGGCTATCCACAGAAGGGGCAATCCGTGTGCCACTGACGGCCGGCGGTACGAATCGTGGCGAAGAGGGCGGAAACGCTGAGGCCCTGCCTCTCGACCGGGTGGTCGACGAGCGCCGGGCCTCGATCGGATGGTCGAACTCTACTTGGTAACTTCTTCCGGCGCGCGAGGCCCGGCAACGCTCGGTCCTTCGCTCCGGGCTCCCCTGACGCCGCGAATCAGCTCATCGAGCTTCAGCTGGATCGCGCGGGCGTCCCGGCTCTGCGTGTTCTGGATGATGAAGACCATGAGGAACGTGACGATCGTGGTCGCCGTGTTGATCACGAGCTGCCACGTGTCGGAGTAGTGGTAGCGCGCGCCCAGCGCCGCCCACACGAGGATCCCCACCAGGGCCAACAGGAACACCTCGGCGGAGCCGAGGATGTCCGAGCAACGCCTCGCGAACCTACGGAAGAACTCGTGCACTACCGGCCCTTCGGATGACCCTTCGCCTTATGCTCCTTCATGACCGTTCGTGCCGCGACTTCCTTGGCTCGTCGGCCGTACCGTCCGGACGTCTGCGCGGATGCCTTGATGTGCTCGTACTGACGCTGCTCCTTCGAGCCGACACCCCGCAGGTGCTTGGCCCTCGGCATGTGAAAACCTCCTTCAGGACGTCGAACGGCCGCCGGGCGTCGAGCTCAGGGTGCGCCCACGGAGCGCTTCCTGGCCCGCCTGCAGCACCGAGGTGACCTGCTCCTTCGTCCGGTCCAGCACGTCCTCCGCCTTCTTCTCGACCACCTGGAGCGTGTCGACCGCGCCGGCTCGAACACCCTTGGTCCTGCTCTCCGCGAATTCACGCAGCTGCTCGCCGTAAAACCAGACGGCGAGCCCCCCGGCCACCGCACCCAGAATGAATCGCACCATCGCCGTCCTCCTTCTTGGTTGTGATCGGTTACGACGCTGCGACCACGCAGAGCAAGAGAAGTGCCACGGCTGCCGCTGGAGTCGTGGGCGCCGTTTCTCTGGGGAATCGAGGGACAGACGCCCCGGGCCGCTATGGCCGGCGCCTGTTCTTACTCGGTAATCCTTACCGACCAGTCACTTCTTGACACGTTCGGCGCGCCCCAACTCGAGATCGAAGCCGGGCAGGATGGCCTTGAAGAAGGCGTTCTGGACCAGACGAATCACGACGTCCACGAGGCTGACGTTCGGGTTATCGATCCGCCCTTCCACCGGGGCCTTCGTCGCGACCTCTTCGCGGGCGCGATTCTCGAGGAGCTTCGCGACGCCGCTGACGACCCGCTCGTACACCTTGCGGACGATCGGCTTGTGCTTCTCCTGCTGCGTATCGTAGACCTGCGGATGTTCGTGGCGACGAGGTCGAGATCTCGCAGGCGCAGCGGCTTGTAGGGGCCCTGGTCGACGTACATCACGTCACCGTCGCGAATCTCGAAGTGATTGATCTTGAGCGGGTAGACAGCCTCCAGTAGACCGTCGGCTTTTGGATCTCGACGTCGGCGACGAGGCGCCCGGAGAGCAGCGCTCGCCAGTGGACGCTGGCGCTCAGGCGCTCGATTCGAAGAATGGGAGGATCGGGATGAGCGTCCTGAATGATCGTCAGGCTCTTCAGATCGAGCGAGAAACCCAGAGGGTGAAAGTCGAGGTTCTCGATGTGCGCGCTGTACCCCTTGAGCGCCCGGTTCATCTTCGCCTCGGTATACCGCCGCAGCGGCTCGTCGTGGTCGAGGAGGAACGCGACGGTGTAGACGATCAACAGGACGATCGCGATCGGCACGCTGATGGCCACCCAATGGCGTCGGACACCTCGGAGCGTCGCGCGCCCGAATGCTGAGGCCATCGTGCGGGTATACACCTCTGCCCTCCCTCCGGGACGGACGAACCCTACGTCTTATCGATCGAGCAAGAGGCATGCCCAGGCGCCACCAATGGAAAAAGCGCGAAGGCGAGTCAATCCTTCCCGGTAAGAGTTACGCGCCGTGGCGGTTCCCTTCGAGCAGGTCTCAGAACCCCGCGTCGCTGTGGGGGTTCTCTAGGGCTGGGACGAAGGGCGATATCGGCACGGCCCTTGCCAGAGGAAGGGACCGTTGCAAACAGAAAAACTCAGCGCCCGGCGCGTCGCGACTCCGGGCGCATGGCATAAGAGAGCTGGAGGTCGCAGGCGACCGGCGGCGCCTCGTCGATCTCCGGCTCGGTTCTCACGTCCGCAGATCGTGACCCTCGGGACGACACACCAGGAAGGGAGACGCGAAGTGCAAGGTCTCAGGATCGTCGCAATCGTGCTGATCGTGATCGGCATCCTGGCGCTCGCCTATCAGGGGATCACCTATACGAAATCCGAGAAGGTGCTCGAGGTGGGTCCCATCACGGCGACCAAGGAAACGAAGAAGACGATTCCTCTCCCGCCGATCCTGGGCGGCGCCGCGCTGATCTGCGGCGTGGTTTTGCTGATCGCCGCGCGCCGGTAGACGCGTCGGGCGCGGTGCCGCCGAGGTCCTGTCCCAGCGGGGAATGACTTCGTCAGGCGATGCGGCGCTCGGAGCCCGACCGCGGGGCCGAACGGGGCGGCTTCACCCCCATGCCGTGGACAAAGACCAGCTCGCCCCCCAGCCAGCCGGCGAGGGCCACGAGCCCCGCGAGTGACACTCCGGCGGGAAGGAATCCGACGGTTCCGCTCCATCGGAGCCAGAAGCTCACCGCGAAGACTCCGACCGCGGTCAGGTTGGCTATCATGTGAACGAAGCCGACCTTTCGCGCACGCGTGTCGGTGATCGACAGGTAGTCGATGAATCCGGGCATCGCGGCGAGGAGCGCGCCCACGATCCCGCCGCCGATGGCGATCGATGGGCAGGTCGCCGGAGATCCGGTGCGCCCACAGGGCCGAGGGCCCGAGCGCGGTGCGGTGGCGTCGCGCACCCGCTACAAGCCCAGCAGTGTCTCCAGGTTCTGCCACAGGATCCTGTTCTTCTCCGCTTGAGTCAGGCTCCGAAGCCCTTGCACCCAGGCGACGGGCGAAGGGTGCCATGCGACGAACGGCCAGTCGCTGCCGAGGACGACACGGTCGGCGCCCACGTGGTCGAGCAGGAAGCGTAGCCCAGCCTCGCTGTTGGTCACGCAGTCGTAGTGAAGACGGCGCAGGTAGGCGCTGGGCAACTTCTGAATATGCTGCCGAGCCTCGGAGCGGACCTGCCAGCCGTGGTCCAGGCGGCCCATCCCGAAGCAGGCCGGACCGCCGCCGTGCGCGATGCACACCTTGAGGTCGGGGCAGGCTTCGAGGATCCCGCCGAAGATGAGGGTGGCGACCATCAGCGCGTCCTCCACGATGACGCCGACGCTGTTGGCCACGCCGAAGCGGTCCGGGCTCTTGAACAGCAGATTGTGCTGAGGCTGCGGGTGAAAGAACAGCACGGCGCCCATGCCCTCGGCGGCCTTGAAGAGAGGTCGGAACTGCGGCTCGTCCCAGGTGGCACCGTTCACCACCGTGTCGAGCTCGGCTCCCTTGAGGCCGAGGACGTTCACCGCGCGCTCCAGCTCGTCGATCGCCGTCCCGACGTCCTGCAGGGGCAGCGTGGCCAGGCCCGCGAATCGCCTGGGCCAGTGGCGCGTCATGGCGGCGATCTCGTCGTTGACGTCGCGGGCGAGCTGCCGCCCCTGCGCGGGCTCCAGGTGATAGCCGAAGAGCGGCGTGTGAATGGAGACCACGTGCACGTCGACGCCTTGCAGGTCCATGTCTCGAAGCCGCTCTTCCGGCGTGAAGCGTAGCTTGGGCGTCGGGATACGACTCGGCCGTCCATTCGTCACGGTGGTGCCGAGGCCTTCGCCCGGCTCGTAGCGCGTCCCGTACCAGTCGCGCCCGGCGTCGACGGCTCGCCACATGCACTGCGGCATCAGATGGGCGTGGATGTCGATGCTACGCACGACGCGGCCTCCCTTTTTGCCTTGACACCTTCGCGACCTCGCTGCTAGACGTGGGCCACCGCTGCCCCGGCCGCCATTGATCATAACCGCGCCTCGGCCGGCGGGGGGCCCTGCAGCGCGCACTACGTACCAGAGGAGGCGTTCATGAGGACGCTGGCAAAGAGGCTCGCCGTCCTGATCGCGCTGCTCACCGTCGCGGTCGTGCCCGCGCTCGAGCCACCGGCCGCGGCGGGGAAGCTCGCCCTCTGGCGGCTCAAGACCTACATCCCGCCGGCGGACAAGATCCTCGACGCCAACGCCCAGGACTGCGCGAAGAAGGCCGGCATCGAGCTCGCCATCCAGACCTACACCTTCGACGACATGTGGACGAAGTTCACGGCGGCCATCGAATCGAAGACGCTGCCGGACATCGCGGAGCTCGACGCCGTCGGGCCGGCGCGCCTCGCGAACCTTGGACGGCTCGCCGACGTCTCGGACGTGGTGGCGGCCGCCACGAAGGAGCTCGGGCCGATCCTGCCCAACGCCGACGGCGCGGTGAAGTTCGGCGGCAAGTACTTCGCGGTGCCGCACTACGCGATCCCGCTCGTCCTCTTCTACCGGCCGGACATCCTCGCCAAGGTGGGCGCGGAGCCGCCGGACACGTGGGAGGACATCCAGCGCGTCTCCGAGAAGGTCAAGAAGGCCGGCGTGCAGGATTTTCCGAACGGCTTTCCGTGGAACCGGACGGGCGACGGTTACGACCCCGCCATGAGCCTTCTCTGGAGCTACGGCGCGGCGTGGGTCGACAAGAGCGGCAAGTTCACGGGCATCCCGAAGGCGCAGGGTCTCGAGGCGCTCCGGGTCGTGACGCGCGCCTACCTCGCCGACAAGACTTCGGCCTTCGACTATCTGTCGTGGTCGGGCGCGACCAACAACGAGGCCTTCATGGCCGGCAAGATCACGCTCACGCCGAACGGGCCGAGCATCCTCTTCCAGGAGGAGTCGACCCAGCACCCGCTCCTGAAGGACACGGCCATCAAGCTCATGCCGAAGGGCCCGGCCGGGCGCAACCTGGCGCTCACGTTCGTGATGAACTGGGCGGTGCCGACCGACGGCAAGTCGCAGAAGGAGGCCAAGGCGCTCATCGGGTGCGTGATGACCCGTGAGAACTTCGTGAAGTACATGACGGGATCGTTCCGCCAGATGGTGCCGCTCTTCGCCAAGCCGCTGGAAGACCCCTACTGGAACACGCCGACCGGAAAGATCGTCGTCGACACGGTGAAGCAGGGCCATCCGGTCGGCTGGCCGGGCCCGACGACCCCGGCGGCGGCCGAGGTGGTCTCCGGCAACGTGCTCACGGACATGATCACGCGCGTGATCGTCGACAAGGTGACGCCGGAGGCGGCCATCGAGGAGGCCAACAAGCGGATCAAGGAGATCTACGATCGGCTCCCGGTGAAGTGAATGTGCTGACCGATCGCCACCGGGAGCAACTGCTGGGCTATGCCCTCATCGCCCCGGTGGCGATCTTCCTCAGCGGCCTCGTCGCCTATCCGTTCCTGTCCGCGATCTACCTGAGCCTCACCGAGAAGACCGTGGGCTATCCCGCGCACTTCGTGGGGCTCAGAAACTACGGCGCGCTCCTCGAGAGCGGGCGCTTTCGCATCGTGGCGTGGAACAGCGCCGCCTTCACCGTCGGCTCGATCGTGGTGAAGCTCGTCGTGGGCATGGCCATGGCGCTGGCGCTGCACAGCGTCGTGCGCGGCAACCAGTTCATCCGGGGCATCCTGCTGCTGCCGTGGGTGATCCCCACCGTGGTCATCGCGCTCACGTGGAAGTGGCTCATGGACCTCTTCCGCGGGCTCATCAACGTGGCGTTGATCGACGTCGGCGCTGTGACGAGCGGGGTGCACTGGCTCGGCGACCCCACCCTGGCCATGGTGTCGGTCATCATCGCCAACGTCTGGCGAGGCTTCCCGTTCTTCGGCGTCTCTTTCCTGGCCGCCATGCAGACGGTGCCCGAAGCTGGGAGAAGTTCTGGCGCATCACGCTGCCCAGCATCAAGGGCGTGGTCGCGGTGGTGACCCTGCTCAGCACCATCGTCACGCTGAACGACTTCAACATCGTCTACATCATGACTCGCGGCGGCCCCGGCGCGGCCACCCACATCTTCGCCACCTACAGCTACGAGCTGGGGATCATGTCGCAGCGCTGGGGACTGGCCATGGCCGCGTCGATGGCCTCGCTGCCGCTGGTGGCCCTGCTCATCGTGGCGGTCGTGCGCTATCTGCACCGGGAAGAGGAATAACGATGCGGGGCGCCACGCTCGCGCGCTGGATCGTGCTCGCGGTCATCCTCGCCGTCGTCTTCGTGCCCATGTACTGGATCGTGGTGACCTCGTTCAAGACGGGGCGCCAGATCCTCCTCTCGGAGAGCGTCTACGTGCCGCGGCCGTTCACCCTCGACAACTACGTCTACCTCTTCGAGGAGAGCCGCTTCGCCCTGTGGATCCGCAACAGCGCGATCACCGCCACCGCGAGCACGCTGCTCTCGCTCTTCATCGGCACCGCCGGCGCCTACTCGCTCACGCGGCTCTCGTTTCCGGGGCGGCGCACCTTCGGCGGGATCGTGCTCATCACGTACCTGGTGCCGCCCGGCCTCATGTTCATCCCGCTCTACCGAACCTTCATCGGGCTCGGCTACACGAATTCGCTCGGCACGCTGATCCTCGCGTACCCGACCTTCCTGGTCCCGTTCGTGACGTGGCTGCTCATGGGGTTCTTCCGCTCGATCCCGCGCGAGCTGGAGGAGGCGGCGCTGGTCGACGGCGCCACGCGCGTGCAGGCGATGGTGCGGGTGGTCTTGCCGCTGGCGGCGCCGGGGCTGCTGGCGGCCGGCCTCTTCTGCTTCACACTGTCCTGGAACGAGTTCCTCTACGCGCTCATCTTCATCGCCGACGACAGCTTGAAGACGTTGCCCGTCGGTCTGTCGGAGTTCGTGGTCTCCGACTTCGCGTTCTGGGGCCAGCTGATGGCGGCGGCCGCGCTGGCCTCGTTGCCGGTGATCGTGGTCTACATTTATCTGCACAAGTACATGGTGCAGGGGCTGACGGCGGGCGCGGTGAAGGGGTGAGCGGAGAGCACGGCGGATGAACGCCGGATAGCGGGGGAACGATGAGCGAGACGACGACGGCGTACCAGGACTGGGACAGGCGCTGGCAGAGCGACGAAGGGCGCGCCGCATGGCTGACCCCCGATCCGGACGTGGACGTCTGGGCCCGGCGGATCCGAGCGCGAGGCGGGACGACGGCGCTCGACCTCGGCTGCGGCGTCGGCCGTCATACCGTGCTCCTGGCGCAGCTCGACTATCGGACTGCCGGGCTCGACGCCAGCGAGACGGGGCTCGATCACACCCGCCGCGCGCTGGCGGGCCTCGGTCTCGGCGCCGATCTCCGCCGCGGCCACATGACCGCATTGCCGTTCGCGGACGGTGTGTTCGACTACGTGCTCGCGCAGAACGTGATCTACCACGGCGACGGGCTCGCGGTGCGAAGCGTGCTCGCCGAGATCCGGCGCGTCCTCCACCCGCACGGAATCTTTCAGGGGACCATGCTGTCGAAGCGCAATGCCCGCTACGGCAAGGGCGCCGAGATCGCGCCCGACACGTTCGTCGATCGCGACGCTGGCGGTGACAAAGCGCACCCACACTTCTATTGCAGTGCCCTGGAGCTCGTCACCCTGTTCGACGGCTTCGAGGTCCTGGCACTCGAGGACCGCGAGCAGAAGGGGCCTGGCACGTGGCACTGGCACGTCGTGGCCGAGCTCGGGGCGAACGCCGAGGTGATGCGGAGGCATCCATGATCGGCCCCGTGCCGACGCCCGGCCAGCACACCGACGAGATCATCGGGAACGTGCTCGGCTACGACGCGGCCGCGATCAGCGGCCTTCGGAGCGCCGGCGCGATCGCGTAGATTCCCCCCTCGCTCGACGACACGATCGTCGCCGCGGCGCGCTTCTACCGGCCGGTAGTGTCTGAGTTCGGCCGACACACAACCGCCCGCCCCATCGTTTTGGCTCGCCCGCACCTTAAAATGGTTATTGAACCAATGCATTTCTGGAAAGCGAGCCCGCCGGTGAGCGGCGGACGTCGGCGAACGAAGCTCGAGGTACTCGCTGTGAGCCTTGCAGTTCTGTTGGCCTCCTGCCCTGCCTGCTCAGCCTTCGGAGCGGCCGTGCCGTTCTCGACCCTGGCCAAAGGACTCCAGAGCGGCGTCCGTGAGCCGATTCAGCTCGTCATTCGCACCCGTGCCGAGTGGGCCGCCTTCTGGGCGAGGCATGCGCGGGGCTCGGCCTCCGCCCGTGGATTTCTCGCGGGACATGGTCGTGGCGCTCTTCATGGGGGAACGGGGGACGGGCGGCTACGAGATCGAGATCACGAGGGTCGAGCGGGTCGAGTCGGGCCTGGTCGTTCAGTATCGGCGCACGAGCCCCGATCCAGGCGCCATGCTCAGCCAGGCGCTCAGCCAGCCCTTTCACCTGGTCAAGCTTCCCCGCAATGACGGGCCCGTGATCTTCGTCGCCGAGGGCTCGCCAAGATGATTGCCCGGTCGCCGCGGCACGCGGTCTCGCTCGCCTGGCTCGTCCTGTTGCTCTCGATCGCTCTCCTGGGTTCCACCGCCTCCGCTCAACCGTCACCTCGCTATGCGTCGGACACCCTGCTGGTCAGATTCCGGGACTGGACGCTGCCCCAGGAGAGAGCGCAGGCTCACGCCTTTGCAGGTGGCGCCGTCCACAAGAGCTTCACCGTCGTCGAAGGACTTCAAGTCGTGAGAATCCCGCCCGGGATGCGGGTCAAGGACGCCATCGAGCTCTATCGGCGCCACCCCGCTGTGCTCTACGCGGAGCCGAACTGGATCGTCCACAGGCAGGCGATGCCCAACGATCCGCTGCTGGGTCAGCTCTGGGGGCTCAACAACGCCGGCCAGAGCGGCGGGGTGCCGGGCGCAGACATCGGTGCCCTCGAGGCGTGGAATCTGACGACCGGAAGCAGCGACGTCGCCGTGACGGTGATCGACTCGGGGATCGACGCGAACCACCAGGACCTGTCCGCGAACATGTTTCACAATGCCCTCGACTGCAACGGCAACGGGATCGATGACGACGGCAACGGCCAGATCGACGACTGCTTCGGCATCGACACCGTCAACCACGACTCGAATCCCATGGACGACAACAATCACGGTACCCATGTGGCCGGCACGATCGGCGCGGCCGGGAACAACGACGTCGGGGTCGTCGGCGTCAACTGGACGGTGCGGCTGATGGCCTGCAAGTTCCTGACGGCCAGCGGGAGCGGCAGCACGGCCAACGCGATCGCGTGCCTGGAATACGTCAAGCTCATGAAGGATCGTGGCGTCAACATCGTGGCGACCAACAACAGCTGGGGCGGCGGCGGGTTCTCGCGGGCGCTCTTCGACGCCATCGAGGCTCACCAGCAACGCGGGATCCTCTTCATCGCCGCCGCGGGGAACAGCGGATCCCTCGACAACGACACGACGCCCTTCTATCCCGCCGGCTACGATTTGCCGAACATCATCTCGGTCGCGGCCACGACGCGCACCGATGGGCTGGCATCCTTCTCGCACTTTGGCCGGCAAACCGTCGATCTCGGCGCCCCCGGCGAGGAGATTCTCAGCACGACCCCCGGCAACACCTACAGCGTGTTCAGCGGGACGTCGATGGCGACGCCCCACGTCACCGGCGTGGCGGCGTTGCTGCAGGCGCAGGACCCGTCACGTGACTGGAAGGCCATCAAGAATCTGATCCTGGCCGGCGGCGACACCCTTCCGGCGCTCGCGAACACCGTGACGCAGAAGAGACTCAACGCCCACGGCGCCATGAGCTGTTCCAGCTCCACGGTCCTCTCGCGACTTCGCCCGATCGGTCCCAGCGTCACCGGCGTCGTCGGGACGCCCATCGATCTCGCCGCCTTGCACATCAACTGCGCCAGCCCGAATGGCAACGTCGTCGTCGGCGTGGACCCGGGAGGCCAAACCGTCGCGCTCGTCGACGACGGTCTCGGAGCCGATCGCGCGGCCGGCGATGGCGTCTATTCCGGACGGTGGACGCCCTCGTCGGGCGGGACCTATACCCTGACATTCCCCGGCGGCGATACCGTCAC
>Ga0209237_1002314_pt1 | contig 11456 bp, 8 predicted proteins | sample GraSoi013_1_40cm_2_FD_185820 | JGI IMG/M metagenome (GOLD analysis project Ga0209237, IMG submission 185820) | Grasslands soil microbial communities from the Angelo Coastal Reserve, California, USA - Sample 10_02_2013_1_40cm (SPAdes) (version 2) | ecosystem: Environmental > Terrestrial > Soil >...
CCGAAAGGAGTCCCGCCTGCCGGATTTGAACCGGCGGCCTGATGATGGCAGCGGGCACCGCGCACGCGGTGTGCACGGGAGCACTCTACAGTCACCCGCTCTGACCAGGCTGAGCTAAGGCGGGACGGGCGTCGAAACGGGTCGGGCCATAAGATTCTATCGAATGCCGCGCGGAAACCCATCGCCGACTTCGGGCATAAATACGGAGCAAAGGTTCCTGCCGACGATGGCCATCCGCCGCGGCCTCCGGAACTGGCTCCTCGCCAAGGACGCGGATCCGAGCGTCCGTCTCCGCGTGCTGCGCGACCTCCTCGACCGACCCGGAGACGATCCCGAGGTCGTCCGAGCGCAGAAGGAAATCGGACGGAAAGGATGGTCCGCGAGGATCCTCCGCGAGCAGCATCCTCTGGGACAATGGTCGACATCAGGCACGTCCGCGGTCGAGCTATACCGCCCGAAGTACGTCGCAACGAACTGGAGGCTGCTCGTCCTTTCCGACATGGGACTCACCAAGAAGCACCCGGGAATCGCGAAGGGGATGGACCTGTTGGTCCGCCGTCGGTTCCTGCCCAGCGGCGAACTCGGCCGCCTCGGGAGCGAAGTGTGCATCACCGGAAACGCGGTGCGGATGCTCCTCCGATTCGGCTACACGAAGCACCCGCATCTGAAGCCGGCAATCGATTGGCTCGTCCGTCACCAGAAGAAGGACGGCGGGTGGCACTGCTTCCGATCGGCGACGGGGACCCTGGACTGCTGGGAGGCGCTCGCCGCCTTCGCTGCGCTACCCCCGGTCTCCCGCAGCCCGGAAGTCCTCCGCTCGATTGAACGCGGTGCGAAATTCTACTTGAATCGGCACCTATTCCGGGAAGGGCAGACCCTATACGCGCCATGGTTCCGCCTGCACTATCCCGTCCACTACTACTATGACATCTTGGTCGGCCTTGACGTCCTCGCGTCGCTCGGGTTTGGCAACGACCCCCGGATGCGCCCTGCGCTCGACCGACTCGAGAAGATGCGGAACCGAGACGGGACCTGGAACCTAGACGCTCACCACCCGGACTCCGAGGATCCAAATTACCAGTTCCGGGGGCCGTTCTATCCGCTCGGACTGGAAGTCCCCGGACGGCCGAGCCGCTGGATCACCACGACGGCGCTCACGGTCTTGCGGAGGGCCGGCCGATAACGCGGGGAGTTCATGCCGCGGGCCGGGCTCGAACCGGCGACTTCGAGATCTTCAGTCTCGCACTCTCCCAAACTGAGTTACCGCGGCGCGAGGCGTGCGAACACCCGTCGGGAGAAATAGTTTTTGGGCGCGAGGCACGGGTCATCAGATCGGCAAATTCTTCACGAGCTCGCCGGACTTCCACACCTTCCGGATCTTCTCCGGGTCCGCGAGCACCCCGACCCGATCGAGCGGATTCTCGGCGAGGGCGAGGACGTCCGCATCGTATCCGACCTTGAGCTGGCCCGACTTCGGCGCTTGCGGGCCCAAGGTGAGCGGACCGTTCGCCGTCCCGGCTTCGATCGCGCGGAGTGGCGTCATCCCTGCCTCCACGAGGTGCCCGACCTCGTGACCGTTGAGCCCCCAACCCGCGAGTCCACCCGTCGATGTGTAGATGTCGGATCCCGTCGCGATCCGAACGCCTTTCCGGACCGCGAGTCGCAACGCTGTCCGGTGTTGCTCATTGATCGCAACGGCCTTCCGATACGCGTAGTCCGCGATGCCCGACTCCTTCCCAACTCGCACGAGCCGATCGATGATGAAGCGCGTCGGAACGAGGATGGCGTCTCGCTCGAGTGCGAGGTCGGCAGCCTCCTCGTCGAGGAACGTCCCATGCTCGATGGTCCGGCATCCTGCCCGGAGCGCCGCCATGATTCCCGGCTTCCCGTGGCAGTGCGCCGCGACGACCCGATCCGCTCGCCCGGCCTCCGCGACGATCGCCGCGAGCTCCTCGGCCGTGAACTGGGCATGCACCGGATGGTCCAACTCACTCGCGACGCCACCGGAAGCGAGGACTTTGATGACCCTCGCTCCCGCCCGAAGCTGCATCCGCACCCCTTTCAGACATTCTGGCACTCCGTCGCAAAGGTACGAAAAGCCAAGGCGATGAGACAACTCATGAACGTAGTCGAGAGGAAAGGAATGAAGGTCGCCATGGCCCCCGGTCTGGCTGAGCGCTCCGCCTGCGCCGTAGATGTGGGGACCGCGGACGCTCCCCTCGTCAACCACGCGGCTCAGGTAGACGCCGAAGCCGGAGAGTTCGCGGATGCTCGTGAACCCCGCGGACAGGGCCGTCTCCGCGTCCTTCGTCGCGCGACTCGCGAGGACCGCGGGCGGCGTGCGCCCGATCTCCTCGACGTTGAGAGTCCGGATCCCCATGAAGTGTCCGTGGACGTCCCACATTCCCGGCATCAGCGCGGGGACCCGCACGACGTTCCCGCCCGAACCTTTCGGCGCTCCCTCGATCGGTCCCGCGTACGCAATCGTGGCTCCATCGAGGACAACCGCGGCGTTCCGGACCGGTTCGCCGTGGCCGGGGATTAACAAGTCCGCCTCGATCCGCTGCATCCCGCTCGCAATCGCGGCGGGGTCCAAGAACGTGCCGGCGGCGCATCGACAGCGAGAACCTTATGGGTGACGCGCCGTTGCCTGCGGCCGATGGCGGGATTCGTCCCCCCAGAAGTCACCCGCGCGCTCGAGGCCCTGTTCCCGGACGCCCTCGAGTCGGCGCGCCGGCTCATGCGCCAACCCTCCGTCAGCGCGACGGGCGAGGGGGTTCGAGAGTGCGCGGAGATGGTCCGGGAGATGATGGCCGCGCTCGGATGTACAACGCGGACCTTCGAGAAGGGCGGCCATCCGCTCGTCATCGGCGAGCTCGACGTCGGAGCGCCGGTGACCCTTCTCGAATACGAAATGTACGACGTCCAGCCGGTCGGGGACCTGAACGCGTGGACGGCCCCTCCGTTCGCGGCTGAAATTCGCGAGGTGCCCGACGTCGGGAAGGCGGTGATTGCCCGGGGCTCGACGAATTCGAAAGGGGCCCTCGCGAATCATCTCTTCACGTGGAAGACGATCCGCGACATCGACGAGATGCCCGTGAACCTGAAAATTCTGGCGGAAGGAGAGGAAGAGATTAGCAGCGCGAACTTCATCGAGTACATCCGGACGCACCGCCCGGCGCTGAAGGCGGACGCCGCGATCGCCGACGACTACTCCGAAGACCTGCGCGGGGTGCCGACGGTCTACCTCGGCGTAAAAGGCTGTCTCTACCTGACCGTCTGGTCGCGCGGAAACCTGAAGGCGGGCGGCCCGATGGAGAGCGAGATCCACAGCTCCGAGGCCGTGTGGATCGGCTCGCCCGTCTGGCGGCTCTTGCAAGCCCTCTCGACCCTCGTCGACGCCGATCAACGTCCCGTGGTCGACGGCATCTGGGACAACATCGTGCCTCCGACGAAACGGGACACTGCGTTGGTGAAGGAGCTTGCGGCGAAGTTCGACCCGGCCGCGTGGCTCAAGGAAGCGCGGACCGCGAAATTCAAGTACGAACTGCCGAAAGAGCAGCTTCTCCTGAAGTACCTCTTCGAGCCGACCGTGAATCTGTGCGGCATCTATGCGGGTTACATCGACCACGGAGGGACGAAGACGGTCTTGCCCCACGAAGCGTATGCGAAGGTGGACATCCGCCTCGTGAAGAACATGACCGTCGAAGGGACCCTCCGGAAACTCCGAGCGCACCTGAAGAAGCGCGGGTTCGGCGACCTCCGGATTGACGTCCACGGCCCGTACGGCCCCGCGAAGACGGATCCGGACTCATGGATCGCGAGGGTGGCCATCGATGCGATTCGGGCGAACGGCCGTGAGCCGGAGGTTTGGCCGTCAAGCGGTGGCACGATGCCCGCGTTTGCGTTCGATCAATACCTGAAGCTCCCGTGGGTCGCAACGGGCTTGGGCCACGGATCCCGCGCACACGCTCCGAACGAGTACGCATCGATCGAGGGCATGAAGCGATTCATCGCGGGCGAGGCCTCGCTTGTCTACGCAGCGGCCCGCGGTGCCACGCGCCGACGCCGAAAAAGGCCTTCCGAGCCCCGCCGAGCGACGTGAGAATCACGTCGAAAATCGACGACGAAAACGGACCCCTTCTGTATGGAGAAAATCGACTCATTCTCAAGGTCAGATTTTCAGCGCGACACCTATAAATAGCGTCATCCAGGATGGGCCGATAGAATGGCCTCAGAGCCTTCTCCCCCGGTGATTTCATGCGTCTTCTGATCCGCGACCTTCGCGGGGACGAAGAAGGCGTTGCCTCGACCGTCGGGACAATCATGGCCCTCCTTGTCTTCCTCACGTTCCTCAGCCTGATTGTGAACCAGTACGTGCCCGTCTGGATGAAGGACTCCGAGGCGTCCCATATGAACAACGCACTCGGCCAGTTCGGCGGAGTCAAAGGCGCGATTGACCTCCAGATCCTCGCGGCGGAAGCCGCCAGGACCTCGGGCACCCACTACATCCCCGTGACGGCCTCGTCCGCGGTCACTCTCGGCGTCGATGGCGTCCCAATCTTCTCCGCCCCGAGCATCGGGGCCCTCCAAGCAATCCCGGACGCGGGTTCTTTCACCGTTCAATTCTCCTACATTCCCAACAAGGCGGTACCGTCGCAAGTCGCGACGGTCAATGAGACATCGAGCGGAGCGATCCAGCTCAACGTCGGCAATCGGTACTACATCGCGCAGACGATCGCGTACGAGAACGGAGCGGTCATCCGGTACCAGAGCGACGGTCAGACGATCCGGGCCCAGCCGACGTTTGTCGTCGTGAAGACGAACAACACCCTCGATGTGTCGTTCGGACTCGTGAGCCTGTACGGAACGGGGGTCGTCTCCGGGACCAGCACCGAGGTCGTCAACACGCAAGTGTTCGCGTTCGACCGCCAAGACTACACCGGGTTTACCTCGAACACGGCGGTCTGGATCAACCACACCTCCCCGTACGGATTGGCGTGGTACAGCTTCCTGAACTCCACCCTTGCGAATGCCCTCAAGGGCACTGGCTACGGAGGGACGTTCACCCAGACACTCCTGGGAGAGCCCACCTTCACCGCGACGTACCTCGGGACGACCATCTACGTTGTCTCGGCCCGATACAACGCCGCGACCCAGATTTACACGATGCGCCTCCAACTCTGGAATCGGGCCGTCCTGCCACTGACCACGTTCCGCCTGCAGCACGCCCAAGTCCAAGTGGGGATCGGAGACACCACGCAAAACGTCCAGTTCTGAGGGAAACCGAGATGCCGAAGCAAAGGAAGGTCATGATGCCGAGGGGCGCGATCCAGCAGAAGGCGGAGTGGTCCGGGACCCGTGGCTCCTACCTCACACACATCCCGAACCTCGCGCGCGACACCCTGGAAGAGATCGAGGTCATCCCGATTCGGGAGCCGCTCTCGTACTCGCGGGTCATCTACGACCACGACCGGTCCGAGTACGTTTACGAGGTCTGGGAGCCGCAGTTGAACGCAGAGGAGAAAGAGTTCCTCGACATGATCAAGGACTCCCTGAACCGCACGCTGGAGTACGAATGGGACAAGATGGCGGAGAAGGACAAGAAGGAGTACCTCCAGGAAGCCATAGACTCGTTCATCAAGTCCCGCGGGTTGCGCATTGCGCCCGCCTCGAAGGACAAGATCGGCTATTACATCATCCGCGATTTTGTCGGGTATGGACCGGTCGACGCGCTCATGGCGGATCCAAGGATCGAGGATGTCTCCTGCGACGGCACCGGCATCCCGCTATTCATCTTCCATCAGAAGTTCGAATCAATCAAGACGAACGTCGTGTTCGACGATGACGACGCACTCAACTCGTTCGCCGTGATGCTCGGGCAGCGATGCGCCAAGCAAATCTCGGTCGCGAACCCGATCCTCGACGGAACGTCGGTCGAAGGGCACCGCGTCCAAGCGACGTACAGCCACGAGGTCACGACCCGAGGCTCATCCTTCACCATCCGGCGGTACAAGGAGAAACCTTTCACCCCGGTCGAACTTGTGAAATTCGGGACCGCGAGCGCGGAGATGGTCGCGTACCTTTGGGTCGCCGTCGAGAACGGCAAGTCGATGATGGTCTGCGGCGGCACCGCGAGCGGGAAGACCGCCACGCTGAACAGCGCCGCCCTCTTCATCCGGCCCGGCGCCAAGATCGTGTCGATCGAGGACACCCGGGAGATCAACCTGCCGCACGAGAACTGGATCCCGGGCACGACCCGGTCCGGCGTCGGCGAGCGAGGTCCGGACGGCAAGGCGGGCGGCGAGATCGACATGTACGACCTCGTGCGAGCCGCGCTGCGGCAACGGCCGAACTACATTGTCGTCGGAGAGGTCCGCGGCAAGGAGACGTACACGATGTTCCAGGCCATGGCGACGGGCCACCCGACGATGTCGACGATGCACGCGGACTCCGTCAAGTCGATGGTGAACCGCCTGGAGAACCCGCCGATCAACACGCCGCGTATCCTACTCACCGCCCTGAACTTCGTGATCATCCAGACGCACGCGCGGATCGGCGATTCGATCGTGCGCCGGATTAAACAAGTCGTGGAGCTCGTCGGCTTTGAGCCGGAGACGAACGAACTGATCACGAACACGGTCTACGAATGGGACGCGGCGACGGACACCTTCGTCTACAAAGGGCACTCGTTCCTGTTCGACGAGATCATGGAAATGAAGAACATGACCCACGAAGAGATCGAGGCGGAATTCCAGCGCCGGGTCGACATTGTCAACTACATGCTCCAGAAAGGCCTGACGGACTTCCGCGAAATCGCGAAGATCGTCGTGCAGTACTACCAGTATCCGGAGGAAACCGCGAAGCGGATCCGGGACGAGATGGGCTGGCAGGCCCACGCCGTCATGAAGCCCGTCGAGACGGGAGGTGAGACGGTTGGGTAGCTCGGCTTTCGAGAAGCTCGAGACGCGCGGCACGCTGACGAAGACGAAGCGGTTCCGCCCCGGCGATGAGGCCGAGAAGGGCGCCCACATGGTGAAGCTCCCGAAGGGCGCGCGGCCGGTGAATGTCAGCCTGCCCGCGAAGGCGCAGGTCGCCTGGCGCATGTTCGGAAAATTCGTTCAAGCCCGGAGGCGCGAGGACCCCGAGCTCGAGGACAACCTTTTGAAGGCGCACATCAAGTTGCGGCCCGAAGAGTACCTCGCCCTCGCTTGGATGAACACGACCTTCGCGGCGATTGGTGCCGTGATTGCGGCGTTCGTCGCGAGCCTCTTCCTGTTCATCCTTCGCATCGACATCACGACGCTTCTGATCATCTTCGGGCTTGTCGCCGCGTTGCCGATCTTCTTCTCGTACATGTACTTCTTCGGCCTGCCCGTCGGCTACCACGGCAAGCCGGCCGGTATCGCGAAGAAGCGCGGGCACAAGATCGAAAAGAAGATCTCCGGCGCGATGTCGTTCATCTCCGCGATGTCCTCCGCGAACGTCCCCGTCGACGTCATCTTCAAGGAACTCTCGAAACAGACCGTCTACGGCGAGGTCGCCCGGGAGGCGGAATGGATCACCCGGGACACTGAGCTGCTTGGCTTGGACATTCTGACCGCGCTTCGAAAGGCCGCCCAGCGCTCTCCTTCCTCGAAGTTTCAGGACTTCCTCCAAGGTGTCGTGACGACGTCCACGAGCGGCGGCATGTTGAAGCCGTATTTCCTGGTGAAGGCGGAGCAGTTCGAGAAGGAGGACCGCCTCGAGATGCGGAAGAAGATGGAGACGCTCGGAATGCTCGCGGAGTCCTTCGTGACCGTCGTCGTGGCGTTCCCGCTGTTCCTCGTCGTGATCATGGCAATCATGGCGTTGATCAGCAAGACGGGCTCCGGCTTTGTCATCATGTTGCTTTACGTCGTCGTCGCACTGATGATCCCGATGAGCCAGTTCGGCTTCATTTTCGTGATCTGGAACATGGAGCAGGAGGGGTGAGATGACAAGCGTCGAGCTGGAGAAAGCCCGCCTCCGACGGTCCGAAAAAGGAGACCGCCGCAAAACCGTCATCGGAGTCGGGTCGGCCCTGTTCCTCCTTCTAGGATTCGTCGCCTTCCTGAACCTGATTAATTCCGTGAACCTCGCCTTCCGACCCACCCAGGGGAGCCTCGAACGATTCCTCTACTGGCTCGTGGTTGCGACCCTCGGCTTCATCGGTCCATACGGATTCTACGTCGCGAAGCAGCAGCGTGAGATCAAAATGATCGAACGCCGGCTGCCGGACTTCCTTCGGGATGTCGCGGAGGCCGGACGGTTCGGCATGACCCTCGCCGAGGCGATTGTCGTCTCGTCCGGAGGCCGGTACGGAAAGCTTACGCCGGAAATCAAGAAGATGGCGGCTCAAATCACGTGGGGCGTCCCCGCCGCGGAAGCGCTACGCCTCTTCGCAGAGCGCGTCAAGACTCCGATGGTCCAGCGGGTCGTTGCGATCATCGTCAAGTCCTCCGACGCCGGCGGCGACGTGGCAGATGTCCTGACGATGGTGAGCCACGACACGAAGGAGAACCAGCTCTCCGAGGACGAGCGTCGGATCGCGATGTCGACATACATCGCGGTCATCTACATCTCGTTCATGGTGTTCCTCGTGACGATCTGGATCCTCGACGTGACGTTCCTCCCGAAGATGCTCGAGGCGAGCGGCGCCTTGGCCACGACGGGCGGCGTCGTCCAGAGTCCACTTGCCCAAGACCTGCCGAACGTCGTGGCGAGCATTCGGATCGCGTTCTTCATTGCGGTTGCGGTCCACGGCCTTGGCGATGGGATCCTCGCGGGCGTCCTCGACACGGGAAGGATCCCGAATGGGTTGCGACACAGCTTTGTCTTGTTGGTGATCGCGCTCGCCGCGTTCCTGTTCATCTGAGGTGACCGAATGGCCCAGTCCACGCAAATCGCCAGTCCCGATCAAGACCAAACCGATGCCCAGAGATCCGCGGGGATGGATCGGAAGAAGAAGTCCCGCGCGGCCCTCGACTCGGTCAAGAATCGGTACCTCAACAAGCTCCTCGGGGACCGTGGCATCAAGGTCAAGGCCCCGAAGGTGAGCAGCGTCGAGGAGACGAGCCTCGGGAAGATCACCACGATCCCAAAGATCGTTCAGCGGAACATGAACGAAATCGAGATCCAGCCGATCTTGAAGAATTTCGCCTATGTCCGCATTCTGTACGACACGATGGCAAACGAGTACTTCTACGAGGCCATCGAACCGAAGCTCCTCGAAGAGGAATCGGAAATCCTGGGGGTCCTCAAGGAGATCCTCGTCGAGAACCTCGAGATGCTCGACGACGCAGACCGAGGCCGGAAGGAGAATTACCTCCGGCGGATCGTCGATGTCGTCCTACGCGAACTCGGGGTGGAGCTCCTCCCGGTCTCGAAGGAGCGCATCATGTACTACGTCTTCCGGGACTTCATCCGGTACGGCGCGATCGACGTCGTGATGACGGACCCGCAGGTCGAAGACGTCTCGTGCGATGGCGTCGGGGTGCCGTTCTACATTTACCACCGCAAATACGGGTCCATCCCCGCGAACCTGAAATTCGACAGTGCGGAGGAGCTCGACACCTTTGTCGTTTGGCTCGCCCAGCGATCCGGCAAGCACATTTCCGTGGCCCAGCCCATGCTGGACGCGACGATCCCGGACGGCTCGCGTCTCCAGGCCACCCTCGGAATGCACGTGACGAAGCGCGGGTCCTCGTTCACGATCCGGCGGTTCCGGGAGAACCCGTTCACGCCGCTCGACCTCGTCCGCTTCAAGACCATGTCGCCCGAGATGATGGCGTACATGTGGCTGGCGATCGAGAACGGCCAGTCGATGCTGATCTGTGGCGGGACGGCATCGGGGAAGACGACGACCCTGAATGCGATCCTCCTCTTCATCCCGCCCCAGATGAAGATCGTGTCCATCGAAGACACGCGGGAGCTGAACCTGCCCCACGAGAACTGGGTGCCTCTCCTGACCCGCGCCGGGTTCGGCGGGAGGTCCTCACACACCGGCAAGCCGGCCGGCGAGATCGACATGTTCGACCTGCTCACCGCGGCGCTGCGCCAGCGGCCCCAATATATGATGATCGGAGAAGTCCGTGGGCCCGAGGCGTTCGTCGTGTTCCAGGCCATGGCGACCGGCAAGTCCGCGTACACGACGTTCCACGCAGACGACGTCCAGGCCATGGTCCACCGGCTCGAGAACGATCCAATCAACCTGCCGCGGGCCCTCGTCGCGGCCCTCGACATCGTTCTGCTCCAGGCGCAGGTGAAGGTCGGCACGGACATGACCCGGCGGGTGAAGGCGATCGTCGAAGTCGTCGGTACGGACCCGGAGAGCAACGAACTCATCACGAACTCGGCGTACACCTGGAACCCCGCGGATGACACGTTCAACTATTCCGGCCACTCGTATGTCTACGAGAAGATCTCGCTCGCCCGCAACTGGAACCAGCGACGGATGGAACAGGAAGTCAAGCGTCGCCTGGACATCTTCGAGTACATGAAGCGAACCGAGATCAAGAACTACCGCGACGTCGCGAAGATCGTCTCGTCCTACTACCGAGACCCGGAAGGCATGATCAAGATCATCCGCGACACGCTCCAGGCGCAAGGGGTCACCGTCCCCGCGAGCTGAAAGCCCCTCTGCTTGGGCGGAGCAGTCACCGCGTTTCGAGGACGAGACCAGTTCTCGCGAAAGCGACGCGATTCAATCGATTCTCGCACCGTCGTAAACATCTTTACCGCGGAGGACCCGCGACCGATCGTGCCTCCCCGCCGGCCCGTCCGGCGGCGTACGCGAAGGCGCCTGACGTGGCTAAGGAGCCCGCCAAGAGGCCGAACAACAGGGGCGCCTCGGCTCGGTCCAAAAGGTAGCCCGCGAGCGTCGCGCCCATCGCGCCGATTCCGAAGACGCTCAGGAACGTGAACCCGAACGCAATCCCTCGGACCTCCCTAGGCGCCTCGCGGGTCACGAGCGTGTTTTGCAGCGCTTCGAGGGAGAACAGCAGGAACCCAAATCCGAGCGCCACCGCGGTGAAGCCTAGGAAGGGCGGACCCAACTCCGCGACGAGCAGGACCCCCGCGGCCGCGAGGCTCCCCGCCGCGGCGGCGCTGAGCGCGAACAAGGTCCGGTAAGGGCGACGACGATCCGCGAGGGTGCCGGAGAAGACTTGGCCCACGGCCCCGAGTCCCAACGCCGCCGCAAAGAATCCCGTCCCGATGAAGCGCGGGAGAAAGGTGAGTCCTCCTTGATACGCGAAGCCCGCGAACATGTAAACGAGGAGGATAAGCCCGTACGGACGGCTCGCCAAGGCGCGACGGGCCCCACCCGGAACCGCCGGGGATGTCAGGACTCCCCGTGGCAGTCGTTCGACCAGCAGGAGGACGCTCGCGATTACCGCCGGGAGAATGAGCGAGCCCGCGACGAGCCTCCACGACGC
>Ga0209237_1002317_pt1 | contig 11443 bp, 10 predicted proteins | sample GraSoi013_1_40cm_2_FD_185820 | JGI IMG/M metagenome (GOLD analysis project Ga0209237, IMG submission 185820) | Grasslands soil microbial communities from the Angelo Coastal Reserve, California, USA - Sample 10_02_2013_1_40cm (SPAdes) (version 2) | ecosystem: Environmental > Terrestrial > Soil >...
TGCTCGCCATCGGACGCGCGCTGATGACCGACCCCGATCTCCTCCTGATGGACGAGCCGACCGAGGGGCTCGCGCCCCTGCTGGTGCGCGAGGTGGGTCGCGTGATCGCCGAGCTCAAGCGCGAGGGCCTCTCCATCCTGCTCGTCGAGCAGAATCTGCCGCTGGCGCTCTCGGTGGCGGACCGGGTCCACATCCTGAGCCGGGGTCAGATCGTGCACTCGTCGCGCCCGGCAGAGTTGATGGCGAACGAAGAGGTCAAGTCCCGCTATCTTGGCGTCGCGTGACGAAAGTCAGTTGACACGGAGTTTCTTTGAGCAATTCTCGGGCGGATCAAGCGATAATTTGTCGAGTCCAACGAAGGAGAGCGGCATGCGACGGGTCGGACTTGTGTTAATGGTTATCGCGCTCGTGGCACCCGGCTGCGGATTATTGATGGCCGACACACCAGCCGGCCCTCCTGAGTCGAGGGTTGTCGTGGGCTCTCATGGTCCCTCCGTGCCCCCGCCCGTGCCGCGGCGGCGGCCGCGGCCGGTCGCGGATATCTCCGGCAAGTGGAGCGGATCGTGGCGCGGCTACGACGTCATGGGCGTCGTGCGCAACGAGGACGCGACAGCCGACCTCCGCCAGCAGGGCTCGCGCGGCACCGGACGGTTCGTGCTGCACACGACCGGCGTCGCCGCCGGGATGCCGATTGAGGTGCGTAACGCCGGGCTCACCGGCGTGCCCGTGCAGTTCGAGGTATCGGGCAACAGGGTCGCCATGCGCCACGAGCTCGGCTCCCGTCTCTTCGCCGCCGACTTCGAGGTCGAGGGTGACCGCATGCTCGGCCGCGTCCGCGGCGCCGAGCCCGAGGTGAGAATCGTGCTGACGCGTGTCAGGCCGCCGGTCGCCGCCGTGTCGGCCGGGTCCGTCGCCGCAGCGCCTCCCGGGTCCGTCGCCCCTGAGCCTCCGCCGCCCCCCTCGTCTCCGCCGGGCCCCACGCTGGAGCCCGCCGATTCCGAGCCGCCAACGACGGCGGAGCCCATCGCCGCCGCCCCAGCGTCGCCTCCGGAGTCCACGCCGGCCGAGCCCGCCCGGCCCGGACCGAACGAGTTCACAGGGAGCGCCGCGGTAAAACCGATCTACTTCGACTTCAACAAGTACGCCATCCGGCCCGGTGACGCGAAGATCCTCGCGGCGAACGCCGAGTGGCTCAAGACGAACCCGGCGACGCCCGTGCTGATCGAGGGACACTGCGACGAGCGCGGCACCATCGAATACAACCTCGCCCTCGGCGAGCGTCGGGCGCAGGCGGCCCGCGACTACCTGATCTCGAGGGGCATCGCGGCCGAGCGGATATCGATCGTGAGCTTTGGGGCGGAGCGCCCGGTCTGCGCGGAAGCGACCGAGGAGTGCTGGTCGAAAAACCGCCGGGCTGTCTTCCTTCTGGGACCGCGCTGAACGTCCGAGGTAGGGCAACTCATCCGCGGATCGAGACGCGGGCCGAGCTCGAAACCTACGCGCGCGAGCTCCACTGGATTCTCGACCAGATCGGTGCCGCGCTGAACGAGCTCACGGCGGCGCAGCTCAACTGGCGTCCGTCGACGGGGACAGCGAACAGTGTCTACGCCATTGCCAGCCACGTGGCGGGAAGCACGCGAGTGTACGCGCTCGGGTTCGGATGTGGCCGGCAGGTTCAGCGGGACCGGCCCGCAGAGTTCGCCGCCTTCGGAGCCGATGCGGGCACACTCGTCGCCACCCTCCAGCAGCTTTCGCGGGAGATCACCGTGGCGCTCGCCACCCTGGCGCCGTCAGAGCTCGACCGGCGGGTCCTGCCGCCGCAAGAGCTCTGGGGCACGGGGCAGCCTCATGAGATCTCCCGGCGCGACGCTCTCGTCGAGAGCGTCAGGCACGCGGCGCTCCATCTCGGCGAGCTTCGGCTGACGCGCGATCTCGCCGTCAGCTCCGCCTGATCCCCTCGATCGCTTTCACGACCACGCTGAGATCCGCGCCGCCGTGTCCCGCCTCCATCGCGGCGGCGTAGAGCCGCTCGGCGACGTCGGTGAGCGGGAGGGGGGCGCCGACATTCCGCGCGGCCTCCTGGATGAGGTGCAGGTCCTTCATGAAGAGGTCGAGCTTCATCTGGGGCGGGAACTCTTCCCGCGCAATCAGGGGGCCGCGGACTTCGAGCATGCGCGAGGTCGCCGCGCTCTTGGTGAGCACGTCGAGCACGAGCCCGAGGTCGAGCCCGGCCCGGCGAGCCAGCAGGAGCGCCTCGGCAGCGGCCGCGCTGTGGAGCGCGACCAGAAGGTTCGCCACGAGCTTGAGGACCATCGCCTGGCCGGCGGCGCCGATGAAGACGGCGCGCGGCAGGATGGTCTCGAGCACCGGGCGCCAGCGCGCGAAGACGCTGCGTTCGCCGCCGACGAAGATGATCCCCTCCCCCTGCGCCACCATGGCGCTGGTCCCGCTGATCGGGCAGTCGAGGAACGCGAGGCCCCTCGCCGCGACCTCGCGCGCCAGGCGCTCGGTGAGCGCGGGAGAGATGGTGCTCATCTGGATGATCGTCGCGCCCGCAGGGCCGGACGCCGCAAGGCCCCGCGGGCCGAGCACGACCGCTTCGACGGACGCAAGCGACGGCAGAACGACGCACACCGCCTCGGCCGACTTCGCGACCGCTTCGGCGCTCGGAGCCGCGCGCCCGCCGAGCTCCACGAGCGACTTCCCCTTCTCGGCCACGAGGTCGTATCCGACGACGTCGTGGCCGCCGGCGCGCAGGCGCCCCGCCACCGCCGAGCCGAGCAGCCCGAGCCCGACGATTCCGAGCGTGGCCATCCCCGCAGCGCTCCCTAACGCCCGCTCACTGGCAGTGCTTGCACGGCGGGTAGTCGCGGGAGTAGGCGGGGTTCTTCAGGAACTCGTCGGGCCTGTAGGTCCAGAACTGACTCACGCTCGGGAAGGTGTGGATGATCGTGTTCTGAAGCCGGCCGCCGACGCGCTCGACCTTGCGGACGTAGATGTTCTCGACCGGGTTGCCGAAGTCGTCGAACCTCACGGGGCCGCGCGGGGCGTCGGAGAGGTCCACGCGCCGGAGCGCGGCGCTGAACTTCTCCCCGTTCTCGACGTCGCCGCCCGTCGCCTCGAGCGCCGCCCTGAGCATCATGCCCGCCACGTACGGCCCTTCCGAATAGTACGAGGGCACCTGCTTGTACTTGGCCTCGTAGGCCCTCGCGAACTTCTGGTTGGCGGGGCTCGGGAGCACCGCCGAGTAGTGGAGCGCCGTCACGACGCCCAGGACCTCGTCGCCCATCGAGCGCAGCACGTGCTCGTCGGTGAGGGTGCCGCCGCCGATGAGCGGGAGCTTCTCCCTCAGCCCCGACTCCTGGAGCTGCTTCGCGAACCGCAGCGCGTCGGCGCCGGAGAAGACGGCGTAGATCGCGTCGACATCGCGGCGGAGCCGCGTGATGTAGGGGGCGAAATCGGCGGTGCCGAGCGGCGGCCAAAGCTTCTGGAGCACCTGGCCGCCCGCCTCCTCGAAGGTCCGCTGGAAGCCCGCCGCCACCTCCCAGCCGAAGGCGAAGTCGTACCCGATCATCGCGATCTTCCTGTACCCGAGGTTGTCGTACACCCACTTGCCGAAGGGGTGGGACGGCTGCGAGCTCGCCCAGCCCGAGCGGACGATCCAGGCACTCCGCTTGCGCTGCGTGATGTCGTCCGCGGACACGATCGGGTAGAGCGTCGGGATCTTCTTCTGGTCGACGTAGGGCGCGATCGCGTAGCCGATCGCCGCGCTCACCGGCCCGATCAGGACGTGGATCCCCTGCCCCTCGACGAGGCTGCGCGCCTTGGTGAGGCCCGTCGCGGGCTTGCCCTCGTCGTCTTCGATGATCAGCTTCACCTCGCGCCCCGCGAGCTTCCCGCCCTGTTCCTCGAGAAAGAGCTGGAGGCCGTTGATCATGTCCTTGCCGTTGGCGGCGAGAATTCCCGTCTCGGACGTGACGAACCCGATCTTGAGCGGGCCCCGCTGCGCCTCACCCGGGCTGCCGAACGCGAGGGCCACGACCGCTAGAACGAGCGCGACGAGCACGAGCGGCTTCTGCATGGTGCCTCCCATCAGGACAGCGCCTGGAGGATCGCTTCGTTGCCGAGCGGCCAGCCGAGCGCGGCCGCCACGAGTCGCAGAGAGAATCGGTGCATGTCCTCGCCATCCATCGAGTCGACCGCGTCGGCCGCGACGATCACGCGGAAGTCGCGGTTGGTCGCCTCGAAGGCGGCGCAGAGAACGCAGGTGGAGGTGTTGATTCCCGAGAGGACCAGCGTGTCGGCGCCGAGTTTTCGCCTCAGCACGAACTCCAGGTCGGTCGCCAGGAACGCGCTGTAGCGCCGCTTGCCGCGGACGACCAGATCGCGCGGGTCGAGCAGCTCGGGGATGATCTCCGTCCCCGGACTCCCCGCGAGGTTGTGGCGGAGGATCCCGCGGCGGGCTTGCGTGGGCTCGTCGTGGACCCACTTCCAGAACGGGTTGGCGGCGATCTCCGTCGGGTCGCGGTACTCGGTGACGACGTGCACGATCGGGACGCCGCGAGCGCGCATCTCGGCGAACAACTCCGCGGCCCGCTTGATCAGGGGCCCGCACCGGTGGCTCGGCAGCGGCAGCGTCGCCACGGCGGGGTCGAGGTGGCCGCGGTGCATGTCGATGGCGACCACGGCCGTCGCGTGCGGATCAAGGCTGAGCACGGACGCGAGACATAGCACAGTGCTACGGCCAATGCTAGCCTAGGGCCTTCGAGGAGGGCGCGCATGGCGACCAAGACGCTCATCGGCGCCGACGTCCGGCGGCGCGAGGACCCCGCGCTCGTCCAGGGCGCGGGGCGTTTCGTGGACGACCTGGCGCCGCCACGCCTGGTCTTCGCGAGCGTGCTGCGCTCGCCGCATGCGCATGCGCGGCTGCGGCGCCTCGACACGATGCGCGCGGCCGCGATCCCGGGCGTGGTGCGTGTGATCACCGCGCGCGATGTGGATGGCACGGTCGATCCCGAGCCGGCGGTCGGCATCCCGCCGGCGGCCCGCCGCCCGGCCCGACCGCTCCTGGCGCGCGACGTCGTCCGCTACGTCGGTGAGCCCGTGGCGGTCGTCGTCGCCGAAGACCGCTACGTCGCCGCCGACGCCTGCGAGCAGATCGAAGCGGAGTACGATCCGCAGCCGGCCGTGAGCGATCTCGACGCCGCGCTAGCCCCGCGGGCGCCGCGCGTGCACGCCCAGTTCCCGGACAATGTGGCGCTCACATGGGGCTGGAGCGAGGGCGACGTGGACGGCGCGTTCGCGCGCGCCCACACGGTCGTCCGGCTGCGCGTGAAGAACCAGCGCCTGGCCGGCGTCGCGCTCGAGCCGCGCGGCTGCGTGGCCGAGTTCCGTGGCGGCATGCTCACGGTCTGGGCGGGCACTCAGACGCCGCACCGCTTGCGGTCCGGCCTCGCCCAGATCCTGCGACTGCCCGAGTCCGCAGTCCGCGTGATCGCGCCCGATGTGGGCGGCGGATTCGGATGCAAGATCAGCTTCTATGCCGACGAGGCCCTCTGCGCGTGGGCGGCTATGCGCACGGGGCGACCGGTCAAGCTCGTCCTCACGCGCCGCGAAGATTTCCTCGCGACCACGCAGGGGCGCGGCCAGATCAACGACGTCGAAGCGGCGGTCGCCCGGGACGGCACCGTGCTGGCGCTCCGCGCTCGCACCGTCGCGGACCTCGGCGCCTATCTCGAAATCCTCACGCCGTACGCCGGCATGCTCACCGGGCGGCTCCTCACCGGGCCCTATCGCATTCCGGCCGCGCGCTACGAGCTGACCAGCGTCTTCACCAACGCGATGGCCACCGCCCCCTATCGCGGCGCCGGGCGGCCGGAGGCGACGTACCTGCTCGAGCGGACCATGGACGCCATCGCGCGCTCTTGCGGCCTCGACCCGGCCGAGGTCCGCCGGCGCAACCTGATCCGCCCCGAGGAGTTCCCGTACCGCGCCCCGTCGGGCCTCGTCTACGACTCGGGCCAGTACGAGGCGGCGCTCGACCGGGCGCTGGCGATGGTCGACTACAAGCGCTTTCGCGACCTCCAGCGCCGCGCGCGCGACGACGGGCGCCACCTCGGGATCGGCTTCTCGACCTTCATGGAGACCGCGGGCGTCGGCCCGTCCAAGACCACACCCATCCCCGGCTGGGAGAGCGCCACCGTGCGGGTCGAGACGTCGGGCAAGATCACCGTGCTCACGGGCACGAGCCCGCATGGCCAGGGGCTCGAAACGGCCTTCGCCCAGATCGTCGCCGACCGCCTGGGGGTTGCGATGGACGATGTCGCGGTTCTCCACGGCGATACCGCCATCGTCGCCGCGGGCGTCGGGACGTTCGGCAGCCGTTCCATCGCCGTCGGCGCGCCTGCCCTCGTCGCGTCGGTGGACAAGGTGCTCGACAAGGCGCGGCGGATCGCGGCCGCGCTCCTCGAGGCCGGCGCCGACGACATCGTCGTCGACCGCGGCCGGTTCGTGGTGCGTGGCGTGCCGGATCGGGCCGCGACGCTCGCCGACGTCGCGGCGGCCGCCTGGTCGGCCAAGGCGCTTCCGGCGTCCATGGAGCCGGGGCTCGAGGCCACCACCGTATGGGATCCGCCGAACTTCACCTTTCCCTCGGGCACGCACATCGCCGTGGTGGAGGTCGATCTCGAGTCAGGCGCCGTCCGCCTCCTCCGCCTCGTGGCCGTGGACGACTGCGGGCGCGTCATCAACCCGCTGCTCGTCGAGGGACAGATCCACGGAGGGCTCGCCCAGGGGATCGGCCAGGCTCTCTGGGAGCACATGGCCTACGACGAGCTCGGGCAGTGCCTCACGGCCTCGCTCATGGACTACGCGGTGCCGAAGGCCGATGCGCTCCCGTCCTGGGAGCTCGACCGGATCGAGACGCCCTCGCCCGTCAACCCGTTGGGCGTCAAGGGCTGCGGCGAGGCGGGCACGATCGGCTCGACACCCGCGGTCGTCAACGCGGTCATCGACGCGCTGGCGCCGCTCGGCGTCACGCATCTCGACATGCCGCTCACCGCCCCGCGCGTGTGGTCGGCGATCCAGCAGGCCCGACTCGACAGGAGACACGCATGAGCTCTCGTGTCGTCGCGCGCTTCGCCCTCACCGTCCTCGCCGTCCTCGCCGCAGCGCCGGCCGCCTCGCAGGAGCCCATCCGCGTCGGCTTCGTCACGATCCTGACCGGGCCGCTAGCGGCGCCCGGCAAGGAGATGGAGAACGGGATCGAGCTGTTCCTCCAGCAGCAGAAGAACACGCTCGCCGGCCGTCGCGTCGAGCTGACGGTCGTTGACAGCGGCGGCCAGCCCGCCGGTACCTTGGCCAGGGCGCGCGAGCTGGTCGAGCAGCGCAAGGTTCACGTGATCATCGGCCCGCTGGCCGCCTTCGAAGCCTACGCGCTCGCGCCCTACGTGAACGCCCAGCGCATCCCGACGATCTCGCCGAGCGCCGCCGCCGACGACCTCACCCAACGCAAGGCGACCCAATTTTTCGTGCGTGCCGCCTCGACCTCGAGCCAGCCCACCCAGCCCTTCGGCACCTACGCCGCGAAGACGCTGGGCTACACGAAGATCGCGACGATCGCCGACGACTTCGCCTTCGGCCACGAGGTGGTGGCGGGCTTCCACAAGGCCTTCGAGGACGCCGGTGGCCAGATCGTCCAGAAGCTGTGGCCGCCGCTGGGCGCGGCGGACCAGGCGCCCTACATCGGCCAGCTCCGACGCGACATCGATGCCGTTCTCATCGGCTTCGCCGGCGTCGCCGCGCTCCGCTTCGTCAAGCAATTCGAGGACGCTGGGCTCAGGGGCAAGATCCCGGTGCTGGCCAACCAGACCGCCGTGGACGAGGCGTTATTGCGAAACATGGGTGACGAGGCGCTCGGCATCGTCTCGACCATGCACTACAGCGCCGCCCTCGACACGCCGGCGAACCGCGCCTTCGTCGGGGCTTACCGCAAGGCGTTCGGCACCGACCCGGGCTACTACTCGGTCGGCGCCTACACGGCCGGCCTCTTCCTCAAGCAGGCTCTCGAGAAGGTGGGCGGCAAGGTCGAGGACACCGACGCGTTCCTCAAGGCCTTGCGCGGGGTCACGATCGCCGACGCGCCCGGCGGGCCGATCCGCCTCGACAAGTACGGCCAGCCGATCCACAACATCTACATCCGTCGCGTCGAACGCAAGGACGGGCGCCTGCAGAACACCGTGATCCACACCATCGAGAACGTCAGCCAGTTCTGGACCTCTCCCGAAGACGAGTTCCTCAGGCAGCCGCCCTACTCGCGCGCCTGGCCGCCGTGCAAGCACTGCTAGCCGTCGAGAGCTTCCTCGAATGAGCCAGGACCTCCGGAGCTTCGTCGCCGCGTACGCGCGCGCGCATCCCGACGAGGTCATCCGCATCGCCGAGCCCGTCGCGATCGAGTACGACGTGATGGCGTCCGTGCTCGAGTACGAGCGGCGACGTCGTCACCCGATCCTGATCTTCGAGAAGGTCGCCGGGTACGACATCCCGATCGTCACGAACGTCGTCGCGAGCCGCCGCGCGCTGGCGTTCGCCCTCGGCGTCGCCGAGAACGCGCTGGCCGCCGAGTACGCGCGGCGGATCAAGGAGTACGTCAAGCCCGTCGTCGTTCCCGACCCGCCCGTCCGCCACCGGGTGCTGACGGGCGCCGACGTGGATCTGGGAACGCTGCCCGTCCCGCTCTTCTTCCCGGGCGACGCGGGGCGCTACCTCACCGCGGGCATGCTCGTGGCGCGCGATCCCGAGACGGGGGTCGAGACGGAGGGCTATCACCGCTTCCAGGTGAAGGGGCGCGACCGCATGGGTGTAAGCCTCCACTCGCGGCGGCGGATGTTCGAGTACCAGCGACGTGCCGAGGCGAAGGGCAGGCCGCTGCCGTGCGCGGTCGTCCTCGGGTTGCACCCGCTCGTCTCGATGGGCTCCCTGGCCTACCCTCCGCCCGACGTCGGCAAGTTCGAGGTGGTCGGCGGACTCCTCGGCGAGCCGCTCCAGATCGCGCCGTGCTCCACGATCGACCTTCACGTGCCGGCGTCCGCGGAGATCGTCATCGAGGGCGAAATCCTGCCCGGCACGCGGGAGCCCGAGGGCCCGTTCGGCGAGTTCACGGGCTACGTCTCGCGCCGCTCGACCGCGCACGTCTTCGTGGCGAAGGCGATCGCGATGCGGGAGCGCCCGTGGTTCCAGGCGATCGCGTCCGGACGCGCGAGCGACCACATCACCACCCTCGGCCTCGTCCGCGAGGCCGAGATCGTGAACGCGCTGTCGCGGGCCATCCCGAACGTCACCGGCGTCCACGTGCCGCTGTCCGGAACCTCGGCGTTCAGCGCCTATGTCGCGATCAAGCAGAGCCGCCCCGGCGAGGCCAAGCACGCGATCCCGATCGTGCTGGGCGTGGACCACTACCTCAAGCTCGTCATCGTCGTGGACGATGACGTCGACGTGTTCGACGAGTCCGATGTCCTGTGGGCCGTCGCCACCCGCACGCAGGCCGATCGCGATCTCGTGGTGATCTCCGGGAGCCTCGGCGCGCTCCTCGACCCCAGCGCCGACGAGCGCGGCGTGACGGCCAAGCTCGGCATCGACGCCACGCGGCCGTTCGGCGCGCCGTTCGCCGAGAAGCTCGTCATGGCGCCCGACCGCATGGCCTGGGCCCGGGCCCTCGTGGACCGGCTGGGCCGTCAGGAGGACTCGCGCGCATGAAGCGCTACATCGATCTCTCGGTCACCGTGAACGACGCGACGCTCAGCCCGCCCTCCACCAACATGCCGCTCGAGATCACGCCGCACCGCCGCGGCCCCGGCTTCTGGCAAGTCTCGAGCGTCCGGCAGAGCCTGCACACCGGAGCCCATATCGACTCGCCGCTCCACGTCTTCAAGGACGGCATGACGACCGCCGAGATCTCCCTCGACCGGGTGATGGGCGAGGCGATCGTCGTCGACCTCTCGTTCGTCGGCCCGAACCACGGGATCACGATCGACGACCTGCGGCGCGGCGGCGCCGACGACGTGCGGCAGGGCGACATCGTCCTGCTCCGCACCGACTGGACCGACCGGATGTACGGCCGGTGGCCCGACTACTTCACCCAGTCGCCCTACTTCCCGCCCGAGTCGGCGGAATGGCTCGTGGCCCGCGGCGCGAAGAACATCGGCTTCGACTTTTTCGAGGAGTACTGCGCGCGCCTGCCCGACTTCACCTCCGAGGACTTCCCGATGCACCGCGTGATCCTCGGCGCGGGGGTCGTCATCATGGAGGGCCTGACGAACCTCGGCGCGCTGCCGCGCCGGCGGGTCGAGTTCGCGGCGCCCTTCTACAAGATCGCGGGCACGGAGGGCGCGCCGGCTCGCTTCTTCGCTGTAGTATGATGACTTGCACCATATCGACGCGAAGCCTCGTCCGTTGGAGGCGGAACAGTGGATCTTCTCGAGGCCAAGAGTCGGATCGCCGAGGCCCTCGTCGAGTCGATCTTCCGCCGCGCGCGCTACGAGGTGCACCCGTACCGCCCGGAGACGCTCCCGCTCCGGTTCGGCCGGGAGGACTTCTCGCCGGATTTCCGCGTGACGCCGCCGCCGGCGCGCGCCTCCGACGGTGAGCTCCTCGTCGAGGTCAAGTACCGCCCGTCCATCGAGCAGTTCGTCTCCGTCGAGAACCAGCGGGGCGACCGCTCGGCGCTCTTCGCCGCCCGACGCCACTGGCCCACACTCTACTTCGTCCTCGTCACGGAGCGCCCCGAGGCGGGCCGCTCGTGCTTCCAGGCTCTCTCCCTCGCGGCCCTCCGCGCCGGGGAGCCCATCCGCACGGCGGACATCGTCGACCTCAAAGAGCTCCGGATCTTCCGCCACAACCTCGAGGACCACGAGCAGCTGATCCGGCGGATCTTCGCGCTTCTCTCGGGCGCGACGGCGTAGCGCGCGTCAGCGCAGCGCGCCGGGCGCCAGGGCGTCCCGGAGGACTTCGGCGGGGTGGAGCGCGCGGCGCCCCGTGAGATGCTCGATCTGCTGGCGGCACGAGACGCCGGCCGCCGCGATCACGGTGTCCGCGGCTGCCGCCTTGACGGCGGGGGCCAGGCGGCGGTTGCCGAGCGAGACAGAGATGTCGTAGTGCTCGCGCTCGAAGCCGAACGAGCCCGCCATCCCGCAGCACCCGGAGTCGACCTCCTCGACCCGGAAGCCCGCCCACTGGAGGGCCGCGATCGTCGGGGCGGTGCCCACGAGCGCCTTCTGGTGGCAGTGACCGTGCAGGAGCACCTTCCGTCCGTCGCCGGCAAAGCGGAGCTCGAGGCCCCGCGTGCGCTCGCGCTGGAGGAACTCGTCGAGCAGGAAGGCGTGCCGCGCCACCGTCCGAGCGTCGTCGGTGCGAAGGAGATCCACCGACTCGTCGCGCAGCGTCAGCA
>Ga0209237_1002319_pt1 | contig 11436 bp, 11 predicted proteins | sample GraSoi013_1_40cm_2_FD_185820 | JGI IMG/M metagenome (GOLD analysis project Ga0209237, IMG submission 185820) | Grasslands soil microbial communities from the Angelo Coastal Reserve, California, USA - Sample 10_02_2013_1_40cm (SPAdes) (version 2) | ecosystem: Environmental > Terrestrial > Soil >...
CGAGCAGGTCTGGCGCGTGGGCGACGAGGCCGCCCGCGACATCCCCACGACCGAGCCGCACCCGGACGAATCGCTCGAGGACTATCTCCAGTGGCTCCGCTCGCCGGACACGCGCGAGGACCGCTTCTGGGTGGCGCGCCACGAGGGAAGGGTCGTGGGGCTCTCGGTCCTGTCCTATCCGCCCGTCCGCGGGATCGTGAACACGTCGTACACCGCCACGGCCCGCTCCGTCCGCGGGCTCGGCGTCGCGCGGGCGACCAAGGGCGAGACGCTCGTGCAGGCCATCGGCCTGGGCGTCGATCGCGTCCGCACCGGGAACGACGCCCAGAACGCGCCGATCCTCCACATCAATTCGGCGATGGGCTACCGGCCGATCGCGGGAGCGATCGAGTTCATGAAGGATCTGAGCTGAAGGGGCTTCGCCCCTCAGTCGGGGGCTCTGTCCCCCGGCCCCGATCTAGGTCCGCTGGTTCCTTGCCACGCGCGCGCGAATGCGGAAGACGATTCCGAGCACGACGAGCACGACGGCCGCCGCGATCGTCGCCTCGAGCGTGCCGCTGCCCGCGTCCGGGCTGATGCCGAAAAGCTCTTCGATCCAGTCCATCAGGCACCCCTCTGATCCGTGGTGATCCGCGGCAACTCTACCGTGCGACGCGTCGTCGAGCCTCGCGAGGCGGCGACGGCCACGCCGCACATCACGATCGCGGCACCGACGAGGAAGGTCGCGCCGACGCCCTCACCGGCGAGGAGCGCCGCGGCGACGACCGTGACGAGGGGGAAGAGCACGAACTGGTACGCGGTCGCCGACGCGCTCCAGCGCCCGAGCACGTAGAGGCTCGTCGCGAACAGGCCGACCGTGCTCGCGACGAGGTAGAGGAGCGCGAGCAGCGTCGGCTGCTGCGAGGGGAGTCCCCAGCGCTCGCCGGCGCCGAGCGAGATCGCGAACAGGAGCGCGGTGCCGGCGGCCATGCCCGTCGCGCTCGTCGCGGCCGGATGCGAGCGGGGAAAGTACTTCACGAGGACGCCGGATTCCGCGGCGCACACCGCTCCCGCGAGCAACGCGAGGAGCGCGCCCGCACCGACCGCGGCGCCGAGCTGGTCGCGGAACACGATGCCCACGCCGACCGCTGCCAGCGCGCCCCCGGCGAGCGCTCGCGGGGTGATCCGTTCGAGGCCGTGCCCCGCCGCGAGGACCAGCGTGATGAGCGGAACGAGGGCGAACGCGAGAGCTCCGACCGCGGCCGGCGCCGTGACGAGGCCCCAGTACCCGAAGGCATACGCCCCGCCGAAGGCGAGGAGGCCGAACGCGATCGCGCCCACGAGCGCGCGGCCACGTGGGAGCGGGATGCCGCGCGCGAGCGCGTAGCCCAGGAAGAGGAGCGCGGCGATCCCGAAGCGGAGGGCGGCGCCTTCGAACGGCGGCAGCTCACGGTTGCTGAAGCGCACGGCGACGAAGTTGACGCCGCCGAGAAGCACGCTCACGGCGAACGCGACGAGCGTCCCGCGGTCGGTCCGCACCGGCGCCTAATCTAGGCCGATGGCGCCAGCGCCTCCCGCGCCGCCGACCAGGCGTGAGGAGGTCGTCGACACGGTGCACGGTGAGCGCCTCGCCGATCCGTACCGCTGGCTCGAGGACGACGGCTCGGATCGCGTGCGCGAATGGACGGACGCGCAGAACGCACGGACGCGGACCGTCCTCGACGCGATCCCCCAGCGCGCGCACTTCGCCCGGCGTATCGGCGAGCTGCTGTCCGTCGGGCTCCTCGAGACGCCCCGCCCGATCGCGGGCAAGATCTTCCACGTGCGGCGCGCGGGCGCGCAGAAGCAGCACGCGCTCTACGTGCGCGACGCGGAGGGCGCGACCGACGCCGTCGCCGTCGACCCCAACGCGATCGATCCGATGGGCCTGGTGACGCTCGACTGGTGGTATCCGTCGTGGGACGGCCGGTACGTCGCGTACGGGCTCTCACGGGGCGGCGACGAGATGTCCACGCTCCAGGTGCGCGATCTCGCGAGCGGTCGCGACCTCGAGGAGCGCATCCCGGACACGCAGCGCTGCACCGTCGCCTGGGTCGACGGGGGCTTCTACTACACGGTCCATCCCGCGAAGGGGAGCGTCGCGCCGGGCGACGAGAACTACCACCGGCGGGTGCGCTTCCACCGGCTCGGCGAGCCGCGCGACCGCGACGCGCTCGTCTTCGGCGAGGGCCGCCCGAAGGAGGACATCCTCGGCGTCGCGACGTCGCCGGACGGGCGCTGGGCCCTCCTCGCGGCGTGGCACGGCTGGCGGCGCAACGACCTCTACCTTCTCGATCGCGCGACCGGCGAGCTGCGCACGGTGCAGGAAGGCGTCGACGGGATCTCGACCGGCATTCCGCTCGACGACGCGCTCTGGCTGCGCACGAACGTCGGTTCGCCGAGCTACCGCGTCGTGCGGGTCGCCTACGAGCGCCTCGCTCCGGATGAATGGCGCACGGTGGTGCCGGAGTGCGAGCACGTCGTCGACGCCTTCGATCTCACACGCGATCGGATCGCGGTGCTCATGCTGGAGAAGGCGACCTCACGCATCTCCATCTGGACGAAGGACGGCGTGAAGGAGCGAGACCTCGCGCTGCCAGGCCTGGGGACGGTGCCTACGGTGCAGGCTGACCCGCGCGGAGACGCAGTCGCGTACGCGTACCAGTCGTTCACCGAGCCGGCCGCGGCCTACCTTGCTGACGCGCGCGCCGGCACGACGCGCGAGCTCGTCCGGCTCGCGGCGCCGCACGGGCTCGACCGCACCGGCATCGTCGTCGAGCAGGCCGTGTACGCGTCGACGGATGGGACGCCGATCACGATGTTCCTCATCCATCGGCGCGACACTCGGCCGGACGGCCGCGTGCCGACGGTGCTCACCGGGTACGGCGGGTTCAACATCTCGCGCACGCCCCTGTACAGCGCGGGCGTCGCGGCGTGGGCCGAGGCCGGCGGGCTCGTCGCGATCCCCAACCTCCGCGGCGGCGGCGAATACGGCGAGCGCTGGCATCGTGCCGGCATGCTCGCGAACAAGCAGAACGTGTTCGACGACTTCCTGAGCGCGGCCGAAGCCCTCATTCGTGACGGCTGGACCGCGCCCGCGCGGCTCGCGATCTCCGGCGGCTCGAACGGCGGGCTGCTCGTCGGCGCCGCTCTCACGCAGCGGCCCGATCTCTTCGCGGCGGTCGTCTGTGCCGTGCCGCTGCTCGACATGCTGCGCTACCAGAGATTCCGTATCGCGCGCTTGTGGATCGCCGAGTACGGGTCGACGGAGGACGCCGAGCAGTTCCGCTGGCTCCGCGCCTACTCGCCGTATCACAACGTCCGCGCGGGGATCCGGTACCCCGCGGTGCTGTTCACGACGGCCGAGGGTGACAGCCGCGTCGACCCGATGCACGCGCGGAAGATGGCCGCGCTCCTGCAGGCACAGACCGAAGATCCAAACGCGGTCGTGCTGCTGCGCGTCGACCGCGATGCGGGGCACGGGATCGGCAAGCCGCTCGACAAGCAAGTGGACGACTTCGCCGATCAGTACGCCTTTCTCGCTTGGCGGACAGGCCTCGCGTCGACCGAAAAAGCTATGCTCGGAACCAAGTGAACATCCTGCGTTTCCTCCGCGAGCAGGCGAAGGACTACGACTGCAGCGTTTGCGGCACCAATCACTCGCGCTCGGACATCCGCGTGCTCGGGAAGCTCGAATCGGCGTGGATCGTCCGCGTGATCTGCTCGAAATGCCAGACGTCGTTCAAGCTGCTGGTCGTCGTCGAGGACAAGAAGGCCGCCATCACGCCGGTCAAGGAGGAGCCCGAGCGTCCGCGCCGGCCCGCGGTCTCGCTGGACGAGGTCATCGACGCGCACGAGTTCCTGAGCGACTACCAAGGGGACGTGCGCACGCTGTTCGGTCGCAAGGACAAGGTCGCCGAGACCAAGACCGACGCGTCCTAAGTGGCCAAGAACGCGGTCATCACCGGTTGGGGCTATTACGCCCCGTCACGCGTGATGACGAACGCGGACCTCGAGCGCATCGTCGACACCTCGGACGAGTGGATCACGAGCCGCACCGGCATCAAGGAGCGGCGCATCGCCGCGGACGGCGAAACGACCTCGACGATGTCGGTGCGCGCGGGCCGCGCCGCGCTCGAGAAGGCGAAGATGCGAGCGCAGGACGTGCAGCTCATCATCGTCGGCACCGCTTCGCCCGACTACCTCTTTCCAGCGACCGCGTGTCTCGTGCAGGCCGAGCTCGGCGCGACGAGGGCGGGCGCCTTCGACGTCGAGGCCGCGTGCACGAGCTTCCTGTCGGCGCTCGCGATCGCACGCGGGATGATCGTGTCCGGCGCCGTCGAGAACGCCCTGGTCATCGGCGCCGAAACGCTTTCGCGGCTCCTCAACTGGAAGGACCGGACGACCTGCGTGCTGTTCGGCGACGGCGCGGGCGCGGCGCTCATCGAGGCTTCGAACGCGTCCGTCGGCATCGAGTCGACCGTGCTGCACGGCGACGGCACGAAGGGCGAGCTCCTGATGGTCCCTGCGGGAGGCTCGAAGATCCCCGCATCGAGCGACTCCGTCGAGCGAGGACTCCACTTCATCACCATGGCGGGCGGCGAGGTCTTCAAGCTCGCGGTGAAGTCGATGGCCGACGCCGCCGAGGAGGCCATCGCCGAGGCCGGCGTGAGCCTCGACGACATCAACCTGATGATCCCGCACCAGGCGAACCTCCGGATCATCGATGGCGTGGCGAAGCGGCTGCACTTCCCGAGCGAGAAGGTGTTCGTGAACATCCAGCGCTACGGGAACACCTCGGCCGCCTCGATCCCGATCGCGATCTGCGAGGCCGAGGCGACCGGCCGGCTCCGCCGGGGCGACAAGGTGCTCCTCGTCGCGTTCGGCGGCGGGTTCACCTGGGGCGCTTCCGTGCTCGAGTGGTACGGCGCGCATGACGGCGTGCGGCCGGCTTCGCCGCTCGACCGCGCGCGCGGCGTGCTCGGAGACGTCGTCGAGCGGGTGCGGCCCCTCTAGCGCGCCGCGACCCGGATCCCAGGATTGCTCGCGGTCACCTATTGACAGCGGCCTGCCGTGGAGTAAATTGCCCGGCGCGTGGTGAGTAGTGGGGGACGGTGGGGAACCGTCTCCCAAAGACGGAAGGGAACCTGGAAGGCTATTTCGCTGGCGAATTCGCCCACTCGCTGGACGAGAAGGGTCGGCTCGCCATTCCGGCCAAGTTCCGGGCCCGCTTCAAAGAAGGAGCGGTCGTGACGCGTTGGGTAGGGGAATGCCTCGCGGTCTTTCCGACGCCCGAGTGGGACGCCCTGAACGCGGAGATCGGCAAGCGCCCGCGCACCGATCCGGCGGTGGCGCGCTTCCGGCACTTCATCCTGGCCGGTGCCCATGAAGCGGATCCGGACGGGCAGGGGCGCGTCGTCGTCCCGGCGCACCTCCGCGAGTACGCGCACCTCGGCGGCGAAGCGATCGTCATCGGCAACTCCGACCACCTCGAGGTCTGGGAGCCCGGACGCTGGCGTGCCAACCTCGAGCGCGTCCAGAGCGAGATCGAACGCGATCTCCGGGACCTCGGGATCTAGTGGGGATCCGATTCTTCGGGGACCGGGGGGCGGCGCCCCACGTCATGAGCCGGCTCTCGTGGCCGACATACTCGCCCAGCTTGGCCTCGGCGAGGATCGGGGGCCGGGGGGCGGAGTCCCCCGACGGTATCTCGACGGCACCGTCGGCGCGGGCGGCCACGCCGCCGCCATCCTCGAACGCAGCGCGCCCTCGGGCCGGCTTCTCGGCCTCGACGTCGACCCAAAGGCCCTCGCCGCCGCCGCGGAACACCTCGAGCGCTTCGGCGATCGCGCGGTCCTTGTCCGAGCGAACTTCGCGGTCTGCGACGACGTGGCCCGCGAGCACGGTTTCGCACCGGTCGACGGGGCTCTCCTCGACCTCGGGCTCTCATCCCTCCAGCTCGCCGACGACGAGCGGGGCTTCAGCTTTCGCTCGCCAGGCCCGCTGGACATGCGTGCCGACCCGGACCTTCGCGTCACGGCGGATGCCGTCGTGAATACCTGGGCCGAGCCGGAGCTACGTCAGGTCTTCGCCGAGTATGGCGAGGAGCCCGAGGCCGGACGGATCGCCGGCGCGATCGTGCGACGTCGCGCGAAGGCGCCGTTCGCCGCCGCGGAGGAGCTGGGCCGCTTCGTCGCGGGCGTCAAGACGCGCCGGCCCCGTGGCATCGATCCGGCGACGAAGGTGTTCCAGGCCCTCCGGATCGCGGTGAACGACGAGCTCGCCAACCTCGAACGCGGCCTCGCCGCGGCGGTGTCGATCCTGCGCCCCGGCGGGCGCCTCGCGGTGATCTCGTTCCACTCGCTCGAGGACCGTGCGGTGAAGCGGTTCTTCGCGCGCGAGTCGCGCGACTGCATCTGTCCTCCCCACCTCCCCACCTGCGTCTGCGGGCATCGCGCGGGTCTGCGTGTCGTTACCCGGCGTCCGCTTCGTGCGGACTCGGCGGAGGTCGCACGCAACCCGCGCGCCCGCAGCGCAGCCCTTCGGGTCGCCGAGAAGCTCGCCTCGTGACGTCCACGCAGGCCGTGCGCGCGCCGCGACGGCGGCGCGCGGAGACGCGTCGTGTCGTGGGGGGCTGCGCCACGCACGGACCCCACAGAGACGCGCGGCGGGGGCCGGGGGGCGGAGCCCCCAGGCGGTCGGGGGCTCAGCCCCTCACGACCGAGGTGCGCTCGTTCGTCAGCGTGAGCGTGGCCATCGGCGCGGCCTTCGCGCTGGTGCTCCTCTACCTCTCGCTCGCGACGGCCGTCTCGGCCGCGGGCTACGAGGCTCAGCGCCTGGCCGCCGAGCGCGCGGAGCTGCGCCGACAGAACGCGCTCCTCGAGATCGAGAGCGCTCGGCTCGCGTCGCCGGCGCGCATCGAGACGGCCGCCGCGGCGCTCGGCTTGCGGCGCGCGGCCAAGGTCACCGTGGTCCCTGCCGAGGCGTTCGCCGCGGTGCGCTAGCTAGAGGGCGGGGGGATCGCAAAGGGGCGAGCCCCTTTGCTGGAGGGGTGGCAGGGGATGCGTCCCCTGCAACACGACGGGTGTCGGCGGGGAGCGGGCACCCTCTGACAGACGGAGGAAGGGGTGGCGATGGCGGTGTCGCTCGTTCGTCTTCGCACGCTCTTCGCCATCTTCGCGATCGCGAGCCTGCTGCTCGCGGGCCGGCTCGCGTACTGGCAGACGATCGGCCGCGGCGAGCTCCTCGGGCAGGCGACCGATCAGACCCGCAGCGACCTCGTCCTCGCGGCGCAGCGCGGCGTCGTGCGCGATCGGAGCGGCGCGATCCTCGCCACGACGGTCGAGCTGCGCTCGCTGTACGCCATCCCCCGGCGCATCGCGGACCGCGGCGCGGCCGCGGCAGCGCTCGCGCCCATACTCGGACAGAGCGCGGAGGCGATCCGCGCGGCGCTGGACTCGGGGGCGGAGTGGCTCTACCTTCGCCGGCGCCTTCCGGAAGACGTCGCCCGGCGGATCGCCGCGCTGCGCATCGAGGGGCTCGGCTTCGAGAACGAGCCAAAGCGGCTCTATCCGAACGGGGCGCTCGGCGCGCACGTCCTCGGCTTCGTGAACGACGACGGACAGGGTCAGTACGGCGTCGAGGGGCGGTACGACCCGATCCTTCGAGGCGTGGACGGGCGCCTCGTCGTCGAGCGCGATCCCGCGAACCGCGAGCTCGCCATCGGTCTCCGCATCGCGACCGATCCCCGACGAGGGCAGGACCTGGTGCTCACCGTCGACCTCGCGGTGCAGACCGCGGTCGAGCGCGAGCTCGCCGCCGCGATCGCGCGCGAGCGCGCGACGAGCGGAAGCGCGATCGTCCTCGACCCGCATGACGGCGCGATCCTGGCGCTCGCCTCGTGGCCGCCCTACGACCCTGCCCGGGTGGCGACCGCGGACGCCGAGGCGCTCCGCGACCGCGCCGTCTCGTGGGCGTACGAGCCGGGCTCCACCATGAAGGCGATCACGATCGCCGCGGCCCTGGACAAGCGCGTCGTGACGCCACAGACGACGTACGACGACAAGGGCTTCGCGATCATCGGCGGGCGGCGTCTGGGGAACGCGCTCGGGAGGGCGTACGGGCCGACGACCGTCACGCAGATCCTCGAGCGCTCGGCGAACGCGGGCGCGGTCTTCGTCGCGAGCAGGCTCGGCGCGGACGACCTGTACGCGTATCTACGCGCGTTCGGCTTCGGCGAGCGGACCGGCGTGGACGTCGCCGCCGAGGCGAGCGGGAGCGTCCGGCCGCTCGCGGAGTGGTACCCGGTCGACCTGGGGACCGTGGCGTTCGGGCAGGGTCTCTCGGTGACGCCGCTCCAGCTCGCGGCGGCCTATGCGGCGATCGCGAACGGCGGTACCCTCTACCGCCCCTACGTGGTGGCGAGCCGGCGCGATGCGGATGGGGAGCACCGCACCGCGCCGGCGCCGGTCCGCCGGGTCATCTCGTCCGACATCGCCGCGACCGTCCGCCGGATGCTCGTGTCGACGGTCGACAACGGGATCGCGAACGGCGCGGCGCTCAAGGGGTACAGCGTCGCGGGGAAGACCGGCACCGCGCAGATCCCGAGCGAGGATGGCCGCTACGTCGACGACGCGTACATCTCGTCCTTCGCCGGATTCGTCCCCGCGGAGGATCCCCGGATGGTCGTCGTCATCGTCCTCGAGCGGCCTCAGTCGAAGCTTCTCGGAACGGTCACCGCGATGGACGCGTTCCGCGGGATCGCGATCGATGCCCTGCGCTACGCGCGCGTTCCGCCAGACCGGCCCTGAGCCATTTTGGGGGCCGGGGGGCGGAGCCCCCCGACTCTTACCATCGACCGAACGTGTTCACCCTCCAGCAGCTGCTCGAGGCGACGGGGGGTCGGGTCATCCACGGCACGCCGCGTCCCGACGAGCGGTTCGCCGGTGGCGCGTTCGATTCCCGCATCGCGCAGCCCGGCTCCGTGTTCTTCGCCCTGCGCGACCAGCGCGACGGGCACGACTTCGTCGCGGACGCCTTCGCGCGGGGCGCGCGCGCGGCCGTCGTAGAGCGACCGGTCGAGGGAGTCCCGGACGGCGCGCTTGTCGTCGAGGTCACCGACGCGCTCCACGCCCTGCGCCGTCTCGCCGACGCGCTCCGCGACGCGCACCCGATCCCCGCTGTCGGGATCACCGGCAACGTAGGGAAGACGACCACGAAGGAGGCGACCGCCGCGGCGCTCGGCGCGCGCCATCGCGTGCTGCGGACCGCCGCTTCGTACAACAACGAGATCGGCGTCCCGCTCACGTTCCTCCAGATGGAGCCGACGCACGAGGTCGCCGTCATCGAGATCGGCTTCTACGTCCCCGGTGAGATCGCCGATCTCTGCCGGCTCGTCCGGCCGCGGATCGGCGTCATCACGGCGATCCCCGAGCGGCCGGTGCATTTCTCGCGCACGCCGAGCGTCGAGGCGATCGCGTCGGGAAAGGCCGAGCTCATCGCGGCCCTGCCCGACGACGGCCTCGCGCTCCTCAACGCCGACGACCCGCGCGTGCGCGCCCTCGCGGATCGCACGCGAGCGCGAGTCGCGCTCTTCGGCGAGTCCGCCGACGCCGCCGTCCGCGCGACCGACGTCGTCGCCGACGGCCTCGACGGCGCGCACTTCGTGGCGCACCTCGACGGACGGACCGCGCCCGTGCGGTTGCCCCTTCCCGGACGCCACGTCGTGCCGGCCGCGCTCGCAGCGCTCGGAGCCGCCACCGCGCTCGGTGTCCCGCTCGACGAGGCCGCGACCGCGCTCGCGACGATGGAGCCGCCCCCGCACCGCATGAGCGTCCGGCGCGGCCCCGGGATCGTCGTCATCGACGACTCGTACAACGCGAGCCCCGCCGCCGTGAGCGCGGCGCTCGCCGTGCTCGGCTCCGTCCGGTCGCGTCGGGTCGCGGTCATCGGCGACATGCTCGAGCTCGGCGCGCTGTCCGCCGACGCCCACGAGAGCGCGGGCCGCGAAGCGGCGCGGGCCGCCGACGTCCTCGTGGGCGTCGGCGACCTCTCCGAGACCATCGTCGCCGCGGCGAAGCGCGCCGGGGTGGCCGAGGCGCACCACGTCGCGGATGGCCCCGAAGCGCTCGTCCTCTTGCGGCGCATCCTGCGGCCCGGCGACACGGTGCTCGTGAAGGGATCGCACTCGCTCGCTCTCGACCGTCTCGCCGACGCGCTCGTCCGCCCGGCGGCGGCCTGATGCCCACCGCGATCCTCTCGCTCGGTGTGATGCTCTCCGCGTTCCTTCTCGGCCTCGTGGTGGGCGGTCCATACATCCGGCTCCTGCGCCGGCTGCGGATGGGCAAGCAGGTGCGCCGCGAGGGGCCGCCGTCGCACCTCGTGACGAAGCAGGGCCTCGTCACGTTCGGTGGCGTCCTGTTCATCGGCGTCGTCGCGGTGCTCTGGCTGTTCGTCCTCGTCCTGCTCCCCGAGGATCAGCGGGGCGACTACGTGCCGCAGACCATCGTTCCCATGGGCACGCTCCTCGTCGTCGGCCTCCTCGGCGCGATCGACGATTACGTGAACGTCGTATACGGCTTCGGGATCCGCGGCCGCCACAAGCTCGTGTGGCAGGCCATCGTCGGCATCGTCGCCGCGATCTACATCCAGCGCCACTTCGGCGTCACGGGCATCCTCATCCCGCTCTACGGAGAGTGGCTCATCGGCGCGGTCCCGTTCGTGATCCTCGCGGTCTTCGCGATGGTGGCAATGTCGAACGGCGTGAACCTCACCGACGGCCTCGATGGGCTCGGCGGCGGTACCGCGGTCTTCGCCTTCCTCTCGTTCGCCTTCATCGCGGCCGCCCGTGGGTATCCCTGGCTCGTCGTCTTCTGCGGCGCGATCGTGGGCGCTCTGCTCGCGTTCCTCTGGTTCAACGTCCACCCGGCGGAGTTCATGATGGGCGACACCGGCTCGCTCGCGCTCGGTGCGACCCTGACGACGGTCGCGCTCACCACGGGGTTCATCCTGCTCCTACCGGTCGCCGGGATCGTGTTCGTCGCCGAGACCGTGTCGGTCATCCTCCAGGTCGGCTCGTTCAAGCTGCGCGGCAAGCGCATCTTCCGCATGTCGCCGCTGCACAACCACTTCGAGCTCATCGGGTGGCCCGAGGAGAAGACGACGATCCGTTTCTGGCTCATCGCGGCGCTCGCCGGCATCGTCGCGGCGATCCTCGCCTTTGCGACACCGGTGCCGCCGCCACCGCCATGAGCATCGCGGAGGTCGCATGGGAGGAGCGAGGCGCGACCCTGCGCTCGCCGCTCCTCGAGGGCCTTGGCCTCGTCGCCGGCTTCACGACGCGCGCCCTCGGCAGCATGGCCGGATCGGTCTTCCCGCTCGACGAGCAGGCTCGCAACCGTGAGGCGCTCGCGCGCTCGC